>OCRI01000023.1_pt1 | contig 48133 bp, 23 predicted proteins | sample 1534641 | NCBI WGS metagenome assembly OCRI01 (sample SAMEA3275473, study PRJEB22092) | marine metagenome | reverse complement strand
AATCCACTCAAACTGCTTGCTTAGCAGGAACCTACAATCCAAACACTGGTTCTACTCGCTCAGTGGACTGCCTTGAATCCATTGTCGGGTATCATGTTCCAACATCGGGACAATCTAGCCAGACTGCTTGTGATGCTGGTAGTTATCAACCAGACACAGGCCAGGATGATTGTGATGATGCAGATGCAGGATACTATGTTGATTCCACCTTGGGAGCAGGACAATCCACTCAAACTGCTTGCTTAGCAGGAACCTACAATCCAAACACTGGTTCTATTCGCTCAGTGGACTGCCTTGAATCCATTGTCGGATATCATGTTCCAACATCAGGTCAATCCACCCAAACAGCATGTGCAGCAGGAACCTATCAAGCCTCAACTGCTCAGAGTTCTTGTGATGATGCTGATCTGGGCTACTACGTTCCAGCAACTGGTCAATCCACTCAAACTGAATGTGTAATTGGAACGTATCAAACATTAGCAGGACAGAGTTCATGTGATGAGGCAGATGCTGGATACTATGTTGATCAAACAGGTCAATCCAGTCAATCAGCATGTCTCGCAGGAACCTATCAAGAATATACGAGGCAAGATGGCTGCGACGATGCAGATGCAGGATACTATGTTGACCAAACAGGTCAATCCAGTCAATCAGCATGTCTCGAAGGAACCTATCAAGCATCAACTGCTCAGAGTTCTTGTGATGATGCAGATGCAGGATACTATGTTTCATTAACAGGTCAATCGAGTCAAACAGCATGTCTCGAAGGAACCTATCAAGCAGATACTGGTGAAGATGGTTGCGACGATGCAGAAGCAGGTCACTATGTTGATTTGACTGGCCAATCCAGCCAAACAGCATGTCTCGCAGGAACCTATCAAGAAGATACTGGGCAAGATGGTTGCGACGATGCAGAGCCAGGTCATTACGTCGATCAAACTGGTCAAACTGACCAAACCCGATGTGAACTTGGAACCTATCAAGCCTCAACTGCTCAGAGTTCTTGTGTTGATGCTGATGCAGGATACTACGTTGATCGAACTGGTCAAACTGACCAACTAGAATGCGATTATGGAATGTATCAAGTAGACACTGGACAAGATGACTGCGATGAGGCAGATGCTGGATACTACGTAGACCAGATGGGTCAATCCTCTCAGACACAATGTCCAACTGGATACACAACAATTACAATACGCAGCACCTCAAGTAACCAATGCCTTTCTGACTATGATGGAGATACAATTGTCGATGTTCTAGACAGCGACACTGATGGAGATGGAGTCCTGGACTTAATAGATCAATGTCTAACTTCTGATCTCCATTTGAGTGCTGATAACGACAGCGATGGTTGCGATGATGCAGACGAAGATACAGATGACGACAACGACGGAATACTCGATGTCAATGATCAGCTTCCACTTGATTCAACAGAATCCGTAGATACCGACAATGATGGAACTGGAGATAATGCAGATACAGATGACGACAATGATCAAGTTCCCGACACCAATGATGCCTTCCCACTTGATTCAACAGAATCCGTAGATACCGACAATGATGGAACTGGAGATAATGCAGATACAGATGACGACGGAGATTCCGTCCTCGATGCTAATGATGCCTTCCCACTTGATTCAACAGAATCTGTTGATACCGATGATGATGGAACTGGTGACAACGCAGACACTGATGATGACAATGATCAAGTTCTCGACACCAATGATGCCTTCCCACTTGATTCAACTGAATCTGTCGATACCGACAATGATGGAACTGGAGATAATGCAGATACAGATGACGATGGAGATTCCGTCCTCGATGCTAATGATGCCTTCCCACTTGATTCCACAGAATCTGTCGATACCGACAATGATGGAACTGGAGACAATGCAGATACAGATGACGATGACGATTCCGTCCTCGATGCAGATGATGCCTTCCCACTTGATTCCACAGAATCCGTTGATACCGATGATGACGGAACTGGTGATAACGAAGACACTGATGATGACAACGATCAAGTTCTCGACGCTGATGATGCCTTCCCATTCGATTCAACTGAATCTGTCGATATAGATGATGATGGAACCGGAGATAATACAGATATGGATGATGATGGTGATGGTGTGTATGATCTTCTCGACGCTTTCCCACTTGATTCAACTGAATCTGTCGATACAGATGATGATGGAACTGGAGACAATGCAGATACAGATGACGATGGCGATTTAGTCCTCGATGCAGATGATGCTTTCCCACTTGATTCAACAGAATCTGTCGATACTGATAACGATGGAATTGGCAATAATGCTGATACTGATGATGATGGTGATGGCGTCTCTGATACCAATGATGCTTTCCCACTTGATTCAGCTGAATCTGTTGATACAGATGATGACGGAACTGGTGATAATGCCGATACAGATGACGATGGAGATTCCGTCCTCGATGCTAATGATGCCTTCCCACTTGATTCTACAGAATCCGTTGATACCGATAACGATGGAACTGGAGACAATGCAGATACAGATGACGACGGCGATTTAGTCCTCGATGCAGATGATGCATTTTCACTTGATGCTACAGAATCAATCGACACAGATGGAGACGGAACTGGTGACAATGCTGATCTCGATGACGATGGTGATAATGTTGCAGATATCGACGATGATTTACCATTCGATGCCACAGAATCAGTCGATACTGATAACGATGGAATTGGCAATAATGCTGATACTGATGATGATGGCGATGGAGTTTCAGATTCAAACGATGATTTCCCTGAAGACTCAACAGAATGGGACGATGTGAATGGAGATGGTCTTGGAGATAACAAAGATCCTCTAAGCAGTTTCGAAAGTGCTCAGCAAGAACCAGTTCTTCCAATCTTAGGAATTTTGGGAGTAATCGCCGTCATGGCCATGTTGTATCGTGCTCAGCCTCCTTTGAAGCAAGAAGAAAAAACTCTCGTTGATATTTCTCAAGAAGAGTGATTCTTAGATAGGGATAGGTTTCTACTTGTTGTTGATGAGGGTAATTCCATAATACCCTTGTAAACAGATTTAGGATATAGATGGGTTCTCTAAGGGCCATATTCAGGCGTACCCACGAAGACAGATGCGTATGCGATTACCTAGAGCCTATCCGTTGACTCGACGATCTGCTGCATCATCAAGAATGGTTTGTAATTGATCATCTGGATTGAGCCCTTCTTTCATAGCCTTCAATTGTTTCTTATCAGCTTTCGAGATGGATTTAGGCATATGTAATTTGAGAAGAACGATGACATCTCCTCTTCCATTACGCCTTAATCGTGGTAATCCTCGTTTCTTGATTTCGAGTGTATGCCCAGCGGATGATTTAGCAGGTATGATGATATCCAACTTTTTGCCATCAATATGATCGAGTGTGATTGTAGTACCCAGCACAAGATCGGGATAGCCAAGAGGAAGTGACATGATCAAATCAGAACCATTTCGTTCAAACCATGGATGCGTAAGCACTTCGATTTCAACGAGAAGATCTCCGTTCTTTCCTTGCCCTCGTTCAGCAGGCTGACCTTGGCCACGTAATCGGAGTCGAGTTCCATCTTCTGCACCAGGAGGTACTGAGAACCGAATTGTCTTTGATTCAATCTTATGGCCAAGCCCAGAACAATCTTCACACTTTGAGTCGATTGTTGAACCTACACCAGCACATTCTCGACAGTCTTGAACAACTTCGTTAACGAACGGGCCTATCTGTTGACGAACGCGTACTCTTCCTTGACCTTGACATGTCTCACACGTCGTAGTACTGCCACCCTTAGCACCAGTACCACTACAGACGATACATTCACTTGGCAAATCGAGTTCTATTGATTCATCGCTACCCGAAATAACTGTTGCCAAATCGATGCTATGTCGAACGAGGATATCCGAACCTCTTCGCTCCCTGCGTCGACCGCCTCCACCGCCTCCTCCGCCTCCGAAGAATCCAGAGAAGAAATCACCTCCGAGAAGGTCTTCGAGATTGATATTGAATCCACCACCTGAAAATCCACCAAAGGGATTTCCTCCTGGTGAATCATGTCCAAATCGATCATAATGTGCTCGCTTTTCTGAATCCGAGAGCACGGCATAAGCCTCTTGAATTTCCTTAAATTTGTTCTCCGCATCCTCTTCTTCGCTTCGATCTGGATGATATTTCCTTGCGAGACGACGGAATGCATTTTTGAGGTCTTTTTCAGTTGCACTACGCTCAACGTCAAGCACTTCGTAGTAGTCTCGCTTGTCGCTCAAAGTGCCACCAATTCATTGGGCTGCGACCACCCACTAAAACCTCACGATGCATTTAGGATGAAAGAGTGGTTCCACAGGATTGACAATACCGTTCGCCAGGAGGGTTCGTAAATCCACATCCTGAGCATCCAGTTGTTGTGCCTGATGATTGCATTTGCATTGGGGGAGCCTGAGATTGAACTGTACCAAGCATCGCCATTGATTCAATCGATTGACTTGCTCTAGTTGGAACATCAGGAATTTGTTTCACGGTTTGCTCAGTTGAACTGATGATGCCTCCGTCGTCACTCATGGAAGTCATTGTATTCAAGTCCTTGGATTTCTCTTCAGAAGTCTCCTTAACTTTCTGAATCGGCGCCACAGGACGTTGAGCAACGACTGGAGATTGTTGAGCATTGGAATGAAGGCGTTGCATTCTCTTTTCTTCACGCTCTGTTTCAACGTCTTTACCGAAGAGCCCGTAGATGCTGTCGATTACTCCATCCATCCAACTTTTCTTTCGAATTGAACCAACGGTTGAATCTATTTCTTCACCATCAAAGTTTGATTTTCCAGACAAACGATTTGACGCCTTTTGGACAAACCCTTGTTCTGTAAGGAGACGAATTTCAGAATCTTCATCTTCTTTTACTTGTAATTCAGGAGATTCTCTGTCAAATGTTCCAATTGTTGAATTGAGTTTGTCCTTGTCAAGGGCTACGTCAGAACTGAGTACGACATCCTTTTCCCAGACTCCCTTGGATTCAGCTTCGTAAACATTCTTCATCTTCTTCATGATTTCAAATCGTCGATATTCGTGATCTTTTGTAACCTGAGTACGCCTGTAAAGGATGAATCCAATCAAAGCACCCAGTCCATACCAGATGCAAAAGTAAATCCAACTTAGAGAGATAATATCCCCTAACGGCTCGACAACAACTTGCAAACTTGCCATGACGAAAAGGGGTAAAAGAAACAACCCTATGGCCGTCGTTTTCTTTGCCGTCATACTACGAACTCCAGACGTTGCTTCTTATGTATTCTCTATTCGTGTTCATCATCGATCACGAGATGCTCGGCCTTTTCGAACACAGCCATCCAAAAGTCCGATTGTAAAACCAACGTGAAGAATGAGAAGGCAGAATGGAACTCCTACAAGGTTGAGAATACCTTTTCTTGAAGAATAAAGACCCGACATGAGAAGAACAGAAGCATAAGCCAAAAGAGGGACAACAGCAAATTGGAAACTTGTGAGGAAGAGTCCAATCGTGAACATGGCACCGATCAAGGGAAGGAATTCACGTAGTACAATTCGGGAAGGATGTTTCAACAGCACTTTCGTTCGCCAAAAACCGTAACGGTGACTCATAAGATACCATGATCCAAAAGTGGTTCTACGCCTCATTTCAACCATTATTTCTGGAGTCCGATAAAGCGTGAATCCTTCTTTGATCAATCGCATACTCAAATCACTATCCTGGCTTGTAATGAACTGCTCATCCCAGCCCCCAACCTTTTCCAAAGCGCTCCGTAGATGAAGGGCAAACGCTGGTGTTTTCGTTTCGCCTTCTTTTGTGAATGTTGAAAATTGACCAGGACCTCCACCGAGAGGATTTTGTAATGTTTCATCAATAAAGGATTCAACCATCGTATTTTTCTTGGAACTACCACCTACTTTACAGCCCAATGCTGCCAGTGAAGGATATTGTTTAGCAATCCGTTCCCATTCAGATTTCAGACGAAGCAAATGCTCTGGTCCAGATTTGATATGCCCATTGTACTCAAGAACATGAGTAATACCCTCAGAGAGATGCAGTAAAGCCATATTACGAGCATGGGGAACATAGCGATTTTCATTATGCAACAATACGATTTCAGGTCCATTGTTTTTCTTCGATTCAGCAATGATTTCATTCACGATAGAAACAGTAGAATCAGTTGAACCCCCATCGACTACGAAGATCATATGTTCACTCGATGGAAGGGTTTGTGAGATCAATGAGGAGAGACAATGTTCGATATGATGTTCTTCATTTAGAACTGGAATGACGGTCGCAAGCCAAGGGTTCTGTGCTGCCGCCATACATCGACATCGAAGATGTGGTTTTGACTCTTCACCTTAGAAGCAGGTTGAAAAGCGGTTTATGCATCCATTGACTCATGGACATCAAACCATTAACTTACAATGGCAGAGATGAAGGCATTATGGTCACATTGTCAACCATGTTGAAACCAGGTGATGATGGGTCAAAAATTTCAGAAGCAGTGATGAAGCTCTTCCCAGATGCCTCGATTGATCGTATGGGAGAAGAAACATTTCCTTCCCAGCAGAATGTGCTCATCGAATGTCCTCATTTGTCCGTAGAAACCTTCCTTACACAAATCCGCCAACAAGCCATTCTCGACACGGCTATGGATGCAATGGCTAAGAATTTAGACGGAAATACAACAGTCTTTTCGATTTCAAGACTTGCAGCATTTGCAAATAAGATTTCATTTACAAATGAAGAGATTCCCCTTGGAGGTTGTTTTACAATCCGATTGGAAGGAACTGGACTGGGCGATTGGATCGAGGCAGTCACATGGCATAATGGTCGACAAGAAGTACCTCGACAATTAAACGATGAATTAGCAATGCATCAGGACGGAGAAGCTTCCACTTGGCATCAATAGCCTAAGCCCTGCAAATGTTTGACAATGGGAAGGTCTGCTTCCAACCAATCAAGTTTGGCTGATTCCTCTGAGTTCACCCATTTCATAGACTTATGAACCGATAACATAGAAGAGTCAAGAGAATCTTCAGTCGATACTAGAAAAACATGTAATTCAACATGTAAGAAGGGGTAAGTGAATGACCAAATACCTAATTTTTCATTAATGTTGGAATCCACTCCGAGTTCTTCTTTTAATTCTCGAATCATAGCCTCTTCAGGAGATTCATTCGCTTCGACACTACCGCCTGGAAACTCCCATTTCCCTGACCCTAGTTCGGAATCCGATCTTTGCATGGCAAGAAATTGTGTTTCAGAATGGAAAACGCCTGCAGCGACTTGTATTGAAGGTCGATACAGCATGTGTGAAATCACATCGCGTATCAGTTGGATACCATCGGATGTTGCCATGTGAGAAGAATCCGGAAGATGAAGAAATAAACATGGTACGTCAACATCAGATAGACGTAGAGCATCAAGCGTTCGATAATACGTTTCATTGCATAAGTAGCGACCAGCATCAGTAGAAAGTGTTGGCTGAATCTTCCAAGAGTCAATATCCCACCGTTTCACTTGAACTGGGGTCATCAAATCCCCATTTCCACTGATTTTTTCTCCAACGATTTGACGGCCAGAATTATCTGGTATGTTCATATCAAGAGCATCTTGTGCACGAAGTTCGATTCTGGCATCTGTACAATCACCACATAGTCCGAGATGAAGAATAGCGTCCCATTCTCTTGTTTCAAGTTCATCCTGTGTCCATGTCGAACCCTCAACATCAACAGTCAATATTTTCTTTTCAATTGAAATCTCACTACGCCCTGGTCCAAAGGGATTTCTTATTGGAAGAACCAATGGCATTGAGTTCACAAGCTTCTCAGAGATGTTGTCAACATGATCTCCGAATGGCATGAACCCAGTAAGCAACACTCTCGGCATAGCCTAGCCTGACATCCAATGTTCTTGATTATGATGCAAAGTTGGCAACAGATTCACAAACCAATGGGTCTACCAAGGTATGAAGCCTATGAGTTCTACGACTCAATCCAAACTTGCACCAATACGTTTGGTGCGTGAAATTTGGAGAGAAATATTCCTTGGAGTTGGGATGTGGGGCGCTTTCCGACCCATCTTCGCAGCTGTCTTGGCTGCAATACCTGGACTCTTCCTCGGACAGCACTTCAACCGGAAACATCGTAGAGCATTTGATTGGACTCTACTTCAAATTCCGTTAGCCCTTACAATCGTCCTCTACGTCCCACTCTGGCTGTGGTCCATCTATGATGCATGGAGAGATGCGACGATCATTGTATCCGACTCAAAGAAAAATTAAGGTCGCCACAATTGGTCCGAAGTTGAAATCTCCCCAGACTTCATTCCTTCTAAGTCAGCTAAATCATCTGCATCGAATTCACTGGGTAAATCACCCGAAAAGAATGCTCCCAAACTTTGGGATTCTACGGCCCAGTACATCACAGAATCATCGTTGTTGGAATGTCCTGGATGATCAGCATCCTCATGGTCAGCAGGTGAGGTGTAAACTAAATTAACGAGTCCAAGAAGATGACCAAATTCATGAATCATCACACTGTTTTCAACTTCTTCAGATGAAGGCCGATTAAACAAACCATTAGCATCATCGATTGAATCACCGAACAAGGCTATTGTGGAAGCATCAACGGCTACACCCAGTACGCTATCATCTGAATAAGTTCCTTGAGGCATGATTACGTGCCAACGAAGTGTAGAACCACTGAGTGGAGAATCATCCATTGTATCATGAGCGACAGAACGAACTAAATCAGCATTCCAAGAAGAGGTCTCAGAAAATGTATATTCATTCAAGTTCATCGAGATGCCACCTGGTTTGTCACAGACCTGTTCAAGTCGCTGTTTTAGTAACGAAATAGTACTGCTTTCTGGAGCATAACCAGGTGCATAATCGATTTCAACAACCATCTTTGAGTACGTATCACTTCGCAAACATGCAAGCGTCAAGCCTCCAACATCGCCCCATGACTCTCCCCCGATAGCATCTGAAATCTCATCAAGACATCCTGCCATAGGCACCGTAACCAGAAGAGATGCTAAGAGAATTCCGAGCATAGATTGTTTGCTCATAGCATACCCATCCATAGGTTCTTCTTGAATATCACTAAATCACCACTCCTCTGGTAAATCAATCGGAGAAAAGAGTTGACCTGGTCCATTCGCATCTACAAGTTGCTGACGTACGAGTTGTTCCCAAGAACGTAGAGCCAGGATTCCTTCAATGAGATTCATTTCAGTCTCGATGAGCGTTACCCGTATCAGTGTCGAGAGGATATCCATGCGATCCTGATCGACAATCTTCAGGACCTTCTCCACATCAAATGCTATTTGCGAATCAATACTCTCATCAGGTGATACGATTGGCCAAGGATGACCAACTTTATCGTTAATTTTACCACCCGTTTGAGAAGCGTGGTCAGTCAATGAAGTCATCATTCCTTGAATGTGATGTTGTAGAACAAGAGCCACTTCAACCACAGGCATGGTCAATTGGCCAATCAAATTCACCATACGCTCTTGCAGCGTAACCATCGCTTCAGAATCAGACATAAGAATGCCTCATTGTGAGAGAGAATCGATGTATTGCCATCCGAAATGGTCCCACTGTTGTTGTGTCCAGCCAGAAGGCAGACCAGTTGGAGGGAGAGGTGCAATGCCTCTATCATCACCAGATTGATTTGGTGGCGAAGGGTTTGGTGTTGGCACAGTAGCCGTTGGTTGTGGAACAGGCGGGATTGTAATTTGAGGTACAGTCTTCATTTCCATCTCTTCGACAACAACATCCGTCTGATCAGATTCCAATTCCTCATCTCCATATTTCATCTTACGATACATGACAAGCATCCACAAGAATGCAGAGAGTGAAGCAATCGCAACGAGGTACATGAAGATGGCAAATTGGCTATCCCCTGCTTGCTCTGCGAGTGCATCACCGTCTCGAACAGTTTCTTTCTTGACGATGAGTGGATCAACAGTCATTCGGTCCATTTCAACTCCATCAACTGTTACGAGCAGTCGGTATTCCTGGGATTCACCAGGTCCAACTTCTGCAATTACCGGTAAAGAAACAGATGCTGTCAGACCGGCAGCCACAGGGATTGTCGTGTTTGATTCTGCGTTCCAGTTACCACCTTCAACGAGTCGTTGAAGGATAAAGGAAAGTTCTCCTTTTCCACCTTCATTCGCCACACTGATTTCAAGCTCGGATGTTGAGCCTTGAATAGGACTTGGATTACTCCATTTGATTGATGTATCTTCATTATCGAACGAGACGCTTGGACCAAGAAGAGCAAGGGGCCAGGAAGCAAACGGTTCTGCAACATTGTTATTCAATGTCTCAAATGGATTTCCAGAAGCATCTGAACCTGAAATCCAGATGTCAACAACATAGGATGGTAACAACGTTGTCGCTCCCATGTCAGTCAAGTCAATGTTTCCAGTCCAGAAGAACTGGTCACCAAATGGAAGCGTTTCTGGAAGAACTGAAGCACCACGTGAAATTTCAGCTTCACCGGCACGTATTCTGTAGTGAAGGACTGCGGGTCTATCGAGATCAAATCCATTATCATCAACCGTTTCAAGCATAACAAGCAGAGAGTCCGCTTCTCCAATAGAAATTGGTGAGCCTGCTGGAACTTCATTCAACATGACTGTCTGGATGGTCGGGTTAGAACTGTCAACAGCCAATCTCACACGTGGTAGTGGATCAGTTTCGTCCATGGCCAGACCAGGTAAATCCGCTAATCGTAGCCGAAGGTCAAGATGGCCACTATTGACAGGCGGTACCAAGAGATCTAAACTGAATTCACCATTGGATCGAGGTGAAGTTTTCCATACATGGTCAAAGTCTCCGAAGACAACATCGAATGCACCTGGAGGTGCTGGAGTCTCATCTTCACTGAACAATACACGTCCAGTAACTCGGAGAGCCTGGCCAGAACCAATGAGCGTTTCTTCAATTTCATCATTGTAATGATTGGTTCCATCTCGAAGTTCCACTGCTTTGATGTGACCTGATTCAGTGTCAAATCTGAAGTCATTATCAAGACTCCATGCATTGTTTCCAAGACCTGAAACCTTTGTGAAACAAGGCGTATCTTCACCTGCATTGCAAGGCTTATCAGTCACGCGTAGAACTGGAACGAAGAGCGTCTCTCCGTTTGTATCAAAGGATTCTGGGAACGACCAAGTTAATTGGAATCTCGCACGAATCAGTAGTTGACTTGCATTTCCTTCAAATGTTGAAATCTCAGAATACAGATTCGAAACTGCAATGAATTCTCCACCTGATTCGAGGTGAGCCTTTGGCATTCCATTTTCATCTTCCTGAAGTTGGATAAAGATTGAAGTTTCCTCATCGTTTACATCCTGACCAAGTGCGAATTGGACGAATTGAATATCATCCCATCCGTTACGATCGGAGAGGACAACCTGGGCAGTGTACATCACACCAGGATGGAGTGGTTTTTCGTCTTCATGGCCGACAATACTTGAATTGGTCAAATCCACTTCTGGCTCAAATTCTTGACGTATTTGATACGTCGAAAGATCTGCCTCCCAACTTGGCATTACCTGTCCTGGAGCATAACCACATACTTGTGGGGTTGGTGGACAAACTGGTCCACCTCCCATAGCGACCTGGTTATTTTGCCCATCCTTACCAGTAACGAAGAATGAGACAACTTGTCCGTGGGTCAACATTGAATCATCAATGAGGCCATTGAAGATGTTTAACCCTCCTGCAATGGTTTCAGGAGAAGACAATGTTTTCTCAGTGTATTCGTCTTCTTGGGGCAGACCATCAAAGTTGAAATCATGGCAACCCAAAGCAACCGTTGATTTACATCCAATCCAATAATGTAGACTTATTTGAGTCGGAGGATCAACACTGTCTTGGATGTTGACAGTTACACTCTGACCACCAGGTGCTGGAGGGCCAACATGGCGTTCTTGTCCATCAAATGGAAGAGCACCGAGCACCAATGGAGAATTCCCATCAAGAACCAAGCGGATTGTATTGTATCCCGGATTCGAATATTCAGAACCATTCGGAAGATTAACCGCTTCAACATAGAAGATCATTCCGCCAGGTGCGGATTCAATTGGTGATTCAAAGGTCAAATTGTATGAACCAAAACTTGGATTCGATTCCTGAGCGAGTATGATAGGTTGCCCAATTGGGTCACCGTCATATGTGACATTTTGTCCAAGAACACGTAGTTCAAATTCTCCCGCTAAGGGGGACAATTGTGAGGATTGGAAATGAATTTTACCGAGGAATGAGATGTTTTGGCCGCCACGAACCCAATCTTGAGTAAACAGTTGCCGCCCATCTTCGTCAAAGACTTGCATTCCATCGAGTTGGATATCGTTTTCTACGCGAAGGTCCATCGTTTCAGTATCCCAATTCAATACTGCTGTTCCAAAAGAATCCTTGACTGTAAGAATTGCTTCAGTGGATTGTTCATCATCCCAGGACCAATCGACCGTTACAGGAATTCGAATGGTTCGCACATCATTGTTATCGATGGATGAGGTGCAATTAGAAACATCGAAGTTGACAATTCCATCTGCATCATTCAGTGAACTGCAAGTATCTCCTTGTTGCCACTTGAAAGATGGGTTTTGGCCGTGTGAATTATTGAGTGATGCTATGACTTCAGACACGTAATTGACTTCGTCCCCATGTGCAACTTTTATGATGAGATTACGAGCAATTCCGTCAGGGGCAGCCATGCCTCCTTCAAATGCAGCATTAATCGCATGAGTGTTCATCTTGTAAGATACATCGATGTTCGTTATTTTCACACGTCCAGAGGTCTGCGCTTTGATTGCAAGTGGTACTTCGACAAACCCATCTCCATTATCTGGAATAAAGTCATTGAAAGCATCTATGAGTGTCGGTTGGAATTCTACATCCTGACCGACAACTGAGTCATCACTAACGTCAACAGAGGATTCATTGAGGAAAAGAATACTCTTCCAATCAAAAATCCCGTCATTTCCAACATCTATTTTCGGTTTGTCAGGGTATCCTTCCTCATAGAAGAGTTCCAGATTATCCAAAACAGGTGTGATGTAAGGATCTGTTGTCGTCATTGTAACTGCATAACGCAGAACGTTACCAGCTCCATCTGTTGAGAAACTCGTTTCAACCATGTTATCCGCAGGCTGCCAGGTTGTTCCATCATCATTTGATACCTGAACGGTGAGAGTGGTGGAAGGGTCTTGTGAGGCAATCCATTGAGGCCGTACCTTACCTACCTTCGTACCTGTAGGCTTAGCTGGAGAAATCCATGTACCGCTTGTTTCGTATTCGGTAGAGTATTCTAAATCAACCCACCACGACACGGCAGTAGAACCAATGAGTGTGGCTTTCCAAACGAGTTCTGTCCCGGGGTGTTGGAAATGAACTGTCGTGTTGGATTCGACTTGAACCCAATGTGTACCATTGTCCGCAGAGACCCAATAATCGACTCGATCGCCAATTGAAGCAGCCGACCATAGAGTTTCCATATTCACCGATAATACGTCTTCGACAGTATTTATCACGGGGCCAAGCCAGGTGGTCGTACCTGGTGCTGGCGTCGTTTTGTATGTCCAACTCGTACCGAACTCATGATACGAAGGCGTACTTGACCATGTCGAATATCCTGAATCCACAGTAAGGAATCGTTGACCATCATAGAACAGTCCATAGCCAAGGGATGAGATACTACGGATCGAATTCTCTGGAATTAAAGCAGTTGCTGTCCCAGATCGTCCCCAAGCCTCGAGTTGATCACGGTCGTTGTAATATTGACCGTCTTGGCATCGCATGAAGAAATGCGTTTCGTTCATTTCTAAGCCCCTTGCTTGTTGATTACTTACACCACATTGCCAGATTGAAGAAGAAGAGGTTTGGAATGTAAAGTGTTTATCGCCTCTCTCAAGATCTCCGGTATCATCCTGTTGATAGGATTGTATTCGTCGATTCTGATTATGGAGAATCCAAATGGTATCATCAACTGGGTCGTAAGTGATTCCAGTATAATCACCATTTCCTTGTGGCTGGAATGAGTTTATACAAACCCATTCATTTTCGTTCGAGATATCAAACTCTAAGACACGATGATAGAGGGTATTAGCGGTTGAACTGTAGAAGTATTTGTATCCTGATAGAACAGCGAAAAGTCGTTCGTCATCAGTAACAACCCAATCTCTGAAGCCATATTGGCCATAATATGAGGAGGAATGTTTTGAGGGCAGTGTACATCCATTTTGGTCGAGTGTAATGATGCTCTCACGGGTACCGTTGTTGGGATACAGACGATGGACGATATTGTGGAATGAAGTAGACGACCACGTCGAGAGATACAACCAGTCATGATGTCGAAGCACTGCACCTTGTCCCTGAGCATTCAAAGAGTTCGGTGTTAACTTAAGTTGCTGAGAAAAGAGAGCATCGGTCGAGTTTGATGTATAAGGTTGGCGAACTGCGTAAGTCCCGTTATCCAACCAAGCAGTACTTGAGGGATTAACAGGTTCGTCCATGCTGTGTGCATTGAATGATTGGCTGACATTGGCCATAGCAAGGGTCAAGTCAGAACTTTTGTTATCGGTATTGGATGCTTCTCCAGCAACCCAATGATCACGAGTTGTTGTCGGGATAGATGACCAGCCTGTTGCAGAGGCTCCGGAGAGCGTCATCTGAACATCGGTTACTTCTGCACCTTTAGGAAGAGAAATCTTTGCCCCGCTATCAGCATTTCCACCCTGATAAAGAGCAATATATTCAGTAGTACCATCGCTAAATTCGTAGGTGTGTCGTGCCACTTCAGCAGCTTCTACGTTTTCAATCCAGAGTTCACTGAACGGGGACATACTCATACCCAAGAAAAGAGAAAGAAGCAGCGCTGCGACGGTTCGCCTCGATACAAAGTTAGCACTCATAGTCTTACGCAGAACTTGGAACATTATCAAGCGTTCCATCCCGTGTCACTAAGTGGTTTGACGAGAATCGTACCGGATTGGGGAACTTTCACCCCGACTTCCGTCTTGTTCGTCATCATTAACTTCGAACCAGTCAACCATCCAATCACCATCGGTATCCCAGTTTGTAGGATCAGTTCCTTCAGCGACGTGATCGTCGTTGTAGTCCAAGAGATACCAACCAAACTCGTGTTCACCTACAGAACGTACTGGAGCTGTATTTGGTGCACCTGTGTAGTATATCTCCCATGGATCAGTAAGATTACCTGCACAGTGAATGACATGATTCGTAGCATCTTGTACAAGGAATTCTACATCATTGTCATCAACAAGATGAGCAAACCTGAAATCATTGCTTAGAGTTTTGTCCATTTTGAGATAATTCCGAATACCTTCATCCCATTGGCCAACACCAAGCAACAAAGAGCGAAGTTGCCAGCCTTCCTGAACAACTTGACCTTCAAATGTCAACCCAGATAACCGAACGGCATTCGGACTCGAGAGAGATTCAGTTGTGATAGCGAAATACTCTTGGAAATTTGTATATGGCTCATACACACATCCTGCTCCTGAACAATCCCAATTCCCATCTTGGTCGGGATCATAGTTGGCGTCGATGGCATCACGTGGGTCCATCGTAAACCAAGCGAAATCAAGATCTGGCCGCTGCAAAGTCCCGGCATTCAGTGATAATGGTAAGCAAGAATTCGTTGAAGTATCGCACGCCCCACCTGTAGCCGGGTCAATCCAAATCACCTGGATTTTGAGATACGATGAATAATTATCGTTGGTCTCATTCCAAGCCTTGGTATATTCATACCAATCTGGAATCATGTCACCATCAGTATCGTTATCACTTGGATTCGTACCATATTTGAACACTTCACGACCGTCTGTCAAATTGAAATCCTTGTAATGTTCAGTGACTTGACCATTGTTCACAATCGTCACATATGCTTCTGAATCTTTGTCACTATCATTGAGATCAGGTCGTGTCTCGTTATCCCATTCCATCCAATTTGTGAATGGGAGTGAGCCAATACCTGGCTGAATGACTTGAGAAGATGGTGTGAATGTACGAAGGTCCCAATCACCTTGAACAGCAGGTATATCGAAAGCAGTACGACCATACCAGCCATCAGAATCCCCATCGTAATTGACATCCCATGGATTCAATGGATTTGCTGCCCAATGATTCGCTGTCGAAGGATTGTCCATACCATAGAGTGCATAACAATATTCCCATCCATCTGGAATCCCATCCGAATCTGAATCGGGATGAGTCGGGTCAGCAACACCGACCAAAGTTCTGTTGAAGTTGTTCTCATTATATGTGTTAATCGTATTCATTCGACTCACAGACTCAGGCCCTTTAGCCTTGAAATCATCAATCAGGGACTGGCGTGCTTGGAGAAGTGAAAGACCTTCTTCTTCGACATAAGCGTTCATTGCATCTTCACCGAAATCAACAATTCCAACGGATGCTGGTACTGAACTTCGATTGAGATATTTACCCCATGTTCGAGATTCCCATTCTCTTAAATTTGAGAAACGTTCATCTAAATCGATGGTCCCATCTCTGTTGCAATCATAGCTGTCGCCATCTGAATCTAAGTTAACATCCGTTTCAATTAGAGGATTCAGTCCCCAACGGTTTTCATTCAAATCCCATGATGTGAACCAATATTCAAATCCGTCATACATGCCATCATCATCGGTATCAGGATTGGTTGGATCGGTCATACCAAGCAAGAGTGAGATGAATACATTGGGAGGTTCTCCGGATTGCCATGCGTTGAAATCATCGAGTAAACGCTTTCCGCGAGAATCTTTCGAAATCAAAATTTGGAAGACTCGCTGTGCTTTCTTTGTCGGTTGTTGAACATCACCATCGACATGCATCAAGGGCGCATCTGCCGGAGCAGAAATACCATTTTCTGGATTTGAGGTTGCCAATGCAAACTCTTGCAAATCAACCAAACCATCATTGTCGCTGTCAAAAGTACCGTCACCGGATACAACTGGGTTAAGTGTCCAAGTTTGGGCTGATAGATTCCATGCTGTGAAGAGAAGTTCCAATCCATCGATAATGCCGTCACCATCTGTATCGACATTGTTTGGATCACCTGTTGGTCCAGTGAGATTGTATTGTTCTTCGCTGATGAAAGCACCGAAGGATTGAGTCGTAGAAGCAGAAGGCCATTGTTGGAATGCATATGCTGAACCGAGGGTGGTTACAAACCACTGCGGAGATGAGCGGTTTGCGTTTGTTTCTGAGAGTGATGAATCAATGAGATTGTATTCTTCCCAGTTTGTCATTCCATCATCATCTGCATCGAGCCAACGGTCACTTGGCTGAAGCGGATTAAGCGTCCAATCATCATCAAGTATGTTCCAACGTGCAAACCAAATCTCCCACCCGTCCGGCATTCCATCTGCATCACTGTCAGCCTTGAATGGATCACAAGAACCCTTTTCGAGAGAGATTTGTGCTGCAAGGATTGCACCACTTGCTCGTTCTGCAAATGTCGATTCTGGAAGACCAAAATCACTGATATTATCGAACAGGTCTGTATGGAAACCAGAAGGCAATTCCATTCCAGATAGCGTTTGATTGTTCAAGAACAAATCAGTTGAGACATGATACTCGAGATAGTTTACAAACATCTCACTCGGTTCTAATACCCCGTTCTTATTCACATCGTATCCATCGCCATCTGGATTCTCAAAGGCATCTGAACCATTCATTGGATTGACTCCTATGCGAAGAGGAGACCATGTACACTGTCCGTCAGCTTCCCAACCATCGGGCAAAGTATCGCCATCGGAATCAAATAAATTCGGATCAGGTATAGACCAAGTTGCTGCAGATTCTGGGCTCTCACCATACTCTTCAAAGAGGTCACCTGCAAGTCCAGCAAGACGAACTAACGACCATTCATACTCACACAAATTAGCAAGTCCATCTTGATCAGCATCCCATCCTGCATCTTCTGCACGAGTAGGATCAAGTGACCAATTGTTGCCACCGTTGAAAGAATTACCAATCCATCTACGATGTTCAATCTCCCAGCCATCGGGCATACCATCGCCATCTGTATCCATGACAGTTGGATCTGTCCCTACATCAAGAGCATTTGATGATGTATAGAGTGTACGTGCTTGTTCACCAAGTGTTTCATCACAGAGGTACATCAATTGAGGATTGTAGTAACAGTCGAAATTTGTTTCTTCAAGGAAATATCCGAAATATTCAGAACCGTCCAAAAGGCCGTCCAAATCAGAATCGCTTTGATTTGGAAGTGTTGAGTTATAGCCTTCATCAGAACGTGCAATGTAACGGTATTCTTCTAGATTATTCCATAATCTGTCAAGTGATCCATCTTGATTCAAATCAAGACCGTCAACATCTCCGTCCAACAACGCATCCCATGGATCTGTTGGGTCAAGCCCGTAGGCGATTTCCCAACCATCTGGCATTCCATCGCTATCAGAATCGTTTGCTCCAGGATCAATTAATTCAAGATTGGCAAAACGCCCTGGAGCTGCCCCTGCAAGTACGTATATCTCACCGTTCTTTTCAAGAGTGGCAAGTGAAGCAAGTTCGCCCGGTAGTTGAGATTGCGTCTGCAGGCCATACACATCGAGATGATTTCCTGCAAGAACCCACAAACCAGCAGATGATCCAATAATTATTTCATCGCCAGTTGGTAAAATCGAATGAATATTATTGGTTTTGGCAAGTTCATCAGCATCACCTCCTGGATGTTCAAGCAATCCCCCGTATGTCATGTCATTAATCTCTAAATTCAAGCGATGAAGCCCAGAAGGAGTACCAATCCAGAGAACTGTTGGATTGTCTTCATTTGGCCCATCAAGATACAGCGCTTGAACTTCAGCAGGGTTACCACTTGCTCCAAGATTCAAGGTTCGCAAATCATCGATGCGATTTGAAATGAGAGATGGATTAGGGTCGAAAAAGAAGCGCCAAGAAGGTGTAGCATCGTCTCTACCAGTGGCGGATTCAAGCGTCATGAGACCACGTTCAGTTCCAACGTAGAGGACAAGCCCACCTCCGGGAACACTTCCATGAGTAACCTCTGTCACAGTAACTTGAGATTCAGAAAGACTTGCTTTAAGATTCAAACCTAATTCAAATGTTTGGGAAATCAGGCCACCTGTGGTTACTTCGAATACCGCTCCATCACCATTTGAACCAAGAGCAATAATCTGTTGCGACGATCCATCAATAGCGAGTTGTGTTAATGCGAAGAGCGCTATTGCTTCGCTGGAAGACCACGAGTCAATCGGTTCCAAGAATCCATCCACTTGAATAGCGGCAACATGCATTCCATGCGAGGTAGCTATTGCAACTGAATGAGGGCCGTTATCAGATTCCACAAAGATTGCTTCGTATCCAGTAAAACCTTGCGGGAACCAATAATCTTGAGTCGTCCCAAGTTCATAATCCAAAACAGTCATCCCGTAACGAGTAAGCACGTATGCCATTGAATCTTCTACGAGAATACTGCGTACATCATGGTGCATAATTGCCATGCTGTCTTCAACTGCGTTGAACGTGAGCGGATAGTTGTAGTAGGAAGAGTCATTCACTCCAATCTGAATTTCTTTTAGACCGGACATGACTGTGTTTCCTTCATCGTTGTGTATGTAGAACTCTTCTAGATTCGAAAGAGATTCACCTAGTGCCAAAGCAGTTTCCGTACGACTTACATCGATTGAAACAACACCGTCTCGGTTTACATCCCAACCATCAGCATCGATGTCGAGAAGAGCATTTGAACGATTCAAAGGATTCAATCCAAAGTGTACTTCCCATCCATCGGGCATTCCGTCGCCAAAGGAAGGATAAAGTGGGCGAATGGAAAAGCCATCCCAACTGTATCTATCTGAATCCTCAAGAAGAGGGTCAGTACCAAGCCAAAGATCTTCACCAACAACTGCTGTTGCGTTGGTGGTACAGGCAGGAAGTAAATTCTGGAATGATGCGTTGACGCCGGTATTGATAAACGGCCATTGGGTAATCACAGATCCTTGTGGAAGGGTAGCAGTACACCACAGACCATCGAGTTCAGTTGTGAAATTGCTTGGTGATCCAAAACGGTATTCTTCCGGAGAAGTGTACTGTTCTGCTACTGAAATAAATCCATCTCGATTGACGTCAAATCCATCTTCGTCGGGATCATCGGTCATATCACTGTTGTTCAATGGATCGAAATACGGGCAAACATACCTGAGTGTTATACTATCGAATCCACCTGCACGAGCACACATGGCTGCTTCGAATCCATCAGGCATACCATCGCCATCTGTATCCGACGAACGTGGATCAAGATACATTCGATCTCCATTTTCATCCAATAAACCCGTTAGTCCTCTGGAAAAGCCTGGGTCGTTACAATTCGCTGGATATGGCCAACAGTACTCTTCAGTATTGTTCAAGCCATCCCTGTCCGTATCAAAATTAGCATCAGAAGCATCATCTTTGTCCATACCTTCCATTGAAACAAATCTGCCATCAACTGCACTAAAGTTCACCCATTCCTCGAAAATAATCTCATGCACATCGGGAATTCCATCACCATCTGTGTCTGTAGTAGGCGGTTTTTGACCGGTTGTGTCATCGGGGTGAACATTGGAGACCGGAGAGATCGTAGGAAACTGAGACATGAAGAGAAGCCCTGCGATTACTGCGAGCGTGGAGAGTAAGGTTGTCTGACTTCGTCGCAAAAAAACACCTAAGCGACTAACGCCGCATTATTTGTCCTCTTCTCCATGCTTATAGGAATGATGGAGCGTTGTTCATACAGTGAGGCGATTTAACATGGGCAAAAAGCAGTACTTTTGAACAAAAACAAGCGGTGTATTCAATATCCGTCTGTGACCCCATGAAGTTGATTGGGATGGGGTTATCGATTACGCATCTTGGAACTGGAAGTCGTGGCAATGCCACACTTCTCAGTACTGAATCATCCCATATTCTTGTAGACCAAGGATTTAGTGGAGTACAATTGGAAAAACGCTTGGGTCTTTTAGACGTCAGTCCAACTGATTTGGAAGCGATTATCATCACTCACCATCATGGAGACCATGGAGGCGGCGCACTCATTGCCCAGAAGCGATGGGGGATACCAGTCTATGCAAATCATCGTACTTCTCAAGAATTAGGATTACTGCCTGAATTCACACACCATTTTGAATCGCTCGATGTTTTGCAATTTTCTCAAGGTACGTCGTTGCTACCAGTGCCAGTACCGCATTCAGGAGCAGATAATGTAGCATTTGTAGCTAGCCACGGAGGCGAAAGAACAGCTATCATCACGGATCTCGGATCTTGGACTGACGAACTCGTCCACCATGTCCATGGCTGCCAACATATTGCAGTGGAAGCAAACTATGACTCCAACAGGTTGCTCAATGGACCATATCCTCGTTCACTGAAAGACCGAATATCAGGAAGAGGCGGGCACTTGTCAAATGAACAAACTGGAGAATTCCTGAAGCAGGTCTGCACCGATGCGACAAGAAGTATTACGCTGACACATCTTTCTGAAATGAATAATGCTCCACATTTAGCCGAGTCTACTGTTCTTTTTGAAATCGATGAAGTGTTCGAAGGAGACATAAATATCTCGGCACAAGATGGGCCTCATTTTTCACATTTCATCGGTCGTCGAGACGGAGATGGTTTTGCAACCAACGCAATCCAAAGAATAGCTCGAGAATTACTCTGAATCAATAAACAGCAGGTCAATCCCTAAATGCATGCGAGAGACTCAAGTGACAAGAGGGGGGACTATGATGCAGCGACGAAAGCGGGATGATGAGGAAAAAGCCGTGAGTGAAATCCTCGGCGTCATCATGATGTTGGCCATGGTTGTGAGCATCATGGGTGGTGTTTTCGTCTTCCTAAACCCATACCTCGTCGCCTTTCACGACAACACTAACTGGAACAGTGCGAATAACATCGCAGATCGTATCGAAGACCGGCTTGATGTTGTAGGAGACGCACCTAATGGCACAGGAACTCGCCAAGCCCTCTCATTACAAGCATCTTCAATCAATCCAGTTCAACTTGTTGAGGAATGGGTTCTTTCTGCTGATTTAACACCTTATGAAGTGGTTCAAGTGGAAGAAATCAATAGCAGTTCTCTACGTTTCCTATCGATTAATGAATCGGTTACAACCGTTGTCATTACGAATCCCACAACCTCGGTTTCAATCGATGTTCAATCTTCATTTGAATATTCTGTGGTGGATCACAACTTGACAAGCGAGACTTTCCTAATTGTTGACATGTACGATGAAGGAGGCACTCATGTCCATCGGTGGTCTCGCTTCGTCTTATCTGGGCTAAGCATTAGCACAAATATTGATGGTGGACTCAATCAAATTGTATTGATCAATGATGCACGAATCTCAAAGGACCCAAGCACATCGTGGGAAATCGAAAAAGTTCCCAGTCTGCGACTTGATACGCTCGTTGATGGAACCACACGACTTTCCCTTGTTCTTACTGATGTCCAACTCGATGAATCGCTCGGAAACGGGCCAAATGTTGGGTTCAAAGTGGAATCACTGGGACCTGTACAACTCTTCACTGGTGAAGCTTACAATCTCAGAGTCATGGTCAAGAATACTCTTCACTCAATTGTAGATCCACAATATCATGAAACTTGGCTCACTGATTATACACTTAACAGAGCATCAGGTACACTTGATGAATTCATTGGAATATCACCCTATCAAAGAGCGAGTGGAATCGATGGATTCACTGTAGAAACTCAAGACTTAGCCCTTTCATTGGAAATTGACGTTCGTCGAATGGTGGTAAACGGATGAATGAACTCCAGCGAAATGAAGAAGCAGTCTCTGCTGCAATCGCTACAGTTCTATTATTCGGCGGAGTCCTTTCAATCATCAGCATCATGATGGTTACAATGATACCAGTCATAGAAGAACTGGAAGGCAGTGTCGAGCGTCATGACATGGCAGCGCAAATGACACAATTTAATCAACAGACTACGAACCTTGCTGAGCAAGGTATGCCAGGTGATATGGTGACCCAAGAATTTGTTCCAGTAGATGGTTCTCTCGAATGGGACGCAATACGAAGTGGAATGTGGTATTCATCTACTTGGGAAGAAGGGCATTCTTTTCGAATCAGAGATGTGATTGACTTCGATGATGAACTCCAGTTGCGCCATTCTGAGTCCACGACTAGTTCAGTCTGTTTCTCCGACATGCGTTTAGGGCCTGACCGACCATTCCACTACACTGCACCAACATGGGCAAACTCGGTGATACTTACAACGAAACCGGGTCTAAGTTTCCCTCTAGGACCTATTGAGATTGATTTACTTCAAAGTCAAGTTCTTGTTGACACTGCAAAATTATTTGTTGATGATATAGCCCAGTGGGATCTCAATGGTGCAGACTACAAAATAGAATCAACTCAGGAACTTGAAGTCTATTGGTTGAGAAATGGATCAGGTTCATCAGAAATCCAAGCCAGTGATGCGAGTGCAAACGGCAAAGGTCGCTCTTGGGCTCTCCCTCTACCACAAGGTACTGTAAAACTCAATATTGTTTCTGATGACCTGATTATGGTCAACGGAAACGGTCAATTTGGTTCATTCACAGAAGTTGCGATACCATCTGAGTTACTTAACGTCGAAACGTCGTGGTCAAAATCGTTGACATTGGATAGCGCTCAAGTGATCCATCTTACAACAACTGCAGATGCTCAGTTGATGATCTCTTTGGACACATCAGAAGGGGCGACTGCTTGGAAGAGTAACACCGGTACGCTCCATGGAACATCATTCCTTCCGCCATCGCAACAAGGTTACATTGTTCTTACAAATCCAAACGCTGTGTCTGCAACTGCTACATGGAGAGGAAATGGAATCACCCTTGCAGCAATGAGTTCCGAACGAGTTCAATGGCCTCCATCTGGGATAGAAGGAGCAGCCTCGATCTATTCAGATTTCCCTATTGGGGTCCAGTGGCAAAGTGATTCCGAAGCAAATGGAGTCTTCCAGATTGGAGCCGTTGATACCGGCATGGAATCTGGAGAACAATTTCACATCAGCACCGCTCAGGCACTCCATCTTGAGGTACGAGTAAACGGACAACAGACTCTCTTTAACGCCTCTAATCTGGTTTCCAATAATACTGTTCTCAATCAAGGAGATACGATTGAAATACCTCTTGAAAATGAAGATGTCTATCTCAACACAACGGAAGGTTATGGGATGTATACTACAGCCATGAATGGTACAATTGGGCTCATGCAAGCCATGAACGATGGTGAAAGAAGATGTGTTGATGTTAGCGTTACTGCCTCGGGATGGGTCGATTTGAAGATGCCATGGGATAGTATGGGTGGACGGAGTATCATCGATATGCAAACAGCATGGAAAACAGGGACCTATCCAGCAAGCGTACACATGCAAATGTATGGAATGGTTGTTGAAGAACCATACACACCAATTGGTAGTGCCTGGATTATGCAGATATCTCGTTTCACTTACGCATTTGAATCTTCGGTAACGGGAATGGAGGTGGCCATGACTGGAGGAGCTGTTGTTACCAATCATCCTGAATTCAATCCTACTGTGATTGTATCTCCTTCTGATCGTGGAGGTCCTGGTCCCCGATTTGCTGCTACTATTCCATCCCTACACCCGACATCTGACTCATCGGTTGGTGGCGGAAAATTGTCTATGGAAGTAACACTTTCCAAAAGGACAAGCCTTGCAAGTGATATTGCTTATGAAGTCCGAAGAGGATGGGCTGAACCCTATGGTGAAGCGATTGCTTTAGCCTCTACTGATGGACTTGAATCGAGTCTTGATTGGACAATATACCCCGGTAGACTTGACCTCCTAACCGATTATGTCGGATGGGTTCCTGATCCAGGATATGGTACTTCAGAAGCCATCTGGCATACAGCTGGAGCACCTATTCAATTTTCATTACAAATATCTTCACTGGATGCATATGTTTCAGAGGTGATCGCTTGAGACAATCACAAATTCAGCGTAGAACTGAAGCAGCAGCAACTGAACTGGGCTATGTCTTCACATTCCTACTCGGTGTGTTACTTCTTACTATGTTCAGTCTCTGGATTTATGATATCGAAACAGCAACTCGTGAACGATGGAATGAAGAAGCAATTGACGCCAATATGAATGACCTCGCTGCTGCAATTGAACGTACAGATACAGCAAGTCGTATTGACAACACATCCTATGCAGAGAGAGTCTACTGGAGAGCAACCGAAGCAGATGAATCCCAATTCACTCTTGAATTAACAGATACGGAGTTGATTTTGTATGATGGTGGCGGAGAACTCGACACTGAACGATCACTATCAGGCACAAGCGGAGCACCTCATACAGGAATAGTCGAACTTGCTGGTGTAGAGTACATCTGGGTAGTTCATCATGAAGGCGAGATCACATTGAAACTTGATCGACCGATGTTCTAACGACCCATCACTGCAGCATGAACTTGAGCTTGTACTTCTCGCATTCGAGTTCTTGCTCCCAATTCCCTAAACACTGCGAGAGCACGTTGTAGATATTCCATTCTTCGTTGCCGGTCTGGAGCGACGCCTCCTAGTTTGGAGAGTAATTCTCCAATTTGCATTCGTAAGTCGTTTGCTTCAGCAATAATTAGAGCTTCTCTGTATCGCTCTAGAGCCTCTTCACTGCGCCCACTATCTTCGAGAACCTCTCCAAGCAGGATGGTGATTTCGACCAAAGAGACAGGGTCACCTGCATCAGACATGACATTCAATGATTCTGAATAATGATGGAGTGAAGTTTCAGAATCATTCATTTTTGCATGATATCTGCCTAACAATGCTTGAGCTCGGGCGTGAAGGAGAAGGTCTTCACTTTGGTCAGTTCGCTCAAAGGCTTCGAAAGCATGTTTTCTTGCACGGTCAACTTCACCAAGATCAAGCAGTGCTCTACCAAGAATAATCTGGGCACTGAGTAAGGATTCATCATTTGAAAGAATCGCTTCAACTTCTGAATATGCTGCTAATGCTTTTGATTTGTCATTCTTTCTTCGGTACAAATAACCCATGTTATTGTAAGTTCTTGCTGCACCTTTTGAATCACCTAATTTAACCTGAACTTCAAGTGCTTGCTTGTGTGATTCAAGTGCTGAATCAGTCTTTCCTTGTTTCATAGCAATATCTGCTTGAGAACCAAGAATTTCAGAGAAGATGACTTCAGAACCAGCCGATTGAGATGCTGTACTTGCATGTTCAAAAATTGCAGAAGCCTGTTCAAATCTGCCAAGCATAAGTAAAATATCTCCTTGAAGTTGGAGCATAGGTGCAAGTGTCTTTGGCTTGAGTCCATCAGTGTTGACATCTTCAATAAGGTTCAGGAGTTCAAGATGTCCTTGTGAAACAATGTCACGACCAAACTCGACAATCTTGGAGATAGCTTCTTGTTGGTGATCGGATGCAAGTTCATGGTAAATCTGTTCCAATGTAGCTTCCGAACTTTTGGCTTGTTTCGCATAATACGCTGCACAACTGTTGTGAACTTCCTTCTTGGTTGGTTCATCAAGACTTTGTAACAAAAATTCTCGGATTAAGTCGTGTACGTCAAATACATCCGTGTCGACTTGTCTGGCTAAGCCTTGTTCAACTAAACTGCCCAATACATCAACATCAAGGTCGTGAGCGAGTAATGCTTCAAGCGTAACTGATTCTCTAAAAATAGAGAGGACTGTGAGAACTCGCTTTTGTTCAGCGGTAAGTTTCGAGAAAATCTCCTTCGTGACATAGTGCTCAAGTGTGTCGTGGAATGCACCTGCTGATGCACCTCTGTTAATCAATTCGAGAACTAATGGATGACCTCGTGATAAACCGTGGATGTGGAGCCACTGCTCGGTCGAGAGGTCGTCAAATCCTGAGAGAATATGGCGTGCAGAATCTGAATCGAGACCATCGAGTGGTAAAACAAGACTCGTAATTCGTCCCTCTGCGTCTTTTGTTGGAACGACTGGCTTAAATGAACGTGAGAAGATGACCAATCCAATTGATTCTTCACTTCCCAATAACCCGAGAGTCATCGATTGGATTGTTTGGAATAAGATTGGATCAGAGACTTTATGGAAATCATCGATCACAATGAGTGTCAGTGTATTTTCCAATGAATCGACTAAAATTCGTGCTGCATCATCTGGCTTTGGTACCGGTGTCGCAGCAAGATAATCTGAAAATGATGAATCGCCTATGTTGAGTAACCAATCAGCAATTGCTTCAAACATAGCTCGAGAACCTTCCCAATCTTGACATCGATGATACAACAGATTTCTACGATGCATAAATCGTTCAATCAATTTTGCAGCAATTGTGGTCTTTCCAATCCCTGCAATACCGGGAACAAGAAGCGTTGTCGCTCTTGCTTCGAGTAGGTTGACCATGTTATCCAACTCTTGTTCACGGCCATAGAAATGACGTAATCTTGGAAGATCTCCAAGGGATGTCACCAGTTGTTTCTCCACTTGTTTCGATAAATCTCGTTCGATCAAATCCTCTGTAAGAGGACGCACATCGAGAATCAAATTGTCATCAAGATAGCGAATAATATCGACTGGCCTCATAGCAAATGGGAGAACTTCATGAGAAGATCCAAGCGTTGTTGTCAATGCGTCACCATCTGGACCAATACAGCGGAATTGGAAATGACGAAGCCGTTCCCAAGTTTCTTCAGCGGCTATAATCCCGGAGTCGGTTAAGAAGTACGCTTTCCGTTTCCTGCTTACTCCATGAACGTGGGCTTGTCGTTCAACGAGTAAGCCCTGATCTCTTAGCCCAGAAATTGCCCGAGGTACATTCGAACGTGCGATTGCAACTGCATTTGCAATCCCCATTTGGGATAGAGAAAAAGGAACTTCCACTTTTTCTTTGAAATCTGCATAATCAAGCAGATGTAACAGGATTTTCTCCTGTACCCCAGGTTTGGCAATCATCAAATCCACCACCTTATTGTGAAGGTGGTTGGAAATTTGGATCTGGCACCCACTGATTGGATTCCTGATCCCATAGCCATCCAGGATGTTGTCCAGACGCAGCAGGAGTTTCAGCTTGGGCTGTCGGTTGTATCACGACTTCCTGGGGTTGTTGTGCCGCAGGTAATTCTACGGCATCCTTCCGCCCCCATGCGTATGGGTCTTCTTCAGCAACAGCTTCTTGTTCGACTCCAAAGGATTCTTCATCAATATCTTCAAATTCAATAAAGAAGTAACCCACAGCACCAAGTAAGACAAGAGCTGCAATAACCAGTCCAACAATGAGGATTAAGTTTCCACCATCATCCTCTTCACCAACGGCGACATTGAATGAAATTGGATCATTTGAACCACCGAATGTTTGACCATCCATTTGGAATTTGATTTTACTTGAAGCATCATTCATGTCTTGTTGTGTGAGTTCCATCGACCAAATACCGTTGTCTCCAACAACAACTGACTTGATGAACGATGAACTTGAAATTGAACGGGCTTCAATTCTACTTCCCGGCAAACCAGTTCCATTGAACACAGCAGGATTGCCCGAAGTAACCGACTCACCAACATCCATTCGTTGAGCCACGAATTCGATAGGCTTTACCAAGAACGTTACACCTTCTGAAAAGACTAATGAATCTTGTTTGTCAGTAACCACGAATCGTACGTTTTCTAACGTCCACGAGGATATTTCTTCATCAGTACGTGATGCTGCTGGATCGTATCGAGCCACACCTTCACCATCAATGATGACATACACTGGATGGAAGTCGTCAGATGAATCAGTTGCATCATCAACGAAATCTATACTCAATTCATCGAATCCACCATCGGGGTCTGAGAAATATTCGCTCAAATCAATGGAGGCTCCTGATCCACATTGATTCTCAGAAGTTGAGCCTACAACACAGAAAATTGTTACAGTATTCTTCCAGTTAGTTCTGTCGAACTGTGGAGGGATGTTGTTTTCATCTGTCGGTTTGTCAATGGTGATTCGTACGACATCTGCGGTGGAGTAATCTTCACCATCATATGCCTTAACAAGAATCTCATATTGACCTTGATGGTCAAGTTTACTTGTGTCCCATATGGCAGACCATGAGTAACCAGGTCCTGTCTTCGTAAATTGAGTAACTGGTCCGGGACCGTTGTTGAGAATCAATCCACTCGCAAGGTCTGTAATCGTGATCTCTACACGAGTAATTGTCCCGTCAGCTCCATCGCTTGCAAATCCGATCAATGTTGTGTTCGTGGCTGCACGTACTGTTTCAGTACCATCCGGCTCCAATAAGTCGACAATTGGAATGATGTTGTCGTTAACGACGATCACAGTTCTTGTCTGAACAACGCAAATATCTTGTTCATCATCGCAATAATCGCTATCGCTTGCCCACACTTCGAAATCATACTCACCGGATTCAAGTTCATCGAAATTCCATTGATAGGCCCATGCTACTGAACCATTGATGGCAAAGTGAGAACTGTATCCATTTGGCCCACTTACATCGAACCAGATGTCTTGGATATCCGATCCCCAAGTACCCGAATATGGGTCTGAAGCAGTGCCTGTGAAGAGGATTTTACCGTTCGTATGTGTAGAACCATCGAGAGGTTCGTTGAGATATAATGTAGGAGGGACGAGGTTGAGTTTGAATTTACGGACTTCAACCGGAGAATAATCAAGACCATCGTATGAACGGATTCTGAAAGTAACATCGCTTTCTCCCTCAGGGTGTGCGGAGAGGTCCCAATCGAATGACCACGATTGGAATGGATGGTTATCTTTTGTCAACTGACCATTTGCTCCAGATGTGTCCACTGCATAGTACCAATCCGAACTGCCAGGAGGTTGAATCTCAACACGACTGACAAGGCCGAATTGAAGATCATAGGCAAGGGAGTCTGTCTGACCACCTAATTGCCCATCCCAAGCAGATCCAGTAATGACCGCATTGATCGCAAACGAATCTCCGTCGTATTGTTCAACTGTTACTCCTGGGCGGAGGTTATCGAGATTGATAATATCATCAACAGCACCACTCAAGACAAAGTCGAAATCTTTCTTTCCTTTGTTGAATTTGTACGCCTCAACGATGTAGAATGGTAATTCTCTACCGTTTACACAATCGGTATCGGCATCATCGACGAATGTGTCACCATCATTGTCATATCCATCAGAACATGTATCTTCAGTGAGTACAATAGGGTTACCGGTTCCATCATCAGAACCTGGGACAACAACATCCGTTTCCCCTACGAAGTGATTCCAATTCCGATCCAATAGGAAGTCGGATGGTAGAGATACTTGTTGAGTAAATCCAAATTCATCTGTTGTAAGTTCGTAGATAGGCAGGCCAGTTGCATCTTTGATAATGACTGTCGCACCTGCGACGTTACTGTTCTTGGCTTTCACTTGATAGCGAACGAGTTCACCTTCTCGAACTTGAGATCCCCAAGCAGAGTTTTGGTTTTGAACATGCACTTTTGTAGCGTCAAAGTTCTGTAAATCAGCGAACGAGAAGACAGTCGAGTTGTTGACTAATTCAATAGCAAGTGGCATGTCTCGAGGAGGCATGATGCTTGTCTCAGGTAACAACAAACACTCAGATTGCACAAAAGGGCACTCCGCACCTAGCCATGAGAGCATGACTGGGTGAGTGTAGCCTCCTTGTGCATCAGGGATGTATTCAGATTGAACAGTTACTCTTGATTCAGAAATATTGTAAATTTGTGTTGCATTTGTCCAAGTGTTTCCAGAAAAGTAACCAATTGAACCAAATTTAGATCCATACTTGTTGTCGAAATGACTGATGTTCGCAGCAAATTGTCCTGCTTCAATTGTGTTATCTTGAACGTTGACGATTGAACCCTTGATTCGAATTCCATCGCCTGCATTTCCAGTAACCGTGTTACCTACGATTGTAGCAGATGCCATGAAGATGTGAATTGCAGGGCATTGGAAGTCACCGCCATACATCCATACTGAGTTGCAAACACCAGTATTGTTAGCAACGAGATTGTTGGCAATGTAGGCTCTGTTTGGAGATGGACTTGGATAGTTGCTTCCGCTATCTTGGTAGAGATATTCACCAATCTTAATCGGTTCCTTAGCAATATCAGTAACGGTATTGTTCTCGAGTTCTACATCAGAATTTCCAAAGACCCAAAAGCCGTTGAAACCAGTGATTGGGCCAATCGTGTTCTGATGAGCACTTACTGTCGAATCACGAATACCGAATCCAGAACCTTGTGCAGCCCCTGAAATGGTATTTCCTGTTGCTGAGATCTTAGCGCCATCATATGCTGTGATTCCAGCGCCGTCTCCAGTAGTGATTTGATTATTGTTGATGTAAAGTGTGTGTTCAAAATCACCGGTCATCTTAAGCGAATTCGTGTCAATACCGTTGCACTTAACGTCAAGTGTTGAGTTTCCAAAAGAACCTGATGAACCACGGAGGAAAACACCTTGAGCGTTATCCTTAATATCGAGATTTTCCAATTCAATAAACGAATCCTCTGAATAGATCAAACTTATTCCATCATCGCATGATGCATCAGCATCTCCTGTGAATTCTGAACCTGTAATACTGAATTTAGATAGAATACCAGCACCTGCACTGAATGCTTCAACACCAGGGCCGTTGTAACCGAGTCCATCAATACCTAGAGTAAATGTTGAATCTTGGATTGTTGGTGCAGCAAGGTCAATGGCAATTACATTTGTTGTGTTGATATCACTAAAGCCAAGATTATCTGCATTTGCAGATGAACCATCAAAGACAAGGGCTGCATATTTTACAACCTGAAGAGAGGCAACATAGACTGGTGCTCCGTAAGCCTTGTCGAATTGCACGTAAGACAGGCCAGTTGAAGCTTGGTTGATTGTATTGCGCACAATAACACCTGAGCCACATGCAGCATCAGGATTGTTCAACAAGTTATTGCCTTGAACACTGCATCGACCGACTACAGAAGTATCTGCAGGGGCTGCCCAGTTCAAACGAACTGGAGAAGAAGCACTAGCCTGACTAGCACCACAAGAGGCTGAACCTGCACAGATCGCACCTTCAACTTCAATCAAGGCCCCTGCTTTTATGTTTACAGTCGTACCAGCATTGATGACAAGTTTGGCACCTTCTGCTACAATGATGTCTCCTGTGACGGTGTGCGTACCGCTCCATGTCTCTGTTGTTGAGATTGTTCCATTGGATGTTTCATTTATGGCGCTTGCCGCTGGCACGGTCATAAGACCCATCAGCAATGAGGTGAGGAGTAATCCCACCAAACCGACACTTTTTCCTGTATTTTTGAATCCCATTTCAATTCCTCTAAACTCTCGGAGAACCTGAACGAATATAATACTGCGCCCATAGCGACTGTGATTTTAATATCAAATATGGCCAATAATATCAGATATTAACGCATTAAAGTATCATTAAATCATAATAATATCAAATTTATATCGAGTAAAATGAATCTAACTGCCATCATTTTGGCTTAGCAGTCTATGTTTGAAGGAAGCGATTCCATCCACGCCTTTGCATCGAGGACACCATATCCTTCTCGTAGATCATGGGTCATATCAGGTGAGAGTGAAGCGGCTAGAGACGATTTAACGAGTTGGATACAATCCGTTCCAGATTCATTTGTTCTCTTGAGTTCAGGATGTTCTTCAAGGATTAGAGCCAATGCACCTGCTACGAATACTGTTGCATCAGATGTCCCACTGGAGGAGTACCATTGATTATCCATTCCAGTTGAGACAATCGATACCCCAGGTGCTGTTAATTCAGGTTTCTGATGAGGGTATTGACGCTGGTTTCCATCAGAATCGATTCGTTCACCTGAAGAGGATTTAGACCAGACTTCGTTAAATCGATCAGATGCTCCTACTGTTATTGCTAAAGGTACATTTCCTGGAGCACTCACATATCCATCGTCAGAAGATCCACCATCATTTCCAGCAGCTGCTACTACGTAGATACCCAGATCAATCGCTTGCCGGGTTGCTGAGACCGTCGCACCTTCTCTCGAGCCTTCTTGGTTTTGCTCGCCTCCTAATGAAAGTGAAATGATGTCTGCTTCAAAGTCAAAAATACACCAACGAATCGCTGAAGCCACTCTCGATTCTGAACCTGTGTTATCATCACCATCTGCACTGAGAGCAGCAGCCATCCCTAAAGTGACGCCTTGGGCGATTCCATCTTGATAGCCTGAGGAGAGTAATAGACCTGCCATCAGAGTACCATGTGATATTGATCCATAATCCATAGGAGATATCTCGCTGCCTACAAAATCCTTGAATTCAACTGTCGAACCTTCAAGCGCTGAGTGAGAAAGCGAAATGCCAGTGTCAACCATGCAAAGACGTACGTCATCTCCTGTCAAACCGGCTTGTTGCAACTCACGAATATTAGTATCCTCGAACGCCCACTCGGATGAGGGAGGAGGAAGTTCCAATAGAAGCAAATCTGATTGCCACAATACAACGATGAGGGCCATTACGAGAGCAATTATTGTCCCAGAGATTACAGAGAATACTCTCTTTGGACGGATTGAAACAGAATCGGGAATGACTGGTGCCCACCCCGTTACTTCAGCTCTCCATTGCTCTTGGAAACCTCGTGTACTAGGGTCAATCGCAGATAGAATCCTGGGCTCACCTGGCTCAGGGAGCAATTCCATTCCACGAAGTTCTTCCATCTTCCTCCCCCTTTGGTGGGGCTCTTATGGTATCAAACCTTGTCTTATCACGTATCAGAATCGAGAACCTGAACCACTACGGGTTCGTGCGGCCTTGATACCGAAGTAGAGGATGATGAAGATCAATGCAATGATTGTGATGAGAATGATCGAACTATCATCCTCTTCAGAACTTTGCACAACATATTCGATTCCGAAATCGTCCTCGGGCGTGCTGGATGTGAAATTAGCATCATCACCATTGACTTCTGCTCTCATATCGTATCGTGTAATACCCTGAGTTGCTGCAAGCAATGTGAATTCGAAGTCTTGAGAACTTAGAGCAGCAACGGAGAGTGTTTGATTGTACTCAACCCCTTTCTCTTTTCCAGTTAGAGGCGTCAGATAGACTGTGACTTCACTTGCGGTTCTTAGGCCAGTGTTTTCGATAACGATTACAACAATGTTCGGGCTAACATCTGCAAAGTTATTGCTTCTTGAGAGTGTCTTATCATCATCAAACGACAATGTGATTCGAGCGGATTCAATTGTGATTTCAACATCTTGAGATTCACCATCTTCACTGGTAATACGAACGGTCATCAAGACTTCTCCACTTTCAAAGGAAGCATCTGAAGAAACGGTAAATGCGAGGTCTCGCATGTTGTCCTTAGCAATGGTTGTAACACCATTCATTGGAGCAACTGTCCAGCCATCTGGCAGGTTGTCAAGAACTTCATAGGTGAACGAATCATCACCATTTCCGTTATTGTTAATCGTCAATCCTGCAGTGGTTGAACCAGCAGGTGAAACACCGACTGTTTCTGTAACTTCAGTTGTATTGAACTCAAAGTATTGTGGAACTGCAACGTTGAGGGAAACTTCGGTCATATCACCAGTATCTGCCATGAATCGGACATTCAAACTGTGCCCATTCTCAAGATGCCATGCGTCTTCAACTGATGGAAGATTGATTCGTGCAAGAACAGTTCCATTCATTGTTGCATTTGCATCTACATCACCAATGCCGAGTGAAAGGTCAATGGAATCGACCCATGCACTGCCATTGTAGAATTCAAGACTCCAATCTGCTTGGTCTGGAGAGACGGTCACTGATCCGGACACTGCGAAAGTATCCATGATTTCAGTTCCTTCATAGGTTGCTATGACTTCAAATTCAATGGTTGAGTAATTTGCATCATCATTGGTCATGATCGTAGCCATCATATCTCTGTTCTCATTTGTAAGACCTGTAGCATTCACAACATTGTCAACACCAAGCGTAAGATCACTGTTGGTCTTTCTATTGTAAGAAAGCATGAGAGAAGTACGCCCCTCATCACCGTTATCAATTGAGATACCGGAGGTGTAATTCATTGTCAAGTCTCTTTGAACGGTTGAGAATTCAGAAGCGAATGAAGCAGAACCTGATGGAAGAAGTACTTCGAGTGTACCATCTGAATTGAGTGGTAAGTTCCATACCTGTCCTTCACCAAGATCGACTTCGACTTCCACAACAGTATCTACTGGTGAGGACGAGTTGTCTGTACCTGCATTGAATGGTTGTAAGTTGAAAGAAGTGAATTGAGTATTAATGTCAATCCAGCCACCCTTGCTCATAACCAAATCAATAGTACCACCATCTTGTACTGCAGCATCAAGGATACCAACAGCGATTCCACCACCGTTGAATGGAGCATCTGCCTCAGAGACAACAACGACCCATTGTCCCGGTTCGACTGATTGAGTGAAGGTTAATTCATCTCCAGCATAGGTTCCTGTGACGTCAACCATGTCTGCTTGGTTTTCCGCAGTTCCGTAAAGAACAATGCTTGCACCATCAAGACGGGCTGAATCGAGAATGTCTGTGACAGTTCCAGTGATTGTTACTTGAGCAGCAGCCATTTCGATATCTTGTGAGAGCGGCTCACCTTCAACAACATAGAATCCTGTATTGTTGTCATCATAGTTGACAACACCGAATCCATCCTTTGCAATAGATACTGTGTAATTCTCAAGGATAGGCACGTAAAGTCTCCAAACACCGTTTTCATCGGTTTGGATGATCGTATCGATACTTCCACCTTGGATGGTTACATCTGCAGCTTCAACGCCTTCGTTTCCGTCACCAATGTCATCTTCATCAACATCCCAGAATGCCTTACCACCGATTTCGACTTCAAGATCAGCATAGACCATTCCAAGACTGGTGTTTTCTGTAAAGGCCTGAGGGGCGCTCGATGTATCGAGAGTCCACACACGTTGTGCTGCTGTCTCGTTCATGAAGAGACTCCATGTACCAGGCATGAGCAATTGTGTTGCATTACCGTCACCGTCTGTTGGGTTCATGGTTATGTTTCCATATCCATCATGACTCACCAAGACAACCTCCTTTCCAGAAAGTGTCTGGTTTGTACCAGATTCCACCAGCGTCAGCGTGACTTCTACGGTTTCAACCATGATAAGGTTGAGATCAATTCGTTGTGAAGCGTCTGCACCGACTGTGATTGGTGCACGCAATGATTCCATGACTGCATCTCCGTTGAGCATTGGTGCTGCTACGATGACATAGTCTCCAGTAGGGACGTATTCTGCAAAGGTTCCATTTACATCAACATTCAATGGGACGTATCCTGTTCCGTCAGCAGATGCGAGAAGAATGTTCTCGACCATTGCCGAACCATTCATCCACGATATTGAACCGGTAACTCGCCATTCATCGACGATTGGAACAAGGATGTCTTCTTCAGGACCGGTTAGTCCAATAGCGATGACATCGAGAACTCCATTCAGTCTCAAACTTGCATCAGATGCATTTTCATCTGCTGCATCAAGATCATTGGTTTCTATCGCATAGATACCAGGGCTGAGAGTTGCCTCAAGAACACCATCTTCTGTATAGTCAGCGGATGTTAAGTTCACTTGTACACCCATTTGAGAAACTGGGATGAGTTGAATATCCGGACGAATTGCCGTACCATTCTCAAATACACTGTCACCAAGATCTGTGAAGACCTTGAGAACAACAGTGCTGTTGCTTGGATTTGCAATCAATTCAACAGGTTCAGGGTTCATTCCATCAGCAACAATTACTGTATAGTCAGAAACTGTGGTCGCATTGTATGCTGCTTCGGGGATGGTAAAGGTCCATGTTCCATTCAAGAGTTGAGTTTGGAACACACCTGAAGCATCGGTCAGGGTTTTCCAGACGACTCCATCCTCAGAAGTAGCGTGAATCTCCACAGGCTCGTACTGAGGAATATCTTGGTTCCAGGCAGTAGTATTATCGAAGAGAGAAACACTTCCGATAACATCAACCGTTGGAGCTAGAATCATAACGTCCAGAGGAGCCATCTCCTCAACAACTGTTACGAGACCACCAGCAGAATATTGTGATACTGAACTTGCAGCATTGATGTTGAATGTCATTCCAGCAGGAAGTCGTTGACTGAATTCACCAAATTGGTCAGTGACTGTGATGAATTCCAGATCGTTTCCATGGAATCGAACTGGTACTGAACTTGCGTTCTCATACAATTTCTGTTCATCTGGAAGAGCAAGCCATTCCTCGTAAGTAAATCCAGCAGAGTTTGGAGCATCGATTGAACCGTTAACCCAAACAGAGGTGGAATAGCCCAAATCAAGCGTGAGATCTGTGTCTAGAATAGTGAACTCTTCGATAAGGATGTAATCCTCATCGGTGTTATCACTTACTTCCCATTCACCAACTGGCAGTTCAATTACAATTACGCCGTTCTCGTCAGAAACCAAGTTCAGAGGCAGCAAACCAAGTGGATCGGTGAAATTCACAGTGCGGTTCGAGACATCAAATCCAGCAGGTCCGTTGAGAGTAATCTCTACGTCATACATCTGAGGGACACCAAGATCGAATGTGATGTTTGTTGGCTCATCAAAGACTTGAATCGTTTGATTCATTTCGTAGAATCCATCTTCATCCAAATCGACTCTTAGATAATAAAATCCAGACGTGATTGGGCCATAAGATACATTTCCATCGTCACCAGATTTGAGAGGAATCATAAATTCCTCTCCAAGTTCAACATCGATTAATGTGAGGTTTTGGTTCGCAAGAACCTCTCCATCCATTGAGGAGAGCGTATCTGAAATTTGAGATGCTGGAACAGTCATTGCAAGGTCATAGGTCGGTTCAAGACCAACTGTGACTGGATCAGGTAGAAGAATTTCTCGACCATTTGGCATAATAGCAAGCATGTTGTATACACCTGGTAAAATTCCAGTCATGTAGAATGAACCAGGGCTAACGATGTCTCCACTAAAGAATCCAGGTCCAATGAATAGGCCTGTTCCGTTGAGAGTACCGATACCTTCGAACGAACCTGTTCCTTCGAATGTTTCACCTACGAGTTCCTTCTTGAGACTGCTTACGCCTTCTGAAGTCAATCGTCCGTTTGCTTCAACTTCTCCATCAAGAAGATATGTTGAGAATTCGGTTCCAGTCGTGAGGACACATAACGATGCATTTGCAGGCATTGTTTCATTTTCACCACAAGGCAAGGATGAATTGTCATGAGACAGCCATGATGCTTCGAGAGTACCTATTCCAACCCAGGTTCCGTTTCCAGAGTAAACACGGTCGTTTCCAATCTCACGAGTAAAGTTACCTGTGAAGTTGTAAGCAAGTGCGACTCCATCGCTCGTGAAGGTCCCTACATCAGAGAAGGTTACTTCACCAGTTCCTTGGAGGATTCGTGATTCTTCACTGTCGAATGAACCGTTGGTTGTTGTCAATGTATAGTTCTCAGTCATAGACCAGATATTACGTAGAATGAAATCAGTCTCGACGAGAGGTTCTCCAGCGAAATCGCCGAAGCCAGTCCATTCTACAGCACCGGAAACACCGCTACCTTCGACTTCAATATTCATGTCTTGGGTTACATCTGCCTTACGATCTGCTTGTTCGCCAGTAACGTTGAGTGTTGATTCTCCGAGCCAGGTCATGTTTGCAACCTGTCCAAGAACAGAGGTAATGGCATAGACTTCACGGTCCGTGTTAACATCAGTCAATAAATCAACTAAACCACTTTGATGTTCTCCGCTTTGGATGGTTTGGATGGCTGCAGTATCATCATAAATACCTGCGAAAGCACTTACTCGAATTCGACCAGCAGGTGCAGTGAAACTCCAATCTCCATTCTCATCAGCATCAGTGAAACCGATTGGAATCCAATATGTATCATCATCACCATCGATTGCATCCTCTCCTGAGAAAGCATCACGTTCAATCAGCATTCGAGCATTTGGTAAACCAATTTCCTCGTCTTCCATGTAGACAGTTCCTTTGATCTCAGCACCTGAATAGTACTTCATTATTTTAACATCTGCGTTTGCATTGATGTCGACACCAGTTTGAGCTTGATTTAAGAAGATAGATGTCTCATTCGGACTGTACCAGTTCGCAATGACAAAGTGATTCATCATTGCACCAGGAAGAGGATATGCCTGTTGTAGGAAATTCGTACCGCGGTCATTGGATAGAAGTTGTTGCTTCGGTTGTGGATTTGTAGAACCAGCATCTGCACCGAGTGTCGATGCCCCGTAACCAACATAGGAACGAGCAAGCATAGTGTCAAAGAATTCAGGTAGATGATCTACTCGAATATCATCGACTTGAAGCGGATCAATGTCAGCTCCAGACTGTTGGTCAAGTACGTCCTTCAGCATTGCAACATCGACTTCTTCTCGAGACATTTCTCGAACTGGTTCATCGCCACGTACGGTTTCGTACACTTCATTTGTGAATGTGTTGAAATCTTGTCCTGAGAGGATCGTAGGTGCTCCAAAGATACCAAGTGGTCGTCCGCCATTGTATCCCGATTCAGAGTTGTATCGTCCAGCACGTGGGTACAGTTTGTCGTCAACAGCGAAATATCGAATCTCGTGATTACGAATGATTGTTTCACCAGGTGCACCTTCGTAATCTTGAACCACATATCCGTTCAAGTTGATGATGTCGTTGTAAAGGTCAATGATTTGATCTTCCGACAATCCGTTTGTCAACAGTTGAACAGTCAAAGCGATGTGAGAGTTTGCACGATGAAGACTTGTGGATACAGAAGTATATTCTTCGACGAGGTCAGAAGTATACCAGTATTCACCAAATGTATAGTGAGAAATTGAGTTTACAATTTCTTCGCTTACATCTGCATTGTTACTGAATGTACTGTTTGCGGCTTGTTCACTGTTGAAGTCTCCGTTGAGGCAGTTTTCACTAAAGGTGCTGTCACAAGGGATGATTTCACCACCAGACCATACACGGTAGTGTAGGCCAAGGGTTTTGTCAGGAATTCCATCCGAATCAAGAGGGAATCCTCGAGCCATGTAGGTATCTCCCTTGCTCTTGAAGACCTCATAAGAATGGTCTGCCACAACATCAGCCATCTGGTTGATATCCTTTCCAGAGTGGATCATAATCAGTTTGAGTTCATCCATTTGAGACCCGTTCAAGTATTTTCCAAGTTGTGCCTCAAATCCAGGAGTGAAGGCGCGCTCTCCATCATTCTGGTTGATATTGTAATTCAAATCTCCACCGGCAAGGTGTTGAATGAACATGGCAACCAAATCGGTTTGACTTCGTGCAAGAAGCATGTTGCCTGATGCAGGAATTCCGGTTTGGAAGTTGTCAGAAACAGATGGGTGCTCTCCGGTGTTCAATGCTTGGAAACCATAATCCCACCAAGAGACAAACGCAGGTCTGTCTGAATAAGACTCGTTTGTATCTTGTTCAGCTAACCAATCGAATGCATCGTTCCAGTATTGTCCGTTAAATCCACTTCCAAAAGAGCCCATGTATGAACGACCACCAAATGCTTCGTATTCACGGCTATCAAGAAGAGAGAATCCTAGGTCATCCCAACGCATAATGTCAGGTACTGTGTAATAGAAGTCTTCGTCGATATCGCCTTCAGCAGGAGAGTTGCTTGGAATAGCAGAATCCAATCCATAGGTCAATTGTTGTCCTGAGATCATAATGAGGACCAGGAGAACTGCAGAGAACGAAGGTGTTCTCCAAACAGCCTTTCTTGCACCAGCAATACGGTCAGAAGGAGTACGGATTCCGGCTCGACGCCATGTTCGAACAAGTCCGTCCCAACCAGACCACTTCCACAGTCCAACAATTCCCGCAGCACCCATGATGGCAACAACAGGAGTTGCATTGAAGAGGAAACGAGCTGCAGTCCATGACATGTAAGAAGCAGCAAAGATCCAGATACCAAAGACAAGAGATATCTGACTTCGTTGGCTGAATGTCTTCCACATACAAATGAGTCCGACAACCAATGCAAGTACAAACACAACAGGTCCGAAACTTGCAAACATGTATCCACGATCTGGAGCATTTGCTTCAGCAACTGTTCCGAAAATCTTGGTCTTTGTGAAGTATCCACTTCCAGTAAACAAAACATCCCATGCGTTACTGACATCTGTGAGTTTCAGGACGTACAGAATAGCAAAGAAGATCATTGCACCAGTGGCCAGTGTACCCAGAACGAGAAGCCATGGCTTGTCTCTGAATCCGGTTGTGATGTACATAATAACGATTGTAAAGAACAGAATGTAGAGGAATGGTTGCAGTCCAGTCCCATCGAGAACAAGGTTCATCTGTGGATGCGCATAGAATGGAAGAGCGATCAATAGATTTGTCAGAAGCATGGTTAGGAAGAGTGTGCTGAGAATTGTAGAATCTCTTCTGCGGAACATGTTCAATGCAACTTGTGATGCATATGCAAGGAAGAGGATTGCAGGACCAACGACGAATCCTTTCCAACCAAGACTGGCCGCTCCGAAAGCAACACCTGCCAAAACAGCGTTTGACATAGCATACTTTCGTTGTTGAGCGACAGCACTCATAGCGCGGAGCATGTCGAGAGGATGGATCGAAGTCGTTCGAACAAGTCTCTCAGAACCTGCGTACTTGACCGCACGCAGATAGAACATGAATCCAATCGCAATGAACAACATAACGAATGAATCGTGGTCCGCTAGCCCCCATGTTGAGTGGGTTACGTGAGCAGGCATGAATGCTATCAACCAAGCTGCAATAACTCCGGTTGCTTTTCCAAAGTGATCCTTTGCAATAGTTGCAACTGGAAGAATTGTTAGAGCACCATAAATGGCTGGAAGAGCAAGCATACTCCACCACACTGCATCGCTTGGTTCATCTAGGAATAATTCCAATCCCATAGCACCAAGAGCAAGGCTCCAGGAAAACAATGGTGGACGAGGATTGATTCCACCAATTGGATAGAATCGATCTGCGTCATAGACAAGATGTGCATTCTGTGCAAGGATGTAATCGACAACACGCTTCATGTACCAAGGGTCAGAACCTCCAGTCATATCGAAACCATCGGTTCCTGCTGCGTACATTGAAGGTACTGCATACCACTGTATTCGGATAACGAGTCCAACAATGAATGCAACTGCTGTGAGCAAGGATGCCCAGTGTGCATTCCAGAATTCACGAGCACCGCTTGGGCGATGTTCTTCTCGGTTAGACCAACCACCGTACTTGTCGTGATTGCCAATAATGGATATTGCAACACCGAGGAAGAACGTAATAGCGAGCCAAATCAAAGGCGACCATGAATCATCGAAACTTTCGTTTGTCCAGAATCCTGATTCATACCATGATCCAACAAGATAAAGCATCCAAAGTGAAGAGAGTGTCATAGCACGTGTAAGCCAACGTTCTGAAACCATACCAGATACGATAATAGCGACAATACCTGTTAGAAGTGCGGGCCAATATCCAACGTATCCGTTAGCGACTTCACCTGCAAGTCCGCCGAGTTTGAGCCTGTCTGCGATTTGACCTTGATCGAAATGCCAGATGGTGAGCATGTGAGCAGCTGCCCAAATGAGGAGAGCGATTTGCAGAGGAAGTGCGTTTCTATTCCATGCTCCGTCCTTTGTAATACCGTATGCAAACCATCCCTTGTCTCCAGCAGGACTCAGTAATCCACGTCCTGCAACACCGATTGCAAGACCGATAATTGGGAAGATTGTCAACCAAGTAAAGAAGACGAAACCAAGAGCTGTCTTTTGGAATGAATCTACAGGAAATGTCTGTCCGCTTGGGAAGACATGCTCTGTTGGGAGATATCCTGTAACAGCAGCAGCTGCTGTTATGTCCATAGCCGAATGAACACCAACACCGGCAAATACAAGCATAGTCATCCATTCATGACGACTACGTGTGTCGAGTGAATACCCAACAAACGTTACGATGAAGAATGTGAATCCTGTGAATGCATCGATGTAATGTTCAACAAGTCCTGAACCAACGATAGAAATAACAAACATAGCGAGAGAGATTCTAGTTTGAGTCATTGCATCAGGAAGGTTACCTAGTTCACGAAGTACACGTGGTGAGACAGCAAGTAATCCTGCGACACCAGTAGCGATGATTGGCATCAACGCATTTTCGTTCAATTCAACGTCGATCGACATAAGTCCGTCGACATAGTTTGCTAGTATTGCAATAAGCACTGCAAGTGGGGCGATGAGCCAACCAAAAACAGGCCTTTGCGAGGTCTTTGATACCTTTTCCATTTTTTTCCCTCAGAGGATTGCTCGACAGCAGCATTGCTGGAGCACTTTGGCCACTTTCGACCCTCTTTTAATCCCTACTATGAATGAGTCCTCAAAATCGAGCAACACAATGAGATTTACTTTTTATCATAAAGCACGATGTCCAATGTCGTTTCTGTGATGAGAACCTTGAAGAGAAATCGTTTCCATTCGTTGGTAAGAACGAACTCTTGCTTCGGCTAATGAAGAAGCAATTGCAGTTGTTGCAAGGACTCTTCCGCCTGTTGAAATAAGTCTGCTTGAATCATCTGTACCAGTTCCTGCATGACTCACCCATGCATCATCAGCATCGCAGTTGAGTTCTGCCCCAAGAATAATCCGTCCTTTCTTCGCAGATTGTGGATATCCTTCCGAAGCGAGAACAACAGTCAGACAATGCTTGTCATGGAATGCGATTGAATATGTATCCAACGAATCAGTAGCTGCTGCAAAAAGTAATTCGCCTACATCTGAAGCGATTAATGGTAGTGTAACCTGGCATTCTGGATCGCCAAAACGTACATTGAATTCGACGACAAATGGATCCCCATGTTCATCGATCATCAACCCGACATAGAGAACACCTCGATAAGGGACATCCATTCCTGAAAGTGATTCATGCATCGGCTTGACAATTCGTTCGAGAACCTTCCGATGTATTTCTTCAGTAACTACAGGTGCTGGACAGTATGCACCCATACCACCGGTGTTCAGGCCCTTATCCCCGTCCCAGACTCTTTTGTGGTCTTGACTCGGGGGTAAACAGACAAATTCAGAGGCATCCATTACCACTAGCATACTTGCTTCTTCGCCAGGCAGAAATGATTCCAAGAGAACATGTCCATCGGTGTGTATCGAATCGGTGATGAATTCCATCGCTTCTTGCGCATTTGTTGTAACGACAACACCTTTTCCTCCTGCAAGAACGTCTCTCTTGATGACCCATGGGTTGTTCGAATATGAAGCGAGAGCAGATTCAATGTCACTCGAAGAATCCAGTACCATATAATCCGCAGTAGGCACCTTCGCCCGTCGCATCGCCTCCTTAGCAAACAGTTTCGATCCTTCAAGTTCAGCATGGATTGCCTGAGGTCCAAAACAAGGGATTCCGTGTTCGAGGAGGAGATCTGCGAGTGAATCACACAACGGTGCTTCAGGGCCAACGATGACAAAATCCACACACAGCGTTTGAGACAACGAAACAAGGCCATCGATATCAGAAGCCGATATTGGATGATTCGTAGCGTAGTTTGCCGTCCCTGCATTACCTGGAGTTATGTGAACATCACTGATTGATTCTGATTGTGAAAGCGCCCTGCAAAGAGCATGTTCCCTTCCACCGCCACCTACGACAAGGACAGACCTACTCATAACTCGACGCAATCTATCAAGGCTGATAATTCAACCGCAAAAGGGGTTTCACAACAAGAGCCTTCATGTGCCTTATCGAAAACCACCCTCTCATGAGTAATGTAGATGCAGCCACAGAACTAAATTTTCTTGCCCTTGTCCTTATGACGCTGTGGCTTTATCTCCCAGGATTTATTGCCAACACCTTTGCTATGATGTGGGGTAAATGGCTTCCAAAAACAGGATATGGGCCTTGGCCAATCGATGGCGGAAGATCTCTAAAAGACGGAAATCGGATGCTAGGTGATGGAAAAACATGGAACGGACTTATCGGAGGATCACTTACTGCTGGGCTACTATGCGTTCTCCAGCTTGCTATCGTCGGAAACGAATTCGATGGTGCTGCAATCTTCGCTAGCCCGATTATTGGCTCAGAAGACGCTTGGTTTTCAATTGGAAACGACTGGATTGCAGCTTATATTCTCGGTTCATTCCTCGGATTTGCTTGTTTGTTTGGAGATTTAACAGGTTCGTTTTTCAAGCGCCGTCAAGGATTGAAGCGAGAAGGTGATGTTTCATCGAAGGCCCCATTGCTTGATACTCTGCCTTTTGCAATCATGGTGTTCTTATGGGGTCAACTCTTCCTTGGAGGGTCATTACTTGCTTCGACTGATCTCATCTACCCAATGTTGGCAATAATTGTCATAACGCCAGTCCTTCATCGAGGCTTCAACCTCATCGGATATGCCATTGGTTGGAAGGATGTCCCTTACTGACGTAGGCAAAGCATTGATGATTCAATACATCATGGACTAACCATGCGAACAGCAAGCCTATTGACAATTCTAATGATGATTCCCATCCTTTTTGCTTCCACAACGCTAGCATCCCCACCAACCAACGGCTCGACAACACTCGTTTCAGATTCCCAGACATGGGAAGGTGGCAACCTCAACGGTGATGTTGTCATAGCAGACGGGGGCGTACTTACCTGGACTGGTGAATCCCAAATCTCTACAGACTCAACAATAACGATCCAAGAAGGGGGTATACTCAATCTCAATAATGCCGTTCTGACAGGTCAAGCATCTGTTTCAACGCTCCTCATTTCTGATACCACAAACGTGGCCATCAACGAAAGTATTGCAGATACAAGCGCTACAATGACTATCTATTTTGACATAAATGTCCCTCAGGAAGCCTATCTTAATTTGACCATTGATGAGATAACGACGAATGAAATTACAGGAACGTCGTTTGAGACCACTGTTGACTTGACAGATGAGTTTCTGATTGGAGTCGATCACTATTATCCGCTTTGGTTTGGTATTACCCATATCGAAATATTCCATTCTAACGCTGAATTACTCACCATATCGGCAGAGGATTTTTCCCAAAGTGGAGGAAGTCTTTCGTGGAATCAACCATCGTTTCATATTCTCAATCATGGAACTGTCCTCTTAGACGGTTCAACATTAATGGGAGCGAATATCAGTTGTGAGCATCTTTGTCACTTTAATGATTCAACACTTATCGGCAGTGGACCAATCCATGTTGCTGATGGGACCCACATAGGCGTCAATAATTCAGTGATTCTAGGTTCAAGAACAGATGAAGACATCATTGTTCATGACCAAGCTACAATCGACTACGAAGAATCAACTGGGACTGGAGGCTACACAGACGCTTGGATTCGCCTTCTTTCCAAAAGAGAGATACATGTCAACGCTAAAGTTGCAACTGTGGTAGCAACTGGAATTGGTTACAATGGTAACACGATCAATACGATCATCAACGGAGATACAGACCAAAGCACATGGTTTGTGGATATTGGTACAAGCGAAAGTAAGAGGATTGTCGAATGGGTTGATGGAACTGGAACATACCACCAAGAAACTGGAACAATCAAGATCACTGTCGAATCCAATTGGGGTGATTTCATCGCTGATGCAGTAGCACCGAAAACAGCAACTTCGAATGTTGATGTCACGTATCCTTCGTTAAGCATCGACAAAATCGTACCTGATGCTGTAACTGCAGATACTGGCAAGACTCACTACGTCATGATCACTATTTCGAATACCGGTACGATTCCGGCAAATCCTAATGTCCGATGTTATACAAATGGAGAAGAAGCAGACACGACAGCGAATACAGGAAACTGGGAAGTTGCTCCTGGTGAATCAAAGGATGTACCAGTTTCCTGGTGGCATTACACCGATGAAGCGACAACATTGAATTGTAAATTCTTGTATCCAGATGTTCTTGAAGCAGTGAGTGATTTAATCGCTGATGAGGCAGGCCAAACATCAAGTGAAGTCTCTTGGACAACAGCTGAAGAAGTCGAAGAACTTCCAATTGTTTTGTATGGAATTATCATAGCCATTGTCGTTGGATTGGGAGTGTTTGTGGCATTGGGTTCACGTCGATTACAGAAGAAAGAATACATGGAATCTGAAGAAGAACATGATGATGAACATGAAGATGATGATGATGATGATGAAAGTGTTGTTGAAGATTCAACCGATTCATTAGAGGAATCCGAAGAAGATCTTGAAGATCACACGTCGACAGATGCTGATGGAAACCCTATCGTTTCGGTTAAAGAGGAATAATACCTCGTAATTTTAGTTATCTCGCAGGGCTATAACTTAAGTAAACTACTCGTGGAGTTAAAAACGAGAATATGACTGAACCCTCTCCTATCGAAATTTTCGAGCAGGCTAAGGCCATGGGTTTGAGACTAAGTGCTGATGGTAAATCATGGATTCCAGCCGAAGAATTGGTTGTCAGGAAACCACCATCAATGGTGGTGAAACCCAATCAAGATTCGGTTCTTAGAATATCACAATTGACAATCTTCACAACATTAGGTGCAATCTGTTTTGTTTTATTTATCATCGGTATATTTGAGGTCGGTCTATTTGCCTTATTACCATTGTTTTTGGCTCTGTTCTTCCTAACGCCGATCTTCTTTCATTTGACACGACCTGAGGAAAACACTGGATCCAATGTCGTAGGAATAGGTCATCCTATAATTTTGAATCAACAGGTGCTACACCGACAAACAGAACAACGTGTCATGGGTATTTTTGGTACAATTAGCATGATTATTCTCCTGATAACCATCATTTCAATCATCATAATGTTAATTCTAATCTTCATCCTAATAGGGAACTTCATCGATTTCATCTCCTGAATTTTTGGGGAGGCAGCCTCTTCTGACCCTAAGAATCAACCATACAACGGTTGTTCGGATACATTCGTACATTTATTCAGTCATTGACCACCATTTAATCTCGTTAGAGGCCATCTACCCTTTATTTCCAGAGGGTAGGCACTGAAAAGACCCACTGCAAGCCCTTTGATTCATGAATACCTGAGCAATGGGTATTGGGATACACCCATTGATTTGACCGTAGGGGAATT
>OCRI01000021.1_pt1 | contig 48581 bp, 40 predicted proteins | sample 1534641 | NCBI WGS metagenome assembly OCRI01 (sample SAMEA3275473, study PRJEB22092) | marine metagenome | reverse complement strand
TGCCAGCCGATCCACTTGCGCCTCCAATGGAAGCACCGATCGACCCACTCATGGCACCACCTGTGCCACCAATGCCAGCCGATCCACTTGCGCCTCCAATGGAAGCACCGATCGACCCACTCATGGCTCCGGCAGAACCAGAAAGTTCAGACGACCCACTTGGCAGTCCAATGGACCTCACAGGCGAACAGGCCGGAGCAACCATTCGCAGCAGTGCTGAAGTTGACGAAATTGACGGAGACAAACTCGAAGGAACACTCCATGAAATCGAGAAGTCAACCCTCACCTCAGATGGTGAAATCGTCAAGCAGAACGTGAAAGGTACACTCATGGTGAACAATCCGTCTGCTGAAGATCGAATTTACGACATCGACGTCATGCTCGATCATGCTGAAGCCACTGACATTGGTGGCGAGATTGTTTCCGTTGACGAACTTGAAGCTGGCAAGAGTTACAGCATGAAGTACAAGGTTAATGGAAAGCGAATGCTCGTTCTACGAGAGCGCCTTGACACGAACCCAGCTCGGACTTCTGCCCGCTCTTTGTCTGTCGCTTCCAACGAAGATGGCGGTCCAATCTCCCTTGAAATCGAAGTGGAAAACGTCGCAAATGTCCCCGTTCGTGATGTCATGGTCACCCGGCCACTTCCCGATGAAATGGCATTTACACACGCCGCAGGCGCCGAAATTGACAACAACACCCTGAATTGGAACGTCGGTGTCTTGGCTGCAGGCGAGAAGCAAGTTCTCACCATTGAAGGCACCATCACCGTCACCGGCACGAAAAAGATCGATGCTGGAGCGGCTACAGCAACCTACGCTGCGGATTCAACCCTTTCAGACCTCAACTTCCGAGAACTTGATGCGTTCTGCCGTGGATTCTCCTACATGCGTGTGCGAGAAGATGAACGACCAGATAACTGGTTGTGCAAGACCACCTTCGAGAACCGCTCCTCCTTCGCTGTTGACTTGGTCAAACTCCAAGTTCGCATGAAGGGAAGCGACGACTTACTCTTCGACATCAAGGATGTCAAGGAAGATGTCCCACCTCACGGCAAGTGGGAGTCAGAAGAGCGAACCGTGATGGCACAATCCAAGCCGGACTTTGCAACCGATCTCTCATACACAATCCTCCCTCGTGCCACTCGAAGCACCGAAGGAAGCATGACCTTGCAATCCAGCACCCTTGAAGTGGTGGAAGCATCGTTGGCAAAGACGTACTCGACCACCAGCCTCCGTTCCTATAGAGCGCAGAAGGTCAGCGCATGTTTGACGTTCACCAACAATGGTTCAGCAAACATCAACGTGGCACGGTTTACCGATGACATCCCCGGACTCTTCGCAGCACCAGACTTGTCCTCCTTCACCGTCAAGGTCGATGGAAAGGAAATTCCAGACAACCAATTCAAGTCGGAAGTCGCTGAGGGCATCACCCTCGAGAAGACCAACCGATCGCCAGACGGCATTGGCTATACCATCACCACAACGGTCGGAATCACGGCTCCAATCGGACTCAAGCCTGGAAAGTCATTGACCATCGAATACGACCTTTCCGCACCAGACCCAACGCCGAACAACACCGCAGTCAGTGCACCAGCCCACTGTGAATTCAGTGCTGAAAAGGCTGGGCCACGATGTGGTCGAGATGCAGAGGACCCACCAGTCCTCAGCGTCGTTCACAACCGAAGGGATTTCTCAGCAGGAAAGCAAACGCTTCCAGTCGGTGGCAAAGGCCGCTACGAAGTGCTCATCCTGTTCGAAAACAATGGTGACACCGCTCTGAAGGACGTTTACATCAACGATGTCATGCCAGCTAACTTTGAGATTAAGGATTGGCACATCCGTGGAAGCGGTAGCGACAAGCGAACCGATTGCGAGATGAAGACCGAAGACGGCGTAGGCGGGACCCACATCAGTTGGATGGTCCCACTGGTCGGCAAGGGAGAACGTCTTGATGTCTTCATGGAAATCAAGGGCTCCGGACAAATCGATGCCGAAGCACTCAACAGATTCCACGGCGTTCACTTTGGTGACGAAGTCGAGTCCGATGACCTCCCTGCTCCTGCGGCTGAAGAAGAAGCAGCGGCTGAGGAAGCACCTGCTGAAGAAGAAGCAGCGGCTGAGGAAGCACCTGCTGAAGAAGAAGCAGCGGCTGAGGAAGCACCTGCTGAAGAAGAAGCGGCGGCTGAGGAAGCACCTGCTGAAGAAGAAGCGGCGGCTGAGGTAGCACCCGCTGAGGAAGCACCTGCTGAAGAAGCACCTGCTGTCACCTGGCGAGAAGATGTGTTGCTCCGTGTAATGGAAGCAAAGGGCATCAGCGTTGATGACCGAGATGCATTCGTTGCTCACGCAGCAAACTATGATCTTGACGACAATGGTTACCTCAAGAAGGCAGAAATCGAAGCTGCGGCTGATGCATGGGGCGGGGACGCTGATGCTCCAGAGGAAGCACCTGCAGAAGAAGCACCTGCCGAAGAAGCATCCATCGAGGACAAGATGTGCCCTATCTGCATGTCAATGAACCCACACGATGCGACTGAATGCGGCGCTTGCAAGTTCACCTTTTGAGCCGAACCAGCATGGCCAAAAATGGTCATCGATGCTTACTCACTCAGGAAGGACCCATTGTGGCCAGTCCTCATTGTCTGAAGAGCGGCTGACAAGAATAAGAACGGGACGCCCAACTTTGGAGAGCACGGACTCAAGAGATTGAGCCGTCGATGGTGGAATGACTCCATCGCGCAGGTCGACAGCGAGCCAAGCATCAGGATATTGCCCCATCCAAGCATTCAATTCAGCCTCAATGCCCTCTGGAGGGACACCTTGTCGAACGCTTGCGATGTAACCCCAATCGGGAAGACAACGTCGTTCTGAATCGGTCCACAAAAACATGCGAGGTGGGCGTGGAAGGCGTGCCAATTGGTCGATGGCCTCATGCTCTGTGACGCACACCGGGCGGTTTGGCATTGGAACAGGAACGGAGTGTTGCCAAGTACGGTCGATGTTCATCGGTTCGCGGCGGCGCATGACTTAGCGAGGCATACGGTCCCGTTTGAAACCCTCGCCATATTGGAATCGAAACATGAATCAATCCCTGACAAAACAAACCCAACCTTCATGCCCCCCTTGCGCCGCCCTTACATCATGGCTAACGGCAACGCACCGCCCCCTCCCCAGCCGCCGGGAGGCTCCATGCTGATGATGTTGGGTGTCATGGTCATGATGACCCTGCTGATCATGAACCCCGGAATCAGAGGAACCCTTGGCTCGGTTGCCGACCCAGTTCTCTCTCCAATCCTACCGGAAGAATCCTACTTCGTCTTCACAGTGTTGATTCTTGGTACGTTTTCAATGACGATGAACACGGTGCTTCGTAACCTCTTCACCGACCCCATGGCCCAAGCCCACATCGGTCACCGCCAACGCCAAGTGCGCATGATGATGAACGATGCAAGAATGAGCAGGGACCCAATTCTCCAAGAAAAAGCAACAACACTTCAGCAGCAAATGATGCCTGAACAATTGAAAGTCCAAATGGGCGCTATGAAGCCGATGATGTTCACGATGGTGTTCATTATCGCCATCTTTGCATGGCTCACCACCACCGTTGAGAACTTTCGTGTGGACTATGTGTCCCTTCCATGGCACACAGAATGGAACCTCTTAGGAGACAAATTCCTCTTCTTCCCAGCATGGATTTGCACCTACATCTGTATGAGTGCACCACTCGGCCGAGTCGTCGACCGCCACATCAAGCTGCTCCGCTATCGAAGCCATCCATTGGTTCGTTCGGGTGAGACGATTAAGGAACCATTGCTGCACTTAATCGCCGGCCAAAACAAGACCATGAGCGCCGATGCACGTCGACGCCAACAACGAAGTCAACGTCAATCCTCCAACCGCAAGACAAGCAAGGCCAAATCCACTCCAACCGTTTGGGATGAGGAAGAAAAGAAGGCATCTGACTCATCAAAAAATGAGTGCCCCGAATGCGGATTAGACATGATCTCAACCCTTGGACCTCGGACAAAGCGGTGCGATGTTTGCAGGCACGAATGGGTGTAAGCATGGTTCGTATTACCGTTTCAGGCCATCCTGGCAGCGGCACAAGCACGCTAGTGAGCGGTTTGATGGACCACTATGGATGGTCCTCACTCAACGGCGGCGATGTCTTTCGTGAAGAAGCAAAGCGGCGTGGCATGTCTTTGGCTGATTTCGGAACCTTGTGCACCACCGATTTAGAAGTGGATCGTCAATTGGATGCCCTGCTTCAAGAGCGAATGTCCGCAACCGGAGCAGAAGAAATAGTTGAATCCAGACTTTCGGGATGGTGGGCCTACAGGCTCAACCTCGATTGCGTGCGGCTCTGGGTCGATGTCGATGATGAAGAGCGAGCGCGTCGGGTCGTAGCAAGGGAAGGCGGCACCATTGAGGAGGCGCTGGAAGCCAATGCCAAGCGCACATCGGTTGATGCGGAACGATTCACTGAACTGTATGGCCTCTTACCGGAGCAGCGCGAACCCTATACCATAGTACTCGATGCAACACACCTAGGCAGGGAAGAAGTCCTTGCTGCGGTGATTGAACACTTGGAGGCCACAGCATGACACACCACGCACTTGACACAACATCCACAACCAACCCATCTGTTGGTACCGCACCCGATGACCGCACCGTCGAGCAACGACTTGCCGGCGGTTTCATTCTTCTTGACAAACCAGCAGGACCAACCTCTCACCAAGTTGCTGCTTGGGCTCGTGACCTGTTTGGCCTAGAGCGCCTCGGCCACGGTGGAACGCTCGATCCTTTCGCCACTGGGGTTCTCCCGCTGATGGCTGGTAAAGCGATGAAGGTTACAAAGAAAATTCTCAACCACAAGAAATCCTACATTTGCGTGTTCCGCTTTGCCAGCGAAGTGGATGAAGAAGCCCTCAAGGTCGCCATGCGCCAACTCACTGGCCGTGTCTACAACGTTCCACCGGAAGTTTCCGCCGTCAAGGTGCAAGTCCGAACTCGGAAAATTTTCGCCTTTGAAGAAATGGATCGATCAGGCAACGATATGATTGCTCGCGTCCATTGTGAAGCTGGAACCTACATTCGAACCATGGCAAGGGATCTCGGATTGCTGCTCAACATGAAAGTGCAACTGAAGGAATTGCGCCGTGACACATCTGGTGTGTTCACCCTTGATGATTGCGTCACCCTGCAAGAACTCGCTGACGCTGTTTGGTTGTGGAAGGAATGTGACAAGCCAGAGGCACTCTTGCGAATCATTCACCCAATCGAAAAGTTGCTGCTCGACCTCCCATCGGCGACGGTCAAAGACAGCGCAGCCGCTGCATTGGCCCACGGAGCACCCCTGCTCCGACCTGGCATCGTAAGCATTGCCTCAGGAGTGTCATCTGGCAAAGAGATCTACGTCCAGACCATGAAGAACGAAGCTGTCGGCGTGGTCACCCTCACGGCGGACACTGACGACATAGCATCGATGAGCGAAGGTGAAGTCGCGCGTCCGAGCATGGTGCTCCTTGACGGCGATGTCTACCCTCGACGGTGGAAATCACCTGAGTGATTCCAAACGTGCGTGATTAGATCACGCTTCGATGTATTCTTCGTAAATATATTCCTCGGTTTCTATTCTTATTTTCAATACTGACATGGTTCCCACATCCACTCTGTCAACCGAAGTTGAACGGTCCCCACGACCTCAAAGCAAATTTTTGTGAGACAGTCCCATTATGAAGTTTGAGGGACTTTTTTGCGTTATCCGACATTGGATGTTTCGTTTTGGCCCGTCAAGCAGGTAGTCAATCCTGAACCAGCAGTTCGATTGGTTCACTCAAGTTTCTTGATTTTCGCAGGTGCGAACATCACGAAGGCACCGACAATGGCAACCAAACCGAGCACTGTCAATCCATAGAAAGCGCCATCGCCAATCTCAATCCCGGATGAACTGGAGTCCCCAACCGGTTCTTTCGCTGAGATTTCCACAGCAAGCGCTGCTTCATTGTTCGTTTCGTCACCTTCGTCAATTTCCAAACCACGGTCGACCATGGCCCGGATTTGAACCGTTCCCGGTTCTTCTGGTATGGCCCAATCACAGGTCACTTCACCAAGTTCACCAGGTTCGAGAAGAGGGATGGTTGCGATCGCAATCAGTTCGGTGTTCATCTCGCACCGAACAGAAATCATTGAAGCGTCTGCTTGCCCGTTGTTTCGAACAAGGACACGGAAGGCGCCAATGCCGCCAGCCGTCATTTCTGTGTCGCCCTTATCGATGCTTTCAATCAGCAGGTCTGGCAATGCCATGACTTCCAAATCCATGATTCGATCCGTGCACGAAGTTTGATCGCATAAAGAGACCAAGACAGCATGGAAGCCGGGCGTAGGTGCGTTGACGGTGATGATGCGAGTGACAAGGTCAACGCTTGCCCAACTACGATTGGTGCTTGCCGAGAGAGTGTCTGAATCAATGTCAGCGTATGTGAAGGAGAGTTCGGTTGGCACGGCAAGTTGTACTGGAATGACGGATTGGAACTCTGTCAAAACTGGGGGATCATCAACTGCAGCGACCGTGACCATGAACACCTCCACCCATGTGTTGCCTGCTTCATCAGTAACAGTGGTGGTCACGGTTGCAAAACCGGAGACCTCTTGCATGAGGCGAACACGGACATCACCTTCTGTCAAATCGATTTCGACGAGGTCTGGGTTGGTGTTGGAAAAAGTAACGACGAGGTTTTCATTCACCGTGCGGTCGTCGATGCATCGATGTAAGAACGGCAAGATCCGCCCGCCCCCATCTTCAATCAATGTTTGATCGCCAACTGCAACGCACGTCGGATCTTCGTCCCACGCAATGCTGTACCCACCGGTGATATCCATGGAGGAAATTTCCAGTGCTGTGGTGCTTGCTTGGCCAATGGAATCCCATGTGAACCATGCTTTGAGTTCCACCTTCAGAGATGCAGCAGCATCGTGGAGATGAGCACCAATAGGGAAACTTAGCGAAAGGCTCGGGTTGAGAGCCACCGGTTGGTTGGTGACCAACTCGTCGTTCACGAACAACAACCAGCGAGAATAGGTTGCATCAAGACCGTCTAAATCTCCAAAAATGCGTCCATTGAGTGTTAGTGTTGGATCGTTCACATCAACCGTGATTTCGCTGATGCACGCATTGATGGTTGAAACGCGAATTTTGGTGAATGGGTGATCAGGTAACAACATATGCTCGTCCATTGCCACGAATGACGTGAACGAGTCACCATCAGAAGAGGATGCATATTCCAAAATCACATCATCAAGCGATTCATTTTGCAGCACATAATGAACTCGGCCGATGCGTTGGTTTGGAGGGGTTGAAAGAGCCTCACTCGTCCACACACCCGTTGTTCCCTCGGTGCTTGATTGCAACCCACAAGCGGCGTAGCCCATGTTTTCGGAATCGCCTGCCGTCAAATCAAGGTTGATCAACGGTGTTTCATGTGCATCGAACACGGTCGAAGCAGCGGCGACTTCGCCACCGTACCAAGGTGTTTGCATGGTGACTTCGACACCAATTGCATCGAGGTTGAGTTGAGAGTCATCAGTGCCTCCAACGGATTCGTAATTGGCGGTGACGACGATGTTCTGTAGCGAGGACCAGGTCCAATCAGTGAGGGCTGAAACGTTCTCTCTCCAGTAATTACCAGACATGTAATCGAGGGCGTTTTGAGTGTGAGAAATGGTGGCCAATGATTCAAACGTGCCTTCGTATTCAACCGACAATCGCACCGAATCCTGAGAGAGGGCATGAGGCACAGCGAAAACAAAGACGATGTTGACATCCACAATATCGTACTGTGTCGAACCTGCAGCGTTGAAGTTTGTCAATTCCATCTCTGGCCCAGACGACCATGAGTATGCCCCATCAGGAGCGTACAATGAGTTGTTGGAATCAGTTGGCGAAGATTGCGCCCAGAAAATCATCTGATCCAAGTTGACAGGTCGTTCATGGACCATGGTAAGCCTCGAATCGGCGACCATCGACTCAGTGTAGAGCGCTGATTCCTCGGAGAAGGAAGTGTAAGCATCGAGCGTCCAAGCACCCGCATCATTGAATTCGCCCTGAGGTAGCAAATCAACAGTTGCCGTTTCATGAACTGTTCGAGCGGAAACACCCGATAGAGGCGCTAAGACAAGCAAAACAAGCAGTGCAAATGGGACGAATTTCTGTCGCATTGTGGTTCGCATGGTGTGTGTTAATGACCGAATGCACTTGAATGCAAGGGTTCGATGAGCAATGGCATGCGCCGCCTCATGTCTGTTGCCCCCTGCGGACTATTGAAATACCACGCTCTTGACGGCGAAGTACCTCTCATGGCTGTGATGGTGTAGGGGTTAGCACGGCAGATTGTGGTTCTGCCAGCCCGAGTTCGATTCTCGGTCACGGCCCTCTTCACTCGACTTGTCAAGCCTGTCAACGCTCAAGGTCGTGTTCATCGATGGTATGACCCATTCGCTCCACTTTCGTTTCGAGATAGAAGCGGTTGGTGTCACTGACACCTACGACGAGTGGGGTGCGTGAGTTCACTTCAATTCCGTAGGATACGAGTTGTTGTGCCTTGTCGGGATTATTGGAAAGCAGCTCAATCGATGGAATGACCAGTGCCTCAAGCATCGAAGCTGCGATTTTGTAATCACGGCCATCGCCAGGTAAACCAAGCATCAAGTTTGCATCAAGCGTGTCAGCGCCTTGATCTTGGAGGTGGTAAGCCTGAATTTTGGCGTGCAGACCAATGCCTCGACCTTCTTGTCGCAAGTAAAGAATGCAACCATAACCGCGCTCGACCACTGCGGCCATAGCCGCTTTGAGTTGTGGACCACAGTCACATCGAGTGCTACCAAAAGCGTCACCAGTGAGGCATTCTGAGTGCAAGCGGACCAGGACTGGATCAGGGCCACCCATATCGCCAAGTGTCAACGCAACGTGGTCATAGCCCGTGGCCGCTTCGTGGAAAACTCTGATGTTGAAATCACCATTGACTGTCGGCAAGTGCGCCTCGCTAGGAACGGCATTTCGCTCAACAATAGGCGGGGTCATCATGCCACCTCCACAAGAAAACAATACTCGCCAGCATTTTGCTCTATAGAAATAAGACGGTGGCCTGAGCGATCGATGAGCATCGGTAAATCATGCATAACTTCTGGGTCGTCTGCGAGCAATTCGAGCACCTGTCCGGTTGTCATGTTGGCAAACGCTCGCTTCGCTTCAGCGACTGGAACTGGGCAGAAAAATCCGATGACATTGAGCCGATGGGTGGCTTGAACCGGAGCCGCTGCCTTTGAGTGAACCACCTCGACCACAATCAATCCTGTTTGTCCTTCGGTATCAACGTCACCATTCGCATTCGTTGCAATTTCCTCGTGATGGGTGCTCAAGAGTGGAGCATGCCCGCAACTTGATGAGGAGGGACGCACAGCGCTCAGCATGGTGTCCACAGCCACATCGTCGCGAAACCCCGACGATATGGAGTGGTCGGAAGTCGCACAACTTGGCCTTCGCTACGCCCGTATACCGCTTGCACTGTTGTGCGTCGAGGCTTTTTACTGGTTCATCACCATGCCCTCAGACACACTTGGCCCGATTCAAGTTTCCGAGGCATGGCTTTGGAATGAATTAACCAACCTCATATTTGGGGAAGGCGCATCGACGCTGTCCACCCATAACGGTTGGCTGACGAGGATTGAATTAAACCACGTGGATTTCCCAGGAAGTTTCGACCACGTTGCGCTCTATGTCTCTGATGAATGTGCGGGCGTGCACGAGATGATTTTTCTCTCAACCCTTGTTGCTATGACTGAAGGGGTACCACAGAAGGTCAAAGTGCGATCAATTCTCGTGATGTGTTCGATCGTCTATGTCCTGAACATCGTTCGATTGCTTGTGTTTTACCCAATTGCGGTGCAAGAGTGTACGGCCATGCCAAACGATGCGTCGTGCTTGGTACCGATGTGGGAATGGCACACTGCCGTCTATGAGTGGGGCTTCTTAGTGGTCTTAGTTGGAATGTGGCTCGTCTGGTTTTGGCGGGTCGGAGGGCCTGCTCGAACGCTTGATGCATCCTCTGCGCCTGCTGAAGCTTGGCGCCTTCGAATGAGAACAACATGGTCGACTCAACATGTTAGCCTCATTGTGGTCGCTCTTGTCTTGATTGTCGGCGGTGCGTACAACGTCACCAACAATGAGGAGGCAAATGAGGCAAAATCAACCCTTGACACATGTCAATTCCTTGATCTGGCCACATCAGAATGCACCCAAGCTCAGAAAGATTGGGACAAAGCTATTGGTTCCGCTTGGTCCCTTGCAGCCGTTGGTTTGCTCGCAGGCGTCATCGGAGGCGTGGAATTACAACGGCCAGATGAAGATGGGACTTGGCCTTCAAAATCCAAGAAGAAAGAATCACTCACAATCGAGGACAACAAGCCGACTTCGCGCCATGCGAAGAATCGCAAGGGCTCGTGGAAGTCACGGACCAGTGAAGAAGAATGATTCATCACTCGACAATGGTGGCGGCAACTCGTTGGCCAGCCATCTCACGCTTTTCGAGGGCCTTCATTGCGAGCCCGACCTTACTCGTGTGGATGCTGATGTACGTGGAGCCGTCAGCAAAGTGAACATCACCAATCGCCATCTCATTGCAGCGGAGAGCTTCAGTGAACCAGCGAGCAACTGCAAGCGAAGAGCCTGCTGCAGTCGGTTCGATATCGAGGTGAAGTTGGACAAAGCCAAACACATCAGCCGTTTCGCCAAAGTCATCTTGTCGCTTGACAGGGTCACGGTCCATACCTTCAGGAAGTTCAGGCGTTTCTGAATCAATGATGTCAAGGCCGTAGGTAGCCATGATCTTGGAAAGTTGCGGTGCGTCGTCTCGAGAGACAAGGCTCCATGCCTCTCCTTTTCGACCGATTCGGCCTGTGCGCCCGACCCGGTGAACAAAGGAATCCAAATCCACTGGAAGGTCATAGTTGACCACGAGTGTGATGCCGTCAACGTCGATACCACGTGCTGCAACATCGGTTGCTACGATGGTCTTGATTTCTTCTGCCTTGTACCGCTTGAGGATTTTCTCACGCTGGTTTTGACTGAGGTCACCATGCAAGCCCTCCACGGAGAAGCCGTGCTTGGTGAGTCGTTGAACTGCCAAGTCCACCATTCGCTTGGTGTTGCAGAAAATGATGGTTTGGTCTTCATCGTTCATGCGAGCAAGAAGACGCCCAAGAACCCAGAGTTTGTTGGCACGGCCAATACGGACACTGTACATGTCAATTGGCGGGATGTCAAGTTCCTCAGTGTTGGTGAGAACGAATTCGGGTTCGTTCATGAATTCATTTGCAGTGTCAATGATTTCTTGAGGGAAGGTAGCGGAAAAAAGGAGGGTCTGCGTACGCCCGGTCATTCGTTCCATGACCCACATGATGTCAGGGAAGAAACCCATGTCGAGCATGCGGTCGGCTTCGTCAAGGCAGAAAAGAGAAGGTGAAGACAAATCGATGTGACCACGTTCGCTCATGTCCATAACTCGACCTGGCGTCCCTACGATGATGTCGACGCCGTCCCCCAAGGAACGGGCTTGCTTTTCGAGGTCGGTTCCACCATAGACTGTTTGGACAGAGAGGCCGGTTGAGCCTTGCAGAGCCTGCAATTCCTCTGCCACTTGGTTCGCAAGTTCACGGGTTGGTGCAAGGATGAGGGCTTGAAGAGTACCAGTTGGCTCACACTTTTCGAGGATTGGCAAACCGAACGCTGCTGTTTTTCCAGATCCAGTCCGTGCTTGACCGATGACGTCGAGGCCACGGCGTGCAAGTGGGATGGTGTCTTTCTGGACTTGTGTGGCGTGCGTCCATTCAAGGGAGGCGAGGCCGTCTAGGAGGGAAGCAGGTAAGTCCCATGAGTCGAAGCGGGTTTTGGTGAACATGGTATCATCTCCGTCTCGGTTGTGCGAGTGGGTCGCCGAGACGGTGGCAACCCATTCGAGTGGAATCAGTAATTGTCGCGCTCTGCGATTTCTTGCTGCAGGATGCCCATCCAATACTTGCGAGCGTTCTCACGGGTGAGGGGTCGCTTGGTTTGTCGAACGTGTTCGAGAATGTACTGTCGGAACTTGAGTGACTTGGTGCGGTTGACACCCTTTGGGGTAATTCCATCCCACAATCGGTCAAACTGTTCTTCTTTGTCGTTGAATGCACCTGAACTCATCGAAAGCACCTCTAAGCATTCCGCCCACCGGCGCACCCTTCTTAACCATGCCGACATGATTTGTGTGAAAAAACAAGCACAGAGTGGTTGAAATCAGAAATATTCGTCGTCGTCATCAGGCTCTTCATCAGTGAAATCATCCGTGTAGCCCATCATCTCATCTTGTGAAACCGCTCTGTAAGTACCAGCACTGGCAGGAGGGGCTGGCGATGGTTGCTCAGCCTCTTTTGGTGCCGGTTGTTCTGGTGCTGGTGATCCGTCAGGGCGGACCGGTTGGAGGCCGACTTGCTTCCCTTGTGCTTCAGCAATTTCTCGGTCAATGGCTGGGACGGCGGGAGCCGGTGCCAATTGAGCGTTCTTTTGTGCCTCTGTGCCGTCGATCGAAACATCGAAGGTCATTTCTTTCAGTGAGGCAATGATTGTTGCATCAGTTTCCGTTTTCAGCAAATCCATGGCCATGGTCCGAAGCACGTCCTCGCCAAACAAGCGCGGCAATAACTCGACACAGGCCTTGCGGACTTGCAAGTCCTTAGAAGTGGTTCCTTTGACGACGAGTTCACGAGCCCGGCCGTGGTCAGTATCAACGGATTGGAGTGCCTTGATACCGCTCAAGCGGACCTTTGAATCGATGTCCACCATGGCCCGTTCTGCGAAGACTGTTGCAATCCTCGATTCTCGCTTTGCCAAACTGGGCAAGGTGCGTGCTGCAACCCTTCGCACTTCGACATCTTCGTCGTTGAGCGACCACGAAATCAAATCCCAAACTGATGAGCCGCCACGTTGCAGAACACGGCGAAGCAGACCTGCTGCCTTTCTACGGAGCTTCGGATCTTCTTCGAGGAGCAATGTATCGATGTGGTTCACCACAACCTCTGGCCATGTATCACACAACGCATTGAGGCCTTTCCAGGCTGCATCGGAGCGTTGACGAGAGGCTGAACGGAGTTCGTTCCCGAGGATTGTTTCCACGGCTGAAGGGAACACTGGAGCGGTGACGGCGAGGCAACGGCTGGCCGCCACACGCACGCTGGCATCGTCGTCATCGAGCAACACAGACAGCCAATCAAACAATTCGTTTGACTTGCGCACTGCAATTTCAGGAAGCACATTGAGTGCAGCGACACGGATGTCGCCCTCGTCGTGTTCAAGTGCAAGCATCAATGCTGCGTGGGCATCATGAATCGAACGACCGCTGAATCGTCCGAGAGCACGGACACCAGCGGCACGGTCGTGGGTGTGGGTCTGGTCGAGATAACGAGATTGGACTTGATCGATTTTGCCAAGGGCGAGAGGAAGTACGTCCGCATCGGGTATGCTGACCCATGGACCAACTTCACTGACGATTTTCTTGTCGGTTTTCTTGCTTCTACCAACGTTAAGCGGAAGACCTGTGCGAGGGTCTCTTGCGATGTATTCCCGTGTCATGATGGACCCTCCTGTGCGGCGCAGTGGTTCGTGACCAATGAACCTATGGACGACGCATTTTACTCCGACAACGAGGGAATATGAACAATGCCTGTTTATCAGGTGGGAGACGAGGGCGCGCAATGCTCTTGAATCATGCCAAGAGTCCAGTGCCATGTCCAGTGTCCGAGGGAAGCATCTCGCCTTTGTCCTATGGGCGGTTCTGGCCATGCTCTCGATGCCATATATCGGCGTCATTGAAGTCCCGGGGGACGCATCTTTGGAAGGCAAAACACCGTTCCGTGAGGTCATTCAAGCATCCACCGGATTCAACGCCAGCGATGGCTACACACCATCCAATATCACCATCCAAAGCGGGAACGGAACCCCGTTGCTTGATCGACCCGACATTTCACCACAAACGATTGCCCCTCCAGGAATGATGTTCAGGCGGAGTGGTATGTGCTTGGAACACAATAGCCAGACCGACGAAGCAATGCTGATTGGTGGTCGATACGATCCAAATCCAAGCCAAAATGGAGATGAGGACTTAACCAACTTCATCGAAATATTCGATGTGGCCAATGAGACATGGTCGCCAAGTACGCAAACGATTCCTCAAGCACAAGCCTACCATGAATGCGTCACAGTCCAAGGAAAGATCTACTCGATTGGCGACCACCACCCCTTCACCAGCCCAGGGGTTCGAGCCGATGGTGTGGTTCACATCTATGATCCAACCACCAACAACTGGACGAGTGGCACAGAGATGCCAGCGACGTTGGGCGTTGGCCTTGCTGGAATGGACACACTTGACGGGTTCATTTACGTCGCAGGCGGCGTGGGTCGATGGGACCGAACGGATCTGTCAAATCGAACCCTGCGGTACAACCCTGCGACAGACGTGTGGGATTCAATGGCGAACATGAGCGCCCCTCGGCATTCCTTTGAATTGGTGGCCTTCCATGGCAAACTCTACGCAATCGGTGGCTATGTTCGCCTGTTTGACGCACAACTCAACCAAACCACAGTGGCCCCTGCGAACCATACTGAAATTTACGACCCTGCGACCAACACATGGACCAATGGTTCAGATTTACCATTCAGAATAGCCGCTCACTCCGCAGTGGTTCACAATGATGAGATTGTCATCGCTGGGGGAATTTACAACGGTGGGAAATATGATGAAATTCGAGGTTACAATCCACTCACTGACACGCATCAAGCCAGAGGTGTGCTCCACACCTCAATGTATGATTTCGATATGATCAATATTGATGGAACGTTGCTCTATGCCGGTGGCGATGCTTCCTCGTGGCGATTCAGCTCATGGGGGAATGCCTACTCTGATGTGTCAGCAACACATCATAACCCTGCCCAACAGGGAGGTCAATTGCTTTCCGACCTGTTCGATGTTCGCACTGGAAGCCAAGGGAGCGCCACACCATTGTGGCTTGACTTCGCAGGCTCTGCACCCACCGACACTGGCCTGAGGATGCAATACCGAACGGGGGCCTCTGCTGCGAGCCTCAGCAGCAGCCTTTGGCGCCCATTGGGTGTGAACCAGAGTTCCGAATTCCTTGAACTTGGAAACCACACATTCACCGATGTAGCGCCTGGCGACTCGTTCATTCAATACCAAATTGAATTCACAACACAGGCACTCAACGAATGGGTCACACCAACCCTCGACAGCATCATTGTCGGCTCAGAGGAAGCACGGTTTGTAACGACCCCGCCATCGAGCCTGAATCCAAACGCTGCTCTTACGACAATCCAAACATTCCATTCTGCGTACGGGTCAACAGCATCCTATACTCTGCAAGTTCATCCAACAACCTACGATGGATTTCCAATCATTGGACTTGATCCTGCCGTGTTAACATACTCGCCTGAGACAACCACATTGGAAATCGATGATCCGGATCAAGTGCTCCGCTCTGTGGATTTAGCAGCATCTCACAGCACAGGGGACGAAGGCGACACCGTCGATTGGATGTTTGCCATTAATGACGGAATTGCGACCCCTTACTTGGAACTGAGCGTGGCAACCAACAGCACCGTCGTCACATCCTACACGGCTCCAACCATCACCACGATTGACAAGGAACTTTCAGTGGAAGTGCTCTCGATGACGTCCTCATTCAGCAGTGTTGGTGATGCCTCGGTTGAATCGATGGAGACGTTCCCTGGTGAGGCGCCGATGACGGCAATTGTTGACCACGCATTTAGCAACTCGGATGCAAGGTTGCTGAACGGCTTGGTTGAAGCTCGAATCAATGTCGATGTCGAAGCAACACCTGAACTTGGGGGAGGGGTGTACAGCAACCCCGGCGTGTGGACGACACTGACGACCGGTTCAACGACCACCATCGAATTCGCCCTCCCAAACGGCACTTCAGGTGAAGCACGGGTGTGGCTGGAAGCACGGACAACTGATGATTTCGAATTGGACGTGTTTGCCTTCAACCGCAGCATTATTCTCAACAATGAGGGACCTGTGTTGACAAGCACCTCACCGGCCTACGCCGCTTATTCAAACAGAAACGAGGAGCGAATCGTGGCGTTCACATTCAATGATGTTGGCGGATTCTCAAACGATACGGTCCAAGGTTACCTCTGGATTGAGGCACTTCACGATGAATCCGAAGACGGCATCGCTGATGAGAATGAATACCAACCCTCACCTATTATGTTCTCCAACTCCGGCAATGAATGGACCATTACAATGCTCGTCAATGATTCGATGAATGCCGATCATGAAACCGTTCGAGTGTGGTTACAGGGGACCGATTATGCAGGGTACGCAATCGAGAATTCAAATGCCGAGAACGGCACCTTATGGTGGGAAAGTCGGGCACCAGAAAACGGACAACTGATCAGTTTTGATGGCGTTGAATCAAGCGGTGCAGTAACACGCCTCGAACCAACCAAATCCTTTGCATGGACAGTTGAAGTCACCGACAGCAATCGGCTCACGGACATCACACGTGTAAGTCTGATGCTGGGTAACGACCCAACATTGGGGTTCCGTTACAACACAAACCTTGGCACATGTGAAGCACTTGATGCTCGTATCCAAATCTCCCCACAATGCATGGCAACGTCAGGCGATACGCTTACCATCCAATTCGCAGGGACCGTAGATTGGACCTTCGTAACACCGTCGACCAATGATGGCCGAATTGAGATTATCATCGATGATTATGACGGCACTGCATCGATTGTTTACGAAAATGAGTGGACATATGAACCAGAGATGAACGTCACCTTCCAGTCCTTGCTGGACACAGAAGGACCCGTGCAGGGTGAAATCGTCGAGGGGTGGAGCATTGCATCCGGTGAAACGATTCAACTCAATGCGTCTGTGTACCATTTGCTGAGTGACACAGGTTACTCTGGACCGGTTTCGGTTTACTACAACGGGAAACTTCAGAACGATCGCTGGTCAGGAGGAACATCAGGCATTGTGATTGACGGGCACCTCTCTGTTGAGTTCCAAGCACCACTCGGTGCAGGTTTGTTGTTTGAGATGGAACTCACCGTTTGGGACCCCTACGCTACGCAAGAACTCCTCAAGTTGGAACTCCCAACATTGCGAGTCGATGGCGCAGCACCTTACTTGCTTGATTCGACCCTCGGCGAAGGTACTTCGAGGTTCCACCTCAGCGAAGTGGAAATCGGCGCCAACATCGAAGAGGCAAATATCTGGTCGTCCAATCTTTCAATGACCTGCCAGGTACGCTCGCTTGAAAATGAATGGCCTGCGATCACCCTAAGCAGAGCCTCTTCAACCGTTTATGATGGCAAGACCATGTTCTCGTTTGTCTTCGATTTTAGCGCACTTGGTGACCCATCTGAACTCTCCACACAAGCCAACATAGCATGTTGGGCCGAAGGTCAAGACGATGCCGGCTTTATGCTCCAAGCATCAACTGGAAATTCAGAATTAGATCCGTGGCTGGTTCTCCCGTTGAACAGCATTGGTCCCGATGTGGCCATCACAGGCGTCGACATAACAGGCAGCACCGAAGCTGGCGGTACCATGCGAATTGGAGTCAAACTTGTCAGCCTTGGCGAGGCGATCGATGAACAATTCAATGTCTCGATCTATGCAGATTCAAACGGTGAGCGCACCATGGTTGGTCGAGAAGTCGTTGCAAGCATCGGCATGAACACAGCCACAACGCTCCGCAGTTCAATCACGGTACCAAGCGGTGCTTGGACCCTCCATGTGGAAGCAGATGCAGAGCAGTTGATGTGGGAAGTTGATGAAACAAATAACGCATGGAACCGCTCCTTTGCGCCACAAACGGACGCCATGAGCACAAGCGTGATGCTGCTGGGTGGTGGCCTTGGTGTGGCAGTGCTTGCGGGCGCAGTTGTGCTGTTGCGAAGAAAACAATCCGATGCACCCTTGATCGAAGAAGCACCACAGGAAACCGATCCCATCCCTGCTGTCAAACCAAAGCCAGCAGGATTGACTGGGCCACCACCACGTACATCTGCACCAAAACCAAAACCTGCAGGATTGAAGGGACCGCCTCCACGTTCCAAACCAACAAGCGAGGCAGCCCCTGCCATTGATGGCGCTGCTGCTTTGGACGCCTTGATGCCAGTAAACACAGAGGAAGCACAAGGTCACTCAGTTGGAACTGTGGTCACAGAGTGGTCACAACTGCCACCCGGTGGCGACTACGATTACGCCCTGGACCAAACTGTGTACAAAGGCGAAGAATGTGGAACATGGCGCATGAATGAAGACAAAACCTTCACTCGAATTGAATGATTGAAATTCATGGCTTACCTTCTTGAACGGTAAGCGCTTCATCACCACATGGCCAAGGAAGACATCGAGGATGTTGTCCGGGTACTGGCCATTTGTTTCCGTGAAGGGCAAGCCCTCGATGCGCTCGAACTTGAGCGGATTATGTCCTTTGATATGGAATGGATTTCACCCGACGAGGCAGAGACAGCTGTTCAGGCACTGATCAAAGCAGGATGGTTATCTGGGCCAGAAGAGGCGTTGGAAGCAACTGTGCCCTTGGAAGCCATCACATCACCGCTCGGATGGCACCCCCGCCCAGCAAGGTTGCTCAACCCGGTTAACGTCGATCAAGTGAACGCAACATCGACTGAAGAAACCCCCTCGGAAGTTCGCAGCGCACCCCTTCCCTCCACGCCTCGAATTCGAACGCCAACCACCGTGGCGAGTCCACAAAACATCGATGATCCTCGAGCAAGACTCACACCAAGGCTCACCAAGTTCATCGCTAAGCAATCACAGTTGGAAGTCGAAGAAGTTGAGCGCAGGGCGCAACGAAAGGCAAAGGCACTCACCTATGCAAGTCATTGGGTCTGCCTCGCACTCGTTGCGCGCGAACAGGGCCTTGTCATGGACGACATTGCTGCAGCCCTTTCGGTCTATTGACCTCAACCTTCGATGATGGTTCCATCGCTCACTTCGAGCACTTGCTCCTTGTTACGAGCAGACAGTTCCACCAAAACTGGCAAAAGAATGAGCGATAAAATGAGCGAGAAGAAGACAGTGACAGCGGTGATCAAACCGAAATCTTGAATCACGGGCATCGGCGAGAACAGCAGAACCATGAACCCAAACCCAGTGGTTAAGGCACTCATGATCAGGGCGACACCGGTTGTTGAAAGTGCTGCACGTAAGGCTTCCCAATGGGTATCCCTACGAGCCAATTCCACCTCGAAACGACGCCACATGTGGATGGAGTAATCAATACCAATCCCGAGTGTCAGCGCCGTTACCATCACCGTCAACACGTTCCACTTGAGACCCAATGCCATCATGGAACCAGCAACCCAAAGTGAAGCAAGCGCCACTGGGAACAGGACCACAATGGCCGGCAACACCCGACGGGTCAGAAGTAAAAGGACGACGCTCGAAACGACAAGCGAGATGACGGTTGTCTTCACTTGTGAAACGCTCAATCCATCCAGGACCGTTTGGAGGACAACAAGATCCCCTGTCACATGCAACTCAGCATGGTCGACCAAATTCTCTCGCAATGTTCCACGCTCTTCATTTGAGCCGAGTTCACGTTCGACCTGAGTGATGACGCGCTCGGCTTGGGTGGAAGTTGAGGCTTCAACACGAACTTCATTGCGTAAGTAAGTGATTCCCGACTCATCCATAGCCACTGTTTGTGCGACCCGTTGTGACCATGTCTCACCGCTGATTGCATCGGCGACAGTTTCGTTTTGTGCAAGGTATGCAAACACTTCGATAAGGTTGCAACCGAGGGCCTGATCGATGACGTAGACATCGCCATCACCGTCGAACACCTCAAGGTTGTGCGCTTCACCGAACGTTGTGTTTCGGAGAATAGCGTCCCGAAGTACAACATATGGCCCTTCGTAGGCTGGAGAAGGAATCCGTTCATCCGTACCGACAACATCGTGATTTGAAGTCAAGTCTTGATGCAACCCCTGTAGCTGTTCGAGAAGAACAGCATCGCCGGGAATCGTGGTTGCGCCATCAACTGGCTCGAAGAGAATGTAGAGAAGTTTCCAACCTGCGCTGTCGTAATTGGTGTTCAAGTCTTCCCGCACGTCCATGATTTCCATGTCTGGGTCGACGAAATCTCCCAAATCGAAATCGGTTTCCAATGAGGCTGCACCAAACACCGATGCTGCGGAGATGAAGATCGCTACAAGCAAAACAGCGACTTGTTGCTTCTGTTGCAAAGCGACGATTCCGTCGACGATCTTGGGCATGGTGATGGCTTGTGTCTCCAACTTGACAGTGAACCCACGCACGACGACGTGCAGGGAACCGACAATGACCGTGGCGGAAACAAAGGCGCAAACGACGCCGAAAGCAAGAGCGTAGCCGAAGGTTGCCAACGGCGGCAATGGGGAAATGATGTTTGCAAGGAAGGCCGCCACGGTTGTGACCACTGCGAGCAAGAGCGGCACGGAAAGCCGAGCACAAGAACGCAGCCATGCTTCTGCCGGATCCTCATGCTCCTTGCGAATCGCCGCATAGGCTCGTTGCAGGTGAATGGCATAATCGATGCCTAACCCGAGAACAAGAGGAGCCACTGCCACTTCGAGTGCTGTGAATTGTGCGCCAAGGAGGTTCATCACACCATATGTCCAGATAAGGGCGGAAGACAAACCGACAAGCGGGAACAATACATCTGGAACCGAACGGAATGCAATGGCCAGAAGAATCACAACCACGAGCAGAGCAATCACGACCAACAAGGCAAGGTTCTCGAAGGTGCCTTCATCAATGTCGTAGGAAATCAGGTCGAGTGATACCACGCCATAATCAAGCGAAGAGTCATCGGAGAGAGTTGAAAACTCGCTGCGTAACTGATCTTGCAGGACCTTCCGAGTTTTTTCGTCCATGTTCGGGTCGACTTCCAAGACCCACAGGGTGGAAGAAGCAGTGGGAGCTGCACTCCCGTTGCCATTTTCCAGATAGGCACATGTTGAGTCGATGCTCAAATCTTTGTTGAGCAACGCTGATGATGCATACGTTGCTGCGGAGAGGAGTTGATCATCACTGGTCAGGGTACAAGTGGTGTTTTCCTCAAAAATAAGTTCCAGCAGGTGCCCCCACGAGGTCACGTTCGCAAGTGGCAACCCATCGGCTTCTTCGTCCAAACTTAGCTGAACAATGCCTGGCGCTGTGGTCCACACAGTGATCATGTTGCTCCGCTCTTCAGAAGCCTCCTCGATGATGGCGAGGTGTTCAGCCATCAGGTGGAGATTTTCTATAGAAAGGATACTTGAGCCATTATCGGCTGTAACTTCGACGAACAGCGGACGGGTTTCATTTGGGAAATATTGGTGAATGCGCTCGTGTGCATCATTGGCATCGGATTCGGGGGCAAAGTCTGCAAGATCTGTGTTGAAGTCGGGGGGTGAGGTTGCCAGATGAGCCATCAAACCGACGGTGAGGAAGCCGCTCACGATGAGGATGGTGAGTGCCGAGCGTTGGAAGATTCCAGCACTTTTGGCCATCTTGGCCTCGAGAGCGGAAGTATCCATGGACTCTCCAGCGCAAAGCACTACAAAAGGAAGGGGGTTGCTTGGCATCAAAGTCCCTGCCTTTAACCAAGGTCTCAAATGGGGCACAAAACCCAAGAGAGGCAACATGAACGAGCCATTTTGTAGTGAAAAGAGATGGTGCTTTTGGGAGAAGGTTCAAAACAAGTAGGCCAGTGGGCGAACTGGTCATCATGCCTGTGAAACTGCTCCTTCGAGAAAAGAACGAACTGCGCCTCCGCATTATCGGCGAAAGCCACACCGCTTTGCAGATGCTCCGTGAGCGACTCAACAACCACAAGAACGTCGAGTACGCAAACTACTTCCCAGGCCACCCAGAACTGGATGATCCTGAATTCTACATTCGAACCACTGGCAAGAACGCCTCCGACAAGGTCCTCCGAGATCTCGTCGCTGGTCTTGCCGATGAATTTGCAAAGATCACCCTGTGAACGGGGTGTTTGAATTGAGCGCTTGGACCGATTCACTGGCTGAAGCCATTGGCTTGGACGGATACGCCACAACGACCGACGGTGTTGGTGGTGTGCTGAAAGCACGCGTCACCGACTTCCGGGTTGAAGAAATTTCAACCTCAATCCACATGGACAACAAAGGTCGATTCACCGTTGCAAAAATCACCCTGACCAATTGGGAAACCAACAGGTTCTGTAACAACTTGGCCAAGGCCCTGAAAATCCCACGAAACCGAATTTTCTTTGCTGGGACAAAGGACAAGCGAGCTGTGACTCAACAGTTGTTTGTCATCGATGCACCTCAACGAAAAGTTGCGGAAATCGAGATGCCAGATGTCGAGATTGAAGTGCTTGGAAGAACCCACCAAAAAATCGGTTTTGGAAACCATCGAGGCAACCGGTTTACCATCGTAGTTCGCGGCTGTGCCCATGATGATGGCACCCCTATGTCGACCGAAGATGCGCTCCAAGAGGTTGAACGCATTCAAGCCGAGATGGCAGAGAAGCTCGGCGAGAACACATTCCCCAACTGGATTGGGCCGCAACGGTTCGGTTCAGGCCGCCCGGTCACTGCTGAAGTTGGCAAGCATGTCATTGCAGAGGATTGGGAAAAGGCCGTCATGACCTACATCGCCATGGAAGGCGCCTCTGAAAACGACGATGTTCACGCCTTCAGAGCGCATGTCCGAGAAAACGGGCCGACTGAGGAAGGCTTGGCCCTTGCCCCACAATGGTTAGGCTTTGAGCGCCGCATGGTCGAACACTTGCTCAAGCGAGAGGATGACTTCGTTGGTGCGTTCAAGAAACTCCCCGGCAACTTGCAACTGATGACCGTTCACGCATTGCAATCCGTTGTGTTCAACAAAGCACTCCATGCACGAATCGATGCTGGCCTGCCGATCAGCCGGCCCGTCGCTGGCGACTTGGTTGGACGGATCGATGAGAAGGGCCAGTTAGACGCCTCAAGTTGTGTCAATGTCGAAGAACGAACCCTCCCCCGTATTTCGAGAAACTGTGAGATGGGGCGTCTGGTCACGACCGGCCCATTGCCCGGCAGTGAGATCAACACATGCGAAGGTGATTCTGGTCAAATTGAAACTGCAGTCATCAAGAGCATGAACTTGGACACCGCTGATTGGAACGTCGAAGCGATTCCACGCCTGTCAACTCGAGGAACCCGCAGAGCGCTTGTTACAGAATTCAATGAACTGGTCATCGACACTGTTCCAATCGCCAATGATGATTCGATGGGAGAGCGATGGAAGGCAGGCCCGGGTGACAACAGCCGTTGGCATCCTGAAGGCGCCTGTATCCGCTTCCGATTTGTCCTGTCCAGTGGAAGCTACGCCACCACCTTGTTGCGGGAATTCATGCAAGGACCATTGAGTCAACTCTGAGCAACTCATTGTGCTCCGTCATTGTTTTTTGCGGGAAGCAATGCCTCCACCTTTTGAAGCACGTTGCCTTCGAAGACGGTGATTTTCTCCGCTAAATCGGATTTTTTTGTTGCGTCCTCTTTCCACAGTGGCACCATTGAAGTCCATATGCCCTCGTTTTTCAATCGAGAGTAAACCGCAGCAAGAACATGAACAGCGATCAGTAGATAACTCAAATCGGCAGCAAAACCGTGCACTCCAATGGCACCATCCATTAGAAGACCGTCCACCATGCCACGCCTGAATAAGGCTGCAATCGCCAATCCCGTAAGGGGGAGCAAAACAAGACAGAAGTACATCAACCTGTGAACGGTTTTCGCGAGGTACTTGTGAATCAAAGGCACAGGTTCGTTCGCACCAAGAAACGTTTCAAAACGACTCATGTAGAAATATCGAATCAAGACAATCAAAAGAAAGACACTCGCAAAGACAACCTCAAACATAAGCAAGCCTGAATCCTCGAGTTGCTCAAGATCGTCCAATTGCTTGAAAATACCGTAGGCATAAAGGATGACGAAAAACCAATGAACAAATTTGGCAAGAAAGGTATGTGAGCCTCCCACGAACGACCCTCCTAAGGCAATTGAAATGCCGTTGTGGTCTCGTTCAATGGCTCAAATAAGGCCCATCGAAAGGACTTCGATCTCTCCAACACCGTGGATTTCGGACATGCGTCCTTCCAAAGCATCAGCCAGACCTTCACCGTCGTTCATGACCACGTGGACTTGAACAAACTTGAGGCCAAACGCAAGAGGCTTGACTTCAACGGATTGAATGTCGTAGACATCATCACCCATTGCGGAGATGGTTGTTGCAATTAATTCTGCATCGACATCCTCGACATCAGAGTCTGGATTGATTTTGTATGTCATGACTACCATACCCATAGAATCACCTCAGGGCCCCTGGTATCCACAGGATGGACAGACGTAGAGAACGCCTTGATTTCGGCAACGTGGGCTGCGGCCAATAGGTGCGCCGCACCCCGGGCATGGAAATGTGGTGGAAGCGGTTTCTTCCAATGGAACGCCGGATGCGGTACAGTTTTTTGCTCTCTCACTCATAATGACCCTCAGGAACATTTCGCCCACGCCCTCCCCTTCTTTATGGTTGCGTGCTCCATCGCCTCAGACATGGCGTCCTTTGAATCAGAAACATGGACAACGAAATGGGCTACTGCACTTGATTTCATCGATCAAGAACCACCAATGACCCATCCATTCCGGTGCTGATGACCAATTCGCCATTCCGACGGCGACACCAACCATTTGTCAGACAAATGATGTCACCGACTTGAATTCGTTCGGTTTGTTCCCCCCAGAGCACCAAGCCAATGATTCCAGATTCATCGCGCCCGCATGCTGCGGCTACTGCTCCCGTGAATCGCTTCGAAGCAATTCTTCTCACTGGATACATCCGCAGCACGACCAATTCAATGCGGTGAACTGGCGCATTGTGACGCAAATCTGCACAACGCTGACGTGCATGGCGCGGGTGTTCGTGTGTGGGGCTGGCTTCATCTGAATGAGGATTCATGCCACGAGGGTTTGACCTCTACCGGCTTCAATCTATTCCGCCTTTTTTTTACGGCGAACAGAAAACGAGGACTTGATGATTTCAGGCCCTTCATCAACGTCATCGCCCCCCAGTTTGAGGTTCAATGCTGTTTCATAGGTCTCCCGTACGTTGAACGTCTTGGCTTTCCAAGGCATGAAGTTTCGGCACACCAAGTAAACCTCAGATGAGGCGTTTCGGGAAGCATGGGGTGCGTATCGACGCACGTCAGAAAAGAATGGTTTCACGGCAGCAATCAGTTCCTCCACACCAACGCCCTGAAACAGTTTTGTGGTGAAGGAGCCACCTTTGCATAACAATGGCAAGGCGAAATCAAACACTTGAGCAACGAGGGTCATCGCTACTGCTTGGTCCATGTCCCACTTCCCGGTGATGTTGGGGGAGATATCCGAAACGATTGCGTTGAGGGGGCGACCGTTGAGTTCAGACAACATTCGTTCTTGGGTGTGAGGATCGGTAATGTCTCCAGTGAGCAAAAGCGCCCCTTCCACTGGCTGGCACGGTTCAAGATCGACCCCGAGAACGAAGCCTGATTCTCCAACGAGTTCCATACCAACTTGAGCCCATCCACCTGGGTGACAGCCCACGTCAAGGATGACATCGCCTTCACGAATGAGGTTGAAGCGTTCTTGAATCTGCTTCAATTTGAAGGCTGAACGAGCGCGGTAACCGCTTGCCTTGGCCTGCCTTCGCCATGAATCGCGCTTGTGATTTTCAATCCAGTGATCAGCCATGTTGCACCCTCCCTAACCCCGGTTGCTTTCGACCTGTTCAAGAAACCTCGCCTCAAAACCCGGGAGAACAAAGGGATGAAGGAGGACGCCCGCGACGCCAAGCCATGGCAGAGCAGCCCAGGCAACCACCCCGTCAAGGCGGGCTTTGGGTGCTGTTGTTGGCTGTCGCATTGTTGCAGACACCGGTTATGGCTCAAGCACTGGTCGTTGATCCATCCACATCCCTCGAATCCGGAATCGAGACGAACCTTCGTGGCCAAAGTCTTCTGATCGAAGAATTGACGGCCACATGGTGCACCTCATGTGCTGAAATCGACCCCTATCTCGTGGGTGTGGCCGATGCGCACGGATCCCGTATCGCCATGGTAGCTTACCATCCAAATGACGGGGAGGATGCGTTCGCACCCGAAGCGGCTCAGCATCGAATTGAACGATTGCGAAGCGTCAACCCGGATTTACCAGGGACACCGACGTTCATTGTGGAAGGCGGCGCATACCGAACGGGAACAGATGCTTGGGGTGACGTTCAAGGGGATATCCTCGACGAGGAAGTGCTGCGCCAAGACCATACGAAATTACAACTCAGTGTTCAACGAGAAGGCGATGTCATCACGGCCTCCTTGGTCACATTTGAGGGCCGCTCTCTGAACGCATCACAACTCACCTTCCTCGTGCTCGAACATGGCAAGAGTGTTCCTGAAGAGGCCATTAACCCCGGCAAAGCCCACCGGGATCGGGTTGTTATTGGGACTGCAGAATGCAGCATTGGAAACGGGTCGGTGACGACTCAAATTGGCATTATAACCGCCCGTGCCAACACAAGTTGCACCAGTGATTTTGAAATCGAGTTTGCAGCAGTGGATTCATTCAGTGTGGTGTTGTTGCACGAAAACACCGAAGATGCTCTTGAGTCGAGGGACGACCTTGGCACCTACGGAGCCATTGAATTCGCCTACCGAGATCGAGGCACTTCTGAATCATGGAGTCCTGCATGGTTGGTGCTTGCTGGCACAGCCATTATCGGACTCCTTGTGTTCCAAAAGAAATCAACAAATGCCTAGAAACGTGAGGAAACCTCGCCGTGACGGAAATTATCTACCGGAAACCGGAAGAAACATGACTCACAAGTCCATAGCATTGATAAGGTAGCAAGAACAAAAGATTACCATGGCAAAAACATGGGAAGACGTTGCATGGGAAGACAGTGAACCACTGAAAGAATGGTCAGTGGAATACCTTGTCACCATCAAAGGAGAACAGCACCACCACCTCAGCGTGCTCTGGGGCGAAGACCACGAAACAGTTCAGCGGCATTTGCTCGCAGAATTGAAACGAACCTACAGCGGAAGCGAGCGGATTGATGTCACCGTCCTTCGAATGGAAGAAATAGCTATGGAAGTCGATGCACAATTTTTCGAAGGTTGCTTTACACCCTGATCAAATGGCGTGGTAGTGTACTTCGATTGTCTCGCCATTCTGCAAGAGGTACTCATCGAATGTCGTAATCCGGTTCTCCTCTGAGGCCACCTCGCCCGAGGCAAACACATGCATTCGCATTTCATGCGTCTCATTGACACGATGGTCGAAGATTCCAGTTTCATCAAAATGAACGCCCCAAATATCGAAGAAAACACCAAGGGGAACATCGCCAGCCTCGTTCAGTTCGATATGCAGCGTTCCTTGGTCGTTGTGCGTGTGGACCGTGTGCATGTTTTCGCCCTGCTGGTTGCAGACACCGCTGTTAATCCCAATCTCACCAGGAACTGTCTCCTGCTCTCCCTCGATGAAGAGTTTCAGCGTCACATGGTCATGACGAGCCAAGCCTGTGTGGTCAAGGCACTCGAAAGCCAATGGATCGGGTTCATCCGCACTTGACCAAATCGAATTGACGGGTTCATCGATTGATGAATCCTGAGCAAGCAGAAGCACAATTCCAAGAATGGCAGTACCCGTGATGATAATCCACAAGAGGCGATCCCGTGCCATTGTCCATCACCTTACTCTTGCCAAGCCTTCTCACCGTGCATCGATCGGAGCTGCCAGAAACCAGCAAGTGCTACAACGTTGGCAATGTGAGCGGTGGTGCAAAATTGACAGAGTTTTTCCATCTCGATTTCGTAGGATACAAGCAAACCGATGACGCCCAAACCAGCAAAAGTCACGAGCGTACCGATGTCAAGGAAATTCTTGGCCCATGTTGCGCCGGGTTCTTTGGAAATGGAATACGAAAGAAACAGCAAAGCCGTGAAGGTCACAAAACCAACCATGCCCCAAGGGAGGTCGAAAAAGGGCATTGTGTTATACTGTGCGTTTCCAATCACGTCGTCACAAGAAAAGATGGTGTCAGAGGCACAGAAGTTCGCCCCCTCGCTGACTTTGGCGTGAATCCATTGGGTTTGGACCGAGACAGCAAGTCCCCCGAGAAGGGTCAAGTTAAGCCCGCTCAACAAGCGTCCTCGCTTTGTTCCAAGCGAGGCAAAACGTTCGCTGAGAGGCAAGAAGATTGCGCTTGTCCAAGGAAGGATCAGCAAAAGCCCAAGCACGATTGGGAGGCCATAGGCAAGAAGCAGCCAATTGGTGCTCATCTCAAGCACCACCCGTTGCATCGTCTTGTGTCACGAGCAAAATAATAGCATCGATGTAGTTGTTTGAATCACCATCGCCGTTGACATCGCCCACGTTGGTCCCTCCATTCGAAACCCATGCAATGATTCCGTCTGGCTGGATAAGGAAATAAGTCGGTGTGCCTCGGATGTCCCACTCGTCCATGTTCTCCTGATCGATGTCATCGATGTAGGTCACGAACTGATGGGCTGAACCCCCTCGATTTGCACAGTCTTGACCTGCACACTCGAAGCCAGTTGACTTGTCTCTAAACGCAGCGATCTCAGACCTGCTTGTGTCGTGACCCTTGATGTCAAGTTGAGTGGCGCTTGCAAAGAAGTTGACTTGTGCACCGTTCCACTGATCGTTGCCATCTCGGAAGATTTCTGATGCTTCACCAAAGAGGTCGGCTGATTGAACGCAGTAGGGGCAATCGGTGTCCATGAATTCAATCATGACCCAATCGCTTGAGGTGTTTCCATCCCAGGATGAGTCGAATTGTTCTGAGAAATCGAAGGAAGACCAGCCGTTGCCAGCGTATGCGGCCCCGTCGAGAAGAGGTGCACGCTCGCCCTCTTTGGTACCAGTTGCGATTGGATCTGTGGTGAAAGCAAGAATCAGAATCCCCACGAAAAAGAGAGCTGAGATTTTCAAAAATGCATCGCCCAATGTGCTCGCTTCGTCGTCATATGTATGTTTCATGTGTTCATCTCCTCATGCAGGCCAATCTCTTCGATCAAGGCAAGGGCGGTGTGCCGAATGGCATCTTCGCTGTTATAGCGCACATCAAACCCTGTTGAAAGCATCTTCTCTATCCCAAGCATGGCGCGAGGAATGTCCCCCGCCCAACCACGGTCGCCGCCAGTGTACTCAATCGAGGCGTCATGACATCCTGTTGTTTCCACTACGATTTCTGCAATGCGTCGCACTGAGGCAGTGTCATGGCTTCCGAGATTATACAGGTTCAGCGGTGCATCGGAAATCGACATGACATGCAAAATCGCATCCACACAATCGCCGACTTCCATGTATGATTTTTCTTGTCGACCGTTCCCCAGCACTTCGAGGCGAGATGGGTCCTTCTTTAACTTGTGAATGAAATCAAAAATGACGCCATGAGTGCCACGTGTACCAATGATGTTGGCAAACCGGAAGATGTAAGCCTGAATTCCAAACGTTCCAACGAAACTGCTGATCAGACCCTCTCCAGCTTGCTTGCTGGCACCGTACAGTGAAATCGGCAGGCATGGCCCATGGTTTTCGGGGGTGGGAAGTGGTGCATCTTCACCGTAAACGACAGATGAAGAAGCAAAGGTAATTGTCTTCACACCATGGAGACGCATCGACTCTACGATGTTGTAGGTGGCAATCGTGCCTTGTTGAAGGTCGGTGTCAGTAACCCTTGTTCCAAGACGAATGTCTGGATTGGCGGCAAGATGAAACACACAATCAATGCCCTTCATGGCAGGTTCTACATCTTCAAAGCGCGTGATGTCCCCTTCCACGAGGGTTGCTTTTCCGCTGTCTAAGTGAGCCTGAATGAACTCGAGATTGCCTGACGAGAGGTTGTCGAGAACAACGACTTCGTCACCCCTTCCAATTAAGCGGTCAATAAGGTGTGAACCGATGAACCCCGCTCCACCTGTCACCAGTGCTCGCATGGTCCAAAGACTGGAGGCTTGCATATGAGGCTTCGGTTTTGTTGTCTAGACCATGTCGCTTTGTTGTTACCATGTCTCTTATGGCCATAGAGGTTCATCGTCCAGTTTGCCCACCTTCCGAGGTGAGCGGATGTGAAAACATGAGCAAGAAAAACGCAAAACAAACTGAAGCAAGCAACGACATGAACACCAATTTATTGGTTGGTTATGTCCGAAAGAGCAACGCCGGTGGGGCACTCAAAGTGTCGATCAACACCAGTGCGTTCGGTGACTGTGCCACCTACGTCACAAGCGATGGACAGGCCTACGTGCCGCTTGTCATCTCGTTGAACGCCTTGAGCAAAGTGCTCAACGGTGAACGAGCTGTCACCACGCTCAGCCAACTGCAAGATTGAGTCGCCTTGACCCACTCTCTCGTACCACCTCATCATCGATGACCACCTGCACCAAGCAGGAGCCGCCCCCATTTGGCTTCGGCCAAATGATGGGCTCACCCCATGCCCTTCAAACAAACAAACCACCCTAAATAGGAGAGTATACGACTAAATAGGTCCACGATGGCGGATAAATGGTGAAAACCATGTCGGAGCAGGAGCCCGTGCCTCCATCCTTTGTTGTTGCTGGCATGCCCATGTACAACGAGGAAGAGACCATTGGCACCGTTGTGACCACAGCCCTCCGCTATGTCGATGCCGTCATTTGCATTGACGATGGTTCATCTGACTCTAGCGCTCGAATCGCTGAAGCTTGCGGCGCAATCGTCTATCGCCACCGATCGAACAGAGGCTACGGTGCTGCGCTCAAGACGCTGTTCATCAAAGCACGTGAGATGGACGCAACTGCATTGGTCGTCCTCGACAGCGATGGCCAACATGAAGCAGCAGACATTCCAAAATTGTTGAAACCGATTCTATCCGGAGAGGCCGACTTCGCAATCGGCTCTCGTTTCATCAACGGTGGCGGCGGCACGGACATGCCCGCATACCGCCGCCTTGGCATCAAGGTCATCACGGCTGCGAGCAACCTCTCGAGCGATTTAGGCATCAAGGACACTCAATCCGGGTTCCGAGCCTTCTCAAGCCGAGCATTGGACCGACTTCGCTTCGACTCAGAAGGAATGGAACTGTCCCTCGAAATGCTCGAAGATGCCCGAGAAAAGCAACTCTCGATCATCGAAGTGCCAACAGTGATTCGGTACGATGTTCCAAAAGGATCCAACTTCACTGCAGTCTCACACGGTTTCACCGTTCTTACGTGGGCCATGCTCTCTCTTTCACAAAAGAAGCCGTTGCTCGTGCTCGGCCTCCCCGGCATGGGTTTGCTTGCCACAGGGGCAGCCATGGGAATGAACGCAGCTCAAGGCGTGACCACTCAACTCGACAGCATTGTTGGCCCTGGTTTGTCCGCAGTTTGGATTGGCGTATTGGGCCTCTCACTGATGGCGACCGGACTCGTCTTGCAAAGCGCACGGGGCTTCCTACGGCATTTGCTTGTCCGTGAATTTGGTTTGGATTGAGCACGCTCATTCCACCGCCTTTTGAAGCCGTGAATGAGTATCATTCAAGACCCTGCTCAGCATGCATCCTCCATGGCAAGCGCAGCGGGCGGAGGTGGAGGAGGACTCGCCGGCCTGCTGGCGACATTGTCAGACGCTCAAAACCGTGCCAGCGTTGGGGCTATGAAGCGGATTGAATCGATGTACGATACGATCCTTGCATCGCCGATGATGGTTGTGGTTTTACTTGTTTTAATCGCTGGTGGCTTTGGAAGTCAAGGCTTGGTGTTTCAAGAACAAATCGACGACGACGTCGAAATCTTCCTCCCGGATGGAGCACCTTCCACTGATTTGTTGCTCGAAGTGAGGGAAGAATGGTCAACTGATATCGCCGTCATCTACATCCAAACGCCCAATGCATGGGACCCGAGTTTTACAACCAACATTACGGATGAACAATTCCTCAAGGAGATGAGTTGGGTCGAAGGCGATGATGACAACATCAACGACGGAGGTCAAACAGGGCGTGGCATCGACCCGGACAAGGACGATCGAGGGCGGAGTGACGGCGTGCTGTGGATTATCTCACCAGCCCAGGTCATCAAGGAAGTCAACTCTGCCGACGGGCGTTTCAATAACTCACTCTGTGTTCACGGCGTCAACACACGAATTCCTGTTGATGTGAATTGTGATTTACCGGGCGGTGGGCGCTATGCCATCCCTGACCAACAACGCATCGACCAAATCATCGAGGAATCGGACGGCGGCTTTGATGCTTTATTCAAAGACACCAACGACATGAATCCCTTCGAAGACAGTGACAACGACGGGAATTACACCAACGACATTGATGGCGACGGGATCTGGGACACAGCTGCCATTTTGGTTGGTATGAAAAGCGACCTCTCAGAAACGAAAGATTACGAGGATTTCACGGCTCTGCTCGACCATTTTCAACAAGTCATCGATGACAGACCCGCCGAATACACCAACACTGAGATGACCGTCACAGGCCTCACCAAGGTGCTCGAAGACATTTCAGATGCGATTTACGAAGACCTTCTGATGATCTTGCCTTGGTCGGTGTTGTTCACAATCCTCGTCATCACCGTCCTTCACCGCTCCGCAAAGGTCGTGTTCATCACTGGCACACCAATTGTGATGGCGTTGGCCGTGACCTTTGGAAGCTCGGTCATTCTCGATATCACACTCACACCAATGATTGTGGCAACCTTCCCGATTCTGATCGGTTTAGGTGTCGACTATGCGCTGCATATGGTCAATCGAATTGAGGAAGTACGGCGAAAGGAAATCGACAAAGCAAACGATGAGAACGCCAGAAGACGACGAAAAGGCGAACCGCTGGAACCCGTTCCTGACTTGTGGGATATCAACTTCTATCGCGACTGTGTGATGGAAATGACCCGGTCGACCGGGGTTGCCGTTTTCCTCTCCGCAATGACCACAGTGATTGGGTTCTCCGTCCTCATCGCCCCAATGATCGTTCCAATCTCACCGATTCGCTCCGTCGGAATCACCCTCGTCATTGGTATTCTCTCGACATTGGTGTTCAGCATCATCCTCGTTCCAACCCTTGCTTGGTTGCTCAAATTCAACAAACGCAGCAACCCCTCGATGTGGAAAAACATCGGCACATGGCCTGTGAAGTGGTTCTTGGCCATCCTCTTGGTATCGGGCAGCGTCACTGCCTACGGTGTGGCCAACCTCGACAAAATGGATGAACCAATCACGGGTTCTTCTGAAGCCCCTGATGGAATTGCCTCATTGAATTCCCTCTCCAAATATTCGAGAGAATTTAGCGGTGGACAAACTTCGCTGTTCATCTTCAATGCCGAAGAACGAACGGCTGAAGCGATGGAAAATAACACCGATAACATACGTGACCTTCCGGTTCTTGATGCCATCGATGCACTTGAGACGCAGATTGACATGGTCGATGAAACCAATACAACGAGCATCATTACGTTCCTTCGCACCATTCCAGCCACCATCACCCTCACCGATGGCGTCACCCTCTACGAGGGAAGTCTGTGGGATTTGCTTCACGACCCGTGTTGGGAAAGCAATGATCCAATTCAGTGCAACGTATGGCTCGGCTTGGAATTAACGGGTCCAGAGGGTCGAAAAGGCCTTCGAAAGGACATGGTGAACGTGGTGTTCGACACCCTCACCGAGGAAGTTCGCTCCATGCTTCTCAACGAAGCGAACACCAAGGCCATCGTCTATGTGACACAGCCGTACATGAACCTCAACGTTGCTGGCGAGTTGCGTGAGGAGATTGACGGAATTCTTTCAGAAGAACCGGTGGTGCCCAAGACAAGCATGTCCCTGCTTACAGGCGGCTTACCGGTCTCGCTCGACATCAACGACGGCATCCATGACACACAAAGCACAACGACCATTGTCACCCTGCTGCTGCTCACGCTGGTGCTCGCAGTCGTGTTCCGATCGCCTCGTTTGGGCATTTACACCATGATCCCAGTTGCTGTTGTCATTTTATGGCAGCCTTTGCTCATGAAGAGCGGTGATGTCAACGTCAACATCTTCACCGCTATGATCGGAACCATCGTGTTCGGTATCGGTGTGGATGACTCGATCCATGTCATGCACCGAATCCAGGAAGAGGGCGAGACGCCGAAGGGCATTGCAAATGCCATTGAAGAAACGGGTCAAACTATTTTCGAAACCACATTAACCACTATATCAGGCATCGCTGCAGGCTTTTTAGCAGCCTTCCCTGGTCTTGAGAATTTCTTCATGATCATGTGTTTACTGATTTTCTTTGCCTTTGTCACAAGCACCTTCCTGCTCCCCGCAGTGTTCACACTCGAACACACGGTGAGGGCAAAACTGTCTGGCGATGAATCTTGGAGAGATTATGGTGAAGGCATTGCACTGGCGTCAGCGATCTCAATGAAACCGCTCGATGCGGTGCTCGAAGAGTGACCAACAATCACACGGTCCGAAAGAGTGGAGGGAGTAGGGAGTAAGCCCCTTTCTGTTCCCTTTCGGTGACCGCATTCAACTTAGCATCCTACCTGTCCCTCGGCGTGCCGCTTCGACGGGACTGTTTGGACTTGCTCCAACGGGGTTGCTCGTCTCATCGACCACAAGGCAATCTCGGTTTTTCAACTTCATTGTACACACCTTGCATCGTTCGTTTCTGCAGCATTGACCTGACCATTTCTGTTCTCTTACTTGTGTAAGCCGTTTGCACTGTGGAGAGGGGACTTTCCTCAGAGTCGAACTCTGTCAGCGATCCTCCTACTCCCTCCGTCATGGCCTCAACCGTCGAGGATTCAAACCCTTCGTTGAGCGAAATCGGTTACTGATACGGGTTTTCCCCGGGCGACGTCGGTGCTTGTTGCGCACCATACGGGCCTGTTGCAGGTTGTTCTGGCGCAGGTTGCTTGAGCGTCGGTAATGACTTGGAAATCTTTTGTTGATTGGCTAGATTGTATTCTTTTGTCGGTGCGCCTTGAAGACCGAACATAAGCACTGCTACAAGCGAGACGGTGAGCAAGAAGATGATGACAAGCAGAATCGGGTTGACGGCAGTGACGCTGCCAATGAAGCCCTCTGTCCGTGGTTCATCCACAAACACAGTGTTGGTTTTCGAGAAGTCGTCATTGATGATGTGGTATTCAATCCACATGGTACCAGAGCGATCGGGCATCCATTCCTTGCTGTAGTCGAATTGACCACCTGCTGGAATCTCAATCTCACGAGCGTCGATTCGAGTTCGAGCACCGTTGCTCTCCACCCGCTCGACGAACATTTGGGCCATGCCATCGGCCAATCCATTGTTTTCAATGGTCACGCTCAGCTTCAACACATCCCCTTGTGCGATGTCTTTTGATGGCTTCATTGATGGATTCACAAACGAGTATTCTGGAACCCTTTGCTCCAGCGACCAAACTGAAAGAGGGGCATCAAGGTCATTGAGGAATGAAGACATTTGCTGACCAGCGACATCTGCTCCTGTGACATAGATGTGTAACTCAAGGGATTGTGAACGCATCGAGGTGGTGAGAACTTCATCGAGATTGAGCGTTCCTTCTGTTGGAATCATGGCGCCATATGGCTTTCCTCCAACCACGACCAGTTCGACTGAACCATTGACAACAACTGGCGTCGAGATGCTCACGCCTGCTTGACGAACCGCCCAATGCAGGGTAAGGTCGTTCTCATCGAGGCGTTCTTCTTCATCGATCAAGACTGAGAATTTTATCTCAGACCACATTGATTCTTCAAGCACCTGATTCCCCAATGGTGAGGCAATCCCGACAATGCTTGGTGCGTTTTGATCGACGATGAAGTATGCATAGGCTGCATCTTCACTTCGGTCGATGGCTCCATTCGGAGGTGAGAAGAGGCCAATGCTAAGCCCATAGGTACCGGGTGCTAAGGGTGACAGAACCGTGCCGTTGAAGGAACCATTGACGGATTCTACGGTCGCCTCGATGCCGCCCAAATCGAATTCCAGTTCAATCATTTGCAGAACGGGTTTGTCGGAACGATGCCAAACCAACTCGCCGAACACGCCCACTTCAGTTCGTGGCTGAATCCATGTACCGAGTCCATCCATAGTGGTGCCATCGGTGGTGAAATGCACGCTGTCACGTGGCAATGACATCTCTCCAGAAAACCGCCAGTCGAGTTCTGAAAGCGTACCGATTGTCGATTGACCTGAATGATCGTGAAGCAAGAGCGATGGAACTCGGACAAGACTGACATCTGGGTCGAAGCCCCATTCCAAACTGAAATTGGTCACAAATTGACCTTCTGTTGGGAATAAGGCAGTCGAATCGATTGGGTGAAGGTTGCATGAATCAATACTTAGGAACATTTCGTTGGTGGTGCACTGCCCACTCGTAGCATTCCAGAGAATGCTGACTGGTGCAAGTTGGTTGCTCGCAAGGTTGATTTCAATCGTAGCGAGATCGCTGATACCGTTCATGTCCCAAACAGGAACAGAGAGGGAATTCATCTCGCCTGGATGCAGCCATGTGCTGCCCATCGAATTCCAAGAGGCAGGTGTTGTACCCAATTGAGGCGCACCATCGTTGTTAATTTGAAGGTTGAACAGTGGAGCGTCAAATGATCCATTGGCCAACATCTGATTGCCTGCGCCGTCGGCTACGTCAAGCCATCCACGGACCATGGAGCCTGATTGGAGGGACGTAGAGTCAAATGGAAGCACATAGCGGCCTTGGGAGATGTTCCGATTTGTTGGCAGTTGAAGTGGTTGGATGGATACTTCACCAGCATCCATGAACCCGTTCATGTTTGAGTCATCAATCCATGAGCGCCAAAGATGGACATAGGCATGGGATGGAAGAATTGGCGTGTCTGCGATGATGAAATCCACCGCTGTGTGGGGCGCAGACTCCATGTGATCGAATTCCTCAACGCTCACCTGAAGCAATTCGGGCGCTACGAGATCGAAACCGAATTCAACGACGTTGTCAACGAGGTAACTGATAGATTGTCCTTGAAGAGGTGTTAACTCAATCTTCAGTTCGACTGTTTCTTGATTGACCGGGACCGTCCATGGGAAAGCAGCGACCCCGTTGTCGAAGACCGCCGTGCATTGAATTTGCACATTGTCCACGAAGAAACACACATCCACACTGCCGGAACGTGGCGAAGGGCTGTCGTCGAGACCTTGGAAGGCCAAAACCGCCTCAATCGTCACCGCCTCACCAGGATGGAGGTACGCATGGTCCAGTTCGGAGAAGACACCGTTCTGATTGACTGAGCGCCATGTATGGAGTTCGATGTCGTTTTCCACACCTTGAGCATCACCAAGGCCGAATTGAACGCTCACCGGAAGCATTGGGCCAGTCGGCGCGATCAGATTGACTGAAAGCGTGAGGGATGCTTCATCATCCCATTGTTCTGTGAATTTGAAACGGTGGTCGATTTGGAGAAGGGCGCCACTTCCGATGACCGTCTTCGAACCTTCAGCACCGTTATCGGTCCATACCATCGAGGAGCCTTGAGTTGCACAACCCAAACTACCCGAGGCGGGGAGGGCGATGAAAGGGCATGTTGTGAGGGACTGTTGAACAGCGCCTTGGAGTTGTAAAGCAACAGACCATCCATTCGATTTGACATACGAAGCCGCGTCGGTGACACCAAGTGGGCTCAAATCAAAGGTACTGGACACATCGATCCAATCTTGAGATGGGACAAATGTATCTGTGACGTTGTTCACAACAATGGAAACGGGTTCGGCAGAAGCTTGGGTGTCGATTTGATTGACGGTGAGTGAAAGCGCACCGGTTGACGACATTCGCACGGGTAGGGTGATCGTCTTCATCCCAGCAACGGCGGTGGCCGATTGCAACTTGCCATTGAGTGCGATTAACAGAGCGTCGCTGGCAGTGAAATCCATGTCCAAGGCCGAATCATAGGGTGCAAACACTCCGCCGGCAACAAGCGTCGATGTGGAGGTTGTGGAACCGATGGAAAGTTGGGCTGCAACCAATGGAAGGCCAAGAACACCATGCGTTTGAGTGGCCTGAGAAAGCGCTGCGTTGAGCGTGTTGAGTTCTGCACCCGTGAAGGTGACAACTTCCAAGTCTTGAACAGATGACAGGGATTTTGTCACGATGTCCTGACCTGCAATGCTGAGGCGGACTGTCGGATTGGCAAACGGCGCATCAGGAGAAGCGAAAGCAAATTCGAACGAATCAGTGCCAGCGAGCGGAAGGGCGAGGTCAAATTGCGCAGGGGCACTGGTTGTCGCCATTCGTGACTGCCAGAAATCGCCGTTGATGAAGCGGTCTTGGATGCCAAGTCGGCCAACCTCTGGAAGGTTCATCGACCAGTCACTGACACCATCGAGCCCTACATCAAACCGAAGGCCATCGGCCACACTGGTACGAATCAATTCGACATCAAGCGTTTCCATTGTCCACGAACCACCTGTCGAATCCATGCGAAGTTTGGTAGAGAACACGGGTGCATCAAACCAGGTGTAAGCGCCAGGGAGAAGGTCCACCCATGTCGAGCCTCCATCGGTTGAAGCCTGAAGTACTCCCGAACCAGTCATGTCACTGTTGGAGATAATGCCAGCAAAACCGCTCCGTACATTGTACGTTGGCGAGGTGGCTTCGCCAGATCCTGAAACTTGACCATTGGCCCATGTCGCGCCTTGAAGGAGCCATCCATAGGCCGTCGGATCCTGATTGAATTCATCGAACAGTGCCCCATCAAAATGGAATCCGTGAATTGTAGGAATGCCGCCTTGACCGGATACTAAGTGGAGGTCAATCCGCACCAATGGGTGGGCCTCCCAATCGACCATTCCAAGGTCGACCGTTACATCCGTCATGTGTTCAAAGCCCATGACTGGCTGATTCGTCACCGCATCGAGAAGTCGCCATTCAAAGAGGGAACCGGTTGGGATGGTTGCGTCGATGTGAAGCAAACCAAAGGCCTTTGATTCCCCTTGTCCAAGCAGACTAGGTCCAAAGGATGGAGAAGTCCAGTTGCCTTCCCCAGATGAGATTCCTGTGTTCGTTGGAAGGACGCTCACATCATCGATGTTCCACCCTGTGTATGTGACTGAACCATCGGTTGTACCAATCCCAAAACGGACTTGGAAGGCTGGATTGTTAAGAACATAATTGTTGATGTTGATTGTTTGAGCGTAGTACGCCGAATCAGCAGTGTATCCTGACGAGTAGACTGTTGTCCACGAGCCAGAGGGGGTTTTAACAGCAACATAGGCGTGATCAAAGGAGGCACTCTCAACACCCAACCGCTTCATGAATGAAAGTTCCCAAGCCCCTGAGCATGATGAGCAGTCCATCACCGGTGATGTCGCCCAAATCGTCGAACTCATGCGGTTTGGATAATTCCCGTTGTAGGTGTAAATCGCTTTTGCGCCGCTGTAAACACCGGCTGTAGGCCCAAGGGAGGTATCGTAACCCCAAAGCCATGCGGGACTGCCAAGTGTCCATCCGTGGTTGGCGCTTTCGAAATCCCATTCCCAGCCTTGTGGAAGAATGCTCAGCGAAGTTCCGTTGACATCCATGGCATCGTACACGGCACCGGTGGAGAAGTCACTGGCGTCGGTCCAACTGTTCGCCATCGAACTTTGAAGGCGAGCCGACTCAATTTCTAAATCAAGGCCTTGAATTGCTTCACCATCTGGTATTTCCAACTCAACTTTAGTGCTCGCCCCATCAGGAAACGAACCAATAGTGATCCCTTCACCTTGACCCAACGTGACCGCATTTTGAACCGAGGCAACAGCATCGAAATCATCCGACGAGGTTGGGGCATAGCCTTGCATTAAGGTCGAAATCAGGAAAAGAAGTACGACGCCAACCGGAGTGAATCCCGCCCGCTCCAGCCTGCCCATGTCCCACACGACGCACCTCGGCAGGTGAAAAGACTTCGGACCGTTCATCTTGTCCATCCCTACGGGATGGGCTGCAGTAAATTTGCTGAGAAACGCAAAGCCTCATTGACTCCCCTCGACGGAGGGGGGCCATGAGCGATGTTGAAGCATTGAAAAAAGAGGCCGGGATTGCCGCTTGTGCTTTTGTGAAAACTGGAATGAAAGTTGGTTTGGGCACCGGATCGACCGTGAAGCATACCGTGGTTGAATTGGGCCGACGAATGGCCGAGGAAGGTCTCGAAATTGTTGGCGTTCCAACATCGCTTGCTACTGAAGAATTGGCCATTAAGGTCGGTATACCCCTCGTGGAATTATCTTCAATCGATGGACTCGACATTGTGATTGATGGAGCGGATGAGTATGACCCTCAGTTCCAACTCATCAAAGGTGGCGGAGCAGCCTTGTTGCGAGAGAAAGTAGTCGCCCAAGAATCCGCAGCAATGGTGGTCGTGGCTGATGACCGAAAGCGTGTCGAGCGGCTTGGTGCGTTCCCACTTCCGATCGAGGTGACGCCCTTCGAACACCAAGCAACCATCCGTGCCCTTGGCCGACTGCTTGACTGCCGAGTTAACTGCAGAATGGCAGGGGATAATGCCGTTGTCACAGACAATGGCAACATGATTGCTGACGCTCACATGGGGCCAACCATCACTGAACCGGTTGCTCTTGAGGCTGCAATCCTCAACATCGCAGGTGTCGTTCAAGTTGGATTGTTCAATGGAATGTGTGACGCCGTGGTCTTGGCGGGCGCAGATGGTGTTGAAACCATCATCAATCCGAATGGCCGTTTGAAGTGAACACCATCGTACCGTTGTCCGTCAATGATTAAATACGGGCGGAAGGACGGCGGGGTGGGCCTGTAGCTTAGTCAGGTAGAGCGATGGACTCTTAATCCATCGGTCGCGGGTTCGAACCCCGTCAGGCCCGCCACCCAATCACTGCTCAGTTTCGACGTGAAGCACAACCCCAATGACATTACTCAGGGGAATTCTTCCGAAGTTGTGTGAGTCTTCTGAAGCAAGTGGATCTGGATTGTCACCCTCAACAAAGACAGTGGTTTCATCGAGTTCCTTAATCCGCTTGATGGCACGGACCATGCTTCGCAGCGGATGCTGAAAGACGATGACAGAATTTGCAGCCATGTTTGAAACATCTTCAGAACACACAAGGCGTTCGCCATCGGTGTAGGTTGGCCACATGCTGTCACCTGATACAACAGCGATGAACCGCTGCATGGTGAGGCCTCAGCTTGCTCGGATCCAAGGAACTTCTCGGCCCTTTATGGCCCAGAACATGGTGTGAATCGCTTCGATTGCGTCCATGAGTTCTTGTGCGTGGGTTGCCGACACCTCGACCTTGCAAGCACTGCAAAGTTTTGCAGCATGCCAGAAGGTGGTGTGGAGTTCGGGGTGTGCTTCAAGGTGTTGTGGCTTAAAGAAATCAGTCCATAGCACGAGCAATTCATGCTTGCACTTCTGTGCTTCTTCGTCCTTGATTGCTGCGTATCGGCTCATGGTGTTGAGGTAGGAAGCCATGGATTCAGAACTGAACACCTTAGGATACTCAAGAGCGAGCATCTTCTTGGTCATGGATTGCACTGCTTCACCAGCGATTCTGGCGCTTGCGGGGTCATAGACACCACAGGGTCCGTCGCAGTGTGCAGAGGCTTCGATTTCAGGGAGGATGTTCTCGGTGGTCATCGATTTAGGGACGGCACACTAGTACATGAAGATGCGCTCAAGCGAACCTTACACCACGATTGTGGTGCCAGCAGTCCCGCGCAGTGCATCAAGTGCATCGCCAGGTTGGCAAAGGATGGCTTGGAGTCCCGGAACATGAAGTGTTGCTTCCATGAGGCTGCCAACCTTCGGTGCCATTGAACCTGCAGGGAACTCACCTGCTTCGAGGTGCCGTTCACACTCATCGAGGTTCAACGTTCTGTGAATTCGTTCATTGTCTGTACCAAATCCGGTTCGCACAGCATCGATGGCCGTGGAGATAATCAGCGCTTCAGCGTTCAACTTGATGGCCAAGAGGGCAGAAACTCGGTCCTTGTCAATCACTGCTGGCACACCGATGAAATGCTGGTCCTTTCGAACCACCGGAACCCCTCCGCCACCACCACAAATCACGACGGCGTGCAAATCAACCAATTTCTGAATGACTGGCAGATCAATGATTTCCATCGGCAATGGACTTGCAACAACGCGTCTTGGACCAAGCTTCGTTTGTGCAATGTCCCAATCTGCTTCCATGACGGTTTTCGAGTTGAGCACCGGGCCGACTGGTTTTGTCGGGTTTTGAAAACCGGAATCCTGACCATCGACCAGCACCCGTGTAACCACGGTTGCGGTTCGCTCTGGTCGTTGTCGCTTGGAGAGAATGGAATCGAGGTTAAGCGCTAAGCCGTGGCCAATCATCCCCTGTGTTGCAGCAACCCACGCATCCATCGGTTGTGTAAGGTCTTCATCCAGTGCCATGAGGTGACCGACTTGAGGCCCGTTTCCATGCGTGAGCACGACGCCCCAACCAGCTTCTAACAGGTCGACAACGTCCGACATGACGTGAGCAAGTACCCGCTCACTTTCCCCATCGGAATCACCAGTCGGAGAAGCGAGGGCATTGCCCCCAATTGCATAGACCGCTACCTTTGCCACAACGGTAGATGACCTCCCGGTGGTTTGAGGCTTGTCCCATATTGTATACCAAAGGGGTGCGTTTGAGCCCTCATATTGGTTGGCGGTTTGAGGGTGACATTGAATTACACAATGGCTTACCCAAGAACAGGTGCGAAGATGGTCAAGACAGTTTGGATTGGAGATGTGCAATCTGGAAACTACGACAACCAAGTGGTCGAATTGAAGGGCTGGGTAAAGCGAACCCGTGGTTCAAACAAAATCCGATTCCTCGTTTTGCGTGATTCAACAGGCACCATCCAGTGTGTCGCAAAGCGTGACGCTCTCGGCGATGAGTCCTTTGACGCTGTGAAGGCAGCTTTAATTGAATCAAGCATCATAATCACAGGCACCGTCAACGTCGACGAGCGGTCCGAGGGTGGTCATGAACTGGTTGTTTCTTCCGTGGAAATCATCGGATCAGTCAACCCAGATCGACCGTTCCCAATCACCGAGTCCGCCATGGCAGCAGCCGATGGTGGCGAAACTGAGTTCCTCTTGGACAACCGCCACCTCTACCTTCGAACCTCCCGCATGACGACCATGCTCAAGGTTCGAAGCAGTGTCTTCGGTGCTATTCACGGCTACTTTCGAGACCTCGACTTTGTTGAGTACCAAGCACCAAACTTCGTCGCTGGAGCGGTTGAAGGCGGCTCAACGTTGTTTGAAGTGCCTTACTTTGGACGAACGGCCTACCTGACCCAATCATGGCAACTTTACGCCGAGGCTGCCATGCCTGCTTTGGAACGCCTCTACACCATCGCACCATCCTTCCGTGCAGAGAAGTCACGCACTCGCCGTCACCTGACCGAGTTCTGGCATGCCGAGATGGAAGTTGCTTGGGCAAGCAATGACGAAATCATGAGCCACGGTGAAGGGGTTGTTCGAAACATCGCCTCAACCCTTCTCGATGAACGCACGCCTGAACTCGAATCGCTCGGCCGTGACCTCGACCTTGTCGCACGCTACGCGGACAGCCCTTACCCACGAATGCGATATGACGAGGCTGTTGAAACCCTCCAAGGCATGGGCGTTGACGTTGAATGGGGACAGGATCTCGATTATTCGAAAGAGAAAGTGTTGACACAGGACTTTGATGTCCCCCACTTCCTAACCCACTACCCAAAAATTGCCAAGCCGTTCTACCACCGGGTTGACACTGAGGATGAAAAGTACGTTCTGTGCCACGATTTGTTAGCACCAGAAGGTTATGGAGAAATCATTGGTGGCGGTGAACGAACATGGTCAGAAGAAGAAATTCTCAAGCGTTTGGACGAAGAAGGAACGCCTCACGAACCTTACCAATTCTACATCGACACCCGCTCCTACGGTGGCGTGCCTCACGGCGGATTTGGCCTCGGTGTTGACCGAGTGTGCTCGTGGCTCACCGGTGCCGACCACATCCGAGAAGTCATCCCCTTCCCTCGTGATTCACGACGGGTGACTCCCTGAGGTGACTGAATGGGTCATGCAGTGGCACTTGGCAGTGGCCTTGTGGGCCGCTTTGTCATTGAACGCCTGCTGGAGGCTGGCCACGAAGTCACCGTCATCGACCTGCACATACCCGATGCGTTCCATGCGAACCCGCGTGTGCATGTAAGAGAGGGCGATGCAATGGCCCACATCGCCACGCTCGAACCAAACCAAATTGTTGTCAACATGCTGCCAGGGAGAATTGGCGACATGGTCAGGCCCGTCTTGCTCAAAGCCGGCCACCAAATCGTCGATCTAGCATTCACAGCAGAAGATCCACATCAGCATGAAGGGCTTGCTGTTGCCAATAATTCGGTCTTGCTATGGGATGTTGGTATCGCTCCAGGCATCTCCAACATGCTTGTCAAGCAAGCCTTCGATGCGTTTGGCCCATTGGATACAGTGTCGATTAAGGTGGGCGGAAACCCAACCCAAATGGACGATGGTTGGTCGTACATGGCGCCGTTTTCTCCTTCTGATGTGATTGAGGAATACACCCGTCCCGCTCGAATCCAAGTGGACGGAGTTCCTGTTGAAGTCCCAGCCTTGAGTGAGCGTCATGCCATCGAAGTCGCAGGGTACGGTACGATGGAGGCGTTCTTGACCGATGGGTTGCGAAGCGTGCTCGAGACCATTCCCTGTGCCACCATGAAGGAATACACCGTGCGATGGCCGGGGCACATCGACAAGTGGTTGGCTGAAGGCCAATCGATGGACGAAACGGCACTCCTCGAGGCATGGACATTCGATGAAGAACGTCCGGAATTCACATGGCTCGAAGTGATGGCGGCAGCTGGCGATGCAAGCAGACGAACCGTTGTTCACGATGCTGGCTTGAACGGTGATGGCTCCATGGCTCGAACCACCGGCTTGGTCACTGCGGCATGCACAATGTTGTTTCTCGAGCATGGGCCCTTGGACGGCTGCGGGCTGGCCCCCGGCATCCATCCACCAGAAGGCCTCTCTTCCGAGGCCATGAGCCACATCATGACCTACATGCAAGATGAGGGTGTCAGGTTCGTTCAATCCTAAAGCAGCGGTTCACCGCACTGCGGGCAAGGCATTCCAGGAATGAAGGCTCCAAGCAAAAATCCACAATGTGGGCAAATCGACGTTAGCATATCATCGCCAAGCATGACTGTACCTTCACCAAGAGGTTCATCAAGATGTTGATGGAATGCCATAATGTTCCAAAATGATGGTTTCAACAAGTTGGAGGTTCTTTTCTTCAACGATGTAGCGGGCGTGTTCTTTTGGTCGATCGTCCCACGGATTAAAGCAAATTGGAAGACCGGATTCTTTGAACATGCTAATGTCGCCAGCAGAATCACCTACCGAAGCGGTGTTTTCCTTGCTCACACCAAGCCGACGTTGAAGCATTTTGACAACAGATCCTTTTCCGTCCATTTGAACTTGGTAACGTCCAAAGTCATCCAGTGTGTGTTCACCATCACCGACAGGTGCTCCGAGCAGCCACCCATTCGTGAAGACATGAAGACGCGTGTCATTGCCGCCACCAAAGCGGTTGGCTGTGTGTCGATCAATGCCACCCCAGCGTCGCTTCCATGGACCATCTGATGGGAATTGTGCAGCGATGTCTCGGGCCGTTTGTTGCAACCCCCCACTGACGATGGCGACATGGAAGTCATGAGCAAGCAATCCGCCAATCAATTCCTTCCAGTACGTCATCATCGGCATGCCGACCATCAATCCACGTAGTTCACTATCGAGGACCGGTGGGCCGTCTTTCCTGCTTTCCTTGATGAGAGCAATATCGAGTTTGATCCAATCCCACTCGTCGAGGAGACCTTGGTTGTACAATTCAAAGGATTCATCGTTTGAAATGCCTAAGCCGTCGTAGACAAATTGCCATGTCGAGAGGTGGTCGACGAGGACACGGTCCATGTCTAAGCAAACTAATCGAGGTTCATCCATATTCGTCATCATGCTCCACTCACTGTCAATGCCTTCCAAGCTCAGGTGCGAGAAGGCCAATCATACTGGGATTGTATTTGCTCCACTTGCTTCCCCATGATGTACAGAATCAATGCCACCATGATGCTAAACAAACCGATCAGTGTCATGGCAATGGTCGCCAATGTCACACCAATTGAGGTCGAATTGATTTCTTCCAAGGCACCAACGATGTTCCCCGAAAGTCTGTAACCGAGAATGAACAGCACCACGCCAGGGATTCCAAAGAGCAGAAGTGGGTGCTTGGATTCAAGCATCCAGTAGAACAGTTGTGCGAACTTTGATGCGGTGGCCAACGATTCACGCTGGTGAATGTTGACGTTGTGTGAGCCGCGTACGATTCGCACACGAAGGCCCTCTTCCAACTCATCTGAAGTTCCTTCTATAGAAATTGAAGCCATGGCATCCATGCCTGCTTCGGTCATCACAACGTGACGGATTTCCAATTCAGAGAGCACTAAAGGTGCTTCCTGTTCATCGCCGGTTGGTTCGGCTTGATGTGAAATGTGAAGGTCCCAAAGTTCGCGAGCTCGGTTGATGGACAGGGAGATGTCCTGCAATTTCCAGCCATCCGTGATGTGAATCGCCAATGTTGTGCTGGCAGCATCAAGCGGTGACGCCTTGAGGAATTTCGCGAGGTGAACTGCGTCAAAGACCGAGTTGAAATGGAGGGTCTGGCAACCAACTTCTTCGGTAAGTTCCACCGTTGTGTCGTTCGAACCAAGATCCAAAAACACCACATCATCAGCGATCTCCCTCGCTCTGACAATCAACGAGACAACACGCAATTCAATGTCCTTTCCAACAAGGACAATGCGTAATGGTATGTCTGCCACACACCTCAAGCCGTGCGTTCTCCCTATCAACCCTCTCAAACAACGGATGCTGCAGAGCCCATTTTTCTTCAACAACCATCAAAGCCGAAGACAAGGTCATGTTCTTGACCCCGAAGTGGCTCGCAAGGTCATGGAGAGCGGGTGGTCGGTTGGGGTCGTCGTGCCCGCTAAAAACGAAGCACCGTTCATTCGCAAGGTCATAGAAACCATTCCCGAACTGGTTGATTGCATCATCGTTGTGAATGACGGCTCTACAGATGCCACCCATGAAGAAATCAATGCTGCCAAAACTCATGCACAAGTCATTGAGATTCAACTGGATGGTGAAGGTGTCGGAGCGGCCATCGACGCTGGACACAAAGCCATGCTTGAGCAGTTTGAAGGACCCTTTGTGAGCGTGGTGATGGCAGGTGATGGCCAAATGGATCCCGCTGACTTTGGTGCGATCATCGCCCCTGTGATTCTTGGCCATGCAGACCACGTCAAGGGCAACCGCTTCTCACACAGTGCCGGAACAGACACCATGCCTGCTCATCGTAAGGTGGCCAGTAAAATTCTCAGCATGGCCACAACACTTGCCGCTGGTCAATCGATTGAAGACCCGCAATGCGGCTATACCGCGACTTCGCATGAAGTGCTTCGCGAATGGAACTGGAAGCGATCTTGGAAGGGGTATGGATACCCGAACTTTTGGCTCATTCAATTAGCCAAAGGAGGATGGGGGGTGGTTGAAGGGCCTGCCAGATCGGTGTATGGAAAGGAAACTTCTGGCATCAAGCGATTGAGGTTTTTCGCATCTGTTAGCACCATGATGGCCGTGGAGCACCATCGCAGAAACTTCGGTTGGTTGTTCAATCGAAACGTAACGCCCCACACCTTGTTTGCATTCATTGCCTATCTCATTGGATGGATCAGCCTGCTGCCGATTGTCAGCACTGACATCGAACGAGAAATAATCACGAGGGGGCTTCATCCAGTCTTCTTGACGATTGGTGCTTGGGCAGTGGCACACTTTTTTGATAGGACAGCAACAGCGATGGTACGGGAGTTGAGGTTGAATGCGAAGGCACGACAAGAGACGTAAGCCAAGAAAGGCGCACGTGCGTCATATTTTGGTCGCTGACAAACCACAAGCGAGGCAACTGCTGGAGGAAATTCAAACGGCCAAGAAGCCATTGAAGGTGTTCAAGAAGTTAGCAAAGAAGCATTCCAATTGTTCAAGCGCAGCGAAGAAAGGCGACCTTGGCGAATTCGTCGAAGGTCAAATGGTGCAAGACTTCGAAGATGCAGTGTGGGCAATGGAGCCGGAATCAATCCCGCAGTCCTTCATCAAAACCCAATTCGGTTACCACTTGTTGTGGGTCCATGAAATCATCCTACCGGAGTGAATTGACACCATCGCTGGTGGGCGATCCAGGATTTGAACCTGGGTCCAAGCGTCCCAAACGCCCGAGTATAGGCCAAGCTAACCCAATCGCCCTTGCATTCCGTCCCACGACATCCTACCTATGAAGTTCACTCAAGAAGCATCCACCGTGC
>OCRI01000017.1_pt1 | contig 54901 bp, 27 predicted proteins | sample 1534641 | NCBI WGS metagenome assembly OCRI01 (sample SAMEA3275473, study PRJEB22092) | marine metagenome | reverse complement strand
GATTGCAAGGTCAATGTTCGGCTCGCTGCCTGCAATTTCCAGCCGCCAACATCGATTGCTTGGTCGCCAAGGTTCTTGATTTCCAGCCATTCCCCGAGCGGCCATTGCTGTGAGTCACTGCCCACTCCATCAGGCATCACTTCGGTAAACATAACTTCGCCAGTGTTGTCGATTGTGCCGGGTTCAGGTTGTCCAGGCGTCATCCACGGAGCAGGTGTCCATGGGTCGGCAGGATCTTCAGCAGGAATCAGGGACACGTTGGTCCCATAATCGGTTGTATACCAAGCAGCGTCAACGATGTTCGCAACATCATCAATCAAAAAGAGATGATTGTAGAAGTTCCACAATTCAGTACCTGTTGTAAATTCAACAATCCTGCGCTCGCCAGCATTGATGACCGTGCCAGCCTGTGTTTGGTTTGAGGTAAGGGTCGATGGATCAATCATCGTCACATTCCCCATTCCGTCCATGATCGACCAGCCTGTGAGGTCGATATCTGAGCCACCATCGTTGAACAATTCAATCCACTCGCCGTCAGGGAATGGCGTGCCATCAGCAGAACTGTTTGACAACAATTCAGTCATTCGTACCGGGGATGTTGCTGTTACGATTTGGTCAATCGGCAATGGGTTCGGTGCATCTGGTGTTGGATAGGACGCGATCATCATATAGGACGAGGATGGGTCGTCGACAAGTGAGAAGCCCGGTTCATTATCAGTCCAGTACACTTGTTCTGATATGCTTCCGTTTGGCCATTTCATGTTGAGCATCTCCACTCCATTGTTGAGCATGCTTGTTCCGTCTCCATTGACCGCAACGACCCTCGTAGCGCCAGGGGCGATGGTGTAGCCAGCAGTGCTTGCATCGACGAGATGGGATTCATTGAACGGAAGGATCTTCCCCGCTTGGTCTTCGATTGACCAACCGGTCAAGTCGATGGTTGCAGTTCCGGTGTTCTTGATTTCAACCCATTCGCCGCCAGGCCAAATGGCTCCATCAAAGGATGGCCATGCATCGGCCATCACTTCATTGATGACCAAGTCAGATGGAATAACGGTTGGGCCACCGGTGCCACTGCCTGTGTTGATGCCGCCGGGTGTAGGGGTGTTGGTTGCGACCCAGTCATTGGTTGGGCTTGCAGCGTCCTCTTCGAGGCTGACTCCAGATGGTGCGCCGCTCGAGAAGGTCCATGTTGCTTGGTCGAGGCTTGTCCCTGCGTCATTGTAGAGGGTGATGATGTCGTTGTTGTTGGCAACGTAAAAGATCGAACTGCTGAGTGCGTTTCGAGCGATGACCATGTACTCGTTTGGTTCAATTTCCCAGGATGATGCGTTGTTGGCATCATAGTCAACGATTGTTGTCTCGTTGAAGTACATGACTTTGGAGGCCTTGTTCGTAAAGTACCAACCAAGCACGTCAACGGTCGTGTTGCCGCTGTTATGGATTTCGAGCCATTCCCCATTTGGCCATGCTGCGTCATCGTAGCCGTTCGGATTCGGAAGGGCCTCATTCAAACAGATATCGCCTGTACAAGCAGTGGACCGGGCAGAGGTTTGCTGTTGGATTTCAGGAGTGAGTTCCGTTGTTGCCACGGTTCCAACCGTCGAACATATCAACAGAAGCGCGAGCAAAACGGGGCGGAGTTTCAACAACATAGAGTCACCTACAGGCCTCCGGTATGGTCAAGGGGCATAGGGCTTACGCCTGCTATGTTTGGTCGGGAAGGGTGAGATTCACAAGAAACCAGCGTTGTCGACGAGGTTCTTGAACATCAAAATCATGATTGGTACCAAAATGACGCCCATGGCGTGTGACCGACGGATGCCAAGTCGAGGGGGTAACAAGCCAATCATCGTACCAACAATGAGCACGGACATTCCAATGAATCCAGTGCTGACAAACACCAAGGCGCCCACGAAAAGAATCACGCTCATGATCATCTGTTGCAGTGGGATGGCTGCGTGAAGTCGTAGCATCCCTTTGCCCACATATCGCATGATTGGCATGGCCATCAGGCCAGCAGCGAGGGTGATGGCGAGCAAGCGAATGAAATCTGCCGTGGGTTCGAGGTTGCTCCATGTATCAACCGGATACATTGCTTTGAGTGCGAGTGTTGCACCGGATCTCGAACGGCTGATGATGTACAGGAAGCCAAGAACGCAAACGGTCACTGCTGTGTTGACAGCTGAAAGAATGGCGATGATTTCCAAGTCCTGCTTTGTCTGGGGTCCTTCGACACCTTCGTCAGATTCAGCCTTTGCAATTTCCAACAATTCATCATCCGTCATCTCTGTGAGGCGGCGAGTTTCCCAATCCATGCCATACCCTGTTTTTCCTTGGACCTTGGCAACAACGTTGCGTCCACCCATCACGAGGACCGTGGCTTGTGATGCGGTCATACCTGGCAAGACGCCCATCGATGCACCGGCAACACCGGACCAGAAGCAGGGGACCAGCAATGGCTTGGCAGGAGGTAAGTCCCAGTTTTCTTTCTGAGGTGGGAGGTGAGAGGTCGTTGCGTAAATGTCCAGCAAATTCGCAATACCAAACAATCCTGCCAACCCTGGCAGAAGTAAACTTGCACCCGGCATGTCAATTGGTGATTTGGCAGGGAGGGACGTCGGGCCGATAATCGTCCAGCCAAACAACCCAGCAAGAAGGAAGAACATAGTGGCGGTGAAGAAGCCGGCGAACCTCGAATCGGTTCCAAATGTGCCACGACTTAGTTTCTGCATCCATTCAGGCCAATCAAGTCGTGTGGTTTCTGTAGCCAATAGAAGTGCAGAAATAACGAGCAGAATAAATGGAAGCATTGTTCGGAGTTGATCGTACCATCCGAGTTCAGGGCCAAAAGCAATGCGTGCTACAACGATGAGTGGTAACGAAAGGAAGAGGCCAAGTTGTGAGCCCCTTGCTGACCACGCCACACCACGAGCTGCATTTCCAGAGAGGAGCATCCTATGGCCGGGAAGCAGCGACAGTGCTTGGTCAGCATCCGGTGCACCCATCAACGCAGATGGGATGTAATTGAGGAAGGTGTGCACTGTTCCCGTTGATACGATGATGCCCGCAACAGCGGAAAGCGGAATGCCGAGGGCGAGTAAACTTGGAGAAAGCGCCAAGAGAATCAAGGCGACGTTGTTGACGTGGAAACCAGGAATGATTCCAGTTAGGGAGCCCATGAAGACGCCAAAGAACAGAGCAAACAGCATCCACCCCAGTTCGTAGAAATATGCTTCTAACATGGTTTCACCTCATGAATTGGGGTTGGTGTCCTGCTCAAGTTCCGTTCGGTCATCTTCCCCGTCGCCGTCGGTGTCTGGGTTGTTGATGTTCGTACCATTGGCACTTTCGAGGGAATCTGCGACTCTGTCACCATCGGTGTCCAAAACATCTGCTCCATCGAGGCTGTACACCAACGAAACTTCGGATGGATGTTCGACTTGACGAAGCCTTCCAGTCCAAGTCATCGATTTGTTGGTGTGATATTCGTCAGTCCCAAGTGGGTTCAAATCGAGATTCAAACGGATTGATTGAGATGAACCATCCCTGTAGAGATGCCATCCATCGTCTTCCAACACCGCCTTTCCATTGATCAACACATGGGTGTTTTTGGCGTAACTCCACTGAGTGGCACCATCGTCCCAAAGGAGGTCTTGAGCGCCAGGAGGGTCTCCAACGAGTTGGTAGTTTTGAACCATCAGCCGCATCATCATTTTCTCATCGTCCCATGCAACCGTCACATTGGCGATGAGGCCTTGGCCGGATTCAATCCATTCCGTTCGAGTCGAAGGGAATGACATTGCGACCCTTGTTTGTCCGAAGGTGTAGGTTTGACTGTCGACAAAATACCCGTCAGTGTCCAATGGCTCAAACGCATACTGCATGAATGTGCTCAAGGTGTAAACCTTGTAGGGGTCTTCCAACATCGATGCAGGGTTTGCAGACAACATCGCTTGCATTGACATGGCCGACATCGGGTCGATGAGGTTGGTTCCGTTCCCGTTGTTTGCATCGATGCACCACATACTGCGCTCATCATTCCACATTAAGCGACCTGTGGCTTCGTATGCAGAGCCGTTGTACCCATTGGTATCGGCATTCGTGATGTCCTCATCGGTTGGAAGGATGCAGATCATGTTTCCACTTGGGCCAAAGAGCGTCCATTGGCTGCCTGAAATAAGGACAGTTCCTGCCATTGAGACCATGCTACCAGATTCGTAACTCCACGTTGACTCACCGGCCCATTCGAGTTTCTTGGGTTGCGGGTTGTACCCGTCGATGAGAATGATTTCCGGTCCTTGTGTAATGAAGGCCCAACGCAAGTTGGTTTCTTGATAGTTGAGCATGCCCGTAACCTCTACCTTTGAATCGGCCTCAATCCATACACCTGGCGCAGATTGGATGAGGAGTTGCAGTTGGTGTGCGGCGTTGCCGGGGTGGTCTGTGATGTAGGCCGATGTGTAAATGGCGTCTTTGTTGACAGCCTCGCTGATGAATCCAGTGATTGTGACGATTTCACCCGCATAACCTTCCGGGTCGACGGCCAAGTCACTCAGCGTGAGGCGAGTCACTTCAGGAAGGCCATCAGCTTCCCACCAAATCGCTCCTGCCCCGGTGGATTGCAGATAGAACCGTCCATTGTAATCCACCACTGCTCCCATAACGGTAACATTCGTACCATTGGAGGTTTTTCACCGGTTGAATACCATCGAACGCTGATGACGCCAGTGGGGTCTTCGACGACGAGATCGACTCGATCTTCGCCGCTTCCATAGCGGTCTTCAATCCAAGAAATAACCGTGCCCTCAACTAAAACAGTTTCACGGTTGTGATTGACCAAATCTTTGACCTCAACAACCTGAGGTTCGCGAACCATTGCGTACCAGTTCAACGAGGCCACAAGGAACACTGCGAGTGCAAACATCACCCACAATTTCTGCCCGCGGGTCGCAGGATCGTCGTCAGTAATTTTTAGCATGATGTCCTTGAGAGCATCGGCCATGTTCCACTTCAAACGCGGTCTAACCATAGCCGTTTGCCTTCGTCCGCTCTGCCGTGAATGATGAAATACTCGCTCTCAAGGTGCGCTTCTTTTTTTAATGGTTGAACCGAGGGAGGTTTGGGGATGGCGATGCGGGACCGCGTGATACGTGACGAAATTCACAAAGATATCTTGGTCCCCAGTCATCATGCTGTCATCATCGATACCAAAGAATTCCAGAGACTGCGCCACATTCAACAACTCTCCACCTGTGAATATGTGTTCCCCGCAGCAAACCATAGCCGATTTGCCCACTCCCTTGGTGCCTACCACCTCGCCGGACAACTGACAGCATCGCTGCAAGATGTTCAGCCGGGGATCCTTTCGGATGACGATGCCGAGTTGGTTCAATTGGCTGCCCTTCTCCACGACATCGGGCACCCTCCATTTTCACACGTGCTTGAAACCCCGGAAGTGTTCGCCACCTTCCACTCCCATGAACACTGGGGCAGGGTCCTGTTGGAATCGAAGGAAACGGAGGTTGGTGCAGCGCTTGTCTCGACGTTAGGTGTTGAACGTACCCAGCGTTTGTTTGCTTTAATGGACGGTGCGACTGAGCATGATGGTGTTGCCATTGCTCCGTTCATGAAGGAGATTGTTTCGAGTCAACTGGATGTCGACCGTATGGATTACATGGTTCGAGATCAAGCCAACACAGGGGCTCAAATCGGCGGATTTGATATCGCACGTGTTTTGCGTGCCCTCCGTGTAGGGGATGATGGGCATTTTTTCGTCAAAACATGGGGGCTCCCTGCCATCGAAGCCTACCTTGTGACTCGATATCACATGTACCACCAAGTCTACTTCCACAAAGTCAACATGTTGACACAGAATTACCTCGTTCGAATGCTCGCTCGAGCACGTACTCTTGCACAGAATGGCGAATTGACGCTAACTCCATCGCTTGAGAAAATGTTGCTCGATGAACACCTGGATGCGAACGGCTATGCAAGCCTCAACGATGCACATGTGCGCGTTTCAATCCCAGAATGGGCTGAGCACAGCGATCCAATGCTGTCACAATATGCAACCAAAATGATGTCGCGTCGTGATTTCCACAAGTCGCTTCGAATCGAGGCACTTTCGACTGAAATGGTTGATGTGGTCAAAGAGCGCATTGAAGCAGCCGTTGCCGATGCAGGGTATGATGTGGAATCTGAAGTTATCTATGCTCGAATTTCCAAGCGTGGCTACATGCCTTACGAGCAAGGAATTGTCATCGAGGGTGGAGGTGATGCCTCAGAGCATTCCCCCCTCATACGATCGCTCGCACAACCGCATGAACGTGCGTTGATTTTTGTCCCAGATACGTTGCGTGATTCTTTGGAACAACGCGTACGAGAATGGATTAAACCAACGCAATCCTCGCTTGTTCAATTCGAATGAGATGGATAACTTGATGAGTTCAACCATTTGCACAACAACAGGGGCCTGTAGCTTAGTCGGTTAGAGCGCCCGGCTCATAACCGGGAGGCCAGGGGTTCAACTCCCTTCGGGCCCACCTTTTTTCACCCAATGCATCCGTCGGATTTGGCGGATTATTATCCTTCCAAACGGGGAAAAAACATTGGTTCATTCGAGGTTTTTTCTTTGTCAAAATAACACAATCGTTATGAGGGTAGCATCTGTGGCATTGGATGTTAGGTGAACTTAGTATGTTGAAGCGTGCCGTATTCATTCTCGCCCTTTATGTCTCCTCGATGATGCTTGTTGCAGTTCCTGCAGCAGCACAAATTCCTACAGCGGCTGTTTCGCTGTCGTGCGCACCGATCTCGATCAACGTCGAGGTCAAGCCCGGTTCAACATATTCCGGATTCACCACATGCACAGCAAGCAACCCAACCACTTACCAAGAAAAAATCAGCATCTTGGTGACGAGTGACGGTCTTGCTACCGCATCACCCGGTGACATGTACATTGGCGGCAACTCCGAAGTTGACTTCCAAATCTCAGTTCGTGCAACGCCATACATGGTGATGCAAAGCCGTACGCTCTCAGTTTCGGCAACGGTTCAAGAAATCAACAGCCTACCTCCTGCGAACACTGCATCTTCCCAGAACAACATGATTGTCAACATCATGCAATACTCCCTTGTTCAAGTCGAAGCCGTCGAACCATTCGTCCAACTCATGCCAAAGAAGGACAAGAACTTCGAATTCAAGGTCTACAACCTCGGAAACCAAATCGACTTCATGAAGGTTGGAATCACAGATTCAAGCCGAACTGACCTTGAAAAGGCCGGTTTCACAATTAACTTGCCTGCAGTGAAGGTTCAGATTGACGCAATCCCAACCGCAACCAAGGTTCGTGTGATGGCTCGAACGCCGAAGACACAAGGTTGGAGCGATGCCTACCACGTGTTGGACTTCTACGCAGAATCCGAATTCGCATGTAACAACGGTGGATGTATTCGCGAATCACAAATGATCACTGTTTATGTCCGTGGCGTTTACCTGCCGGGCTTTGAAGTCGTACCAGCAGTTTCCATGCTCGCTCTTGCAGCAGCAGTCGCCGGCCGTAGAATGACCGGCAGCGAAGAGGAAGAAGGCGAGTGGAGAGAATCCGCTCCCGGGCTGTGACGGCTCGTACGCCGCGCCCTTCCAATGGGGCTCCTACAGACGCTGAAAGGGGTCGGTTTGATAATCCCCTGCGCACAACGCAAGGATAACAGGGATTTCTATGAGTGGATTACTGGACAAAGCAACCGCCGCAAAAGAAGCAGAGCCACAAGAAGCCGTAAATGTAGAACCGGCACCTACTCCCAAAAAATCCAATGAGGCATCGAAGGGTTTGATGGCAGCATCTACTTCTTCGGTTTCTAACGGATCCCCAATGGATTACCTTCAGCAAGCTGGTTGGGCCATCATTGTTCTTGCTGGTATTCTCTCGCTCCGTGGTGGCGAACTTGGATTAGTTGTTGTGTCAGTTGTTGCCCTCATTGGCGTTCTATGCTTGGTTCAGTTCGAGCGAATGAAACCAGAACTTTCCACTGTTAAGATCGCGGTATCAGTCGTTTTGGCAATCATTATCGCCTTGGGTCCTTATGCAGCGCTCGCGATCATTCCTTCTGATTCATCCATGGCACTCACCCAAATTGAAGTGGATCAGGAGAGTGACGAACTCACATTTTATGTCCGAGGAAGTTTTGATTCATCATCTGTGACAATCACCTCAGAAGGGACAGAACTTTGGAGTGGTTCCCAATCATTAAGCAATGATTTTGCTAAGTTTAGAGTCCCCATTGGTGAATTCTTTGAGGGCAACGCTCAGAACAACATGGGTGATTCAATCAAGGTCTACGAGATTAACGTTGAGACCAACGATGGACAAAAGGAAACCAGAATCATCACTCCAAGTCTCCTCAACAGAGAAGTTCTCAATTCAGGTTCGAAGATCACAATGGTTACCAAAACCACCACCACTGTTAGTGGGAGCACTGGAAGCACCACGACGGAGGTTGACGGTATTCTTGTTGAATCCATTGTCGGTCTTTTCGGTGACTCGGAAACAACAGAAGATGGAGGCGAGCATAGCATGTCTACGGTGACAAATTACCTTCCAGTGTTTTCGGATTACACAATCCAACTTAAAGTGCTCAAGGGGAGTAGCATGAAATGGCAATCCCCTATGATTACCGTCAACGGAGCACAAGGTACATGGTCTGGTATATCCGGTACAGAATCTGGTAGCATTGATCGTTGGATGGGTCTGCCTGGTACAGGCTATGATGATGAAACAGGTGCAATTGAAATTTTGAAGCGAGATGATTTCCACGACGGTGATGGGTGCTATACATTCCAACTGATTGTGACAAACGAATACTTCACCGGTGACTCCGCAGTTCACACAAGCGACAGCCGCTGGGACCTGTCTTGGGATGCTGATGAGGACAATGCGGAAATGACAACTTGCTGATTCTGTCCGCTCATTGTAAGTGTACAATCCTCGATGCATTGTTTGCATATAGCGTGCAAGGTCTCAAAGGTAAACGGGGTGACCAACGAATATGGCAAACCGTCGCGTGACCCTCATCATCCTCATGGTTTTGCTCTTTTACCTGCCTTTGAGCGCCGTCGGTAATGAAAGCTCTCCGACAGTGGAGCAATTTGGTGACGCATTCGACGAAGTTGTGATTGCAGACTATACAGATGCCTTGTCCGAGCCAAGGGATCTTGAATTCCACCCCGGCCGAACCAATGAGTTATGGGTTGCCAACCGAGCCACTGACAGCATAAGCATCATTGAGAATACAGGCATGGAAAACCAGACTTCGGAGAACCGAAGGGATTCTCACCGGAACCACTTCCTCGAGGAAGTGAGCGCAATTGCCTTTGGAGCCTATCACGAAGAATTTGATTGGCAGTGGGGTTCTGCTCAAGAATCTGCTAACACCTACTGCGGTCAAGGTTCCCCGAACAACTTCATGGGGCCCACACTGTGGCCATCATCGCTCGATCATTTCGCTATGGAGCATCAAGACGACGAGTTGCTTGGCAGCCACATCGACATGAATCACGAATCTCCATTCGGTGTCGGTATTGCCCACGATTCGGATAATGCCTACTGGTACAACGATGGTTACTACGGTGAACTTGTCTATTACGACTTCCAAGAAGATCACGATACGGGCATGGATGACCACTCTGATGGAATTGTCCGACGTTACTCCGAAGTCCAGTTGTCTCACCTGTTGGGTACGCCAGGGCACATGGTCTTGGACAAGGAATCTGGTATCCTCTACATTTCTGATCCGGGTGCCAACCGTGTTGTATGGGTGAACACCGACGATCCAACATACTCGACAAGCAACATCATGAGTTCAACCACAAGGCTCGAACCGCTCGCAGAGTATTCGGAAATCACTGGAATGGAATGGGGCGTGTTGGACACTGGCCTCAACCGCCCTTCAGGTATCGCTCTTGAAGGTGACCAACTCTTCGTATCTCTCAACGGAAACGGGCAGATTGTCGCATATGATTTGAGTTCGAATGGTAAGAGCGCCGTGGAAGCAGGTTCGATTCAAACCACTGCTTCCTCAATCATGGGTATCGAAATTGGACCAGATGGCCATCTCTATTACGTCGACAACGCGCAAGATGAGGTCGTTCGAATCGATCCTTACACTGATGCTGACGGAGATGGCGTTGTCGATGTCGACGACAATTGCCCACTCGTCGCAAACTACGCTCAACTCAACCACGATGGCGATGCGCTCGGGGATGTTTGCGATCAAGACGATGACAACGATGGTCTCCTTGACGAAGATGATGCGTGCGCTCAAGGCGATGTGAACTGGACGCCAACTTCACTCACAGACCATGATATGGACGGTTGTGCGGACTCCACAGAAGATTATGATGATGACAACGATGCCGTCATCGATATTCGAGACGACTGCCCAGTTGGGGAAATGGCGTGGACCTCAACAGCACTGACGGACTACGACGGTGATGGCTGCCAAGACATGAGTGAAGATTACGATGACGACGATGATACCATTTGTGACGAAGGCTCAAACCCATCATGGGCATGTGCTGCTTCCTCTATGGGCTCGGACTTGTGTGTTGAGAGTTCCCTTTCATTCACCTCGACACTGACAAGCGATGCAGACCAAGATGGATGTGAAGATCGCAGTGAAGACGATGACGATGATAATGATGGCTTGATTGACAAACATGATGATTGTCCAAATGAGGCTGGCACGAGCAGCAACGGACGATTGTTCGGTTGCATCGATTCCGACGGCGATGGGTATGCCGACTCCATTGATACGTTCCCATCAACCCCTTCCCAGTGGTCTGACACTGACGAGGACGGCTACGGTGATTCTCCCTCTGGAGTAAACGGTGACCAATGTCCGGGTGTGTACGGTACTTCCACTGAAGACCGACTTGGCTGTTTAGACTCTGATACCGATGGTTGGTCAAACCCAAGCACATCGTGGAGTGCAGGCTCAGGCGCTGACGCCTTCCCGGGCGAGGTGACACAACACGCAGATGCTGATGGTGATGGTTATGGTGACAATCCAACCGGCTTCCAAGCCGACATGTGCCCCGAAGAAGCCGGTGCCTCAAACGCCGATCGCTACGGATGTTCAGATGATGACGGAGACGGATGGTCAAATGAAGGCGATGCATTCCCCACAGAATCAACACAACATGCAGACACAGATTCAGACGGCTACGGCGATTCAATCGACGGATTCGAAGGTGATAGCTGCCCGCAAGTACCGGGCGACTCGAACCAACAGAAGTTTGGTTGCGCAGATCTTGACGGCGATGGTTGGGATGATGAAACCGATGCATTCCCGCAGAACTCTTTGTTTTGGTCTGACGGCGACGGTGATTCATATCCAGACCAACAAAATACCGACATGAGCGATGATTGTCCAACGGTATCGGGGACATCCACGAACGATCGTCTTGGCTGTTTGGATTCTGATGGCGATGGCTGGTCAGATGAAGGGGATGCTTACCCCAATGATTCAATGAAGCATGCTGCCTCAAGCACTGCTTCGATGTTGTTTGCGAGCACGGGGTTGCTTCTCTTGGCCGGCGTTGTTGCAACGCTTCTGTTCATCCGTAGAAAACAAACCTCTGCTTCTTCACCATTTGGCGAGATGGTTCAACAACCACCAATGCCCAAAACCCCACCAGTCGGACCTCCACTGCCTCCAGAAGGGCTTCCTCATGGCTGGACTTTGGACCAATGGGCATGGTATGGCGAAGACTATCTCAAGAACCGATAAGCAACGCACTCAACCTCCTTGAGGCCGTTCTGCGCGTCGCTTTTTCAAACAGAAGTTGATAAGTTCAACAGAACCATTGGGGCGTATGAAGTATTCACTCTCGGCCCTCACGCTTGTCCTCTTGCTTCTCATAAGCGCAGCGACAGGTGCAGTTCTCACCAACTTAACCATCGCTCCATCATCGAATCAAGAATCCATGGTGATTGAAACCTCTAGCACCTATGGCGAGAATGTCTACACCCTCATCGAAGTCGACGACGGAGACAACGACGAGGAAGATGTCATCACCCAACGCCTCCACGACTTTGACCTCGAATTGAAGAATGCAGATGGTATCGTGATTTGGGACTTCAACGATGGAACCACTGCTACGGGTGCCATGGTTTCTCACAGTTTCCAGCAACCCGGGCGCTACCTCGTCACAGCCACTTCCACAATTCAAGATCGAACCGAAACGACCTCCATAGAACTCACAGTTGGTGTGATTGGCCAGGTTGAATCTGATAACATGGAATGTGTATGTGCTCCAACAGCAAAAGACACGGTTGTCAACCTCGTTCCAACCGATGGTATTGTTTCATTCAGTGGCGTCGTGAACGTTGAACACGACGGCAGCAGCGAGTCGTGCACCCTTCGTAATCCACTTCAGGAATGCCACATTCGAGTCCTACTCGAACATACGATGGACGGTTCAGTCGTTTCTCAATCGGTTCTCTTTGATGACACGTTCCGCACAAATGACATCGATATCCCATTCGAGTTGTTGAATGAGGAATTCATGCCCGGTGAAGGCCTACAACTTCGCTTAGAAACAGATCAGGTACGAGATTGGCACAAACCAAACACCCAATGGACAATGACTGCACCAACAGAGTGAGCGAAGGTCACGTGGAAACTGGGCTCCTTAATCGTTCCTAACGCTGGTTGATTCCTCTGACTCGTGGTCATCCTCTCCATCCGTTTCCGCTTCGAGCTCATCGTCTTCCAAGTATGATTTCTCATCCTCGGCTTCTGCCTCGTGATTGGCGCTCGACTTTTCGATTGCAGCTTTCGCAGCTTGGTTACTTACGACCCATGCACCAGCAATCAACACAACGAGGACCAAGGAGAAAATCAACCACGGCTGGCTTTCGCCTTCCTCTTCGACGGTCCAAGAAACATCCTGCGATGTTGCTCCATTTACGTTCGTAACTTCATCAATAATCGGTTTCAAAATCGTGGGAACCAATGGCTGGCATTCCAATGATTGAACGCCGACAGTCCCTGTTCGCCATGTGACATAGATGGTTTTTGTTTCACCGGGTGCGAGGGAGGTGACGAGTTGGGATGTGTCTTGGTCAACACCATCAACATAGCACCAAAAATCAACACCTGATGCGGCAGCGGATCCTGTGTTCTCCACAACTACATCGCCGCTTAAGCCCATGTTTGTGTAACCCTTGTTGTCTTCCATGCTGATTGATTTGACGTTGATGTAAGGCAGAGGAACAGCAGCGTCTGCGACAGGAATCCTCGGTGCAACAATGGTGGTGTCATAATCGCCCCAACCGGTGGAAAGGGTCAACAGAATCTCTGCATCTTCTTCATGGTAAACTCCGTCTCCATCGACCCATTCGACGATTCGGGCGTGTTCGCTGAGTGCGTAATTGACGTGTCCGTTTTCATTCGTGAGGTTATCGAGCGTGCTTCCAAAGTAACCAAGGCCAGTTGCGTGAACCGTAATGTTACCAGCGTTGGTGTGAAGCACTCGTTGGGAAAGCAAACGGATCCAAGCGTCTGTGAATCCTCCTGTGCCACTTGTGTCCGTGTATGTGATTTCACCAGTGTCATGAACGATGATGTCCTCGTCTGTTCTTGATCCCTCAAAGACTGATGCATCCACAGTTAAGCTACCTGTGTCGGTGACATGAATTGGCGCACTTCCTGTTGCTGTTGCCTCAGACATTGTGCATGTGCCGGAACAGGTAAGATCTGCACCACCAATTGTTGCGTTGCTCACCGTCAATGTACCCTGGACGTCGAGGGAAAATGAAGCGGTGTTCCATTTGAGGCTTCCACCGATGTGGTCAAGGTCCTCAGCGTCAACAATGACCGTGCTCTCAGAGCCTGAATGGAGGGCTTGTATGCTGGTTACTTGTGTAGAGAAGAAGTAGTAGATGTCGAACTCAACAGTAAGCGGGGTGCCATTGAGGCTTGCTGGGATGTCAACTTGGTCAAGTCCAACAGCGTCACGAGTTTCATCGCCAATGGTGATGTTGAACATGGCGGTGCTCGGAATGACATGATCGAGATGAATTCGAACTTGCCCTGTTTCGGAAAGGTCGCCAAAGTTGAGGTTGATTTCAGTGTCATTATAGACGAGAAGACCGGCATCAAGTTCTTCCCCAATCACATCGTCATCGATGGCTAATGTGGCATCTTGTTCAACTGTGATTGTAACGCCCTCCGTGACGGTTGTGGCACCATCAATTTGCAAAGTGGCGCCTGAGGCGACGGTCATGTCGAGATCAATCGGATTTGCTGAGTCCCAGGTTTCGTTTCCAGTTATGGTGATTGATGTTCCGTCATTTGTCATTTCTGCGGCCGAGAATGTTCCCAAGAGCGGGACCATTAGAAGCAAGCAGACCAAGGATACAGCGGTTCGCATGGTGAGATGGAGCGAATTGTGCGTTATAGACTTCGCTCCGTCAGTACGGTACATCCTTCCAACCTATGGCGTAACCAATTAGGTTGAAACTCCGATGGAGGATGGGTGTGACGAGCACGAGCGCAATCATTGGAAGTCGCAACGCCTCATCGGCAAGCCACGATGGGCCAAGGAGAAGTTGGCCGGCAAAAAACACGGAGATTGCAAAGGGTAATGTGTCGAGAAGCGGAGCTTTCGATGAGATGTCTCCTTCACGCTTGAGTCCTCTTCGGCGCTTGAAAAAGGAACCTGTGCTGTCGCCCACAAGGCACATGAAACCTAGGAATGAACCGAGAATGAAGGCTGTAGGCATTGAACCGCCGAGGGCAAACCATGCGTCGCTGGAGCCGGCGAGGGGTGAGGCGAAGACATTGCTGCTGTCGCCCAAAGCACCAGCGTTGGCGCCGTCGTTTGTGGCAATGACCATGAGCATGCAAAGCAGTCCCGATGTGAGTGATCCTCCGATTAGACCATTCCAGGTTTTACCATCTCCAAGCATTCTGTTTCCGTCTTTAAGGGTCCGTCCACCATCAATTGGCCATGGGCCATAACCAGTCTTTGGGAGCCATTTCCCCCACATCATTGCGAATGTGTTCGCCAAGAAACCTGGTAAGTAAAGCCACAAACACATCAAGCAGAGCATTAGGAAATTCAAACCACGTCCTCCGTCGGGGTGTTAGGCATGAACAGTGTCGAGAAACGAGGGCCTTTGAAGCCTACCCCGTTTTATGAGTGCGAGATCATGGTTGAGGATGGGCACACGATGGGATTATGTGCCGGAGCCACCCGTTGGTATGCATGACGAACAGGAATGTTTTGGTTGTCGGCGGTGGCGGAAGGGAGCACGCCTTGTGCATGGCCCTTGCAACATCCAGCCAAGTCGCCACTGTTCATTGTGCGCCGGGAAATGCTGGTACATCTGAACTCGCAACCAACCACTCTGTCGCTGCTTCCGATGTTCCAGCACTGATTGACCTTGCAACCTCTCTTGATGTATCTCTGGTCGTTGTTGGTCCCGAAGCACCTCTTTGTGAGGCATTAGCAGACCACCTTGCGGCAAGTGGCATCCCTTGCTTTGGTCCGGTTCAAGCCCTAGCGGAGTTAGAAGGCTCCAAACTCCATGCAAAGCAGGTCATGCGCACGGCCGGCGTCCCAACAGCAGCCTTCCATGTGCTTGATTCAACCTCAGACGTTGAATCTGCCTTGGATGACTTCTCGGGCCAACCATGGGTTGTGAAGCGCGATGTATTGGCCGGGGGGAAAGGCGTGGTTGTCACAAGTGACCGCAACGAAGCCAAAGCGTTCATTGATGCCTCCATCCGTTCGGATGGTAAAGTGCTCCTCGAAGCATTCCTCGAAGGTGAAGAAGCAAGCATGCTTGTCGTAATGGATGGCTCAGGTTATGTTTGCCTGCCCCCCAGTCAGGATCACAAACGAGCGTTCAATGGCGATGAAGGTCCCAACACAGGTGGAATGGGTGCATATTGCCCTGCTCCGGTCGCCACACCTGACGTTATCGCTCGGGCTGAGGCAGAAATTGTCAAACCGATGCATGATTACCTCTCGAGCCAAGAAACGCCCTATCGAGGTGTTCTCTACGTCGGACTGATGATCACCGAGGAAGGGGCGCCAAGTGTTGTTGAATTCAACGTACGCTTCGGCGACCCAGAGTGCCAAATCACCTTTCCTTTGCTGAAGAGCGATGCTTATTCACTGCTCCATGCGGCAGCTACCGATGGTCTCCAAGACCAAGTTGTCACCTTTCACGATGCACATGCATTGACCGTTGTTTTGGCATCAGAAGGATACCCTGCTTCCCCGATTAAAGGCCGTCCGATTACAGGATTACCTGACGGCTCCGACACGGTTTGGGTCAACCACGCAGGCACAGGTTTTGATGACCAAGGGCGTCTCATATCGACCGGTGGACGGGTGCTCACCTGCACGGCTGTTGGACCCACACTTGCAGATGCAGCAACGAAGGCCTACGAGGTGCTTGATGGCATAAAACTCGAAGGCGGTCATTTCCGTACGGATATCGGTCACCGTGCCCTGTGATTCAAACCTTTGAGCCGGCAGGCCCAGCACTTCGAAAAAGCACTTTCCAATTTCATCCGATTCGTGGTGCTCCGTAACAATCGCAGGGCATCCTCGATGCGTCATTATTAAAAGAGGACCTAAAGTGGCCAAGATGCTTGCCAGCCTTGCTGCTGTCTTGCAACCACCCTGAGGGAAAAAAATGGAAACGAAAAACCCAGAAATGCGCCCAGCGCCTGCACCTCTGCTTGGTTGGCTTATTGCCCCCCTAGCAGTGCTTCTTGCGCTCGCAGCAATACAGATCGTCGGAATGGACTTCGATCTCAACTTAGACAACATGGCACCAATGCTCGTCGTCCTTGTGGCGGCCTCGCTCGGCCTCGCCCCACGTTTGCTCAAAGCATCCGGCACTGTCTCCCTTTCGACCTCAACCCTCTCTCTCGTTTCCTTGGTTGTGGCTCTGGTCGGAGCACAGTTGGTCTACATGGCCGGCCTTGCTGCCGTTACCGCGCTGCTCTTCTTCATCGTCATGTTCGGTGTTCACATCCTCGCCACTCGAGGCGCATTCGAATGGGCGAACGTCCTCATGTTCGCCGCTGTCGGTGTCGAACTCGGCTTTGTTGCGGCAGGACATGTTGCTGACAAATTGAACTACATCGCCCAAGATGGACTTATGCTCAACGACCAAGCAATCGGTGTGCTCGATGCCTACCGAGGCGCAGTCGGATATCAGTTCTTCAGCTACTTGATGCTCTTCGTGATTCTTGGAATGCTCGTGTCAGTCTTGACACGTGGTGTACTCTCGCCGTCATCTGAGAAAGGCTGGTTTAGCCACATCACCGACGGGAACGGTGCTTGGAACAAATCCACACTTCCGTTGCAAATCGGATTGGCAGTTTGGGCACTTGCTCACATTGCAAGTCTTTGGCAATTCAACTACCTAATGTCCAACGAGAGCACCATGCTCAACTTGTTTGGCCCGTACAGTGACCGAGCCGTGGCTCAGTACACTGACCTCGAGCGTTACCATGGCTACTTTGGCTTCTGGAGTGCTTTCTTCACCGGTATGGTCGCACTGCTCGTAGCAGGGATGGCATCCGAACGCTGGTTCACTCGATCGATGTTTATCGGTTCTATGTGGGTTTTGTACCTGGTTTCATCTGCTTACGAAAACGGCATGTGGTCAAACGAGAACTTCGATGGCAGCTGGGGCGCTTTGATCTGGCTCGCCTTCACGTTCTTCATCAGCGCCATCATTTACGTGATCGGAACTGGCGACAAGTGGGGTGGATGGTCCAACCGCAGCGAATACGAACCTTCGGGTGCTCGACGGTTTTGGAACGCCCACTGGGCTAGCATCATGGTCGGTATGGCGCTCTTCTTTGGATTCGTCATTCGTGTCCAATGGTACGTCATCCCATCGATGAACTCCCTCGGAACAAACACTTGGGACATGACCGGCGGTTCTGACCCATGGTACATGAAGCGAGTTGTCGATTACATTCTTGCCAACAACGCACACATGATTGCCGATGCAGATCGATTCTATCCAATCGGCGGTATCAACCCACGTCCTCCATTGTTCACATGGTCGATCGCTGTGTTTGCATCACTCTTGCAGCCATTCGTCGGAAGCGAAGACGCTGTTTGGTGGTCCATGTTGACGCTCCCAGCAATCTATGGTGCGCTCACCATTCTCCCAGTCGCTGCTATTGCTCGTGAGCACATCAACGAGAAAGCGGGCGTCGTGGCGGCATGGCTCATTGCCTTCATGCCAGCTCACGTTTCCCATTCGACCTTTGCCCTTGCAGACCACGATGCATTCATCATGCTCTTCTTGACGATGGGCTTCATGTATTGGCTCAAGGCTCTCAAGTACGCTGGAAGCGACCGCTTGCTCCGAACGACTTCGCCTTCACTCTCTACCTTTGTCGAATCATTCACGACCGTCGCAAGCCAACGCACGGCAGCGCTTTCATTCGCTGTATTGGCCGGTGTTTCCTTCGGTGTGGTATCCCTTGGATGGAAAGGATTCGTCGTTGGGCCGTCGATTTTGTTCTTGGCATACGCACTTCAAGTTGCATTGAACATGTTCCGTCGCCGTGACTCTACGACACTCAACGTGTTGTTCATCTCTATGTTGGCCGTGAATTTCCTTATGGCAATTCCATTCTACGCTCATCCGCAACTCGACCTCGTGACCGATGGAACTGGTCTTCAACCATTCTTGTTCATCGCATTGTTCACCATCACAATTGCATTTGTGACCACTGGATTCCGTGACAAGCCTTGGCTGCTTGTTTTGGGCGTTCTTGCTGGAGGAAGCGCTGTGTTCTTCTTGGCTCTTTACCTCCTGAAAATGGCAGAATTCAGCAACGCATGGGATGTTCTGTTCACTGGTGGTGGCTACTTCACCAAGTCAAAGATTTTCGGAACTGTTGCAGAAGCAAACGCAACCGATCGTGGACAATTGTTCGCACAATTTGGTCCGATTACCTTCCTATTGGCACTCGTGATGGGCCTCTTGTGCCTTGTATCGGGGCTTCGTGAGCGAAAGCAAACCAACCTCGTGTTTGGTGTTTGGATTCTCGCAGCATCCTACATGGCTTGGTCCGCTGCCCGATTTATGTTCAACGCAACCCCTGCCATGGCCATTCTTGGCGCATGGGGCATCATTTCCCTATGGAAGTGGGCCAACTGGGACGGTATGGTCCGAGCTTGGAAGAAATACGGTATTCGAACCCCTGAAGATCGTATCCGTGGTGCACGCAAGGCAATCTGGCGAACACCAAACTTCTCCGCGATTCTCTTGGTCATGATTATGTTGTTTGGACAACAAGCTACCTATGGTTTGGATGCAGCACTTCCTGCAACCGTCACGGCAGAAGACGAGTTGGACCAAACAATTTACGACCTCATTCCTGACATCTTCCGACAAGAAATTGCGGAATTCTCACTGCTTGACGATGAACCTTACAACGGTGACTGGTACCTCGGTACAATGGGGTCCGGATTCAACGACAACAGTTGGAACAATGCCTACGAATGGCTTGCTCAACAAGATACGGATGAAGTCTATTCAGACCGTCCAGCGTTTGTCTCATGGTGGGACTATGGATTCCAAGCATTGGCATCTGGGGAACACCCGTCGGTCTCGGACAACTTCCAGTCTGGTATCCCAGCCACAGGTAACATGCTCCTTGCTCAGTCTGAGGCAGATCTCATCTCAATGTTCATCTGGCAACTTGGTGAAGGTGACATTTCGTACCACAGCGCACGAACTGGCGAGTCTGACTTCACCAACGGTTACTCCAACATTTTGGCAAATCATCTCACCGCTGACCAGTATGAGATGTTAGAATCAATCAACCTCAACCCAGACATGGATGCACTCGAGACACTCATCGTCGAAAACAGCTTCAAGGTTCTCCAAACAAACCGTGATATCGTCATGGCTCAAGGTTACCATCAAACAAACGGTGCTGTTGATCCTTCGACCATGTTGTATCGCCTTTACGATGACAAGGTCGTCATCGAGTGCACAGAATTGCTTTCAGATACCTGTGAAGGTACCGACTGGACCAACAAGGACCAAGCACAAACAACCTTCAACAACAACGTTCGCTCTTCTCAAGACACCGAAAAAGGCACTTCCCACTACATCATTAACGACTACTGGTACACTGCCGATTTGATCAATGAATTTGACTCGGTTTCGACCCACATCCACCGATCGAACGCTCGCCTTGCCGTGACTGTTCAATTGTTGACAAGTGTCTTGGATGAATCACAAATCGTTGACTTGTACGAGGATCTCATTACGGAACTTGACGACTACGAAGTCCAAGATTACCATGGGGCACCTGGTGAGATGATTAAGCGAGATCACGAAATCCGCTACTTTGCAATCGACAGCCGCCTCTATCCTCGTGCTGGACGTTACACTGCTGACATGGGCTACAATCAAGGACAACCAATGGGTATCTTTGGTGCACCGACAATTCTCAGTGGACAAGACATCGGCACATTCATGGATGAAGTCTATGAAACAAGCCGTGGTGAATTCCAAGACGAAATGACTCGCGAAGAAGTTGACGCAGCAATCACTGAGGATTTCCTCAACCAGCAAGCCGGTGCAGACATTGATCCACTTCAGGTTCAGGACGTCCGTGTTGACCACAACCCACAATTCTTCAACACAATGTTGGCGAACACATACGTTGGTTACGGCGCTTCTACCCTCGGAATCGATGCCGGATCATCGAATCCACAACCGGCCCAACACTTTGGTCAACAAGGCAGCCCTGGCAGCCCTTTGAGTCAAGCACTCCCACTCCCTGGTGCTATGTCGAATCACTTCGTCATCAGTAACTGGTACGACGCAGACCCAAACATCTCAATCGCTAACACAAACACCTATGTCAAGATCCTCAAGTACTATTCTGGTGCTGAAATTTCTGGCCAGGTTTCAATGAGTGACAATGGCCAAGGCCTCCCAGGCGTGCGTTTGCTCATCGAGCGTGACGCATTCTCTGGCGAGGATGCAGAAGATTTGGATTCTGACACCTACTGGGTTCCAATCGGCTTTGTTGATGCAGATGATGAAGGTCACTGGAGTTTCGATGCACCTGCAGGACGAATTCGCGTTTCCGCATTCGCAGGTGAATACAATCCTACCGTCGCCCAAGACAGCATCCGAACCGGTGCATATGTCGACGGACTTGCTGACATTCTAACCGAGACAAACACCGACCGTAAAATCAACGACATCACCGCTATTCTTGGTGAAGTTGCAAACATGACATGGTTGGGTGCTTCTCAAATCAACGTCACCGGTGACCAAGCAGACCGAATTGAACTCATCACAGAGCCTCTCAACATCGATGTGCAAAGCAGCGGTGTTTCGGGACTTGTCACATGGTCCGGTGCAGAATCCTTCAACGGCGACCCTCTTGTCGACACAACATTTGTTCTACGTAGCATCTGGTCCATGACAGAGAACTACACGCTTACAACCACAAATGGTTCATTCACCTCTGAAGACAGCCGAATCCTCCAAGGATCGGGCGAAGCGACCTTCACAGAAAACGGTACCTTTGAGAGCGAAGGTGTTGCCTTTGCTCAAGATTTCACTGGAACCTTCACTCGTGCCATCGCTGACAAGCGTACCTACACAAGCAACGGTACATGGAACGGTGTCGGCAGCCTCGAAGCAAGTTGGATTTCCAACGAGACAGTTATGGATTGTACGGAAGATAACGGCACCTATTCGATGCCGACCAACGAAACAGTCTGTGTCAAGAGCACGTCCGGTGAACTGACGACCTACATGCTCGATGGTGAAGTCAACGCAAATGGGCGCCTCACCTCTGAAGGCGTGTCAACCCTCCGAACAGAACTTGTCAACGCTACCTTTGAGGCAACTGGATCCTTTGAAGGAACAGGAACACTCAACGGAACTGGACTTTTCATTGGGAAGGGGCACTTTGCTGGTTCGATGGTGCAACCAGGTTCATTCTACATTACCGGTCTCGTTCCGGGCATGTACAACATGATTGCACAATTGGACAATGGCAAGGAAGTCTTGCTCCCCGACCCAGTTGATGTTGGCATCAATCCAACTTACGACTTGGACATGACCATGCCGGGTTCGTTGTTTGAAGACACACTCGAGGATTTCTTCGGAGAAGTCTATGCAAACGAAACCATTGAACTCGTCGACACCGGCCTTGGGGAGGCGTACGCAATTGACATCCTCACCGATGAAAATGGTAGCTTCTCCTACGGACCGTTGGCTCCTGGCGACTACTTCTACCGCGTTGACATCGACAACGACGGCTGGTATGAAATCAACTCGACCATGTTTGTTCGTGACGATTCAGAGAATTTCACCCTCGAAATGGATGTTCCAGAAATGCACGATGTGACCGTCCAACTGGTCGCACCTGTTGATGCACAAACCCAAGCATCGCTGATTTCAGTCGCAGACCGCGTCGTGACCTTCACCAATGACGATTCACTGATGGCTCCAGTTAACGCTACTTCTGATGCAACTGGTGTCGTGTACATCGAATTGCCAATGGGCGCATACACCATGTCGGATGACGCTGATGGTGATTACATCCTGTTCTCGACCTTTGAGTTGGAACAAGAAGACCTTTCCATTGATGGAAATTATGCAGTCTCTACTTGGGTCAACGGTACAATCCTAACTCACCTCGATGCGTCGAACTACGATCAGTGGGCTGCTGGAACAGACGAACTCAAATTGGCTGAAAGCGATCCAGCCAGCTTCCTTACCGTTGACTTCATCGCAGGCGATTTGGAATTCAGCACCGTGACTGATGTCGATGGAAACTACAGCATGCGCTTGCCAAACGGACATGACTTCCATATGACCACAATCAGCACCTTCTCCACCTACACTGGGGGTCAGTTGATTGAACTCAACGGCGAAGATGAGTTGGACATGGGCGTCATGTACCTCGCACCGGCCACCTCCACCAGCGGATTTGTCTTCCTGTACGACAACACATCGCTCTGGGATAATTTGGTTCCTGGATGGGCGGCTCAAACATTGATTGCAAGCAACGAAGATGGACTCGAATGGCGCACTGAAATTACTGAAGGTGGCGAATTCACATTCTTCTTGCAAGACGGTAACTGGGATTTCAACGCAATTGATGCAGAACTCAACATCACCGGCGTCGAGAACTTCAACGTGTCGAGGGCAACAGAAACCCCGCCATCACCGATTGAATTGTTCGCTCACCCCGCTCACCAAGAAATGACGCTTCAGTTCTTCATGGATGCAGGTGACGATGGTGTCCTCGAAAACGGAACCATGGTCAGCCCAGCATTCTCCGCTGTACCTCTCAACAACCATGGCACACAGATGAACTACACATCAGCAGACTACACCTCGCCCGGTGTGATTACCATTACTCTTGAGCCTGGTACCTACTCTGTTCAACTTAACTTCACCACACCTGATTCTGAGAATGCAAGCGACTATGCCCTTGGTGGCGTGACCGCTTTGCAACCACTCGTGATTGGCCTTGATGAGATTGAAGAGTCACTTGACATGCCTCTGCGCAACGATTACCTCGTCACTGGTACGCTCACCAACGAATCTGGTGATGCTATCGAGAAGCAGTTCTTGTTGTATGAAGCTGAACAAGATCTCTACTACAACATCGAAAGCGACGTGAACGGTACCTTCGCAGGATATGTTCCAGCCGGTGATTGGGTTGCCATTGTGGCACCGTTCATCGCCAATGAGAACGCAACTGAAATTTTGCGAGCACCGCTCACCATCGGAGCCGACTCAACCACTCGAACTGGTCTTGAGTATTCCACTGTGGAAACTGTTGAGGTTATGTTCCAACTTCAAGAAACTGCAAGTGGAAACAACATGAGCAACATTCGTGTCACTGCGGTGAGCCATGATGGCTATGGAAACATTACATTGACCAAGTCGAACGAAACCGGTATGGTCAGCGAAACAATGATGCCTGGTACCTGGAGCCTCTTCCTCAACGAGACAGCGCCACAACGCCACTGGATGATGGATACCTCAGGTGCTCCATTCACCACAGATGACGCCACCAATGGCTCACTGAACCTCGGTGTCGTCAACGCTGATCTTGAAGTCGAGATTGGCGGAAAGGTCTTCTGGGACCTAAACGAAGATGATACTCCAGGACTGAGCGAAGGCGTTGAAGGATTCCTCGTGGAGATTCTGGGTGCACAATCTGGCGTCGATACCAACGTTACCACCGATGAAAACGGTGTTTGGTCACTCTTCGTTCCTGTTGAAGACAACTACACAGTCGCAGTGAGTAAGGAAGGGTTCGACACTGAATCATACAACCTCAGCAATTCGAGCGCTTACCCTGTGGCGAACAATCCTGAATCTCATGATATTGAGGTGATTGCAGGTAATGTAGCAGTTTCTGGAAACGTGACAGACATCAACGACGCTTCTCGGCTCGATGGTGCTACGATTGTTCTCTACCCAACCTTGGACGCTGTCCGTGACCCCGTGACCATCACTGGAACGCTCGTTGATGATGCCCTCATTTGGGATGCAAACATTGCCCCCGGCGAATGGATTGTTGTTGTCACTGAAACAAACGCAGGCGAGAACGGCGGCGGTGTCGCTGTAGGCTTGCTCGATGCAACCATTGCAACCGGTGCTAGCCTCGATATGGAAATGGCGCTCGGTGGATGGGTGGACCTCGATACAACATGGGATGACTTCGAACTCGGAACACACCATGCAGGATCTGCTGACAGTGGCTTTGACATGATTGAAGAAGCAGTGGAGATTACAATTTCCATTGGCGATGATTTGGCTTGGAACATGCCTGTTAGCGCAGAGGGAACATTGACATTGCTGATGCCCGCTGAGGCTATTGACTTCGATTCGACCTTCCTGACCATCCAACACGACGATATGCTCGAAATGGAATACATTGCTGGAAGCAAGACTTCGGTCGGCGAGGGACGTTCCCCCGTAACCATGTCATACACACGCTCCATCAATTCAGACAGCAGCCTCACGATGGTGAACAGCACGCTCGTGAACGCAACGGTCATCGACGGCATCTACACTGATTTGATGGCACAAACCCTTGATGAGGGCTACAAGACCATCGAATTCGATCTTGATGTAGCCTACGATGGAACTGAACTGAGTGATGTCTTTACCGTGACCGGATCAATTGGTGTCGCACCAGACAGTTCGCTCTGGTCTGTTGAATTCTACAACGGAACCGACTGGGTTGAATCCTACGATTTGGCCCTTGGTGTTGGTGCAAATGCAAGCGATGACAGTGTCGAAAAGACCGCCACAATCACTGCACGTGTCCACCTTGCCAACCAATCTGAAGCATGGAACCTCGAAGACGCTCACATGGTGAAGGTGCGCATGAGCACCAGCACCGGCGAATCGAGCGAGATTGCGGTGAACGTTCAGGTCCCACAATCCTATGGATTCGAAATCACAGACGAGCAGACTGAACTAGGAATCGCTGAGGGGTCCTCACGACAATTCACCTTCATGCTGACCAACACTGGAAACGGTGACGACTCGTTCACCATCCAATTGGCTGATAACATCCCAGAAGGATGGGAAGTGACACCTATGCAATCTGTGGTGACCATCGCTAAGGATGACATGCGCTCACAGGCCTTCACCGTCTTTGCACCAAGCACATGGGACGGCGTGTCAAAGACCGTGAGTGTAACCGTAACAAGTGAAGATGGAACCACAACTGAGAGCTTCGACGTGACGGTACAACAAGCCAAGATTTCACTTCGATTTACGGATTCAGATGCTCAAGTCGCCAGCGATCAAACCGCTGATGATCCAAACACAATGGTCCGTCTACCAATCGAAAACTTCGGTTACTTGGATGCAGACAGCGTCATCGTAACGCTGACACACGTCGACGGCGATTACACCGAGTCAGTGACCATTTCCGTGCCAGCACTTTCGAAGGTAAACGCTGAGTTCAGTGTGGGCGAGATGAAGGCTCCATCGCAACGATTCGAGTACCATGTCGAAGTTGCAGGTGAGCAGGCGAATCTAACCGAAGTGACCATCACAGATGGCGACTTCAAGATTACTTACAACATTGAGGATGAAAGTACAGACAGCCCATGGTTGACTGTTGCAATCATCGCTCTTGCTTTGCTTGTCGGATACGGTGGAATCAAGATTTCACGCAGTGGAAGCGGCTCAAAGCGGTTCTGATTGAGAACAACCCATTATACCGTCACCTTTCGCTTGGAAGGATAAGGGCGAAGCCTGTGGAGGTGTAGTATGGATCAATTAGGACATGTTGAGTATCTCCCTGAACCGGAAGATGCTCGGATCCTGTCTGCTATCGACCCTGCAGCGGTTGGCTTCCAAGGAGCGTGGCGGGCAGAGGTGACAGGTTGGGCTCCACTGGAGGCAGCTCCAGTACTCCGATCGAGGCGACAACGAGCGTTTGTTGCCAATGGTTTCATCTTCGCCTTGTTCATATCGACCATGTTCGCCATTTGGAATTCTGGACTCTTGATTGTCGAGTTGAACTTACCAACTTCTGAATGGGCTAACGAAGTCACACAACTCTCAGATGCCTCGGAAGCAGGATTGACGGGCGCTGGAGTCCGAGTTTGCATGGTTGACACCGGAATAGACAGCACGCATGAGGCTCTTGCAGAAGTCGATCTGACGTTCAAGGACCTCCGAGGTGCCTCATCAGTTCCGATTGATTACGGTTTGATCGCCCATGGTACGCTTATGGCTGGGATTTTAGTGGCAGACGGGCATCAACTTGGAGCCGCACCAGGGGTTACACTCGGGGTAGCGGCCGCCCTCGGTGCTGACCCAGATGGGGGCAACAGTGGTGATGAACGAACGGTAGCAGAAGCAATTCGTTGGTGCCAAGATACCTTTGAAGCAGACATCATTTCGTTGTCACTGGGCGGTGAGCAAAACCTCGATGCAAACAGGGAAGGAGCAACAGCATCGGCCACACGCAGGGCTGTTGATTCAGGAATTTTCGTTGTAGCTGCGGCAGGGAACGATGGTGGTGTGGGCGATGATGGACTCGTATCAGTTCCCGCCAACATACCTCGTGTCATCACAGTGGGTGCCACCACAATCACACAGGAGGTTTGGGTTAATTCATCGAAGGGATCACAAAACCTCGAGGGTGGGGAAAGAAGGGACCATCCAAATCAAAAACCCGAAGTCGTTGCTCCAGGCGTTGGAATTATCAGCACAGGAAGCAACAATGCATGGTATTCCAGCACCGGTACCTCAGATGCAACAGTGTTTGTCACAGCCGCACTTTCTCTTCTCTTAGAAGAACATCCCGAATACAAGCCAACACAAACCAGCAACGGCTCGTGCATTGATGTCATCAAAATTGCACTCATGAACTCGGTCAATCCGTTGCATGATGATGGACTGCATGACGACCAAACCGGATACGGGGAATTACGAGCGCTGGACTGGATTAACGAAGTAACATCAACGGCTCCAACCTGTTGACGACGCGCCGTTTTTCCAATGCAATGGGTGACTGAGAGGCAAAACCTCTCTGTAGCCCTGCCGTTAAGTTTGATACTTTAGGTTATTAGGTGATACAATCACTCTCTTATTAGTGATACAATCGAGGCCCAATTGATACACGAATGGTGGCAATAGAGGCGCAGTGTTATATCTCTCGTGTTGATGTGTGGGAAACAGCGGTGCCAGTCATGTCTGAACATACATCCCGAAAAAGCCTATCGTTAGTTGCCCTTCTGTTGCTTTCGAGCCTCGCTGGTTTGATCACCTTGCCATCTGCATCTGCTGTGAACGAAACAACCTCCGGAACCATCACCGGGACGGAAACATGGACCGGCACAATCAACCTTAACGGCGACATCACTGTGGCTGAAGGTTCAAAGCTCATCATCAACGCAGGAACCAACATCAACTTGCCTGTAGGAGCCTTCATCGATGTTGAAGGCGCTATCTGCGTGGCAGACACTGCTTGCGGTGCCAGCGGTGGGTCCTCATCGAACTCGGCTCGAATGATTTGGCAAAAGCCCCAAAGTGAAGCGGATTGGAACAGAACTGGCCGATGTGCGGTCAACGGCTCCAGCACCTACACCAACACCGATGCGGCTTGCGGGTCGGGTTTGATTATTCGAAGCACTGTTGATCAATCAACGAGCGCTACGTCGCTGAACTACCTCTACATGCAAGATGCCTATGGATACCCAATTTACGTGCCCTCCCTTCAGCAAGTTCAATACGGCGCCATTGTCTTCGATGGTTCCTCAATCATCGCTACAGGACTCTCATTCAAGGACATCAATACCTCAAATGTCCTCGCAGTTGATTTTGCCGCGCCAACCCTCCAAGATTCCGAGTTTGAGAATGGAGTCGACGGCAACGGATACGATGCATCCGCAGTCCGTGCATACAACGCAGGTGCAGGAATTCTAGCAACTGTGAACGTCATAAACTCCAAGCTCACTGGAAGTACGGAACCAGATTGCAGCAGTCAGGGCGGCGGCCGTACCGTCATGTTCATAGAAGACTCGTACATCAACCTCGACAATCTTGATGTTCAAGAAAATTCGTTTGGAGTGTTTCTGAAAGGGACCTCTGGATGGCTGTCAAACTCCACGATCGATGTAAAGTGCAACGCAATTGACACAAACTCACACAAAGAAACCGGAACCATCCGTCACACCCTCAACATCGAGAATAACATCATCACTACCGAAGAAGGAGCAGGGATCACTGCGTATGATGATGCAATTGTGGTTGCCCGGGACAATGTAATATCGGGCGCTGGTGAATCTTCAGGATTCGGAATTCGCTCATCAACCGTTGCTATTCACAACAACGTCATCGGCCCAATTGGCGGATGGAATGGATTGTGGATTTACGGTACATCCGATGTCGTCGCAGAAAACAACACCATTCAGGACACGGCTAAGGAAGCAGTGCTTATCGGTGAATACCATTTCAACGACCAAGGATGGAACGTCCCAACACCAACAGCCGCTCGTCTTTACCTTGCGAACAACCAAATTTCCAACAACTCTGGTACATGCAACTCTCAAATGTATGGAGGGGATTTCGCTTGTCCTGCCATTCACGTCTTCATGTCCTCTGCCACTCTTTACGACAACACCGTGGTGAACAATGGCGGAGATGGAATTCGAATCAAGGGCGGTATTGTCAACGCACAACGCAACACCATCGAAGTCGGCGCATTTGCAGCAAACATCTCGATGTATGACGACAATTACGGAACAAAGTACGGTTCGATTGCCTACTTCTCTGGAAACAGTTACAGCAACGCAAGTCAGGTGTACAACATCACTGAATCACGAGTGACAGTGCAATCTGAATACATGCCTGACCCAGGTGCAGGCGAACTCTTCCCTGTCAACCTCCAATGGTTGGGCGCAGAATGCCCATATGTTCTCGATGAGTGCTTGCAAGTGCCAACCACTGCCGCATTGCCACCTGCTTTCATGCCAATGGCCCTCGAAGTGGTCGACAACTCGACGGTGTTCTCCTACGCAGACCTCCAAAATTTTGATGCGAGTAAGGTCCATGTTCAGAACCAAAATTCAGCTTGGGGAAGCCAAGTCCGGGAAGGCGAGCTTGTCCGTTATCAAGTCAAAGCTCAAAACAACAACGTCGCCGATGCAACCGTTGTGATCAGCGATGCAACTGGCTTGCCACTCTACACCCTGCAAACCGATGCGTTTGGCTTCACTCCAGAGATCTCGCTCCCAAGTGATTTTTACATCGACCGAAACTGGAACCATCTTGTTGGCGAATCGAATGTTGAAGTGACAATCGCACCAGGCATTACTGAATTCATGGATGAGAACACATGCTCCGACGGTTACGACAACGATGGCGACACCTTCGTCGACGATGCTGACGCAGCTCAAACTGGTGAAGATACCTCCAATTGTGACGCAGGCAACCGAGAACTTCCATTCTACAGCGTGAATGCTTTCAAGTTTGGAAAAGGTACCAAAGACTTCGATATCGTTCTTGACGGTGGCATCGATGAGGTCATCAATCTCGACAACCTCAAGCCAAGCGTCGATGTTTCTCAAGGAGACGGTGCATCTTTTGCGACCACAGTGACCCTTACAGGGACTGCTTGGGACGGAATCGCAGGACCGTATCCGTTGGATATTGTTGCGTATGAAAAGCAATTCGGACTGATTAAGCGAGTCGAAGTTCAACCTCCTGGATCACAAGACTGGTACTCGGCCATTGACACATCCGGTGCTGGAGGTGAGATCACCCTTGCAAATCACCCGTTCAAGTCATGGTCGTTTGATTGGGACATGTCCGCTCACCCAGAAGGCGAAGGCGATGTTACCTTCCGAGTCCGATCCTATGACGGACTTGAGTACTCGCCAATCGAAGTCCGTAAGTACAAACTCAACCTTGTGGCGCCTACGATTTTAGTGGAAACACCAAACGACGGCACCACCCATGGAAACGCAAAGGTTGCCTTCACTGGAACCGCCAGCGACCCATACTCTGGAACATGGGGAAGTGATATCCAATCAATTTGGTTTGATATCTCTGGTCCAAATGACTACAGCTCACATTTCGCCATTGAAGGTTCCACTGTTTGGTCCTATGACTGGCAATTCGAAGAATTAGACTCTGGTACGTACACGTTCCAAGTTTGGGCGGCTGACAGCGATTTCTGCATCGACCTCGTCGGTGTATGCAATGCGGAAACCCGTACCCTCACCATTGATAACGACAACGCACTTCCGTTTGTTTCAGTCAGTCAACCAATTCCAAGTGATGTCATCCGTGCCTCAGATGAATACTTGATTCAAGGTGTGGCAAGGGACAATGACGGCCAAGTCACTCGCGTCGAAATCGACATTCAGGACCTCGCAAGCGGTCTCATGTTGAACAATGGACCAAACCCTGTGACCAACTTCGCTCCGAACGGTGCTTGGGCTGTTGCTTGGGACACTTCCAAGTTAATCCACGACCAACAATACGAACTTGTGATCCGTGCCTACGATGGTGAGGATTACTCGACTGAGAGTCGAATTCGTATCACAATCGACAACCCAACGGATGCCGATAACATCGCTCCAATCTTTGACCAAGAAGGATGGGTTGGGACAATCACCATCTTCTGTGATGCAAATTCGAATGCAATCGACCGATGTGGTAACGGCGCAACCATCGACTTGACCCAGTACTTCAGTGACCCTGATGGTACCGGTGAGGCGGAAAATGATTTGCTGTTCGATGTCTTTGACGAACAAACAAACCTCGATGACGATTTCTATGCGGATTATGTCTCAATTAGTGCCAAAGGTGTTGCAACCTACAACCCTCCGTGGGTTCAACCAACGTCTGTGATTGCAGATTGGTCCCTTGTTGGATTAATGTTCGAGGCACGCGACTCATACGATTCAGTGGCCTACTCCTACAAGGTCAACATCGTCGTCGTGTCCGTTGCATTCAGTGCAGAACGTGTGGACAGCGGCTTTGTATCTGCAAACGATCCAGCAACCTTCAGCGGTCAAGGATTGCCAAACAGCATGGTCGCTGCACGGTTCGATGACGCAAAGGGTGTTCGATTGAATTCGACACGTGTTGGAGCGGATGGAACTTGGACCATGGACATCGCTCAAAACCAAATGTCTGGAGCGGACAATGCAAAGGTCATCTTTGAAATGGATGGTCAAGTATACTCAGCACCAGGTACCACAGCAGATACTCAATTCCAGTTGAGTTCCGATTCCGCTGAATCAGATAGTGGCAACCTCTTCCTCATCATCGGTGCAATTGTCGGTGTTCTCATACTCCTCGGCGCAGGTGCGTTCTTCTTCCAAGTTGAATACGAGGAAATTGAAGAAGACGTCATGACCGACACTCCGGGAACAGCGGCTGAAGAAGATCCGTATGCATGGGCAAAAGCACGCCAAGAGCCAGTAGCCATCGCATCGGCTGCGGCTGCCGCTCCGGTAGCGGCAACAACAGCAGTGCCGGCTGCATCCACTCACCCAGGATGGCTTTGGGATGAAACCAGCAACAGCTGGGTTCCAGACCCGAATTACAAGCCTGGCCAGTGATTAACTGGTGCTCAATGAGTCACAAGCCTTGAAGAGGATAAGTGTGGGTGGGAGTCTATGGCGGTTCATCCCAAGCCCGGCGTACAGGAGAGAATTCTCCTCCACCTGCTCGATTACACCGACTTCAAGAACAGTGTCGAAGTGCCGTTTGCATTGTCCCAAATGGGCATTGCAAATGCTGTGGCAATTGCACGTTCAAACGTACCAAGAGCCATTGCCGGCCTGAAGGACCAAGGGCTTCTCATCGAACGGCAAGCACATGTTAAAGGCGTTTCACGAAAGCGAAAAGCGTACTTTCTGACAGATCCTGGTATGAATCTCAGTGAGGAAACATGGCGACGCCTTCGTTCCTTCCCCCTTCGAGCAATCTTGGAAGATGGGCAAACGGTCCATTCCACGCTTGGTGAAGTCAACGAAAAACTTCCGTTCTCGATGCGCCCCGTCGATATCATTCGATACATGGATGACAACTGCGTGCTTGATGCTCGAACACTTTCTGCAGACCTCATCGAGCGGGACCTCTCCAAGCACGTGGAGAAGCAACTGGTGACCTCATTGGGAGATCTTCCTCGTTTGCGACATTTCTATGGGCGAGAAAAAGAACTCGACAACATGGCGAATTTGATTGAGGCTCGTGCGACGACCTTGCTTATTCCCGGAATTGCGGGCATTGGCAAAACAACCGTTGCTTCGAAGCTCATTGAGCGGTTTATGCACCGCCGAAATTTACTCTACCATCGCTGTCAGGACTGGGAAGGTTCTCGATCGTTCTTTGAATCAGTTGCAGATTGGCTGGCTAACATCGGTGACTCCACTTTTGCAGATTACCTTGCAGCCACGCCGGTTCCACAGCCGGCAGACGCAGCACGGTTGCTCGTTGATGCGCTTGAGGGCACACCATCACTCATTGTGATCGACGATTTTCACAAGGTCGCCGACGTGACGCTTCATCAGACTTTCCAAGCAATGTCGTTAGCGCTTCTTGGCAGTGAAGAAAAAATAGCCCTTGTGTTATTTTCCAGATCGTTCAAGCCTGTGGTACCAACGAAGGATGCAGAAGGTCGAATCGCAAGTTTGGTTCTTCCATTGGATGGACTCGATTCAGATGCTGGAAGGAAACTTCTCAGCAGCTTCGATGAATTGGCTGATGAGCAATGGCTGCACATTCACGGATTATCTCGGGGCCATCCTCTGGTTCTGGAACTTATCAATCGAGGTGCATCGGCGGGAGCTTTCCACGAGACATTGGAAAATTATGTCACGGTTGAAATCTTTTCAAAATTGAGTGCGGAGCAAAAGCGTGTTCTTTCTGCACTGGCAATTTATCGCGAACCAGTTGAACTCGCCGCACTTGCTGAACAAGGCCTTGACACAGACGAACTCGATGCGCTTGTCGAACAAGGCCTAGCCCGTCAAGCCGACACAGAAACATACGACGTTCACGATTTAATCCGCGAATTCTTGCTCCGGAGTCTTGACGAAGCCACACGCAAGTCATTCCACTCCAAGTGCTGTTCATGGTATGCAAAGCAACCTAAAAATGCAGACCTAACCATTGAACACATTCACCACCTCATCCGTTCAGACGACCATGAAATGGCATCGGAATTGATTGCTGGTGATGGACGCAACCTCGTCGCACAGGGCCACATGGAACTTCTGCCGCTCATGGAGAGTGTTGATGGCTCAGATCTTGAGGCTGGCATCTACATGCGAGTTCGTCAACTGCAAGGCGAAGTTCTTGTCCTGTTGGGTCGGTTTTCCGAAGCAGAGGGTGTCTTCTCGGAGGCTCAATCACTGGCAGGTAAATCCAATTCGACATTGGTGGAAGCAGAAATTCTTGCTGCACTTGCAGATATTTCGCTCAAACAAGGCAACGCTGACAAAGCGCTAAGCATGCACCGCGAAGCACTCGAGAAGTTCATCGAACTGGAAGATGCCAAAGGCGCAGCCCGTTCCTACAATAACATGGGTTACCTGTTGCGAAGGAAGAACGATCGTACAAAGGCCCTCGAAGCATATGGCGAAGTCGAGGCCATTCTCAAGGAATCAGACGGGATGGACTTGATTGGTTCGCAATTGATTCTTGCCCGTTCTTTCCTCGACCTAGGCGAAATTGACCGTGCCCGTGACCACGCCCTCGAGGCATTCGAACGAACCGATGGTGGTTCCGATGCAGTCCTGCACGCTCGCGCACAAGCGGTGCTTGGTCGATACTATGCGAAAGTGGGCGACGCTGATGTTGCGTCGCACCACTACTCCACCGCTCTCGAAACAATGAGCGTGGCTGGCGACTTGCTGTCCCTCGTGGAAATCACAATTTTACTCGGCGAAGTTGTCCAAGACGCAGGTCGGGCTGAAGATGCTATGGAACATTATCGAGAAGCACTCGTGATTGCCGAAGCCAATGATTTGCGGATGCAAATTGGTGAGCTTCTTTCCCGGCTTGGAGGCGTTGCGCCGGACAAACCACGGCGGATGGAATACCTGCAACGTGCATTGGCTGTCTTCAGAGAACTCGGTGCCAAATCTCGTATGAAAGAAGTTCAAGCGCAGGTTCACGCCGCTGTAATGGGTCGTTAAGCCCGCTAATGCTGAGGGCGGTCGTATTCGATCGAGGTTGTTCCATTGTAGTGGACGACCCAAATGCTGTCGATTCCTGCCAACGTGAGTGTCCCTACGTGAGTTCCAGCACCCGTGCCGGAAATCGAGACATTTGTATCAAGGTCGCCCGTGTCGTGAATTAATTCGATGTTGGTGTCGGTCAGGACGAGGGTGAACCTTGATTCATCCGCTTCTGTGGCTCGCCATTCAACTTTTTCGGCATAGTCGATGGAGCCAATCCGACTTGCTTCATCGGCTCGCTCAACAGCTGCTGCTAGGTCATCCATGTTTGCTTGGATCGCGTTCTCATTCCATCGCTCTCTGGTGGCGGTTTCGATATCCCATGCCCAGACACTGAACATCGTGAGCAGAAGAACACCGAGAAGGAAGGTGAAAATGTAGCCCAACTCTGTGGCTGCGGCGGATGTGTCACGTCGAAGTACTGACTGCTTCATGAAATCGCCTCCGTCATGTGAACATTGAGTGATGAGAGTTGCAGTGTGAACTGTATAGCTTCACCATTCGTGTGCCACACTGCCTCACTTGTCCCGTAAGATGGGTCTGGGACCCATCCCACATAATCAGTGAGCAGATCAATCCGTCCCGGATAGATGGTCCAATCTTCACTCGACTCAAGCCCATCAGCAGATGCTGTGGCGATTGCAGTGCCGTAGGGTTCTGACCAACCTCGTCTGATTTCATAGGCCGTCGTAGATGCCAGTGAAGATCGATCAACCAGTTCGATGTCCAGATGCATTGAGCCAGCACCTGTGGTGCTGTCAGCCGTCGGATGGAGCGCTGGTATGGTTGCGGCAAACCGTGGGCCAGGGCCGCCGCGGTCGCTCGGTGGTACGACGACGAAGGCCTCGAATTCTGGATGGTTGGTGAGCACGGCGCCTCCGGAGTAGGCAACTTCCATTCCGAGGATTGACGATGAGAATCCATAGGCCAATCGAGAGAGGTGGAAGCCCCAGACCGTTCCGATTGTTGCATGTGTCGAACGATCGTTTCCACCGATGAGCGTGATTTGCATGCTAGATGGGTGTGTCCCTGCTCTCCATGCGTTTTTCACATCAATTTCGCCCCGCCCACTCATGGTCGTCCAAGGGAGCGACATTGCGATCCAGCCACTTGCTTCGACGCCGATTGACAAGCATCGCTCCTCGCCATCATGTTGCAAGTGATGCAATCCATTCTCACCGCTGAGTCTGGTGACCCTGAGGGTGTCACCGTCGGTGACCACGAGGTTGGATGTTCCTTCGCTGAGATTTAACATGGTCATTCCGTCATCGTTGAATGTGGTGCCATTTGCTTGTGTAGCTCCTGTGAGGTTGTAATCAACCAGTTGCCCTGCTCGCATGAGTTGAACCGTTTGGGCATGGATTGAGGCATCGATGTGGAAGGTGTGGAGTTGGCCGGTTCGGGCGCCTGTATCGTCTGCTGCAAGGACATGCACTCCAGAGGTGTTCGCTCCTTCACCGCTTGGTGCAGCCCGCCAAGTGAGGAAGACATCGCCTTCAGCGTCCACGATTGGTGCACCGTTTGAACCAGCGGGTGGCCAATCGAACGTTGTGCGTTGCTGAGGTGCGACAGAAACGCCTCCACCTCGCCATGTGACCGTCACCGAAGCATCGCTCGGATTGGTGAACACCATTTCCCCGTCGAGTGATGGGGTGACGAATGCATGGCCCAAAAATTGACCATCGGTACTTGGGATTGGCGTGATGCCATTGTTCTCGGTTGTGGTGGTTTGGACCATGAGACGAGAAGCATCGCTTGATGATACATGGATGACGCCCGCAGCCTCACGAACGATCGTCTGAGTGAATGAAACTCCAACTTGGTTTTGCCCGCTTGGGAGGGCATAATATGTGGCGGTCGTGCTTTCATCAGTGATGCTGATTTGGTTTGCGTCGTCTCCAATGAGGTGCAGTTGGCTGGTGCCGGCAGGCAGAGGCACTGACCATGATCGACCGGTCCCATCAATGGGGCTTGCATCATTCGGACTGACAAGCGTGCTACCGCCAATCCCTCGCTCCACGAATACATTGAGCTCATGGCTCGATGCAAGCGTGAACAACTCCTGGCTCGAAGCGTTCATCTCATGCATGCCATCAACTCGAAGTTGGATTGTATCGGTGACTTCCCCGGTCTCGAGCACCTCGACATCGACAGGCCCCAGAGGTATGGCAAGCCCTGGTGCCACAGTGAACAGTACTTTGTCCGCCCAAGCAGGGATGGTGTAGTAGTAAGGATTGTTTGGTCCAAGGCGGAGGTCGTCGATGCAAAGAGCGGTGTTGGCAGTTTCAGGGTGGCGGACCTCGAGTTCATCATCGAAATCCAAAGCACCTCGCATTCTGAACGACATGTCTTCATGCCATGTAGCAGCGTACCACATGCCACTTTGCAGGTGCTGCCACTCAAGGCTTCCATCAACTGGGATGAGCTCGATGGATGTTGAGTCACCCGGCATACCTTTCTCGCTCAACGCAGAAGTTTGGTGGGCGAGCAATGACATCTGTGCCGACATGTCGTGTCGCTCGACGGAACCTTCCAGTTCCTCGATGACAGGAATCATCGACACCATCATGATGGCAATAATTGAGAGCACGCCTCCAAACATCAGCACCGTTGCGACTGCTGCAGATACTGCTTGCTCATCTCGCTGAAGCATTGACCTCATCGGCTTACCTCCACTCGTTGAACATCGACTTCGAGGAATAACGGGACGCCATGGGTGTCCACGGTGAATCCGTCAGCACCACTGGCACGTTCGAATGGGCCGTAGCCAACAAATGTGTCCAGAGTTCCAGATGCCCGGTTGAGATTGTATTCATCGAGCCAGTGGTCGTGGTATTGCGGTGTAATCAAGTCATTGAGTTCGTTAAGTACGGTGAATCTCAAGTTGTATGCTTCGCCCGTGAAGAGGGTCATTGGACCAAGAGAAATCATGTTCATGCCGATGCTATTTCCTGTCCCCAGCGAACCATTAATCGTTACATCGGAAAGCAACATTGAGAGCCTGTATTCGCCATCGACAAGTCGATCAAGCGATACGCTCGGATAGGATGTAACCGCCCATGGTTCATTCGGGAAGTGTTCGACCCTCGCATTGTTCATGAGTGCTAACTCGTGTTCACCTTGACCCAGTGAGGTGGTGATTTGGATGCCGGAGAGAGCGTAACTCAAGCTTTTGTGCAACGGCGTTGCATCTTCATCGTACACGGTAACAATCATCCAATGGTCCCTCGATGAATTATGTCGCACGATCACTTCTTCGTGGGATCCATCGAAACTTGAACTCTCAACGCCATAAGGCGTTTCGATGGTCAATGAACGGGCGGATTCGTTGACAGCTTTCACACTCACTGCGGTGAGATTTAGGTGCTCGATTGTAATCTGTTCGTTCGACACGACATCCGCTGAAATCGTCCAAGTTTCCACTTTGTCAATAGGACGGATGTACGTTGATTGAAGTGCTAATGTGTGACGGATACCGGTGCCCTCAGGGGCCGCTCCTGCAACATCGATCCGGTCTTGGAATCGCTCAGAGATGCCAACGGCACTGTTCCAGTTTGTGTTGTCTTCAAAATCCGTAAGGTATGGGTTGAGGAAAATCCACACTCCGCCCATAATCGTGATGACCATTGCCAACAACATGACGACACCCAAAACCTCGCTCACCGCTCGGTCGTCCCTGCGCATGGCGGGACGGGAAACGAAGCAGGCTTCGGTGTTCACACGCAAGACAAGGCTCGGTACCATTTAGCCCTTCACCTTCACCGGCACCTTTTGATGCACGAATGTGAAGGTTAAGCCTCGAGTGAGTCGGTTTCGGAAGTTTCCTTTTCATCAGCGGTTTTCCCGACATAATGGGTGTATTCTGGCCCATCTTGAAGGGAGATTTTGATGTCACCTGAAAAGACTTCATCGATGTGGTAGAGCACTGTTGATTCAGCAAGGTGGGGCCGGTTGTTTTTTTCAGACAAATGTGTGAGGCTGATGCTTCTTGTCTCTGCTGTACAAACCTGCGCCAAAAATTGCCCTGTTTGGTCGTTCGAAAGGTGGCCACCACGTCCACTGATTCGGTCCTTGAGGGAGTATGGATAGGGGCCGTTCATCAATCGATCGTGGTCGTAGTTCGCTTCGATAGCGATGTATTCGCATCCGCGAACATGTGTCACCAATTCGTCCGTCCATGAGCCTAAATCAGTGATAATGGCGGCCCGCTCTCCACCATGGCTGGCAACAAAGGCAACATTGTCTGAACCGGCATGTGGTACCGGCACTGGTAAGACGGCTAAATCATCGCCGACACGGACCATATCTAAGGCCTCGAAGTAGGATGTCAATTTGGGGTCGAGTCCAAGTTCTTGCGCAGTTCGTTCGTTTGCTAAGATTTGCAAACCCCACCGCTTTTGCGCAATTGCTGCTCCACCGCCATGGTCGCCATGGTGATGGCTGATGAAGATGCAATCAATTTCCGTTGGTTCAATGCCGAGTCGATTTAGCCTCTTTTGCAGTTGTGCGCCGCTGAAACCCTGGTCGATGAGCACCTTTGCACCTTTGGTTTCCAACAACGTCGCGTTGCCGCGACTGCCGGTGCCAAGGTGAGTGATGCTCATTGTCATGGTGTCCGAACGATGCCCAACGCGGTAGGACTTTGAACAAAGCGATTCAAATTCTTCAGAAAGTCTCTTTTTGAGCCGGAATAGACTTCGTCAAACACCCACGAAGACCTTCGGCCGAAGACTTATTGCGCACTTGTAAAATGCAAATGTCCGAACATCGTTCCATTATCCTCATAAGTGTCGATTTAGGGTTGGAGGTTAGCGAAGCCTATGGCTTGCTCTCTGGTGATACCATGCGACGAAGCCTAACCACCCTTCTCACAACGCTTGCAGTTATTGCAAGCCTCCTCTTTATGTCGCAATTTCCTGCGATTTCATCGGTTTCGAGCGTAGATCCTCGAATCACGGAGGGCGAAAAACCTCCGTCCACCGATACGGACGGTGACAAAATCCCAGACGTTCACGAAAATCTATTCGAATCATGGATGAATTGGACTGCGATTGATGGTCGCGAGATCTACATGCCCGGAATGGACAAAACAGATGCTTCGGACGCATTTGTGGACAACGACCGAGATGGTCTCAACGCCACCGAAGAATATTGCTGGCCATACCCTGCGAATTGCACGGCGTCTGGTTTTCCACGCGGATTGACTGGTTCAGTCGATGGTTCAGGCGAACGAACCTACCTTGATCCACGAATGTCGGACACTGATGGCGATGGTATGCCAGATGGTTACGAGGTGTACATGTGCCATCGAACTGGTGGTTTTGATATCTTCACACTCCGATACGTCTGCCCTGCATTCGACCCGCTGAATGCGAGTGACATGACTGATGATCCTGACGATGATGGATTTGATGTCAATCGAGACGGCGTGCTTTCCGTCACCGAACGGTTCACTTCACCTGAGGAATACATTCAGGGTGCGCCTCTCAACCACACCACCGAATTGGATGGACTTTGGTGCTCTGCCTCATTGCCAGAGGGCTCAGTGCTCGTTAATTGGCCGTTCATACCGACGGGTGCGAACGCAACCTTCCAAAATATTCTCTCAGCGTGCACCACAAACGCAACCAATGTGGTCGATGAAGATCTTTGGCTCGGAACCGACCCCCTGTTGGATGATTCAGATCGCTACCACTGGGATGGCTTCTCCATCCGGCGATTGTTCCCTTCATTCGGTGACGGGATTCCTGACGGTTGGGAAGTTCACTTTGGGCTTGACCCATTGAACCGCACAAACGCCCTTGTCGACCACGATAACGATGGCTGGGATGCGAACCGAGACGGTGGAGTCTCACCGGATGTAAGCCGTACACTGACAGCGATTAAGCTCGGTGAGGCTCTCTCAACGCTCGAAGAATACATGGTTCACGAAGACGATGGAAATTCAGTTATTGCTGGTTTGAAAACCGTATCCTACGGGGATGAGGAAGGAACGGCCGGTATGATTCCGCTCACATTCACCGCAGCTCCAGACGAACTGAGTGTTCTGCACTACGACATCCGTGACATAGAAACAGACGGTTCCAATGTCTATGTTTCAACTCGGTATGGGCTGACATTCGCAGACTTCGCAGCTCAAACAAGCGTCGATCAATGGATGCCACAAGGTGTGGAAATCAATGATGCCTCCTTGCTCAAGAGCGGTGATGACGCCTATGCTCTCGCCGTTGCTACAAGCATTGGCATGGCTGTCGCACCACTGCAGGCTGACGGTTCCTTCGCAGAACTGAGCACATGGGCATGGTCCATGGGCGATGAACTCAACGCCCTCGCAGAACTTGACATCGAAGGCCAAAACCAACAATTGCTCGCACTTGGTGATTCGGGTGCCGGAGCGGTCATCGAAATCAACTCCGCTGGAGCCATTGTCCAAAGTTACGCACTTTCGACTTCGTTGACCACTGCACTGAGCGAATCCAATGCGAGCGTGACATCGATTGCTCATGGGGCGGCCGGTGGGGGCGCAAAGATGCTCTATGTCGGAACCGATCGTGGCCTTGTGATGGCTGAGACTGCCACCGTTCGGGACGAATTCACGCCAACATGGCGATTCCATTACACCACGGAATCGACACCAATCCCAACCAGTATCGATGAATTGCGTTCCCTTTCCCTCGGCATGGTGGCCAATCCAGCAGAAGTTCGCACTCTTGTTCTTGACGGGCCAAATGCAAACAATGCACAGGTGCTGTGGTTCGGAACGCCATCGGGATTGCATCGAATGAGCCTGCTCGATTCAAGCATCACACACAGCGGTCTTTTGGAACATCCTGGCATCGAGGGGCAATACCTCCGTGACCTCAACAACATCCATTCAATTTACCCGACCGGTGACGAACTGTTGATTGGTTCCGAGCGTGGCCTTTGGGCTATTTCTGGTGATTACACGGCCGTGTATGGATTGCAGGACCAAGAGCCTGTTTACGGAGAACTGAGCACACTCAACTGGGTCAGCATCGATGGAAACATTACGATTCTGGCAGGTTCAGCTCCCGGTCAATACGCCAATCTTGAACTGATGAACCCCGGGGCAAACGACTCTGATAACGACGGAATGCCCGACGGATGGGAGGTCGCTAACGGGCTTGACCCAACCGATCCATATGATGCACTGCTCGATATGGACGGTGATGGGCTCGACCTTGACCAAGCCGCCGATGGGTTCTTGGAACGCCTCTGGACAAACCTCGACGAATTCCGATATGTGGAAACGACACCACTCGGTTACAATTCGACAAATCCTCGAGAAGGCGATACCGATGGCGATGGCCTTGGCGATGGCGAAGAATATTTCGGATTCTTCTATGAAACGAGCAATTTGTGGTGTCACTACACCGTACAACTGGAATACATCTGTGATGATGCTGCTGGTCTTGCAGCGAACACAACTTACCTCGGATTATCATCGACTGACATTGGCACCGATCCTACGAATTTCGATTCGGATGGCGATGGGATGCCTGATGGCTGGGAAATAACCCACCGCCGGTGGGTTGGTTCGAGTTTCACTGGCGGCAACAATTGGTCGCTTGACCCGAACCGTGCCGATGATGCAAACTGGGACGCTGACCAAGATGGTCTTGCCAACCTCTGCGAATACCAATGGTCGCTGGTCAAAGGAGCGGCCATGGAAGGTTTGCTCCTTGAGAGCCACGGTGAGTCGGCAGAATCCGCCGCTACCTGGTCCACAGCAGATCCAAACAACGTCGACTCCGATGGTGATTCATTACCTGATGGTTGGGAATCGAATGGCGCTTGTGAATGGGATCCTTCACGCATTGGCGTAAATCCTCTCAACGGTTCTGACCTCTTTGAAAATCCCGATGGTGATGGATATGATATCAATCACGATGGAGTTTTGGATTCAAACGAGGCTTTTGTGAACTGGTTGGAATTCCATGTCCGCTCTGACCTCTTCGCCACCAACACCACGATGTCGGGCGTGCCCCTGCCAGATGGATTCTCCACAGACCTCTTTGCCAACGTAGCTGATTATGGCATGCCAGAGGCAACATTTGGCGAGCGTGCCTCGGGTGCTGTGACGGCGACTCAACCAGTCACCAGCACCGGTGCGGCAAATCCATTCGATGCAGACACAGACAATGATGGCATGCCCGATGGTTGGGAAATTTGGTTCGCTCGATGGGCCATTCTCGATGACGCATGGACGCTTAATCCACTTGATGCCTCTGACCGTTGGCAGGACGCTGACGACGATGGTATGGCCAACTGGGAAGAATACAATGCAATTGCCCCGGAATACAGCGAAACGGATGCAAACCGGTCGTCACCCCAATGGTTTGTTACAACTGTTGGCCAGGCGTTTGCTCTACAACAATGGCCTAGCATTTCAACGACTGCTTCGTTTGGTTCCTTCTTGACGCAAGATCAAATCAACATCAGCGGTTGGACTTCTGACCCAAACAACGTCGATACCGATGGTGACGGCATGCTTGACGGCATCGAACACCTGTTCACCGCATGGAACCTGTCTGCTGAAACATGGACGCTGAATCCACTTGTTGCAGGCGACGGCGATTTCGATGGCGATGAAGACGGTCTGATCGATGCACAAGAATTTGCGCTCGCCTCCTCGAATCCTGAAAATGGAATCGACCATCCAAGCGATGCCCCACTGCTCCACATCGATGGGGATGCACAACAAGCGACAGAGAAAGCTCAGCGTGTGTTCAACATTCTCATCACAAAAGAGACCCGTGGAAAGCGGTTGCTGACCGACTTCAATGGATGGCAGCAAGGCGAACCGCCAAACGCAATCATTTCGATTCTTTTGGGAATGACCGATCCAACCAATCCTGATACGGATGGCGATGGAATGTATGACGGGTTTGAGTATTGGTTCACAGCGTGGAACTTGGACCAGAACCGTTGGAGTATGAACCCGCTCATCGATAATGATGTCAACCTCGACACGGATGAGGACAGTTTCGATTGCAACGGCGATGGAATCATCAGCCAGAATGAAACCTTCAGCAATCTCCGGGAATGGGAATCTCGCACATGGGGTAAATACCTCGAACGTTCTTCTGTACCTGCTGCCCTTGGTATCATCGACTTCGGTGAAGATGCAATGAATGCATACATGGAAGAAACTGGTATGAGCCTTGTTCAAGCCAAAGATGCGATTTACGATGATTTCGTGGAAAAATCACAAGACAGTGCCGATCGAATGGAAAAAATCAACGAATTCAACTTCGACAATTTCAACCGAACACTGATTGGTGTTGCTGATCCAACAAGCGATGACTCCGATGGCGATGGAATCACTGATGGTTGGGAATACTGCTATGCGCTCTACGGGATGGAAGATGCAACCACCATTAACCACTGGGCATCCAATCCAATCAATCCATGGGACGTCGATTATGACGGGGACCAAGACGGTTGGTATGGTAGGACTGCGTTTGATATTCCTGCGGACCAAGGCACATGGAGCGGGCGTGTGTTCACACCTTCGAGTGATGTTATTCAGCCAGGTCTTGGCGACCTTCCTTTCACCAATTGGATGGAATGGGACAACCAAACTCGACCGGATTTGAATGATTCTGACGGCGACAGTGTTTCCTACACTACGACCGTGGTGAACGGAGCAGTCACTGCCCATGACCGAGACTTCAATCTCTCTGACGGCCGTGAAGTGTTCAAGTACGGTATCAACCCGAGTGACAACGACACCGATGGTGATATGATCCCAGATTGGTATGAATATGCCAAGGCATGGAATGAATCGAATGATAACTTCAGTTCATATTTGAAAATCCGAGTCGTTTGGATTGACGCCGCCAACGGTGGAGCGTGTGATACGGATACGAATTCCTGTTTGCCATTGTCGCAACAAGGGGCAGGTGGGGCTCTGAGCAGACCAGATTTGACCTTCACATGGTTCACACTCGATCCCGCAAATCCCCTCGATGCCAACCTTGATCCAGACCAAGACGGAAATTGGGACTGCACCGGTGCAGGTTGTGTCTACGAGCCGTACACGAACTTCCAAGAATTCTATGCAATCACAAATTCAGATTATGCTTCTCCGAATGCAGTCCGCTTGAGCGGTTTGATTTACGATGGTGAAATTGTCCTCGAGTGGTGGCAATTTAGAGCTGCTATGCTTGGTTTGGATGAAAACGGTGCAAGCACAGAAAATTACCTCAAAATGGATCAATCCTTCTCAAACGACATCCGATTTGCCTACATCGTCGATGACAAGGATACAAATTTCCTCGTTCTCGATTCCGGTGACGATGAAGTCCATCTTGCTGGAAACTGGACCGATGCGTGGGAGATTTACTACCAAGCATCTCCATATTCATCACCAGTGCGTTCAGTTGGTGAGCATGAATTCGGTTGGTATTTGCTCGACTTTGATGACGATCACATCGCTGAAGGTACCGATCCTACAAACTGGGATACGGATGGCGACTGGATGGTGGACTGGTTTGAAGTTCACGATGATGAAGAAGATGGTGTTCGTGGTGACTCTTCGCCAATCCGATACGATTCACGCCAGACTGGTTCGTGAAATCGTTCTGACACGACGGCGTACCCTCTAAAGCCTCAAGCCCCTGTGCTCAAGCATGAACCGCGTAATGCATGACAATATTCCAGCCGGCCGCGGCGTGATGTTCTTGCTCTTCATCATCATGGTGCTGTCGCCAATGTCGCCATTTGCCGATGTGTTGGTACAACCATCGGATGCGTCGGGTGTCGCTCGTCACGTCTATGAGTTCGCAGACGGTTCAACAGAGTACGTGGCCCTCTACCAAGGCGGCAATGCAGACGCCGGTGCAGAAGTTGCCATACCCCGTGGCGCTAAAATCACAGACGTGACCATGACACTTTCTGGCGCCTCCGCCACGGGTTGGTCTCAGATCGTCGACGACGACCGTTCCGATTGGATGCAAGGGCTTCCTTCTGCTGCTGATGCTCGTTCTGGTGATTTGAGTCTTGCATTTGCCAACACAACTGACTCCTTCTTCCCCCATGGTTATGAGGAATTCACAGATGGGAACTCCGATGCTTGGCTGGACAATGGCTCGTATGCCTTGCGCCAACCTCACACTTCCAACGCAACGGAAAACAGATTTTCTCAACAGGTTCTCAAAACAAGCAGTAGCCTAACCAAGCAATCTCAAGGTGCCGTTCTCAAGCATCACGATTGGGTGTTTATGTCCAAGTGGAGCGGCTCGACCTTCCATAACATCGTCGACCGCCTTTATCCAAATAATTTGTCTCGTGAATCAACCATTACCCTTGATGAAGCCGATTGCAGCATCGATTTCCTCCACCCGAGCAGCTATTATGGCTCATATGGATTCCGAGACTGGACCATCACCGATGATGAGCGTATGTTCGGCATCCTCTCAGGGTACCGTTATCATTACAGCGCAACTGCACCATCCCAATACCATCGTGTTGTTGAAATGGATATCTCCCGAGATGACACTTGGACGTGCATCGACACCTACGATGTTTCACCACAATACTCTGATTACACCGGCATTGCATATGACCGGGACACCGAAGACATCTGGATTGTTCACAACAGTCAACGTCGTATTGTTCCCTACACATTCTCCAGTGCAGGTGACGGGCAATACCAACGTGGTACGAATATGTACTCCTATTCATCTTCTTCTGGAACATCATTCGAGTGTGGGAAAACAGGTCAGCAAGTTCGTGGTTTGGAAGTTAATTCAACCACCTTCTTCATGCGCTGCCAAAAAGGTTCCACGAGCCAAGATAAGGACCAGCTTGAAGCGTGGTCGATTTCAGGATCTTCATCCTCGCTTGTTCCACAAATCGGTACTCGTCTCCTCTCCGCTCTCGGCTATGGCCTCCAATTCGACGGGAACAGATTCGTGACAATTGACTGTGGCTACTCAACATGGTCCTCTTCCACTCTTTACTACCGTGAATACGGTACTGGTTGGCAATACAAAACCACACCTGCGCCGGGTACCACGACATGGTATGGGCCCGTTACGACATCCGGCGATGACATTGTCGCTGCAAACATGCAGACCTACTGGTCGGCAGCATCGACCGGTGACCGTGTTGATTACTGGATTTCTGCTGATAACGGAACGCATTGGGAATCGGTCACCTCGAATGAGACGATTCACTTTGCATACCCCGGGACAGAACTCGTTTGGAAGGCGCAGTTGATCGGTTCGACGGCAGTCTCTTGGTGGGTCGATGTTGAGATGTCAACATCCTATGTTTCAAGTGGCTCATGGACCTCTGATCCGTTCACAGCCGGGACAAAGGTTGGCAAGGTTCGACCCCAATGGATTTCGACAACTCCAGCAGGTACCACACTGCAGGTTCAAGTTTCCAATGATAACGGGAGCACATGGTTGCCAGCCACGAACGGACAAGAAGTAAGTTTCACGGCGGATGAAGCAGGTTCAACGGTTCGGTACGCCGTCAGCATGTCGACCTCTGACCCCAGCCTGACTCCGACGATGGACAGCATGCTCCTCGAATACGAGGAAGGCTACCCGGACCGACCACGGATCGACATCGGGAACGACCAAGTTTGGGAATGGGAATCACTTCTTTTCCTGAACGAATCTGCTGTCGAGGCGAGTGACGAGTCTGTCGTGGGTGTCGATGTGAAGTTCGCACCTATGCTCATTGATGCGTTTAATGACGCTGTCCCAGAAAACGGTGACGGCGACATCCTTGTCCCGATTGCCATCAAGGCTGCAAGTTCCGGCCGAGTTAAGATCTCAAACATCGATGTTGCGTACAAGATGCAAACCCGCGCTGTCGACGCATCACTCGAAGGTGGCCTCATCGCTCCCGATGGTGCCTACAGGAACCTTGTGACCCGCGTTGCACCAGGAGACGATGTTGACTATGTGACCGATGCACTTGTTGCTCTCGGCAATTCATACGGTGAAAATCCAGCGTTTAGCTGGGAACGTGGTGATGTTTGCACTGTTGTCAGCGATGGTGAAGGCGTTGTTATGTTCGATGCGGCCAATTGCACCTCAACGACCGATGCGTTGGGCGTTGTTTCTATTCGCATGCCGCTCAGAGTCGATTGGGCTTGGGACGACGAATCTGGAACCGAGGCGCTCATCTCAGTAGAGGATGATCTCGGTCTTTCTGTCTCGGCATGGGAGACAAGTTCGCTTGATTTGGTTGTGGAAAATGATATCCAACTCGATGGCCTTCGCGTCTATGAAGAGACTGGGAGGGAACTCTACAATCAGGATTGGGTACGTGGCGGTTTCAACCTCACATTCACTGGTGGGATTCATTTCCAAGATTCCCAACTTTCACCGCTTGCTGGTCAATTCAACATGACCATTATCGGACAAAACGTCACCTATGACGGAGACCCAATCGGCGAACCTGTCGTGCTGGCAGTCGAGCAGAATCCGGCGTTTGGTGAGTACAACATGACCTTCACTGCACCGCTTGAGTCTTCACCTGGTGGAATGATTTTCTATGTGATTCCAAGCGACCTTCCAAACGGTTCCACCTATACCAATCCGGGTTACAATACCCTGCGTTTGATTCTTGATGGGAATTCACCGCTCGTTCTGTCCTCAACCCCCGGTGACGGTGAAGAGCGCCACGCGGGCCCACCCGCTCCTGGCGGACAATCTCTCAGTGTTGCCATCCAGGATTCAGTCGATCCACCGAATCAAATTTCATTGCACTACTGGATTGGATGCAAAGCAAGTTCCGCTATTGGCTGCAGCGATTACAACTTTGATGGCCTGCCGAATGAAGACGAATATGAGATAAAAACACTCTCTTCTCCAGAAATACAACCCGGCGGCCTGAATATTTTCCAGGGATTGATTGACGATTCAATGCTTGGCCACGGCCAACAAGTCTCCTACTATGTGACCGGAAAGGATGCACAAGACAATGCTGTGGCGATGGGGAAGGGCCCAGTGTGCCCAGACTCGACCATTCCATGTGGCTATGCTCCTGGTGAAACCGTTCCAGATTGGGACAACGACCTCGGCACTTACAAAATCCGTGTTGAATTTGAACCGCAATTGGATTTGGATAATTCGACCATTCTTGGTCACGATGACAAATCACCGCTGCACCCTGGTATTCCGTACTCAGCTCAAATTGTTCTTTCAGACCGGAATGGATGGCAAGATATCCAATATGTTCAGTTAGCGCTTGGTGGCGATTACGATGACGATGATACTTCGATCTTTATCTCACTCATGGCTGACCAAAACGGAATGCCAACCGCCGTGATGGAGGCCGGATCTGGCAGCATCGCTGTTTCGAACCTCTACTCCTCTGTATCGATTGATGAGGCGAACAACAGCATCATCAAAATCCTTGCGAGGTTCCAATTGACTTGGACCTTCCCTGAAGTGTTTGACACCAATGGGGAGTCAAGAATCATTCCGAAGATTTTGGTAACCGATTTGCCGTGCAATGTGGGCGAAGAAACGCCATGTTTCGAAGCAAAGGCTGGCCTTGGGAATGACGCATGGAGTTTGGACAATGACTTCCGATTCGATACAATGGATGGACACATTCGTGCCGTAGAATTGAGGGATGGAACCAACCATTACAACAATGAATTCAGCGAGACGCTCATCGGTGCAGGACAAGCCTTGAGGGTGAACGGTCGCGTTCTGTTTTCCGAAGATGACACGCCTGCTCCTGCTGGTGCGTTTGACGTCGTGTTTGGTGATTATGACTACACATGGCGAACATCGACACGAGATGCTGGTGAATTTAGCCTTGATTTGTTGATTCCATCGGTTCGGTCTGGGCACTTAGACCTTCGATTGGGTCTGGATGACTTGCCGGGAATTGCCATGGATGAAACATCCATTATTCCTCGCGTTCGACTTGCAGTCGACAGTTCACGCCCAACCATCTCAGCCATTGCACTCAACGAAGTCTCCTCCGATTCCCCTCTCTCAATTGGTGACGCTGGCGACTTGCTCGTGATGCTTGAGACCCTGGATGATTATGGATTCGATCTTGATGAACCGGCGGTTCTCCATTACAGAGTTCGTGCAGGAGAGGCAGAAATCTCTCGAGGCAGCCTCCCACTTCCCGACACAACACCATTTGGTGAGCAATTCTTCTGGACCGGCCACCTCGACCTAACAGACGCCGGGGCAACAGTTCTGCTTCCATCCTACGTGGTTGATGTCTGGGTCTCAGGCTCAGACGCTGCAGGCAATCCTTTCGATACGCTCGACAACTCACTTTCGACACCAATCGCATCGTGGCCTCTGGCACTGCTTGGCCCATCACTCGATTTGAGTCATGACGACACGGTCCTCTCATGGAACAATCCTTCGCCAGTTGAAGGAGAAGCTGTCTATCTGGAAGTTCAGGTTTTGAATCAAGGTGGCAAGGGTGACGTCGCCTACGTGCTCCAGCGGGCCGTAGAGGGCGGGTTCTGGGCAGAAGTCGTACGCGTCGATCTCGTCGCCACTGCAGGTGGTTTGACAGAAGCACAGATGGCCACCGTCGCAGATGTCGGCGAGGGTGAAAGCGTCGAATATCGTTTGTTGGTTTTGGTTGATGAAGTCGAAATGGACCGTCGTACTGTTGACCCCCTGATTGTCAAGGGCGAAACGGTTCGTGATGGTGACGCACTCGCACAACAAGCCTCGGAAAGTACCTTCGCTATTGTGCTCTACATTGTCGCTTTGGTATCACTTTCCTTGGCCATGTGGATGTTGGTTCTCAACCGCAGAATCCGTACAGAAGGTCTTGAGGGTGGCCTCACCGATGAAACCCAATCTGTAGTGGAAGATATGAACACTGCAAAGGTCCTTCCAGAATTCGCAGATGCGACACATGCACCACCAACACAGGCTCAACCTGCTGCTCCACCTGCTCCCGTCGCTCCAGCGCCAGCACAGCCTCTTGCTCCAGGGCAACGACCCCCACCTCCACTCCCACCAACAGGCCTTCCTGAAGGTTGGACTCAAGACCAGTGGAATCACTTTGGTTGGCAGTACGTCGAATCAATGAAGAAGTGAGGCTTAGCAATGAGCGACACACCCGACGCTGCCGTCGAAGGCATGGTGACGATGCAAGAGCGCGTGGTCAACCTGATTAACCAACTCAACATGCCTTTGATAGAAGTCAGTCTCGTTGTTGGCCGTCACATCGCAGGTCTTTCCCGTTCGCTTGATGCTCACATCGAAGCAAGTGGGCAGTCTTTCAGTGAGCGAATCACAGCTCCTTGGCCAATCGAAGAAGGCAGCCAAGGTGATGTCAGCGCGACGTTCGACCTCGAAAAGGTGTTCAAAATCATTGATGAAGATCGAATGGACATCCTTTCGACGCTAATACGTGTAACCCTTGTGGAAATTGAGGCCACACTTGCCGAAGGATTGCTTGCATTGCGGCCTTGGGAAGCATTGTCACGTGCTCAATTGTCTCGGGCGCAAGGGCCAGGGCAGTTGTTCTCGCCACTTGAGATTCCAGAAGACTGGTAATACATGGGTTTGAAAGCAGTTGGCATGAGGGGTTATCATGACGAAAGGGCCTATTGGAATCATCCTCATGCTCCTTGTGTTCCTCGCTCCGCTGTCTGGCTGTGTTGGAACGTCAAACCTCACCAACGATTTGTTCGAAAACCACGGGGTACCCGGCGGACTTACCTTGGCGTGCTTAGATGACAGTTCCTACACCCGCCTGGTCATTGAAATCGACTACGAGGAAGGCTTCAAGCCGGAAGAATCCAGTACCGACATGCTTGCCGAGCGGCTTGAATCAGTGTGCGATAAGCCCAACGGAGTGGACATAAAGTTCACCGCTACAACATTCAATCATGAAGGCTCATGGAGCGCAGATGATGTTCGTGACAAGGGCTGGGATGCAAAGGCAGACGAACCGAGAGAAGGCTCAGTCCTCACGTGGCAGATCATTTTCCCTTCTGGGACTTACGAAGATGACAGTGTTCTCGGTGTTGCAGTTGACGCTTCCACCATTGCTATCTTCGGAGAGTCCGTCGATGATGCTGCAGGCTGGTTCAATCGACCATCTGCCGAAGAAGTCGAAAACAGCGTGATTGTTCATGAAGTCGGTCATTTGCTGGGCTTGGTGAACCTCGTTTACACCTCGCCAGCAGACCATGAAGACAGCGAGAACAAGGGTCATTCCAACAATGAAGACTCTGTGATGTATTGGGCCATCAACTCTCGATCCGTTGGTTCGTTCTTTTCAGGCGACTTGCCGACCGAATTTGACCAAGACGATCTCGATGATTTGAATGGGTTGGCAGACGGCTCAATTTCATCAGAGAATCAATTGTGGCGTCCCTAAGCATCGATCGTTGCGCCGACCATTGTTGCGTCCCTCCACGCATCGTAAATCGAGTACAGGTAGAGGCCAACCCAAAGCACGAGTGTTAGGGCCAATGGAATTTGTAGTAGGAACCAATCAAAGCCCCGTCGGTGTTTACGGTTGAAATGTTGCCCAAGGAAGAGGAACGGAATCGAAGCAAGCAGCGCAGTGATTATCGGACGGAGTGTCCCCCACGCGCCAACACCAAACGTGATTTGTCGCCAGACTTCACGAACGAATCGAACTTCCCGCCGATCGGTGATGTCCCTTTTGTCTTCTGCGGGGAATTGAACAACCATTTCTTCCATTCATTCACCCCTGCGCCGTGGCTGTTGGTGTGGTGTCGGCCTTGTCAAGATGACGCTTCTTTGATGGGCATTGGAATGAAAAACCTCCACCATTAGGGTTGGCCGTGGTCCGTGTACTTCTGACAGGATTCGAACCGTTTGGTGGCTCGGGGGTCAATATCTCGATGGATATTGTCAACGCGTTGACCGATACACTGGTCGTCGAAGATCCATGGTCGGCGTTGAGGGCTTTGTCCAAGCCGATGAATGTGGAACTTGAACGGTTGGTCCTTTCTGTTGACAAGGCAGGAAGCATGACGGTGGCCAATCGCATTGCCTCAGGTGAGTCTTGGGATGCTGTTCTTCACCTCGGCGTTTGCGGTACCTGCACCGTTCCTCGGCTTGAGACATTAGCAGCAGACCGACTCGCAATGAGGATTCCAGATAATGCGGGTCGACAGGTAGCATCGGCCCCACTTTCTGGTCAAGGCGATCGTCCATCAACAGTTCCTGTGAAGCACTGGTTCCAATCTTGGCAGACCGACGCGGAAACCTCGACGGACGCTGGGGCATATTTGTGCAACGAAACATTGTACAGAAGCTTAGAGGCAAACACGGACGAATCAATCCCAATCCTCTTTCTTCACCTGCCACCAGCATCCGTGTATCCGCTTGGAGCATCGCTTGAACTTGTCATCCAAGTCATGGCACGGATGCTCCACAAACCAGTGCTGAGGGTGGTTGGCTCGCTGCTCCTTGATGAACGCAAGTTTCTGGTGGCTCGTCGGGCTTCGCACGAACGTCATGCGGGTACATGGGAGTTCCCGGGCGGTAAACTCGAATGTAACGAGACGTTTCAACAAGCGATTGTTCGGGAAATCGAAGAAGAGTTTGGTTGGCTTGTCAGTGCCCAATCATCGATTGGCACATGGCACCATGAATTGCCGGAAGTCACCATCGAATTGGATGTCTTGATGTGTGAATTCGTTGGCGTGATACCGTCGTTCATCCTCAGTCCGCGTTGGACTTCCCATGATTCTGTAGAATGGCACACCTACGAAAGCAGCAAAGCGCTCGATTTTACAGGTTCAGATCGCCAAGTTGTTGAACGCTTGAAGGAACTGGATTTAATTGATTAAACCCAGGTGCTCGCTTCACCGTCTTCTGCCATTGACCGTTCATCATCGAGCGTTCGAGGTACACTGTCTCGACCTTTATGCCATGTCGCTGCGTGCAGCCAATCCATCAAATTGGGCGATGCGAGCGTTACTTGGATCACCCCACCAAGTGGTGCTTCACCCGGAAGGGGAAACGCAACTTTCGACGAGAGTGCTGCTTGCCGAGCTATTTGGAAAACCGTTGTGTCTCCGTTGAGATGACGGCCCATTGCATCCAAGGATGTATCGAGGATTCGTTGTGTGTGAAGCATGGAAAGGAAATGGCCGAGGGACACATGCTCCGCTTCCCATACATGGTTGCTCGCAGCACCGAATTGAGGCTCCAACACTTCGGTAGGAAGTGGGAACTCAGGGAATAAGGCATGGACAGCATCTGCCACTTTGTTTGGCTCATCGGCGCCCTCGAGCACCGTTTGAATATGGACTGCTATGCCTTCGTTGACACCGTTAAGCTTGACGAGTGGTTGGTCCATGTTGAATGGCGAAAGGTTCGTTGCACATGAACATGCCTTTCTCGGTTGTGTGAAGCGAAGAGGTGAATATCTCGGGGCGAAACCCAGCATCATGGGGGCGGCGTTCAATCCAATGATTGCCACCGTTATTCCTGTGCTGAATGAAGGGACTCACATTGGAGCCTGTCTGGATTCATTGATTCAACAAACATACCCTGCTTCACAGCATTTAATCATGGTTTTAGACGGTGGATCAACAGATGAAACTGCCAAGGAAGTCGAAGCAGCAATCCTTCGCTCCACCCGAGCAGACGGGCCGAAGATTGAGTTCCATTCAAATCCAGGCCGGTTTGTGGCCGAAGGGCGGAATTTAGCCCTAAAAATGATTCCAGACTCTGTGACACACATGCTCGAACTCATCGGCCACAGCACTGTAAAACCAGACCACATCACTGCTCTGGTGGAGGAATGGAACCGGATTTCTGAGATTGAATCTCGACCGCTGGCAGCACTTGGTTGCCGTGTGACATCGAGAGAGGGTCAGTTAGGGGTCGTGGAGTCTTGGGTCGAAGCAACACTTGCCTCGCCTCTGGGGAGTGGTGGTGGCCAATTTGACGCGTTCGCCAAAGCCACACCCTGCAAAATACCTGCCTTTGTCCTTCATGCAAGGGATGCCCTGGTCGCAGTTGGTGGCTGGGATGAATCGTTCATTTCAAGCCAGGATAGCGATGTATCCATGCGACTTGCTGCCGAAGGTTATGCCTTATGGCGAACACCTCGGGCGACGGTCCATATGACGAAACGAACAGGGTTG
>OCRI01000015.1_pt1 | contig 55700 bp, 38 predicted proteins | sample 1534641 | NCBI WGS metagenome assembly OCRI01 (sample SAMEA3275473, study PRJEB22092) | marine metagenome | reverse complement strand
AAGAGCTGAAAGCATCTAAGCTCGAAGCCACCCCAAAGACGAGACACCTCAGAACGCTCGTAAAAGACGAGATGATAGACTGCGGATGTAAGTACGAAGCTTCGGCGACGTATTCAGTCCAGCAGCACTAACTGTTCGAGCATCTTTTTCATTATGTATCCGCACCTCGAGTGCCCTTCGTCTAATAATTCATGCCAATTCACCGATGCGACATTAGTCGCGTCCATATCCGATTCGAAAGGAGATGGGTGCACGGTCATAGCGGTGGAGTTTACCCGGTCTCATCCCGAACCCGGAAGTCAAGCCCTCCTGCGTCTGTCCCAATACTGTGGTACGAGAGTCCACGGGAACGGCGGTCACTGTGCCCCTCTCCTTTCCTCTTGGTATCTCCGATCCTCATTTTCCTACTCCTAGGTTCCAACAACACCTATGAGAATCCCACACGGAGAGCTACATATGCCAATTGATACCCTTGACATTCTCGGGTCCGATCAAATTGGTATCCATCTTGCTTCTGTGGGCAATGTTTTGTTCCATCCTCGTGAACTACCAACTCCAACTCTTGAAAAGCTTGAACAAGTCATCGAACTTGAACTTGCACCCATCTCTATTGGTGGATCTAATCTGATTGGCGCACTTCTCGCTGGAAATTCAAATGGAATGGCCGTTGCTGATATTGCAACAGAATCCGATATTGATGCCTTAACCGCTTACGGAGATGTCGTTGTCATGGAAGGTGGGGTCAATACTGCAGGAAACCTGTTACTCGTCAACGAACAAGGTTGTGTTGCGTCTCCTAGTATTCCAAAAGATGGCTTAGAAATTCTGGCAGAAGTTCTTAGTGTCGATATTATTCCTACAACGATTGGTGGTCAAGATGTAGTTGGCAGTCTCGGCGTAGTCAATGGCCAAGGCGTACTCCTCCATCCAGACGTAGCACCTGATGAAGTTCTCTTGATTGAAGAAATTCTTGCTGTTCCACCTATGGTCGGTACAGTCTCTTTCGGTTCTCCTTATGTTGGTGCAGGTATTTGTGCATCCAATAATGGTGCTCTCGCTGGAAGCGAAACCACTGGTCCTGAACTGAATCGAATTGAAGACGCTCTTGGTTTAATCTGAGTTTGTTCAATAAGAATGTTCAAGAGCCTCTCCAATGGGTTGTGACTCATGGGTGAAATGCTCTATCAAGGTAAAGTGAAGCAAGTTTGGTCGACAGACGATCCGGACATCTTAGAATTTAGATTCACGAATCAGATTTCAGTATTCGATCAAATTATTCCATCACTTATTCCTCGAAAAGGTGAATCATTAAACCGAACAACTGCTCATTGGTTCAAGCTTGTTGAACAAGAAGGTGTTTGTGGAACTCATCTTGTTGAATTGAATGGACCTGACCGTTGTCTCGTTCGCAAAGTCGATGTGATCAAAGAACCAGGAGCAATCTCAAGAGATGCAGAATGGGTCTTTGTACCCTTAGAATTCATCGTACGTCACTACCTCTCTGGCTCGGCTTGGCGTCGGTTCCAACGTGGAGAACTCACTGCAGAATCCCTTGGAGTTTCACAAGATGCTGAATATGGGGTTAAACTATCAGAACCCTTTGTAGAGGTCACTACTAAATTCGAAGCATTTGATCGTAACATCGATCGTCAAGAAGCTCTTGAAATTTCGAACATCACAGAGCAAGAATTTGATTCGATTGTACATGCTGCACTCAAAGTTGATGAAATTATAGAAAGGGAAGCAGCAAAGAACGGACTTATTCATGTTGATGGAAAGAAAGAATTTGCCTTGGGTCCAGGTCGAAAGGTGGTTCTTGTCGATACATTTGGTACTCTTGATGAAGATCGTTGGTGGGATGCTGAAGCATACTCCAACGGTGAATGCATCGAGTTATCAAAAGAATTTGTTCGAACACATTACATCAATTCCGGCCATCAGGCTGAGTTGAAACTTGCACGTGATGCAGGTACTACTGATCCTCCGATTCCTGCTTTACCGCAAAGTGTCATCGATGAAACTGCATCTCTTTATTCATCAATGTATGAGCGACTGACCTCAGGCCAATTCTAGTCACTCATGTTGTCTATGGATGAGGCCAGCGCCTCTCCTTTCAGCTGCCATTAACAGAGCGTTCAGATGTCGAATAGCATCCCTTACTCCTCCGTCTAGTGGTTCCTCTCTGGATACCATCCAACCGCTGCCAAGAAGCATCGATCTCAATGATTTTACTTCTTCAAAAGTGATGTATCCTAATATGATCAAGCCGGCTTTTCCCTCTCGAAATTCTTTGTGACCTGTATTCATCTCCGAACATCTTTCTGTCAAATACTCCAAATGTTCTACTAAATCAGAATACAATCCTTCTGATTGACTGGGTACTGGCATAATATTGTCTAAAATATACAGTAAAGATGAACCTGTATGGTGTGGGAATCGGCCAAATCTCTCCCGGTTCTTGTTCTCTCCGAGCATTATCGGTGTTGAATCTCTGTTCAGCATTCGTACAATGGTAAACCAGAGTGTTGCATCATCCCATGTAATCATATTTCTATCATTTATTTCATCCAAGCCTTGCTGTTTTAATCGTAATGAAAAGGCTTCATCCTTTACAAGTTCATGCCATAATTTACTGTCACCTTGACGTACTTTGAGAAGCGCTTGAAAGGTTTCATCAAGATTCTGAGAAACACACCCGTCTAGCGTATAAAACGCAGTAGTACTCGAATTTGATTGGTTCATGCCCCTCGCAGGGCATCATACCTATTGAGGTATGTAATCTACGCTCAATCAAAAAACTTCGACATGCGTTCTTCAATGCTTATCGTATCTACAATTTCTACATCAGGATCTAATTCCTGCCGAATTGTATCAAGTCGTCCTGATGGGCTGAGATCAGTTTCCAATTCTGGAATCTCTTCTACGAGTGATGGAGGTTCTTCTTCCTCGAAATCCAGTTCTTGTTCGAATACCTCAAGAGACATATCATCCTCGATATCATCTATCTCTTGAACATCCTCAACGATATTATTGGCTGAAGTCTTAGGTTTAGCTCTGATTTTTTCCTGTAATATTTCTGCTTCTTTCCTTTGCATTACGAGTACATATGCTCCAACAAGGAGTATTGTAATGGCTAATCCCCAAAGGAGATTATTCGTTGTGACGAGGCTTGGACTTTCCTCGACATAAATCGCTGTAGCAGTGTTATCAGATGGATTGTCGTCTACGTCGAATGGAGAGTTGCATTCAATCGTTGCAGACAAACTTTCTCTGTCAGATATGTCAGGGTTTTGTATGTTAACAATCGGTGCAAACTGGGAACCTTCTACATCAACAATTCTCTCAATGCGATATGAACTTGTACTACTTGTTACTGTAAGGATACAATTTACATCTCCAAGAACCTCATAATTCGTACGAGTAATGGCAATATCAAGATCTCCTGTGGCACTGAAACTTGCTATCCCCACATTCCAATTAGATTGGCGAGATACTTGTGCAGTTTCAACTGAAACCACTTCGATTCCATTCCCATCATAGCCAACAACACGAATTATCAATTGCCCGGGCTCAGGATCCCATTGGTCAACCGATATATTGAGGATCCTTGATTCATTCATTTGAATTGTGAACGTACCTAGGTTGAGAGGAATTGTCTCTCCAGTGCTGGTTGAAGCAATAAATGTCAGGCGTGTCTGTTCATCAAGGTCTCCAGTGACACTGCAGGAAACAAGAGCACCTGTTAATGGTGTTCGACCCAATTCTTGGAATACATTGGAAATAAACTGGCAGGACGCAGATACTTGTGGTAATGTTGAACCGATATTGACGAATTGTATGGCATCGTTACTTGAGGTTACAGTTCCGAAATTAATTCCTTCTTCTAGGACAAGGCGATATTCCTCCTGACTAATCGTTGCGCCAGGGACTGTGATTGTGCTTCCTGTACTGGAATTCATGTGTAAGGAAAATGCTTGAATTGAACCAGATGACCCTGCCAATACTGGTGTGGTTGCGAATGAAATATTTGAGTACATCACCGTTATTGACTCCATATACGATCCTAATTCAGGATGAATTATCTTGAGTTCTAGTTCTAATGGTTGTTTATCCCAAGTTGCAGGAGGAATGATCTCAAACGGTATGCCACGTACTTCATGAGGTGAGAGGGATGCTGATAGTACTCCTGATATGTTCCACTCCGTTGATAGGTTTTCTACGGATAGAGTCACGTGACTCATTGTATTGCCTGTGTTCTCCATCCATGCAAGAGGATATCCACCTTCTTCACTAACAAACCACAATTGGTTTGCATTGAGTTCAAAATTTGGTGAAGGAGATACTCTGACAGGAATCTCAAATTCCTCTAATCCTTGACCGGTTCCATCTGATACCCGAATTTTGACAATATTTACTTCGCCTGCGATTGCACCTGTTGGTGATTCCACAAATATGTCGATGAGTTCGGTTTGGCCTGGTTCCATCATTATTCCATCAGGGAGTGTTGTATTCCATCCCTGCCCAGATTTCGTGAAGTAAGGGGTGCTCGGAGAATTTCCAAGTTGTTCAACTTCAACTTGAATCGTATCTCCACCGGGTAAGATCTCGAGGTTACTATTTGCAAGATTTACGTGCCACTTTGCTGTCTTCTGGACTTCGAGCGTTACATTAAATTCACCGAGTTCATAGCCAGCTGAGATTATTTTGTAGGTGATTATAGCCGTACTATCCTCCCAAGCGAATGGAATCATCTGAACTATTGGTAGAACTTGCGACGCATTGATCTCAAGGTCAGAGGAATCGACAGGGTCATGCAAGTTCCATACGGATGTATCATTCGCTGTTGTGCTAACCATAATTTGAGGCACGAGTTGGACGGTATCAACAAAGTTACCAATATTCTTTACTTCAATTCCATATTGGAATTCTTGATTCGGTAAAACTTGCATACTCTGTCCGTCTAGAGACGTTATCTCCCATGAATGCCGCTGTTCTGCTTCAATTAGTAATTTGGTCGAAGCAGATACACTTTCATTGACAATTGAACTCCATGTGAATTCAATTTCAAAAGCCTCTGCAGCAGGGATAGAGGAATCGAGTGTGATTTCCACAGGCATTATTGTGGTAGCCAAAGGTGAAAGGGTTCGTTGTGGATTAAAAAAGGTGAATTGAACATCATCCGAAGCAATTTGTTCGGATGGTATTACTTGGCCAGTAAGCAAATATGTATCTTCTCCATTTCCAGGATTATCTAGTTGTATGAGTAGTTGGTGTGGAATACTCACATTAAATCCAGCCGGTTCAGTTTCTGGGACTGGATCGATAATACTGATTGCAGAACGATGAATCTGCAGGACGTGGACACTTAACAAAAAGTTGTGATGATTTTGAGGTACATTCTCTGCTGTATTGAAAACAAGTCGTTGAGGTGGGGCATCTGTTGGAATATATACTTCAAGTGAGGCTATAGCAACCGTTCCCGATGTGCCTGAAATCTCCAATATGCCATTGTTAATGTTGGCTCCAGATGTGGCATTCCATTGCCAGTTTTGCAAATATACGCCCGCATTATTTAGATCCCAAGATAAAGAACCGCTCGAAGGGATAAGTGCATTAATTTCAAAGGAGGTTACGGTTGATGGAACTGAGCGAATATGCACTGGTGAGGAATGTGATCCAACTGCTGTCAGATTGACCCCAAGAGAACGACATAATGTATCGTCTCCACTTCCAATACATGTGGTTAGGGTTGTTAATGTAGATGTTCCAAGGCTCGTTGATGAGGGTACATCAAGATGAATCGTCAACTCTCTTTTTTCTCCTGGTTGTAATGTAATGGAATAGATATTTTCAACGCCATTGTTGAGGACGGGGGTGCCTCCCCAAGATGGATTCGTCCAATCGATTGAGGTTGTTGTTTCTTGAGCGTTACCAAGATTCTCAATCATGACGTAGGCTTCGGCAGTGTTACCTGGGATCCCATATCCATGAGAGGTACTCAGGCCTTCTGGTCCCACCAATGAAAGTCCTCTTGTTCGTAATGCTTCAATTGGTACTGAAAGTGTTGTGTTGACAGATGGGTCGATGTCAAGTGTAGCAGTAATGTCGATATATCCATCTTCATCACCTAAAGCATCTTGCGGAAGTGTTGCAACAAATGTGAGTGGTACTGATGTAGATGGTGCTATCTCTATCCCTGTAAGCGATGTACCTTGTTGAGGAACTGCATTCCAACCTTCTGGGAGGTTACTCGTATCGTATGTGACGGACCATGCTGCACTTCGTGACCCTGTTGCTAGAAGAGATATTTCAACATCTTGGCTCATTCCAGGATTAATCCTTGTTACCGCTTCAGGTGATTGAATAAGAACCGCATATGGTTCGACAACATTAAGGGTAATTTCTTCGATGTTGTTATCTTCCCTCGCTTCGGTCAAATTATCATTCACATCGAGGATTAATTCAAACACATGGCTTCCCAATGTGGCAGTTACATCAACGCTAAATGTAGATGGGCCACCATCACCACTTGGTGACAATGGCTGTAAATCATCAACACGAACTCGTGATATTTCGTTTCCATTCATCCGCAAGACGCAATCAATACTATCTTCGTTTTCCCATGTTCCAATGTTCGCAAATTGACCTGTAACTGTCAATGTTTGACCTGGGTCTGGGGATGTTGGATTGAATGATATACCGTTAGAATCTGCAAGGGGAGCTAAATCTAACGCTCTTTGAGAAATGAGGGTGTCTCCAAGCAACATGTCCAATGACCCATCGCCGTCCATGTCGGCGAAGGCAGGTGCTGACCATACTCTATGAGGCATGGCCAAAGGTTCATCCCATCCTTCAGATACTTCATCAGTAAAGCCCGTGTCTCCTTCAAATGCAAACACTCTTCTTCCAAAAGCAACGACAATATCATCTCCATCTTCTCCATTAATATCCATTAAGGACGGAGGAGAAACTGCAATTTCATCATTCGAATTTCCAGAGCCCCCTCTATTCATGACTTTAGACCATTCTTTTGTTGGGGGGTCGTTGCTTAAGTCATGGCAGCCAACCATTCCTTCACGATCGAATGAGAAGGAAGATGTAGAGTACCAAGTGACCCAACAAAGTCGATCATCTATGCCATCGGCGTCTGTGTCAATTGGCAAAGGTGGGGCATCAGCAAAGCCATTTTGTGAACGGAATGAGAAAATCTCTTGCGTTGATGTCAGTTCCATTCCCACAAATCGAGCACCATATCCTGTCGTTCCGCCGTTTGAATCGGTAGGGACGGTGAGTATCATCTCAGGAGCAGAATCACTGTCAAGTTGCGTGACTACAGGGCTAGGTAGTCTTAATCTTGGAGAATTGTCATCAAAATCAGTTCCTGTGATCGCTACACGACCCCATGAATTCGAACCAGTTGCACCATCAAGGCGCCAAATCCACATATTTCCTGAATTTTCATCAATGGTAGTTGCAACGACTGCAGTGTTGGAATCATCGAGTTGAGCCCATGCAGGGTCGCTTGGATGTGTGCCTCTATCGAGAATAACTTCCCATGATGGGGCCGTTGGTGTCGAAGAACCCAAGGGAATGGTCATTATTTGAGGGTCTTCGGAGTTGATATCGACTGCGGAAATAACGAGTTCAGGTTGTCCATCAAGTTCTAGATCGGCAAGAAGCGGTTGTGTGACAGAAAGGTGATTACTTTCTCTTGTCGGTGCGTGAGGGCTTGTGATTCCAATTCGCAGATCAGCATCTGACCAAGACCATGCGACTTCATTCGAATGCCCTCCTGTTTGCCAACCAGATTCATCACAGGTCAGTTCTGGAGACCATACGTCCACGTTTAGCGCACTTTCCGTGTCATAAACAACAACAATTTCGGTTGTCCCATCGAGGTCAACATCAACCAATACTGGAGTGGAGCGTGCTGATTTTGTCGATCCTAAGTCAACTTCCCAAGCTACGCTTGCATCATCACCTGCAATGAGTGATAGTTTTGTCGAGGATGTTCCTGTGCTGTCGTGAAGAACCACGGCAAAGAGGCCAAGAGGTGTGCACCTGTCCTTTGCCCCTGAGGTGACGTCTAAATTTGCTGAAAAGTTTCCAATAATGGATCCATATGCATCTGAACCGATTCCGTCATCCAAACCAACCCAATTAACGACGGGGTCATTGATACTCGCGAGTGAGGTTACTAAATCGACTGAGCCTGTTCCAGGACCTCCATCTGCTGAATGGACAGGCATTGAGCCATTTCTCGTAGGCACTCCTCCATATTGGCCCCACGGTTGGTCAACTGGATTCCATTGGTTCCCGGTACTTTTTACAACACGCTCTTCGTCCTGTAATGTCTCTATGGCCATCTGGCTAAGAGAGGTAAGAAGCATGAGTAGAACCATGCCAAGAGCTGGCAAGAATTGTTCCGTTCTCGAATGGCTTGCGCTACTCATTGTCTACATTGTGCATCAAGGGGTTGTTATTGCTTTGGGCGAAAGGTGCAGAAAGAAGCCTGATTTCCAGTAATTATTCCCTATTCGGGAGTGTTTTACTACATCCGCAGTAGCATGAATTAGGGGTGTGCTTCATATAGGGGTCGTTACTGGGCAAAATGACTTCGGTCACCTTCTCTCCCGAGGCGGCGCCGGTGAAGGACGGAAGAGGCTCACCCCCTTCCGCTTCATTGCTACGCTGAGAGAAGCCCGGGGAGAGGAATAAAGATGTACAAAATCGTAACAAAAGAGGATACTATTCGTATTCCGGCAGAGTACATGAAGAAAGGACAATCTCTCGATCAACATATCGATCGATTGGCTATGACTGCATTCGAAGGACGCTTTGATGAACAAAACCGTTTCATCTTGGTAACAAGCAACCATACACCACTTGGACGTGGCCGAATTATTCACGGCGATGGTGCAATTTACCAACGTGTTCGCTTCGATGCACTTCTTTTCTGCATGGATGACTACGAAGTTGTTGAAGGAGCAATTTCCGAAGTAAACGAATTCGGGGCCTTCGTCCGTATTGGACCAATGGAAGCCCTACTTCACAAGTCTCAGATTCTCGAAACCCAAGTCGAAGTTAACGTTGGAGCCGGAACTATTTCTGGCCGCGATGATGACAAGCGCCTAGGAATCGGTACTGCAGTTCGTGCCAGAATCGTTTCTCTATCTCCTGATACAAGTGATCCTCGTCGTTCAAAGATTGGATTGACCTGCAAGCAACCAGGATTGGGCTCCCTTGAATGGCTCCATACACCAGGTGAGTGAAAATGGCAAAGAAACCCTATGCATGCGGTGATTGTGGATTGATTCTACAAGACGATGTCGATCAATGCCCACGCTGCCCTTCTGCTCAAACAACAACTGACTGGCAAGGCTATGTCATTATCATTCATCCTTCACGTTCTGAAATCGCAGAACGCTTGAATATCGACAAATCAGGTCGTTATGCACTGAAGGTGAACATCCGTTAAGGAGAGAATAACAATGGAAATTGTAAGTCGTACAGAAAACAAATTGCTCAACCGTGTTGAAATCGAATTTCGATGGAGCCACAAGGGAAAGGAAACTCCATCTAAAAAAGAAGTTATGGACCTTGTAAAAACACTTGAGCCAGGATCAAACCCGGACCTCATTGTTGTTAAGAACTGCAAAACTCGATATGGACAAGCACTGACAACTGGCAATGCATTAATCTACGAAACAGATGGTGCTATGAAGGTTGAACCTGATTATATTTATGAGCGCCACAAGGGATTCCGAAGCGGTGCGCCAGCTGAAGAAAAGACGGAAGGTGATGAGTGATGGCAGAACCAAACCCAAAGGCAAAGTGGTCAAAATACGCTATTGCAGAAGATGGAACTCTTGAGCGAAAAGCAGAACACTGTCCAAACTGTGGCCCTGGGGTCTTCTTAGGTGTTCATTCTGACCGAAAGACCTGCGGAAGATGCGGTTATTCAGTCAAGATCGAATGAGTCATCATTCCATCATTCGTAACAACCCAAAGTCCATCTGGACTTCGAACATGTTGTACTACGACTTCTTGATTTTCAAATCGTCTAAAGTCGTGTTCCATTAATTCTAATTCTTCTCTCCATCCTGCGAGATACCACGAATTTAATTCTTCATTGTAGAGAACTCCTTGAATAGGGCCGCTTGAAGATGCTTCGCAGAAGAGTTTTCCTTCGCGATACCAATAGATGTGGCCGTTTTTCAAAACAAGTAAGCGATTCGAACCGACTGCTTTCACCTTGTCGAGTGATCCGTCTAGAACAAATGAACCTGTTCCGATTAAGGAACCATCCTCCTTTGAGAGGCGACAACAGCCTCCTGCTCTTGACCAGATTTCTATACTCGTCTTTGTAACACAGATATCGACTGATTCTTGGCTCATTGGTATGTTCTTCAAATCAGGCCATTCAGGGGGAGGGGCTCTCCATTGTTCAATTCCATTTGAGTTGAAGGAGTAGACTCCTCTATTCCATAAGATGAATATGAATCCATCCTCGTGTCGTTCTAAACCCAAAGGTTCAGCATCAAGGACATGTGACCATAATACTCCAGCGGGTTGTATTGCATTTTCTATAAGTCGAGCCTTGCGAACATCCCCTCTTTCAGCTCCGTTTTGGAATGGTTGTGTGCAACGTATTGCCCCCATTCTTGCAACGAGTAATTCTCGGTCAATCCATGTTGCAACAAGTAAATCATCAATCAGGATTACGTGTTCGATTGGTGCGGGAAACGGACGAGCAAACGGCTCAAGTTGATTCCATTCATCGTCTAAGCGGCAGAGCTCTCCATCCATGCCTATTGCTATTGCAAAAACATCTTCGATTGCTGGCGTTAGAAGTATTTTCATAACTTTGAATGGCAATTTCTTTGCCTTTCCTTTCTCGCCCATGTCCTTCCTACTGCTGGGTTGTTTGTCAATACTCGCTTTGAAAAACCGCTTCCGCTTCCATTGGTCATGGACGGAATCATTCTCATCGCTGTTAACGGTGATGACATTGCTTCTTCCAACCAAGCGAAATATCTTCTTAAGAAAGATACTTGGCTTACTCTCGATGATGTTGAACACCATGCTGCCTATCGGTACGAGCATGTCCGTCTATGGATTTTACCAGAACGAATACTTTGGGAAGATCATCTCGAAAAGAGGTGGGAAGCAGCGACAAATGAACCCGTACTTGAGGTAATTTTCCCGTCTCGTCATGCTGCAAAAAGTGGTACGCCCTGTTTAACTTTACATCCGATTGGAGTTCCTCATTTGGCACATGATAAACTTCCAGATTTTGGTGGCGAATCTGGATTTGCACCACCTCCGAGTACCCGGTTAGGGCCGTGGTGGAGACTGCTTCAAGAAAAGTGGGTTGGGAATTCTATTCCAGATTTCTCATTATCGCTTGAAGTGACTCATCATGGACCTATTCTCGATGTTCCTTGTCTGTTTATCGAAGTGGGATCGACTCAAGATTACTGGGATCATGAAGGGGCTGCTAAACTCCTCTCAGATGTTATTTGGGAAGGTCTTGGGCTTGATGATACACCGCAACTTGGTCATTGGGATCCCGTGATGCATCATTCACAGCCAGTCCTCATCACGTTAGGTGGAGGTCATTATGCACCAAAGGGTAACAAATTGGCTTCAGAAGAGCATGTTTGGCTCGGGCATATGCTCGCCAATCATTCCATCCCGTTTGGGTCTCCCGAAGAACCAGGGATTCTCTGGCGTCAATCAATTGATGCAATTGTTCAATCCACACAAAAAGCCTTTCCAAGGGGTTCTGTTATTGCAACCGTCGAAAAGAAGTCGTTTAAAGGATGGCAACGTCAACTTATTTTTCAGCATCTTGAATCGATATCGATACCTGTAGTTCGCTCAAAACCTTTCTTGGAAATGGTCAAAAGTCGCCAGCAGGAGCAATAACTTAAGGGGGAATAGACGTACTATCAAAATTCATTGTGGCCATGACAATTCGCATGCCCAAATGGTTTGTCCGTTGGGTTTCTCGACGATATGTTGCAGGATCGACCCTTGAGGATGCTGTCCGTGTGATGAAACGTCTTGAGGCAGAAGATGCCTGTTTTACAATTGACGTACTCGGAGAAGAAATCTCAACCATGGTTGAAGCAAATTACTTTCTCGAAGAATACGTTCGAGTTATGAATTCCATTGTTGAACACAGCATCGATGCAAATCTTTCAATAAAGCCTACAGCGTTTGGTTTGCTAATCGATGAAGCCAAAGGATTTGAGAACATTGAGTCGCTTGTCAGACAAGCAGCTGAGCATGATATGTTTGTCAGACTTGATATGGAAGACCATCGAGTTACCACAGAAACAATACAGGTTGTTCTCAAACTTCATGAAAAAGGTCTTACAAATGTTGGTACAGTGTTGCAAGGTCGTCTTCACCGTACATTGGATGATATTACAGATGTCGAAACAGAACTTGGTCCAATGGCAGATTACAGAATCTGTAAAGGAATTTACCTTGAACCCGAAGACATTGCATACACCTCGCGAGGTGACATTAGAAAGGCAACAAATGATGCAATCAAAGAAGCACTAACAAAAGGTGCTTACGTTGGTATCGCATCACACGATCAGCCGGTTGTAGATTTTTCACTAAAGACGCTTAATGAACTCAAAATGGGTCCTGGTCATTTGGATCCACGGTCAAATGCTGGTGCGGAGAGGAAAGGGAAAGGGCCTGGGTACGAATTTCAAATGCTCCTAGGCGTATGTGGTCCTTTGCGCAGAAAATTAGCTAAGCAAGGTCATCGAACAAGAGTGTACATTCCATACGGTGAGATGTGGTATGAATACAGTATTCGGCGTTTGCAAGAGAATCCAACAATTGGTCTTCAAGTCGCTAAAGCATTCTTGATGCCTTGGTCCAACCGTCCATGATTACTTTCGTCGTCGCTTTTTATCTCTACGATTTGTAGGTTGAACTCTTTTCTTGATGATTTCTCTTGGAAGAATCGGATTAGGATTGAATCCAAGTTTTCCTTCTTTCCAAGCCTGTCGACGCTCTCGCGGTGTCTTAGGGGCAAATCGCTCGGGTCTTGGAGGCTCATGAAGGTACATTCGCTTGATCTTCGAAGCATCTACGGTTCCACGGAGGGTTCTTCCCTCCCCAGTGTGAATCGCTCTGATTCTCCACGTCTGAGGTCCAATCTCAATAAGTGTGCTCGCTTTGAAAGTGGTCCCTTGGTCTACGATGAGTACATCTGGGGTTGAAAATTCACCACGTGTTTTGGTGATCTTAACTCGAAGCATGTCTTGCCGAAGCGCAACAGCTCGGATAATCTTTGTTGCCTCCATTGATTCTGAAGTCCCTTCCTTGGATTCCAAACGAGTAATTCTCCAAGTCATGTCATCATGCTCAAAGACATCGCCTAAATCCAGCCATTCATCAGAATCGAGGTCAATCGTGGCCATGTATGAATCTGGTCCATATGTTAGCATGAATGGGACTCTCTTCAATGGAGGTGGACGGAATTGTAGCTCATGTACTGTTGTACAATCGTTGCATCGTAGGAGGTAATCTTTACCCCTTCCCATCTCTCTTTCCCGAAGAATATCATGACCTGTAACATCGTCACATGTAGGACAAAGTACAGCATTCTCGAGTACTTCTTCTTCCTCGAAAAAGTCCTCCTCCTCGTCAAAGTCTTCCATCGGTCTCGTGCAGGCCTCGATGAATGACACCTTTGAAGGCACCGCATCTGACTTGAACACAGACTTCAAAACAAAATGTGGGCAGCACTAGCCAATGAGCGAAATCAAAAGGGAAGATGTCCTTCCTGCTCTTCTCGTTGCAGATGATGAGAGATCCAGGGATGAGCCTGAGATTGCAGCCAATATTTCAACACAGTTAGAACACATGGGTCTTCATACCTGGTCTATTTCTGTCATAAGGCGATTAAGAGATGCAGTTGGCCGTTTGGAGCCTACTTCAGTTTTAGAAATTGGTGCAAGTATTGGCCACCGTTCTGCATGGTTGTTTGACCTTTTTACAACCGAACAACCAAAGAAATTCGATTTGGTTGAACAAGGAGCTAAATTCGGAGTCATTCTTTTCCGTCTTCAATCACGATACGAAGCAGCACCTTGGTCAAACATATTGGTTGGAGAATTTTCAACACTTTTAGCCGAGGCTAAAGCATGGTCGATGACAATGAAATCAGGAGTTGGCACCGGTGAAAAACGCCTCGATCTAACATATGATGCAATAATCGTCGACGACCAACCTGAAAAAGTGGCTTCTACAATATCTGAATCCCTTCCATTACTTTCTCAAAACGGAGTGTTGTTCACAGTTGAACCACCAACTCCAACGGGTGATTATGATGAACTCGATGAAAATGAACAGGCAAAGGTGGACGGATTCAATGATTGGATAAAACTCATTGAAACAACTAATTCAACCCACCATATGGCATTTGTACCATTGTTCGAGGGTACTCTTGTTGCCTTCTTCAAACGTTAAGTCAAGTTTCACTTGCTTTTTCCAGCAGTGCTTGTATGTCGAGTAAACCATAACCATACTTGTCATCATGACCTGATTGACTCTCTTGAGGCGAGACTGTTTGCATAAGCCAATCCTTGACTTGGTCGATTGTAGATACATCGCTTGATGTCCCGTTACTCGCTAGTTCAGGATTTTGTTCGAGGAGTAATGCGATAGCCCCTGTTACGAATACAGTTGCAGCACTGGTGCCACTTGATGATGACCATGTTCCTTTGTTGTTGAGGACAGGGACTTCCTTGGCAGGTGCGACAACTTCAGGCTTCTTGTCGGGATCGTTTCGTGGCAATTGGAATGGAAACAGGCTTCCTCCATTGTTTCCAATTGATGATTTGGACCATGGGCCTCCTGATTCTGTGACTCCACCAACGCATATCACGCGTCGTTCACCTCCAGGAGATGCAACGTCGCCATCATCCTCTTCTCCGCCGTCGTTTCCAGCAGCAGCAACAACAAAAATTCCTCGAGTCGTTGCATCAGCGACTGCATCTTCGATTGTTCTCCCACCCGAATCGATGAATGGAAGTAAATCGGGAGCACCTCCCAGAGATAATGAAATGATATTCGTATTCATATTGATGCACCAATCAATTCCAGCAGCAACATCTTCTTCATATCCAGAACCGTTTTCTTGCATTACCTTAGCAACATAGAGATCAACATCTGGAGCTATCCCATCAAGCCAACCATCAGCGATAAGGATTCCAGCCATATTTGTGCCATGGCCATTGTCATCATACGGGTTCGTTTTACCTTGGACAATGTCTGTCCATCCTTTCAATTCATAGCCATCAAGGTCTGGATGATCAAGCTCAATACCGGTGTCTACAACACATACCTTCACACCTTTCCCAGTCAACCCGTTCGGCATTCTGATGAGATCTTGATATGCATCTTCTGAATCAATCAATGCATCTTTAGGTTTCACGAAGCTTAACGCATCTCCCACCAATACACTGTAAAGAAATCCTGCTATCAGAATAAGCATTATTCCAGTGCCTATACTGACAATCTTTCGAACGATGACGAGATCATTTTCTAGTTGAGGATTCATCACAACTTCTGGAATTGATTCTTCCATATAACTTCCTCAACTAAATGCAGCTACGGCTTCGGAGAAGGTATCCACAAATCGTCGGACATCTTCTTCGGTGTTGTAAAAATAAGCAGATGCTCTTAATGAGCCGTTGTATCCTTTGTCGTTAAACCATGAATGAACGCAATGTTGTCCTGAGCGCACCATGACTCCAGCAACTTCGTCAAGTAATAATGCAATATCATGAGCTGGGAGTTTGTCATCGAGTAACAAAGAACAGATTCCCCCTCGTTTCGAGGCATCCTCAGGTCCGATAATTGAGACTCCAGAAATATCTTTGACACCTTCTGACATGATTTTATTCAGAGATTGTTCATGAGCATGAACTTCATCCATGTTGAGTTGGGTTAAGTAATCAATCGCAGCTCCTGTTGCCATCATGCCCGCAAAGTGACCGAGTCCACCTTCAAATTTCGAAGGAGGTTTCGCCCATTCTAAAGACTCATACGTAGATGATGTAACTGTTTGTCCACCGGATTGTATTGTTCTCATGTTCTCAAGTAGTTCGGTCCTACCCCACAGCCCACCCATGCCAGATGGTCCAAGCATTTTATGGATTGAAAAAGAATAGAAATCAATGCCGAGGTCTTGAACATCGACACTCATATGGGGTGCTGATTGGGCACCATCTATGGATACAAGAGCACCGTAATCCTTTGCAATTTTTGTAATATCTTTTACAGGTATTTCTACACCATCAAGATTCCCAACGTGACTCATTGAAACCATCTTGAGGTTGGAACCTGCCTCTGCACACGCTTCTTCAAAGGATTCTAAATTGAACGTATTATCTTGATTTGAACGAACGATTCGATGATCTATTCCTTGCTCTTGTTCAAGTTGGAGCCATGGGACAAGGTTGGAATTATGTTCCCTATCAGTCGTTAAGACGACATCACCCTTGTTCCATTCCAATCCTTTTGCAATTTGGTTGAGGCTATGAGTTGCATTTCGTGTGAAAACAATTTCGTTTACAGATGGTGAGGAGAGAAAATGTGCTAACTTAATCCTCGATTGTGAAATGGTTTTGGACACATGAGTCCCATAACGATGAACCGAACGACCGCCACATCCTGGTGTATTGATGTAGTAATCTTGAATTGAATCAATGACAGATTGTGGTTTCAATGTAACGCAAGCATTGTCTAAGTAAGCAACTGGATCATCGAGCATAAGGGCTGGGAAATCTTTTCTATATTGCTTCATCCAAAATCACCAAGCCTCTTCATCTGGTGCAACCTCAGCCATAATGAACTTACTACGTAGATCCTCTTCAGCAGAAGCAGCAGCTTTTGTTCGAACAAGTGCTTCAGTTCCAAGCATACGTTGCGGGAACCATATTGTCCACATAAGTAGTGGTATGCAAATCAGGGAAAGTACCACGTAAATGGCAATCAAAATCGGTTGATCAGCCATCCTTTCTGCAACGAAGTGTGCACCACTCCAAGAACTCAAAATCGCTAATCCACACCATGCTAGGCATATTGTAGTCCATGCCTTGAGTGAATGTTCAGCCATTTCAGCTTCCATCATCCGCACATCTTCGTGCAAGTGATTGGTTTCCACATGGAGGTCTCTCGTCTCTGTGACTGCTTTGATAAAGAAATATAAGAAAAAGATACAAACCAATGTCACCAGTAATCCACCCATCATCTGTGACAAGTCAAATGCAATTGGGAATTGTTTATTTTCTACGTGGAATAAAATTTGGGACAAACCTAGACCTCCCCATATTAACATCAGTGTAATACTGTGCGTCCTCATTATCGGAAACAATCGAAGCAATTGGTATAGGAACCATCCCCAGCATACAATGGATAAAATCATCTGGAAATAGGACGTTGCTCCAGATTGTTGCAAACCCTCCAATCCTGAAATTCGTGCATCTCCTCCATTGATTATTTCACCATTAAACGTTCCAAGTAGGATTGCAATTGTACCTGCGAGCATTGCAATCAAATGTTGCTTATTCCATTCGTCCCGAATTAATTTCCATTGGAAAATAATCTCTTTTCGAATGGTGAGAATCATCGGGTGGAAATCAAAGAATTTAGGTTTAATTTCAATATCTGAAAGGCGGAATGGTAAGGTGTTATGATTCGGGTCTAAGACCTCGTTTTCCCCACCGCCCATGCACAGCCCAAGAGGTTCACCTTTGAGTTTGTTGCGCTCCTTGTTTTACGAAGCGAGAGCGTTAAACGGTGATGTCGTTTGGATTGGATTGCGAGCCGAGATCGCATAGCCTGGTAGTGCGCGCGACTGGAAATCGCGTGGGCCTGTCCCTCGGGAGTTCAAATCTCTCTCTCGGCGCCATCTCTTTACTTACGCGAAGCGATTATATCGGCATTGTTGGTGGCTCGGGTTACGCCACCGTGGCTTAGCGGTATAGCACCTCATTGGTAATGAGGAGGTCGCGAGTTCAATTCTCGCCGGTGGCTCCACTCTCAAAACATGATTCTAATGGTTGTAGTTCCCCTAAACATTAAGAGGCCTCTTTACCGACTTTAGAATGAAGAAGGCAACTTCTTCGGATGGGATGGGAATGAAAGAATCTACTGAAAAGAAGGCTGATATGCGAGAACGAGTGAAGGAATTACAACTGCAAGTTGATGATCTCAAAGAACTTGTAAACACACTCTTGTCGGTCATTGTTGAAGAACCAGACGGCGTTCACTCAGGTGCTGCGCCAACTTCTGGTCAACCAATGGCCAACATGTGTATGTGATTATCCTTTAATCACTGCTAATGGCTCAAGACGAAGAACAGGCCGTGCAAGGTTTGCTGCATATGTATTTTCGATTACATTGTCGACATTTTTGTATGCTGCAGGAGCTTCTTCCGAAAGAATATTTTTTGTTGCAGCATGAACAATGACTCCTTGTTCATCTAGGACACTTTTTTGAACGTCTGGATCGATTGTTTTTCGAGCAACAGTTCGGGACATTGCTCTTCCAGCTCCATGGCATGCACTACCGAATGCTAGGTTTTGTCCATTCACAGGCCCCGCCATAATCCAAGAGCCTCTGCCCATATCTCCAGGGACCAGTACTGGTTGTCCAGTTCGCTTGAACACGTCATGACTTTTCATTTGGTCTCCACTAAATGCTCTTGTTGCTCCTTTTCGATGAACTACACAGGTGCAATTGGCTCCATGGATTGTATGATCTTCGATTTTTGCGATATTGTGAGATACATCATAAATTGTTGTGAGGTCGACAACATCGCCAAGTTCTGCTTTCAATCCGAGAAACAATCGATGAGCCAAGACTGCACGATTTGCAAAGGCATAATTTGCAGCGGTTTTCATATCGTTGAGGTATGCTTGTCCTTGCTTTGAATGAATGGGTGCTGCAGCCAATTGTCGATCTGGTAACTCATATCCCCATTCTTCATCTACCCAAGCCCCATTGCGTTGTTTAAGCCTCATTTCGAGTTCATGAATATGGTCGCTGCATACTTGATGACCCAATCCTCTTGAACCAGAATGAATCATGGCGATGACTTGATCGGATTCAACACCCCATGACTTAGATGTCTCTTCATCTGCAATCTCAGAAACTCTTTGAAGTTCAAGAAAATGATTGCCGCTTCCCAAAGTTCCAAGAGCCCTCAGACCTCTATTCTTGGCTCGCTCGCTTATCGAGACTTCATCAATTTCGAAAGAACCATCCGATTCAACGCTTCCTTTTGCGTGATAACTGCTAACATCAATAGTCTCAAGTTCCGATAAACCACCTCTCAGGACTGATTCAAGTTGTTGTGCGTTGATGTTAATGCCTCCTTTTCCTGAGCCTCCTGCAGGGATTCTTCCGTTCAATCTGGAGGCTAATTTCGTAAGGTTAGGGATTTCATCAACTGTTAGATTGAGAGCTACAGCACGTACGCCACAATTTATGTCAAAGCCAACTGCTCCTGGAGAAATACTACCTCCTTGGTCACCATGATTTACGTCGGTTGCTACAACGCCTCCAATGGGTAAGCCGTATCCGTAATGCCAATCAGCCATTCCCCAAGCAGTTCCGACAATACCGGGCAATTGAGCTGCATTGAGCAATTGCTTAGGACCTCGTCCATCTTGATACGATTTGATTTCATCCATGGTCGCAATAAGGGCTGCATCCACTTTCATTTTTCCAAATGCCTTGATCCGAACAACCCCTGGCGTGGACGTATCCACATGGTTCATCCATTCAGGCTCCATGGTTGTGGTTAGACATCATTCATTTGATGATTTCCGATATTACTGCTCATTCTCGTGGGAGGATTGAAAGCAAGGAGGAACACCCCAAGAACGAGGGCGTAACATGAGTTTACCTGCAATCGACCTAGCAGTTTTTCATGAAAACGGCTATTTCCGAAAACAGTGCACAATAACAGAACTTTGGTTTTGGACGTGTGATACAGATCGAACGACTTGCGGAGATACTCACCAAGATGAGTATACCTTCATTGGAAAACCACTTATCGCAGGATTTGAACAACGCGGGAAAGAACTGAAAGATTCCATGCGTGAATCGTTTCTCTCCTTTTTTGAAACGAATCAACATCATCGAATCGAACCATATCCTGTTCTAGCACGCTGGAGAGACGATATTCACCTAACGATAGCTTCTATTGCAGATTTTCAACCCCATGTTACGTCAGGTCAAGTACAACCTCCTGCCAATCCACTGACGATTTCCCAGCCCTGTATCCGTTTGACTGATGTAGACGCAGTTGGACGTTCAGGTCGACACCTAACCACCTTTGAGATGATGGCGCATCACGTATTTAATCGCCCAGATGAAGGTGAATCGTATTACTGGATGGAGGAATGTGTTTCATATTGCCATGCCATGTTAACCGATACATTCGGTATAGACGCTCATGAAATCACCTATGTGGAGAATCCATGGTGTGGTGGCGGTAATGCTGGGGCTGCTGTCGAAGTCATTGTAGGAGGATTGGAATTAGCGACTCTCGTATTCATGAATCTAGAGGAATCTCCAGATGGTGACATCGAGCTAAAGGGAGACCGTTACAAAGAAATGCCGTTGCAGATTATCGATACAGGGTATGGACTTGAACGATTTTGCTGGGCTGCAGCGGGTACACCCACTATTTACGAAGCCATTTATCCTCAAACCGTTCAATGGCTCAAGGAGATGAGTGGTTTTTCCTCTGTTGCTGAACAATGGCCTGATTTAGATTTGGATAGTCTATTGGGAGAAATGAGTCGCTTGAATGGCATCATGAATATCGAACCCGGCGTCGATGCTGATGAGCTATCATCTCTGTTTATCGGTCGACTAAAGGAACGAAATGTGGAACTCACGAAAGAGCAGTTCATTGGCGTAACAGAACCTCTTTCACGAATTTATGCGATTCCAGATCACCTTCATGCTCTTTGCCATATGCTTGGAGATGGGTTGGTTCCTTCCAATGCTAAAGCCGGTTATTTGGCTCGAATGCTGGCTCGTAGAATCTTACGTATGCGAGATGATTTAGGGATCTCGATTACACTTTCTGAATTAATTCAACATCATCTTGAAGTCAATATGGACGGTCATGAAATGAAACAAACAAGAGATGGTTTGATCACGATTATGGAACTTGAGGAAAGCCGATACAAAGAGGTCCTTCGCAAAGGTTCTAATTTAATTCAACAGGAGTTAAAATCAATTGATTCTGAGGCTGAAGAATTACCTGACATACTTCTGTTCAAACTCAATGATTCACATGGTTTGCCTCCTGATATGGTCATTAACATCGCTAAAAGTAACGGGTGGAGTAATCTTCGCCTCCGCACAGGATTCTCTGCAGAGATGGCAGAAAGGCACGCGATTATGGCAAAACAAGCTGCTTCGACTACAGTTCAACCACAAATTGTCGAAGACCTCCCTAATTTGCCAAACACTGTGCCACTTTACTATGAAGATGTTCAACAGCGCTCCTTTGATGCAAGCGTATTGGCATCGTTGCCTCTGATTGATGGTATGGGACCCGAGGGAGCAACTCATGCAATTGTTTTGGCCGAATCCTGCTTTTACCCCGAAGGTGGTGGCCAAGAAGGAGACCATGGTTCACTTTCCACAGATGCAGTTACACGCAACGTCCTCGATACTCAAAAGATTGGAGAGTTGATTATACATCTTAGTGATGGTCCGTTCTCAATTGGTGACTTGGTTCATGGTACGATTGATTGGAAGCGACGAAAACAATTGATGGATCATCATACTGCAGTCCACATTGTCGGTGGTGCTGCACGACGTATTCTTGGCCCACATATCTATCAAGCTGGTGCAAACAAATCAGTCGATCTTGCACGATTGGATATTACGCATTATCGACGTTTAAATCGAGACGATCTTGATGCGATTGAAATTTTAGCAAACGAAGTTCTTGGACTTGTATCACGTACTGAGAAAACTGTTCTTGCTCGTCATGAAGCAGACAAAAAGCATGGTTTTGATTTGTATCAAGGTGGTGCTCCGAAAGGAAACAGTATTCGAGTCTTGAGAATATCAGATCACGATGTACAAGCATGTGGTGGGACTCATCATGATGAACCCGGTCAAATTGGTTCAATCCGAATCATTCGCTCAACGGCAGTGCAAGATGGTGTGGAACGACTTCACATCGTAGCTGGTGATGCAGCATTGCAATATGCTCGCTCCCAAGACTCAATTTTGAGAACGGCTTCAGAAACGTTTGGAATTGCAAATGAGGATTTACCAAAAACTGCTGAACGATTCTTTGGTGAATGGAAAGATCAAAAGAAAAGAATCGAACAACTTGAAGCAGAAATTGTTCGTTTGAGAACATCAGGTGGTGGAGATGATTCACTTGAGATTGATGGTGTTCGTATTGTTGTCATGGAACTTGATGGGAATCTGAAACAACTCACATCAATGCTTCAAGAATTAACGAGAGAACAATCAAAACCAACGCTTGCCATTCTAGGTTCTCGTGAAGGGGGCGGTAAATTGATGGTTGCTTGTACGGAAGGAACAATTGCTTCAGAACGCTACAATGCAGTCGAAATTCTTCGTTCGATTATCCCTCATATCAACGGTGGAGGCGGTGGACGCCCAACAATGGCTCAAGGTGGTGGCTCAAATCCTGATGGATTAGATGATGCATTACAAGCTGCTAAAGATCTCCTTCAGTCTTAATTTACAATCGATTCGATTGCAATATGATCAAATTCAGATACAGCATTGCTCAACGCCTCTTCTAAGGGGAACCACTTGGCTTCAGCAATTTCACCTTGCTTTAATTTCAAATCCGAGATTGCTCCATTCCATTTTGAAAAGTAAGTGAAACTCATGAAAGAAATACCATCTCGATGGAATGAACGTTGGGTGATAATGGGTTTTCTATCATCGACTTGTAGGGATATACCGAGTTCCTCATATGCTTCTCGAACACAGCCTTGGGAAGGTTCCTCGCTATGATTCATGTATCCTCCAGGGAGTGTCCAGTATCCTTTGAAAAAACCACGTTCGACCTTTGCCATCAAAACTTCATGTTGTTCGTTTTGTATGATCACTTTGGCTACGAGTCTGTGGATTGATCGGTAGACTGCTTCTCTGACCACAGGATGAACAGTATTGTCTGAAATGACTTCATCCTTCCAAGTCCAATGCGATGGCCAATCAATGTTTGGTAATCCATGAATAACTCGTATGCTCAATTCATTGAATCGTATATCGGTGAATCGCTCTTCTTCCCAAGGGATCTTCATTCCATCCAATTCCTGCCTTGTTGGGAATCGAAGAATTGGTGTTGATTCTTGCCGACCCATCATGCATGGCTGAGGTCCAATACCTGATTCATCAACGAGCAGTAATTTCCCATCATGCTCGAGATAAACCACTTCTGTTGGATGCATGGTTAACCCTAGACCCCCTCCCTCATCAAATCTCGTCTAAATTAGCGTGAGGTTTGAAGTAGAAGTTTTGCCACCCAAGGTCATGCAGGTCGAAGATATACGTCCGAGTGGTTGGGCATGCGCTTATCTTGTAAGCAACGGTGAAGATGCGGTATTAATCGACCCAGTATGGGACCATATTGACCATTATCTCGGAATCCTAGAACAACGTTCACTGACTCTTATTGCCTGTATGGCAACGCATACACATGCTGACCATATCACAGCATGTTTTTCACTTTCAAAGCGATTTGACATACCCTACATCATGTGGAAAGATACACCTTCTCTTGGCGTGACACTCTATGTTGATGAATCAACACAACTCAATGTAGGTGGAATGAATTTTTCCTTCCATCATGTCCCAGGACACACACAGGACTCAATGATTATTGAATGTGATAATCACATCTTTACTGGGGATTTTTTCTTTAACGGAGAAGCAGGCGTTGGTAGAGATGATTTACCAAGTGGCCGCTTAGAAGAACATTGGTCTTCGCTCAAGGTGTTTACACGCTTTTCTGATGATGTACTTGTTTGCAGTGGCCACGAACCTCCGAGTACAACACTCCAAACGCTTGGATGGAATCGAATCCATAATCCTATTTTATCGATGAAATCTCTTGAAGAATTTACCATCTGGCAGAATAATTCAGTGGAAAATCTAGGCTCTGTTTCAAAAATAAAAGTGGCTTTACCAGCCAATATTTTCGCAGAAATTCCAGATGAAATTCCGTGGTTATAGTTTTCACAAAGATACCAAACACCTTTGAAGGTCCTTCGGTGCCATCAACCATGAGTCGTACATCTAACAGTCGTCTTCTAACCGTGTTCTTTCTCCAGTTCATATTCTTGGTATCACTCGCATCTCCTCTTGCTCAGGGAACAAACCCATACGGGGATTTGGATAAGATGGATTCAGCGCTTGAAGAAGCGCTAGCAAGCAACGTTGATGATTCGACTCTCCATGAAGTCATCTTTCAACTGAAATCACCTGTCACTTCTGACGATCTTGATTTCATTAAAACAACAGGAGCAATACATCTTCACGAGGCATTGCTCATTGACGGAGGTCTCTTTGAAGCCACCTCTGATACAATACGCAAGCTCTCTCTCTGGGACCGAATTGAATATCTTGAACTCAACCGTGAACTCGATTTCTTCTATCTACCTTCTGAATGGGGAGGTCCAACAGATCCTGGGATAATGATGCATGAAACAACCCACGTTGTACGAGCAACCGATGCTTGGCACAGAGTTATTGTCGATACAGATGGCAAAGTGGCTTATGAAACAGACTTAGCCTTTTCAGAGTGGGACGGCGATGGTACTGCGATTGTAGACCTTGACACAGGAGTTGACGCTGGTCATCCTGACTTTGACTATCTTGAACCATGGACTGGAGAGAAGACCATCTACTCTGCTAAGTGGGATGGTGTCTGGACAGAGACAACAAATTCTGATACTTCCTCAGGACACGGGACTCACGTAGGTGGTACCATTGCTGGAAATGGTGATGCATCTGCTGGAAGAAGGGCCGGAGTTTCCAAAGGAGGGCAACTTGTTGCACTAGGTACAGGTGACGGAGCATCTATTTTTGCTGCTGAACAAGGACTTGAATGGACCTATCAACATTCAATCCCTTCACAAAATCCTTTCCACATTCGTGTCGTTTCCAATTCATGGGGAACTGACGGTGATTATGATCCAAATGGTGCTATTGCTACTTTGACTGATATGCTGACTTATGAGAACGGTGTGGCAGTTATTTTCGCAGCCTCCAATTCAGGTGGATCTGGCGGTGGTGGTGAATGCACAGGTGATTTGCGTACCAACGTGTATGCCAATACTCCGTCCGCTATCTCTGTGGCAGCACTTACACACGACGGTAGTGCAGTGACATCTTTCTCTTCTCGTGGATGTATGAATCAACAGCATACATGGCCTGATGTTGGGGCGCCTGGTCGCGATATTTGGGCGACAGCTCCTCGCGGAACTGCCATTGATGCGAGCACGAAATTACAGGGTGATTTGTATTATATGTCGATATCTGGAACATCAATGGCTACTCCACACGTCGGAGGTATGGCTGGATTAATTCTCCAAATTGCACCTTCTCTCGGTGTTGCTGATTACCATCGAGATGATCATGATGAAGGCTCCAGTCTTGTAGGTGGAGAGGGTACTGCATCCTATGGTCAATTCGAAGATTGGGATACAGCCAATTTTTCTCGAGTTCATGAGTTAGAATTGATTCTAGAATTAACTGCAACCTACGAAGGTATGGCGAATTCTTGTGAAGATGGGAACGCTGATGATGGTTGCAATGACATCCCTGCTGAGTGCTATCGAAGTACGACTGGAGAATGCCATGATTGGAGAATAGGACACGGTCTAACAGATGTTGATGCTGCTGTTGCTCTTGCAAGAACGCTCCAACTCATGCGAGACCAAGACGGAGATGGTTTGGTTGAATTCCCCCAGTATACCGTATGGGATGCTTGGGAAATTTATGAGGAAATGATGGTTGAGAAAACAATCACCGTCAACACTGACAGACTTCACCACGGATGGAAAGGAGATTGGAATCACTTCAACAATGGTGCTAGCGGAGCAGTCTATTACACTGAAGATTCACACTATGTCTGGATACCTAATGGAACCACACAACTTGAAGCTCGTTTTATTCCAACTGAATTTGATATCGATACGGCCCAAGCAGGTGCTCTTCAACTTGAGATTGACCTAGGTGAAGATGGAAGTAATGATGCTCAAGGTGCTTGTTCACGTGTATCTGATGCATGGATTTGTGATCTTGATGTTGATTCCTCATCATGGAATACCTGGGCACACTTCGACGTGACAGGTCAGGCAGCAACTCTACTTGGAATCATCAACGACCCTGAATTCTTTGAATCCCGAATTCCCTACACAGTCGATGTAACCCTGACCCTTGATCTGAGTGAACCAGTTGACATTTCCTTTGAACAACGTCCTGACTTCTACTCTGACCTTGATCCAGCAATTCCTTCTCAAGACTATGATAGCGAATATGACGGTCATTTGACATTCACGAGAATGGCCTATGACCAACAAGCTGTATTTTCCTTAATCGTTCCTAAGGAGGTGGTTGAAGATTCTGAGTCGGAGGGCTTCTTCTCAGCATTAGGTGATGTATTTTCAGAATACTTAGGTGTTGCAAGTTTCTTCTCAATGTTCATGCTAGTAGCTGCCATTGGCCTTGGTTACTTGATTCGTTCATCCCGTATCAATGAACCTAAATTTTTGGTTTCTTCAACCATTGATGCAGAATTAATCGAAGATTAAATTGGGTTTTGAGGAGCCTCTGTAGGCTGATTACTTGGCATAGAGTCAAGATCTTCAAATGTCATTTGACCAGTATGAATTTCTTCAATCTCTTGTAATCTTTCTGCCATTGGTTTACGAACAATGAATTCGATACGTCCTTTTGTTCGTGTCAAATCATAGGATAATGGGTCGAGTGTTTCAATGACTTGCTCCTCAAACGAGCGTTGAATCTTTTTCCCTCGCCACACTGAGTAGCCCCATTGATAGGCAATTCCTACAATGGCTGCACCGTACAATACTGCGAGAACTGTTGTAGCAAACAAAGCAGGATTTCCCCCTCTTGATTCTTCTAAGAGGTCGCGGCCAAGCAGGAAAATAAGCCCGACTCCAACGAGGGGTTTGAGCAGAGATTCAACCCATTGGTCGATTGGAATAAGTCGGCCCTTTGCAGGATCGACAAAGACGAGATCAGTTTCAAATGCAGTCGACAATACTCCCACGATTGCGAGTAAACCAATGTAGAGCAGAGAGGCAAGTATAATCTCTATTCCAAAATCATCTAACTTGAATACCCAGTGAATGATCAGCCAAGCAAATAATCCAAGGAATACGCCTCTAGGAACTTTATGGAAATGCTCGAGATGTTGGGAAAATTCTGTATAACTTCGTGCAGTTGACTGATTCCCCCTATGGGATTGAGGGATGTGGATAATTTGCCAATGCATTCCTTGTTCGACTGCGCCCAATCCACGAATCAGTACTCGTTGCCGAATAAGGATGAATTCAACGAGAAGAATGACTGGCAATCCTACGATCATGACTGGGAGGGCTACAACAAAGGCCAGTGGGAAAATGATGAGGGCTGGTAAAATTAAGAAGTGGGTAATTGACAATGGGTTAAGGATATCAGCCTCTATCAGACGTTGTCTCGATGGTGTAAGCCGTAAACTACGTGCGATATCATTCAATGCATGACGGTAACTTTCGATTTGTCTTCCAGCATCAATAATCTGCCTGACAGTAGTCCTATACTCTGATTCTTCATGACCTCCACCAATCCAGAAACGCCAGATAAATCGCAGTGGTATAGCTGCAACAACTGGGACTGCCAATATACCAAGTGCCCATATTAGGGCCTGGACATCAACTTCGGTCGCCATGTGCTCACCAAACATAGCGTGTTGTCCCTTTGTTTTGAATCCATTGCGAAGAATGGATTTTATCCCAATGTTCTAACACCGTGTCGAAGAGTGACCAATTCATGCGTAGGATTGCAGTTACTGATGGTATGGCTGATGAAGCAATTAAACGATTAGAACAAGCTGATTGCGAAGTTGTACGTCAATTCATTGAACTCCCAGATTTACTTGATGGAGCATTGGCTGATTTTGATGCAGTTATTGTTCGTAGTGCTACGAAAATAACAAAGGAAATTCTAGAAGCAAGTACGCCCGGCCTCAAAGTAGTCGCAAGAGCTGGTGTTGGCGTCGATAACATCGATCTCGATGCTGCTTCCAAACTTGGAATTCCTGTTGTTAATGCACCTAGGGCAAGTACACAAAGTGTGGTTGAATTGACAGTTGCTCATTTGCTTGGTTCTCTTCGCTACATTCCTACTGCAGACCGTACTCTTCGTTCAGGTACTTGGGCGAAAAAAGAGTTGACTGGGACTGAACTTTATGGCAAGCGACTCGGATTGATTGGATTCGGTCGGATTGCGCAAGGTGTTGCTCGAGTCGCTCAAGCATTTGGTATGGAGGTTCATTCCTATGACCCATATCTCCCAAGTCCAATAGCCAAGAAATTTGACGTATCAATGCATAAAACGGTTGACAGTTTGTTCAAGCGTTGCACGCACATTTCGATTCATTGTAACCTCACCGATGAAACTCACCATCTTGTTGATTCTGAACGAATTTCAATGATGCCTGGCAAGGATCCGAATAATTTGCCTTGTGGGAATCACATCGTTAATTGTGCAAGGGGCGGGATTATTGATGAAACAGCTGCCTTGAAGGCACTTGAAAATGGACAACTTTCATCACTCGCCCTCGATGTATTTGAAAACGAACCTGTTGACGCATCTTCTCTTCTCCTACAACATCCACATTTCCACGGTACACCTCACATTGGGGCTGCAACCATAGAGGCTCAACGACGTGTTGGATTAGACATTGCAGATGCGGTCCTCGTCGCTTTGAGTGGTTCATTGCCAGAAACAACAGTGAATCGCTCATCGCTTTCTTAGTTCCATTTTCACTTTGCAAGTGGTGTGAGCACAAGTCTTGCCTTAGAGATGCAGTTCAGAAGACATGGGCCGTACAGTACCAACTTGGAGAGGTCGTGTCGAACAGGAAATAGAACGTCTTGTGCCTTATCGAAGAGCCCTTTCATTGGATGATTGTTGCAACTTCGATATGATGCTACATGATGTTCGCACTCGTCGAGCAGCAGGTGGAATGCTTCCCGCACAAGAAGAATGGAAACCAATGCTCCTTTCCATGCTCTTAGGGGCTCATCAACGAATTCGAGTCTTGGAGGGGCGGCTTGAAGCACTTGAACGTCAATTAACAGATGCAGGTGTACTCAATGGAGGCTGAAGGAGATAACGGATGGATTCTTGATGCCCATCTTTGTTCGGAAAGAAAAGATATGATCGTATGGATTGTTCCCAAAGAAGGGCCAGTGTTTTCATACCGTGAACAATGGAATCCCTTGCTGCACGTTTCTGGTTTAGTTTCAGATCTTGAGATACTGATTGAATGGTTGCAGCAACCAGAGATTAAGATCAAATTCGGGATATTAAGTCATTTATTTGAATACAAACGATTGGAACTCGGTTTCGTCGATAAAACACGTGTGCTCACAGTGGAAGTCAAAGGTCATGGATTGCTCAAACAACTTGCTCAACATATCGAGGAACGCGGGAAGCATGTCCGCTTCACCCTCTATTCGGTGGACTTGCAACCAGAACAATCCTATCTCACTTCGAAGCGTTTGTCCATTGGTTCTTCGGTTATGATTGAAAATCAACAACTTGTTGCAATGGAACAGGAAGTGAATCAACGTTCATTGAGATGTTGTCGACTTGAAGTTGAATTCTGTAAGGACAAGGGATTTGCAGATAGTTCTACTGAGATCTCTTCTGCTCGCATAGAGGAATGTGATTCTGAAGGGAAGAGGTTTGGCAGGAGTTTCATGATTCCTGCCCACCATCCATCATTTGCTATGACACTTGGGCAGAGTCTGAGAGAATTCGACCCTGATGTCATCTTTACACGGGATGGTAATACGCTCGCTCTTCCAGCGTTAATGACGCATGCGAAGAGGAGTGGGCATACCTTGAAGCTTGGTCGCAATTCTTCCGTTCTTCGCCAAATCGGTGTTGCAAGAACAGTTCATTCCTATGGGCAAGTTCTTCGTAGCGACCCCCAATTTTCATTTGAAGGTCGAATTCATATCGATTTTTCATCTAGTTTTATGTTCAAAGAAGGGGGTCTTTCAGGTCTGTATGAATTAGCGGTTGTTTCCGCTACACGAATAAGCGATGCAGCTCGTAAATCTCCTGGGTCGGTAATCAGTGCCATTCAGAATCGAGTAGCAATGGAAGATGATGTTCTTGTCCCATGGAAGAAAACGAGGCCAGAAGATACGAAAAGTGCTTGGGATCTTCTTCAATCAGATCGGGGCGGACTTTACCTCGATAGTAAACCTGGAGTTTATTCAAACGTCATCGAACTGGATTTTGCCAGCCTTTTTCCAAGTATTATCGCAACACGAAATATCTCGCCGGAAACTCTGAACTGCAGTTGTTGCCAGCCAGCCAGCAATACCGCTCCATTGCCATTGCATCCCGAATCAGCAAAAAAGAAATTTCAATTGCATGAACGGCAATGGCAGTCCGCAAGCCTTGCCTTTCCACGTTATTCGTCGACAGCTTTCCAAGTCCCAGGACTTTCAACGCATACCTGTGGCCGGATTCATGGTTTCCTTGGTCGTGTGGTGGCTCCACTCATTGAGCGAAGAAAACAATTGAAGAAACAAGTCAAGAACAAAAAAGACCGAGCAGATCGTCAACAGAATGCTTTGAAATGGCTTCTTGTCACTTGCTTTGGCTACACTGGTTATCGTAACGCTCGGTTTGGACGTATTGAAGCACACGAAGCAATCTGTGCCTGGGCGAGAGAACTTCTTCTTCAGACGATTGAACATGCTCAACAGTCAGGTTGGGAGGTTCTTCATGCCATCGTTGACTCAATTTGGGTTCGTGATGTACAGGGAAGGACATACGAACAACAACAGGAAGATGCTTTGGCTTTAGCCCAAGAAGTGCAGAAATTCACCGGAATTCCTCTCGAATATGAGGCGACATACGATTGTATTGCCTTTTTACCGAGTCGAGTCCATTCAGGAGGTTCTCTAACCAAATATTGGGCATATGGGAAGGATGGTCTAAAGATTAGAGGTCTTGAATTGCGTCAACATTCAACCTGCCAATGGATTCGTAATCTCCAGCAACAAGCTTTGCAGATTCTTTCAAACACCACTGATCTAAGCAACGGTCTTCCATCCTATTCTGTTCAGAAAATGGTTCAGAACCTACTACTTGATGAACTTGAGAAACTCGAGAATGGAATGATTACAATTGGTGACCTTCTGATAGCTCAACGCATTTCAAGAGAACCGACTCAAGGTTCAGTACAATCTCTAGCAATGCTTGCTTTCCAAAGGCATCAAGCACATGGATTTCCTCTCACCGTCGGTTCGAAAGCACGATTTCTTGTTCGAGAGAAAGATGCCAGGAATCCACTCTTTCGAGTTCTTCTTTCCGAAGAGTGTCCTGACTTACATAAAACAGTTCAAAATATCGATTCAGCATATTATCGGCAACAAGCCATTCGTGCTATCTGGGCAATACTCACTCCCTTTGGGTGGACTGAGCATCAATTGACAGAAGTTGGTGTTGTGCGACTCGACCAATGGATGTAAAGCCCTCAAGTCTCGATTGAGATTCATCTTTCGTTTTAGGAAGAAGTCGTAGCAATGTCTGTGAATCGGTGGTACTTCTGAGAATCAATATGTTCTTTCTTGCTGTTTGCCAAGAGCCATGTAAATGCCTGTCTGCGTGTATCTTTATCGTCTGCTTAAGTTGTTGATGAAGTCGACTTTTTGCGTGTCCATCGACAATAATGACTGCGCAATGTTTGGACAATTTCTGTAATGAATGTAAACAATGACGAAGTATTGTACGTCCCTCATACCTCTGGATTTGATCATCGAGAAACATGGCAAGTAATCCATCAACAACGACCAAAGAAGCCTTTGTTAGCATGGTCTCTTGATGTGCACGAAGAATCAATGCATGCAATTGATGAAGCGTGAATCCTCGTCCAATGTAGAGTCGTCGTAAACCTTCTTCAAGACCACAGTTTCGATTTCTTAATGATTCAAAAAAAGTGCTTGGATCGAATCGATTTACTCCATCAATCCAATGGACTGTGTGACTTTCACTGAGTAAAACCGCAGCTGTTTCCCGAGCGAGGAAACGCATGTCCTTGCCAAAATAGCCTGGCCCTTCGAGCCATGTTATGCCTCTTTCCACGATGAGAAGTTCAGGAAGAATTGAGGTTTTCTTTATTGCTTCCATATCCGTCATTCCATCACCAAGTATTGTTGTCCGGCGAAGGCAGTAGGGTTATGTTTCGCAGGGAGTACTATGAAAGTGAAGGATGAATTTCAAACACCTTCGGCATTTATCTTGCATTGTGAGCGAACCTCGTATCCTAATTCATTGTGATCTAGATGCCTTTTTTGCATCGGTCGAGATGCTTCATCATGGTTTTCCAGAGGATGAGCCTCTAATCATCGGTTCAGACCCTCAACAGGGCCGTGGTAGAGGTATCGTATCGACCTGTAATTATGCTGCTAGGACCTACGGTGTACGTTCTGCAATGCCCATCACTGAAGCATGGCGACGTTGCCCAGGAAGTCCGTACGGTCCGGGACGATATATTCGAGGTACTCGTTCCCTGTATTCAATGGCGTCTCGACGTGTCATGAAGATTTTACGAAAATATGCTGATAAATTTGAACAGGCGAGTATCGATGAAGCATATCTCGACATAACTGAGTATACGAACGGAGATTGGGATGAAGCGCTAGGACTCGCTCGACGAATAAAGGGCGAAATTACAGATTCAGTTGGCTTGACTGCTTCTTTTGGGATCGGTTCAACCAGGGTTGTTGCTAAAATGTCTTCTGAAGTGAATAAACCAAATGGGATTCACCGAGTATTACCTGATGAAATTCATTCATTCTTTCAACAACGTTCCGTACGGGAAGTGCCAGGGATTGGTCCTAAAACAGCGAACAGATTGGCCGAATGGGGAATATCAACCGTAGATGAAGCCTCGGAGTTAGGCGAACTTGCGTTAGCAAGAATGACCTCTGAACGATTTGCCTCATGGCTACTACGTGTTGTGGATGGGACTACCTCAAATGAGGTAAGTCCAATCCGATCTCGACGTTCGATTGGAAAAGAACGAACGTTCCCTGTTGACCAATCGAATCATGAAGTTGTTCTAGAAGTGCTTGAAAAACTAACTGTAAGAGTCATGGCAAAGGCCAGAGAAGAGGGTATTGCAGGTAGGCTGGCAGAGGTTAAGTTACGGTATACTGGTTTTGAGACGCACACTCATGGACGTTCTATTCCAGTTGCAATGGATGATACAGATGTATTCCTCCGGCAAGTTCGAATGCTTTTTGCACAAAATGTGAATCAGGAACAAAATATACGACTCGTTGGTTTTCGTCTAGGACAACTGGAAGAAATCGCCCATCGCCAAACAACATTAGATGGCATTGATGAATCAGAGTAACTTGTGCATTCGTGTGAGGGTGCCATTGAATTCTTCTAGCGAATCTGGAATCGTGACTCCTTCTATTTCAGCATTAAGCGATAGACCTTGTTCCTTCTTTGTCTTCCAAACTTCGCTGTTGAAGGCTTCGACTTCTGGAGTTAGGTTGTTGAGTTGCTCATCCACAGATCCTTGATTTGGGAATTGGTCAACATCCACTGAACTTTCTCCATAGAGTGTCATCGATATATGGTGGCAAAAGAAAGGACATACTGGGCTAAAAGCTGCAAGGAAATCCTTCAAGATTGAATGAATTGTCCAAGCTGCATGCATATCGCCATCATAGAGTCGAGTTTTTGCCATTTCAAGCCAATGTGATGGCAAGATTCCAGTTCCAAAGGTCTTGAGCGCTTGTGTTGCTGTGTAAATGTCAAGGTCATTCCAAGATGATTCAACAGTGTTCATGGTCGAAGAAAATTCTGAACGAATCCATCTATCCTCAACCGGGAATGCGGTTGTAGGTTCAACTTCGGGCATATCGAATTGGCTTGCAAATCGAGCAACATTGAATAATTTAGTAAGTACTCCGAAGTATTTCGCTTCTATTTCTTCGGGATTAATATGGAAATCATCCCCTACTTGGGCTTCACAAGCCTTCCATAATCGGAAACATTCACTTCCGATTTTATTTGCTTTGAGACTAACTGAACCGCTCGGTCCTTTGACCTTCCATGATCCTGTCCGCCCACCTGCGCCACATTCGAGAACGCTATCAGCATCAATGCCATTGCCTAGGGACTTTGACATTTTTCTACCCCAAGGATCCATTCCAAGGCCATCAATCCATACATGTTGGAAACCAGGCTTGTCAAGTAAGAGGGTTGACTTCAGGAGTGTATAGTACAACCACGTGCGAACTATCTCTTTTCCTTGTGGCCTCAATGCGGTTGGGAATGCTTTTTCAAAGACTTCTGGATGATTCAAATATCCACTTACGAAAAGATTTGAATTTGATGAATCCATCCACGTATCGAATACTTTTTCTTCTCCACGAATTTCACCAAGTGAATCTATCATTTCACTAAATGAACCTATGTCTTCTCTTGATTCACGATTAAGAACTCGAGAATCGAGAGGAGGTTGTTCCTTCCATGGCTGGACATAATGACCCGATGGTGGGACTACAATGAATTGTTCATCTTGTGAATACCAAATTGGAATCTCAGTGTGATACCATCGACGTCTTGATATTGGCCAATCGATACTGATATTGTCCATCCAGTCAAGTAAAAATTGTCGGTTTCTTGGGGGATGGAACTTGATTTCATCAATATGTTCTCGCATTCTGTCTTGAATGTGGGTTTGTCGTACATACCATTCCTTTAGAAGGATAATTTCAACAGGATTCTTTCCCCGTTCAGAAACTGGAATCTCTTGTGAACGTTCTTCAATCTGTGAAATCTTTCCAGATTCTTCAAGCATTTCAGTAGCCTTTATTCTTGCCTCAATGACACTCATTCCCGATAGGTCTGCGGAGATATCCGTCATGCAACCATCGAGGTCGATGGCTTGATATGGTGTCAATCCAAGTTCTCTAAATATGGCAACATCGTTTTGATCACCAAAGGAACAGACCATCAAAATACCGCTTCCAAATTCGGATTTGACCGATGGGTGGGTTTGAATTTCGACAGAAGTTTCTCTTCCACTTACTGGCATCGGCAAGATGGCTTTCTTTCCAACAAGGTGTTGATATCGTTTATCATCAGGATGGACGACAACAACGCCACAAGCACAAATCATCTCTGGTCGTGTAGTTGATATGATCAGTTCCTCACCAGAATCCGTTTGCCATTTTACATCGACAAGTTTGGTATTTCTTGATATGCGTTCAACTTCAGCATCTGCAATGGTCGTCCCTTCAACAGGGTCGTAGATGTTTGGACGGAGGTCCTCAATAATGTCTCCTTTCTTGAATAAGTCGATGAAAATTGATTGAGTGACCGCACGATAATCTGGTGCGTCTGTCAAATATTCGGCAGCGAAATCACATGATAATCCAACACGTGCTGCAGTCTTTCTCATGGCTTGTGTGAATGTTTCAATTGTCTCTCTGCACAATGTCAGGAATTCCTCTCTGTCATAGGTCTTCATCTTCCTTTTAGTGTTCTTTTCGACTGTGAATTCGATATTAATACCGTTTCTGTCAACGCCCCACGGGAAATAGACTTCCTTTCCAAGTAATCGTTGTGATCGAGCAATGACATCTATCATTGAATATTGAGCAACTGCTCCAATGTGCCAGGTACCTGAAGGATAGGGGGGTGGGGTGTCAACGACAAAGAGAGGTTTTCCACTTGAGGGTTTGAATCCATATCGTTGTTGATATGATTCAGAATCAGCGTAATGTTCCTCTTGTATTTTTTTCTCAAGGTCGATTGACCATCGCTTTTCAGGTAGTCTTGGAGTACTCATTGTTTACACCGGCCCAACCCCCAGTTAACGGAGGTGTCCAACCGGCCGTCAGGATATTGGTTTTTGAACGGTTCCCTCACAAACCAACTGCAATCCTTTCAATGTCGGTGCAGAGGGATGGGCAGGTTGCACCATGTCTGATGAGGCGAAACCAGATAAAATTCCTCGTTCGGAAACGGATGTTGGAAGATTTCAGGCAATTGCAGACTATAGTAAATCCAAAATGAAACTCAGCTCCGTCGATATATCGGCTCGAGTACGAGATTTTGATCCCAAAAAGGCTGTTGAAGCAGTACTTGACGCACCAAAGCGACTCAAGCGTGAGTGGCAACGTTCTGGTGCAACCGGAGTTATTACACGGTTTCCGATAGCCACAGTTGCTCTCTTCCTGATGATTACGGTTTACTTTGTTACGACTTCAGGTTTCCTTGACGATACTGCATGGGACGATGACCCAGATAAACCTGCATTGAATGTTAACGGAGACATGGAAGTATATCTTCCAGAAGGAAGTGAAGTCAAGGAACTGATCGAACTGGTTGAAGAAGATTGGACAACAAACGTGATGGTCATCTATATTGAATCCAACAATAACAACATTACTGATCAACGAATTTTGCAAGAAATAAGTTTTGTTGAAAAGGCCATTAATCCGTTTGTTTCAGATAATGAAAGTGATGAGGTCATCTATATTCTGTCCATTTCTACCGTATTGAAAGAAATTAATTCAAGTCTGCCTCGTATTCGTGAAGCATTCATCACTCAACTCGGTCAGCAATGCCCAACCTTGGATGAAGTTTGTGAGGGCTTTGCTGAGAGTGTAAACAACGCAATAAGCGCTGGCGATGACCAATTTGCTGGTGGGTATGAGATACCTACTCAGACAACGATCGATCTTATCATCGGTGAAATGTACGAAAATGATGGCTCACCTACGCCGGGTTTGGATAAACTCGCAAGAAATACCAACGTTTGCAGCGCAGAGCCGAATGCTGAAGGTGCCGATGACAATGGATGCTTAGAGGGTGAAGACCTTCTCCTCGATCGAGCTATTATGGCCGTAGCTGTCATCAATGAAATTGAACCGAAAGATATTATCGAGAAAACCCAAAACCGTCTTGATAACATCTCAATGCTGGAACGGCCATGCGAATTTGATGCGAATGGAAATCCAGTACCTGAAGAAGGAATGTGCGTTTGGGGTGAGTTGACCAGTGACCAAGAGGAGAGAGGTGTCAAAAGTCTAGGCGTATCCATGACATTAACTGGCCCAATTCCAATCACAAATTCTGTTACTGAATTCTCATTCCGTCTGTTCTGGGAAATTTTCCCTCTAGCCGTAGTTCTGGTCGCTATGGGTTTGTTTGTATTCCACTCTGATTTACTGCAAGCAGGTATCTCTGGGATTCGCCCAATTCAAGGTATGAAGGTCGTCACCATAGCAGGTTTACCCACTCTTTGTGCTGTATTTTGGACCCTTGGAATCATAGGAGCGACAAATTATGAAGTGACGATGACGGTAATTATTGTGGGCCCAATTCTTCTTGCTTTGGGTGTTTCGTATGGTCTTCATATTACGAATCGGTATGCCGAGGAAGATGGGAGTCGGAGTCAAAAGATGCGTGCTTCGATGAAATCGACTGGTCGTGCAGTTTTCCTGTCTGCTGTCACAACAGTTATCGGTTTTATTTCACTTATTTTCACGCCGATGGCACCTATACAAACTGTAGGAATTGCCTTATCAGGAGGTATTGTTGTTGTCTATATCCTTACGATGTTTATGGTTCCAAATCTCACGTTGATTCTTGATTTACGAAAACCTAAACATCCACCATTGAAAATTTTTGATGCAGCAGTCGATATCCCTATGAAACGAAACAAGAGCGTGATTGCTTTCTTCGTCTTGCTTGTATTGGTCTCTTCTACAATAGGTCAAGCCAATGTGGAAGAGAACATCGATCTCTTAGGTATGGCTCCTGAAGGTGAAGAGCCAGTCATTAAGATGAAACAGTACAGCGAAGAATTCAATGCTGGTCAAATTGGTATGGTGCTGGTCCATGCAAACGTTTCAGGCGATCAGACTGATAATGATCCTACGAATGACGACCCGTATCAAAATCTGAGGATTATCGATAGTCTTGAAAGGAATTTGAATACAGTAGAAAATGCTTCTGCTGTGTCTGTTGTCTTTTTGATGAAAGCGACTGGCCTTGCGCCCACACTTTCTGGGCAACCTATTCTCAATCAGATAGAAGAACTCCCTGGATACGCTCTTCTTCCAGAAGATGTAAGAGATACATTTGCAGTTCTTATGGACAATGAAGTGACACAGGGAGCTACGTTCTGGGATTTACTAACAACACCTGAAGACTTTGGCCTTCCCGGCTCGACTCAGAGCCAGATTTTCTTACTCGACGTATTCTATTCCTCCCTTACGAAAGAGATGAGAGAAATTTTCATTAATTCAGATTATGATCGAACACTAGTTTACATCGATATGCCATTCATTCCTGTGGCTGATACCAAGGTTTCCGTTGATCAAATCAATAAATATACCGCGGGATTCCAAGGTGTGCATCAAGAACGTGCAGAGAAACTCACAGGTGTTGCAGCAACTGCAATTGAAGTCAATCAGCTCATCGTTGATTCCCAATGGACCTCTCTTGGATTTGCTATTGTTCTCACGTTGATAACACTCGCCGTTGTCTTCAAAGACATTCGCTATTCATTCTGGACGACTTCTCCAGTTATTGCCACGGTTGCGTTACAGTGGCTTGTGATGTGGCAGATGGATGTTCCGTTATCGTTGGTCACAGTTATGATCGGCTCAATTTTAGTTGGGGTAGGAGTTGACTTTTCCATCCACATATCCAATCGTATTCGAGAATTGGGAGGTGGGCTAGAAGCCATACGTTCTGCTGCTGTGGGTACTGGAATGTCTCTGTTTGAAGCTGCAGTTGTAACCTCTCTGGGTATGTTTACTGCCTATCAAATTCCGATACCAGAAATCAAACCGTTCATAACTGTTATTCTCATTCTTTTATGGGTTGCAGCCGCAAGTGCGTTGTTGTTGCTTCCTGCCATATTTGTTACTCTTGAGAAGATGGGTATTGGCGCAGTTGGTGGTCCCTCAGGAATGGCTCGTAAACTGGGTCTTGGCCGAGTTAAACCTGATGATCCAGATGTACTGGAAGCAGTTCTAGTCATGGATTCACGCTCTGATGAAGCGTGGTGACAACAAGCAAAGGGATAAGACCCGTATTCCTATCAACAGACATGGTCAACTACTGGTTGATGAAGTCTGAACTTGATGTATATCCATATTCACAACTTGTTGAAGATGGATCGACCCATTGGGATGGAGTTCGAAATTATCAAGCACGTAACATGATGCGTGATGCGATGAAAGTAGGAGATTATGTTCTATTCTATCACTCAAATTGCAAACCTCCGCATATTGCAGGAATCGCCAAAGTATGCAAAGAAGGGTATCCAGATTTCACATCTTGGGATTCTAAATCCAATTATTTTGATGAAAAATCTTCTCCAGAAAAACCTCGTTGGTTTATGGTCGATATCGAACCAATAAAGGCACTTGAGGAAACAGTTTCACTCGATTCAGTAAGGAACGAACCTTCGCTTTCAGAGATGCCACTCATAAGGAGAGGTCAACGACTCTCCATCCAGCCAGTACAGCAAAATGAATTTGAAATTATTTGTACAATGGGTGGATTAGAACCCGGAGAACTAGAGTAGGTGATAACGTGGCTGAAATCCCCTCGTCCAAGCGTGCCTCTAATATTGAGTATGCTATTCGAGATGTGGTTGTTCCTGCCACGGAACTTGAATCACAAGGTCATTCTATCATTAAATTAAACATAGGAGATCCTATTGCATATCCTGGTTTACCGACTCCTTCACACATGGTCGATGCGTTTTCAAAGGCCTTGTCAGAGGGCAGGAATGGATACTCACCCTCCTATGGTTTACCGGAATTAAGAACTGCGATTGCTCAAGATGAAACAAGAAAAGGCTGGAACGCTCAGCCACAGGATGTCTATGTTTGTCATGGAGTGACTGAAGCTCTACAGATTGTATTTCAGGCTACGTTAGAAGAAGGACATCAAGTCCTTGCACCCGGTCCACATTATCCACCATACATGGCGTATCCCCAAATGTATGGGGCTGAGACCATTGAATACGAACTTAAATCCAATGATGGATGGACATTAAATTTTGAAGATATTGAATCTAAAATGAATGACGATGTCAGACTGTTTGTATTGATCAATCCAAATAATCCCACAGGATCAGTGGCCGGTTCAAGTGATATTATTCGATTGTTATCAATACTCGAAAAATGGCCCAATTGTATTCTCATCGCTGATGAGATTTATGATGGTCTTGATTTTTCAGGACGTCACGTTAGTGCTGCAAGTTTGTCACATACAGTCCCAGTGTTAACGATGAATGGCGTTTCGAAGGTGTACTACGCACCTGGATGGCGAATTGGATACATGGCGATACATGACCCGATTTCTTCTCTGGATGCAATCCGTGATGGCTTAGAGCGAATATTGCGATCTCGTTTGTGTGCATCCACTCCTGCTCAACTTGGATTTTTGGCTGGTCTCGAACAAGATCGGTCTTGGATGAAACAATACTCTGAAACAGTCAAAGAACGAAGAGATGTTTGTCTCACAAGAATCTCTGAGATTGAAGGCCTTGAAGTTCAAAATCCTGAAGGGGCTTTCTACATGTTCGTAAAATTGACGGATGAGAGATGGTCTAACGATGATAAGGCCTTTGTTCTCCAGTTACTGCATGAACAACATGTGCTGGTTGTCCATGGTTCAGGATTTAGTTCAGAAAAGGGGAAGGGTCACTTTAGGCTCGTATTCCTTCCAGATGTGGAAACTCTGAACATCGCTTTTGATAGAATTGATACGTTCTTACAAAAACACAGAATTCTGTAAACAAAGACGGCGAAGTATTGATGTTTGATGAGTGTTCGGTATATCCATGCGAGGAATGAAATTAGCCCTTATTGGGCTTGCAATTTCTCTTCTTCCTTCAGCATCAGCGTCAACAATCGCAACATCTACAGATTTTGAAGTATCATTTCTCTATCCAGTTTTAGTCGCTTTCTTCGTTGCAATGTTACTGTGGAGATTCTTCGTTCCTCGCCAGTTATCGGCTTTACAAGTTGCATTCGAGATTGATGATGATTTGTATGAAGTTCATCGTTTGACAAAAGGCATTGATGATGCCAAAGAACTCCTGCAGCAAGGGCGTGTTGCATTTGGCGTAGGGTTGTACATGATGGGTATGATGGGTGTTCTGGTATTGATTGGAGAATTACTCTTCAATGCAGATGTTTACTTTGATCTCAATCTATGGCTCATCGGTTTATTCATTCTTATTCCAGTTCTTATCTCTCCTTGGGAGACTCTTAATGCGCAGTTAATTGGAAAGAATAAACTTCGAGTTGGCCGCCATACGATTCGAACTGGTCTCCGTAGAATAATCACACTCGCTATTTTGGTCTCATCAACTGTTGCTACAGTTAGTTACGGAATGAATCTCAATGGTGGTGACATCACTCCAGTTTGGCTTGCAGCAGGTATGTTGGTATTTATGGCTCCAACAATTCTTGCATATGGACGAATTATGGGAGCTTCTTGGAATATGCTACTTTTGAATAAATGGAGGACAGCGAGAGGACGTAGAAATCCAATTGACCCTGATAAACCTTCATTTGTAAACAGACTTTTCTCGTTACTTCTTGTCATGTTTCTCATCACAATGCCGATAACTGCTCTCAATGGGATTGTTACTGTATTCCATATCCTGGTCAATGAGCCTCAAAATACGGAAGAAGTTCTCAATTTTGGAGGTATAATCGGCCATTCCATCTATGAGCGTATAGACCTCATTTCAGATATTTTATTCCATTGGGAATTCATTAAATCAGCCCCTCAATTCTTATCACTTTACCTTTCTCTTAACATAGCTATTGTTGGCTTAGCGTTCATTTTTGAATTGACAAGAAACTTGATTTTAGGTGGTCAAACATTCGGTGGAATGTTTGGAGTAACTCTCGACACACCTCGTGAAATTCGAACAGAAGAGTCTGCGCAAGGCCGTCAACTTGCCTTTGCGTTCGCTGGCTTTTCAGGATACACTGTGCTGTTACTTATTCTGGTTTGTTACAAAGAATTTGGTGACTTAATGCCTTTTACTCAAGATCTTGAGGATAATGGATTTGATGAAAGTATGCGTCTCCTTACAACATGGATGTTTATTGCCGTTGGACAAGCAATTTTCTTGTTCACATGGCTCCTTTCAATTGCTCGTTTTGCTCCACTTAGACAATTAAAATTCGATCTTGATCCAGAAGAAAGAAGAGAAGGTGCTGTCATGCTGGCAGACGGTGACTGGATGAGAGACTTCGTTGATGAAGCAGCACTCCAAGAGGATTTAGATGCACTCATTCGATTCCAAATGCAATTGATTGAAGGTGATGAAGCCCTCGTGCGTCATGAAAAAGCACGTGCTAAAATGTGGGAATGTGCGATACGAGGCTTGTGGCCAAAGGCCATTGAAGAATCTCGTAAAGTTCTCGCACAAGCAGGTGGAGATGATGACGAGGCCCGTATGATTACGGCTACTGGATATCTCGCAACTCGAAGACTCGATGCTGCCCGTGAGGCTTTACGTGGTTTACAACAACCAGAAGGGTATGATGAACCTGAAATTCTAGCCTTCATCACTGAATGGATGGACCCATGGAATGGAACAGTTGATGAAGATGATATCTGGGATTGGGAAAATAACTCGACTATTGACCACCTAAATGAGCAAATGCGAATGCTCAGGTACTGGACTCCAAAACATTCTGAAGATTCAATTAAACACACGGATAAACTTTCGATGATTGGAACATTATCCTCTGTTGCGTCATTGAGAATGCAAAGACGTCATGAAGAAGCTCTGCAATTAGCACTCGAAACTGTAAAGTTTGATCCACTTGGTGTTCGGCCTAGAATCGCTGTTGCATTGTGTTTAATCGACAAAGGAAATTGGCACCAGGCCATGTCTGTATACCAAGAACTCAAAGAAAGTGACATTAATGATCCTCGGGTAACTGCTCTATCCGTTTTACTCGGGAACGAGGCTGATGTCGAACAGATTGAAGTATCGCTTGCAGTTGAAACGGGAAAAAATGTTCGGAAATGGCTCGATGAAGCTCCTGTGAATGCTGTTGCTGGACTTGGAATTAAGGGCGGAATGGATGAAGCCATTAACGCCAACATCATGATTTGTGCACACGAATCAGTACGTCGTAACATGACTCCTCGCTATTCGCCTTCAATTTTCCATTACATCATCCAATACGTACTCCTTCCACCTATATTCATTGTTTCTGCAATTGCTATGTCTGGTTATGCAGGTCAGGTTCAAGGAGTTGTAACAGGTGTTGTGTTGTTCATGCTTCAAATTGCCTTTGCACGATTCCGAAGACAACAAGGAAGACAAATTAAACATCGGGATCAGCGTTCATTGGTCGATTATGCTCGTATGATGAAGCGCTTCAAGGTTAATCCAAATAGCGGTAATATTCCAATAGGAACCCACCTCCTTCTCTCAGGTATTCTGGTAACAGTAAACGGTGTTGTTTTGGATGTTGGAATGCCTGGATGGTTGACCCAGCGGCTTCCAAAGGATGCTGACAAAACCATTCGATCTCGTCTGAAGCGAAATGCGTTATCGATCAGTAAAAATAAGCCTGCTAAGTTGAAGCCATTGAAAAAGGGATGGTGGCTCAAGAGGCCAAAGGATGAATTATCAGATGTGCCGATTCTTGAACAATTGATTGGCCCAGTTGCCTACAGAGGTCGTCAAACGATGCTTATGAAAAAGACGACTGGATTCCGTCAAGCACCATCTGGAAAGCCTAATCTCAATCCAGTAGGCTCTCATGATTTCAAGGGTAGAAACGTCCCTCGAAACACACGAACAAGCGAACGTTCAGCCCGAACAGGTCCCAGTCGCCCCAGTCGTCGCCGTTGAGCCTAACAAGCGATTGATAGTATTCATGAACCTTGTCTGACTGGACAATACATGGGCAGTCCTTCACCAAGAGACTCAGTTAACCGCGTTTTAGAAGCGACATCCAATAGTGCCCGTCTTTACGGAAACGGACTTGGCATGATTGCATCCGAGAATATTATTTCTCCAAATGTTAAGCGTGCTATCAATTCTGATTTACATGGCCGCTATGCAGAAGGCTTACCTGGAAAAAGATATTACCAAGGATGTGAGGATTTCGACACCATTGAAAGTCTTGGGATTGACCTCGCAAAGAAGGTATTCAACGCACCATTTGCGAACATCCAATCGACCTCTGGAACCGTTTCCAATATTGGTGCATTGAAAGCATTAGCCAAACCAGGAGATTCTATTACTGCTGTTTCAACCGCTGATGGAGGACATATTTCGCATGCTCGTATGGGTGCTGTCGGTCTACGCGATCTCAACGTCTCAACTTATCCTTGGGATGAAGACCGTATGGAGCCAGATATTGATGGCTCATGCGCACTTATTCGAGAATTAAAACCTAAAGTAACCCTTGTTGGACAATCTGTGTTCCTTTTTCCTACACCTCTCAAAGAGTTATCTGATGCAGCCCATGAAGTAGGTTCTACAGTCATGTATGACGGTGCTCACGTTCTTGGTTTAATTGCAGGAGGTGTCTTCCAAGACCCTCTTAGAGAAGGTGCCGATGTCATGACTGGCTCCTCTCATAAAACCTTCCCAGGACCACAAGGAGGCTTTCTTCTCTCTTCAAATGAAGATCCTAAATTTCAAAGAAAACTTAACAATTCAATGTTTCCAGGTGTTGTATCTTCATACCACTTACATCACGTAGCCGGTAAAGTTGTGGCACTTGCAGAATTTGAAGCATTTGGAGCGGCTTACGTCCAAGACATCGTTCGAAATGCTCAAGCATTTGCGCAAGCCTTGGCAGCAGAAGGGTTTGATGTTCTTGCTGAATCCCGTGGATATACAGCCTCTCATCAGGTGTTAACACGTCACGGGGATATCGATTCTGGAGCAGGTGCAACAGCAGCTGCTCTATTGGAAAAAGCTGGAATAATTACCAATATGAATATGCTTCCAGGAGACACCAAGGCTATGACTCCATCAGGTCTTCGACTCGGAGTTCAAGAACTCACTCGTGTTGGAATGGGTCCACGAGAAATGGAAGAAGTAGCCTCTTTTTATGCTCGAGCATTGCTTCGAAATGAAGATGTCAATGCAATTAAAAATGATGTACATCATCTAAAATCTGATTTTCAACATGTTCAATACTGCTTTGATTCTGAAGATATTCTTGCATATGAAGGAATGTAAGGCATGTCCACTCCATCAGAACTTTCGCATGAGTCGTTAACTCATAAGGGGGGCTTCATTTTTGATACAGATCAAAATTGTTACATGTTGTGGAAACAACATGAATTCAATCGTTGGTGGCGAAGTTTTGAATCTCTTTTCAAACATCCCTTAAGCCGTATCTTCATAAATTCAGTAGTGGATGATTTAGAGTTTCATGAACGCTTGTCCTTGCAGCATGGATTGTTCAAGAAGAAAAAATATATCTCACAACTTTCACAACTGACTCATTTTTACGGAAGTGGAACAATTGATTTACTAAAAAAGGAGATTTTCAATGGTGCCCATTCTCTTTTTTCGGTTGGTTTAGCATCATATGCTTTGGAAGTTTTCCATCAAACGAGATATAAAATTCGTTGGAATGAACCAACGCCTCGAGTTGTTCAGTTGTCACTTGAGGTCAATCATGAATTACCTCCTCCCGGTTCAGTTCGGCCATTTCCCTGGTCAGAAAAGATGACTCCATCTGGCCTAGGTGACTCTCGATACGTATCCGGTTTACTTGTTGTAAAGGAGTTGGGTCATTTTGAAATTGATGGCGAGCGATACATGATTGTCCCGGCTTCTCTTCTGGAGAGATTTCCGTCAACATGTTTGGCTTATGCTCCTGATTTGAGTGATGTGCAATGGATTGAATGTCCAAGCGATTGGTCCAAGCCTGATACTTCCGTCATGTGTCTACTTATTGCTTCTGTAGTGGAATTATTTTCCCTTTCGGAGCGTGCAGTTTACATTACTGGGAAGGACAGTTGGGATGCTTATTTGCGCACATATCTATCAGAACAAGGATGGGGTGGAGCCACTGTCGTCTCATATGATCCTCAGTCTTACGATACAACTCTAACATTCCCTAAATCTCCCCTTTCACCTTTTTCCATTGGTCTTGTTGCTGGTATTTGGGAACGTGCACATGGAAGAAAATTTCACTTAAGTTTGAAGTTGATTGATGGTACTATACACGTTAATTTGCGTTCATTATTGGCATACGAAAATTCAGTATAAATCCAATCAACATTTCGATAGTTGTCGAGCAATTAAGGTCAAGGTTCATAACCGAATCGAAGGCTCGTAAAATTAGTCAAGGCGCGGAGGCTATTACCAATGTCACTAAATCACAATCAAATGGCGTATGCTGCTATCATTTCAACACTAATATTCGGGGCTCTTTTCGTAGGAGTGAGCGGTTTTTACCAAACTTCTGATGGAATTGGAGAATTCGATAGTGCAGCAGAAGAAGATTTGTTTGGAGATGAAGTGTCTTCTGGAGAAGCTCTTGATTTCGATGGAGACGGTCTTCCTGATGTTCTTGAGGCACAATACGGTACCGACCCGCAAGATGAAGATACCGATAAAGACGGCATGAGTGATGGATGGGAAGTTGACCATGGCCTCAATCCTCTTGACAATGGTGAGTCTGAACTGCTTGAAGAAGAGACGGGTTCTACAACAACAGCAGATGATGCTGAAATTTCGAACGAAAGCGATTCATGGCCTGATCCTGAGCAAGGAAAATACGGCGATCCAGATCGTGATGGTCTTACAAACGAACAAGAAGCGGAACTCGGGACCGACCCACAACGGGCTGATACAGATAACGATGGATTAAACGATCGATGGGAGTCCATTTACGGAATGAATGTATCTTCTCCAGATGGTACAATCTATCTTTTCAATCCTCTCTCAGGCAACTGGGATTGTACACTTTTGAACCTCGCTCTGGAAGAAACCCTTTCTTCAATGCTTGAAGAATTCGAAGGCGCTCCTACATGGGATGAACTCGAAAATCCATTAGGGAAGCATTCCTGTGATCAAGTTCTAGATTTTGATGACGATGGACTTCTCAACTTCCAAGAGGAAGCATATGGGACCAATCCAGCATCTGCTGATTCCGATGATGATATGCTTCCAGATATCCTCGAAGTAAACTCAGGTGCTGTTGTCCTTAACTTTGAACTTGGATCAGATTGCGGTGAACCTGAAAGTACACCAGTCTCACAGAGAACACCACGCACTGCTCCATTCGCTTCCGAAGTAAGCGCTGCATGGTTCTTGTCTGACCTTGACGGTGATGGCCTTCTAAACGGACCAAGTGATTGGGATACTGACGGTGATGGTATGCCTGACGGGTTTGAATACTGTTTCTCTTTCAAGCAAGATCACCCAACTAAGGATGCGAATAAGCAACTCAATCCATCAAATTCATCCGATGGTTACAATGACTGGGATGAAGATGGATTAAACAATCTTGAAGAATATCAAGTGGCCAATAAGTTTGGCCTTACAAACGGATTGCCATCTTTTACATCTCCTTGGAGTGAGGATACTGATGGAGACAAAATGCCTGATGGTTGGGAAGCAAATCAGTACAACCGTACAACATTAGAATACCCATTGAATCCAAGAAATGCTAGCAATGCTAACGAGGACATCGATTTCGATGGATGGGATTCTGACGGAGACGGAGACGTCATGTATGACGAATTGGAACTCACAACTACTGTTGTAGAACTCTACGTCCAAAAGGGCGATTACGTCACGAGTAACACAACCATCGCTCGTGGTCAATACACAATGGGTGGAGGTAACAAGCAACCAGTATATCTGGTCGCTCCAGTTGATGGCTATGTTTACTCAATCAACGTAGCTCCAGGAGACCAAATTGAATCACGTCTCTTTGTTTGGATGAATCTTGTTGAAGAATCTGAGCGATTTACCAACTTGATGGAATACGAGGCTCGTCTCGATGACCAAGGAAACATCGTCGGACGTTCAACAGATCCAACCCATGGTGACACTGACCTAGACGGACTCCTCGATGGTATCGAAGTAGGTGGCTGGGAAATTCTTGTTGTCAATAGGGGTGTACAATTAACTTGGGTTGTTTCAGATCCTGGATTACCAGATACCGATGGTGATGGGCTTTCGGATTATCTTGAATTTTCTTCCACATGTGATGGACAGGGTTCCAATGCTTCAAATGATGATACTGACAGTGATGGAGAAAGTGATCAGCAAGAAACCAAACTCGGATATATCTTCAATGGTGAACAATATTTCACCTCCGCCTGTATGTTTGACACCGATAACGATGGATTAGAAGATGGTGAAGAAGTGATTGCAGGTGCAGATAATTTCGTTACCCACGCAAACAACTCTGATACTGATGGCGATGGCCTGATTGACGGAAATGAAATCCTCTTTATCCCAAGGCCATTCCAATCAGAAACGAATCCACTGATCAATGATACTGATGCTGATGGTATGCTCGATGGATGGGAAATGCAGGTTAAATCAACTGAAGATAATACTAATTCTCATTCACTTTGGGTTGCTGTCTCAAATTGGGATCGACCAGGATGTACAGAAACCTCAACCAATAGTTGTCAGATGGGACCTGGTGGCTATGTTTGGATTAATTGGCTTGGTGGCTTTGAACTTCAGAAAAAATACGAAGTTTCTGAGATGAACCTTTCTGGCTTTGACCTACCTGGGAATACGATGTGTGATGGATGTAAGGGTCGCTGGGCTCTCGACCCTTCACTTAATTCTCTGAAAGATGATACCTATGACGTCGATAATGATACGCTCCCTAACGGGGCAGAGGCTCCTGCGAACTGGAATACAAATCCAGTGGACGACGATACAGACGGTGATAATTTGCCAGATGGTTGGGAAGTACGATATTCCTATGAGGCGATAAATAATAATCTGGTTGATAATTCTACAATTAACGCATACGGGGCCCGTGGTGTAATGGATCCTTCCATGGCCGACAGTGACCTTGACGGTATCGATGATGGTGAAGAAGACCCAGATTCAGACGGATTAAATCGAACTGGTTTAATCAAGAAATATTGCCCAGGATATAATGACACAACCAATGCGGAATGCAATATCGATCCAAGCACTCCTGACGGTATGAAGTTCTATAATAACCTCGAGAATTACACTAATTTCGAAGAATTTGAGAATGGAACCAACCCAGTGACTAATGACACTGATGGTGATGATTGGGAAGATGGGCCTGAAGTCTATTACATGGATCATGATGACGATGGTATGGCTACTGGGTGGGAATATCACTTTGAATTCGATCCTTACGATTCTGCCGACAGACTTGTCGATAGCGATGGTGATGGTCACGTAAACTATTGTGAATTCAAGTGGGATACGAACCCAAGAAATCCGATAAGTTTCCCTGGTCAAGGTGAACTATGCGATCCATTCGAGAGCTAGTGAATTATGTTTAGAGGGAATTCGACTTCTATTTGCTTGGTGAGTATTCTCTCAATGCTTATCATAGCACCAGTTACGTTGAATTCTTCTACGGCAGAACTTCCTGCTGATTCAATATTGGAATTTAATCAAGAAGATGGCATTCATCTCATGGATTTCATTAATGTTAGTGGTTCATCCTCTGTACCTCTAAATTCAGTTGAAATCTCCTTATGGAATGTAACGGCTGAGGGCCAGTATGATCTTTTAAATTCGAGTTCCTCACTGCTTTCCGTTACTCCGTTTGAAACAACACTTGGGACTACAAACTGGCTTTGGAATCATCAGTTTAATCAGGAGGGTGAAAGTTGTACATGCCTTGTTCGTATCTCATTGTTAGAACAAACTGATCTGAAATCGTACGGCCTTACAATCTATCTTGGTCAATCTCATCATAGACCAGTTTTGATGTTTTCATCTGAATCGTATCTCACATCACAAATCATGCTTACAACTGAAGATGTAGTACTTACTTATGATGTCCTTTTACCACCGAACTTGATTTCATTAGAAGAAATTTCGAATCCGGATGTTTTGTCATCACTCTCTGTCTGCCCTGCCCCATTCGGTATTTGTACGGATGAATATATTCCTGTAACAATTCTTCATGAACTCATTGATGGCGAACTCACGGTTACCATGGAATCTCTCTCGATCAACCTCCCTGATGGTTTGTATTTAGTTGATTTTTATGTTCAATCAATGTCTCTGAGAGAATCAAATACTCTTACTCAATACATGGCAGTCGATAGAAATCCTCCCAATGTGACGTTCTCTTCCATATCTGAACTTTTCGAGGCGGAAATGATCACCGTTGATATTAACGTTGATGATGGATATGAGGGTTCAGTGTATTCCATCACTTGGACTATAATTGAACCAGATGGGGAATTACGAGCAGTATCTTCCAACGAGATATTAGTGGATAATCGTTTATCGTTCGAAGCAGATGAACAGGGAGTGTACCAAATATTTGGTCTCATTCGGGATTTAGGAGGTAATATTGTTAATGTTCAACAGAATGTGTCCGTTGTCAATGTTGAACCTCAACTGGATTTAAGATATGATGGATATAAGATTTCGAATAACCAGACCGTTATGGTAAAATCATCAGAGGAATGGTGTTTTTCTGCAAACCAAACAACTGATACTGTAAATGACATTGATTCATTACAATACAACTGGTTTGTTGATGGGAAATCCCTCTTAAGTGGTAGGTCGTATCTCTTATCTTCTGATATTAAAAGTGATGATTGGAAGGACATTACGCTGACTCTAACCGATGATAATGGAGCAAGTACATCAATTACATTTTCTGTTGAGGAACAGAATTCACAAGATCCTAATTCTTTTCAATCCATTACGATTTGGACCACAATATTGTTCCTTCTCATAATATCGGCAATAGTTATCATACGCAAAAAAGTATTTTCGTCCCAGGAAACAGATTTTATACGCTGGTCTGATACTAAATCCTCTGATGATTAACCATTCATTAAAAAACTGTGAATTATAGCAATAACTGGTGAGTCTATGTTTAGTGATGCTGCGAAAGGTCTACCAACTGAACCTAAGAGTGTTCCTAAATCAGTCTATTTAGAGCGACAACAACGTTTTCTTTCGCAATTAAAGCCTTCAGATTTGGTGATTATAACAACCCCCTCGGAAGCTGTTCGTAGTAACGATGTGACTTATCCATACAGAACATCGAGTGACATGCTTTACCTTGTAGGTTGGGCTGATCCTGAATCAGCACTCATCTTCCATCACGACGGTTCACAATGGATTTCTCATCTATTTGTACAACCTAAAGATACTCTAAAAGAAATTTGGGAAGGAAGACGCCCTGGAGCAGAAGGTGCTAAACTTGGTTGGTCTATCGATGAAGCAAGTTCAATACATGAATTAGAAGAACATCTTGATATGTTTCTTTCTGAGTGTTCAACTGTTCATGTACGCACAGGAATAAGCAGTGTTATTGATTCAATCGTGCTTTCTTCAATTGAACGTAGAGACCGTAATCGTCAACATTTTGGTTCTGGTCCAGTTTCACTAGAAGATCCGAGTCGTAGAATTGCTGAGATGCGTCTACGCAAATCTCCCGAAGAGATTGAATTCATGCGTCACGCTGCAGAAATCTCTTCAGTCGCTCATGAATTAGCTATGAGAGCAAGTAAAGACGGTATTTTCGAATACCAACTACAATCCATTATTGAGGGCTTTTTCGTCTATGGGGGTACAAGTGGTTGGGCATACCCATCAATTGTTGGCTGTGGTGAAAATGCAACCATCCTCCATTATACTGTCAATGAATCAAAGTGTAAAGGCGATGAGATTATTCTCATCGATGCTGGTGCAGAGTACAAAGGATATGCAGCTGATATTACTCGGTCTTGGCCTATTGGTGGTACCTTTACCGATGCGCAAAAGGAAATTTATGAAATTGTCCTTGATGCCCAAGAACAAGCAATAGCGGCCTGCCGTGTTGGGAATCCTTACAATAAACCACATGAAGTAGCTCGTTCTGTTCTCGCAGAGGGCCTTATCCGATTAGGTATTATCAATCAAAGTCTAGAAGATGCACTCGATACCCAAACCGGCCAACTGAAAAACTGGTATATGCATAACACAGGTCATTGGCTTGGTCTCGATGTTCACGATGTAGGCGTTTACAAACCAGATGGCACTCCACGCTTGCTTGAAGCAGGTATGGTGCTGACCGTAGAACCTGGATTGTATTTTGGTGCATGGAGGCCTGATGTGGATTGCCCTGAACGATATGCCAATATCGGCATTCGAATTGAAGATGATGTCCTTGTGACAGATGATGAACCTGATGTCTTGACCAAACGTTGCCCAAAAACAATTGCTGATATTGAAGGAATTGTTGGTTCATTGTAGAGGTGAGCCCATGGATTGGCCAACAATCATTGAAAAAATCGTTACATCGAACGATATTTTTCGTCTTACCAATGAGGAAACACTCGTTTTGTACCATTCTGCACCTCTCCATCAATTAATGGACGCAGCCCATCATAGAAGGAAATTACATAATCCAAGTACTAAGGTGACATACCTTGTTGATCGGAACATCAATTACACCAATGTATGTACAATCAATTGTCAATTCTGTTCATTTTATCGCCCACCTGGCCATGACGAAACATACACTCAGACCTATGATGAGATTCGACAAAGAATCGTCGAATTAGAGAACATTGGAGGCTCTCGAATACTTATGCAAGGGGGAGTAAATCCCGATCTTGATATCGATTGGTATATTGGTTTGATCAAAGAATTAAGGATTCATCATCCTTCCATTGATTTGGATTGTTTCTCACCAATTGAATTAGAGGGAATCGCTGAAGTTACAGATAGCACTACTCTTGAAGTCCTTATCCGTTTCAAAGAAGCAGGTATGCATGGCCTGCCAGGAGGTGGTGCAGAAATGCTCGTTGAAACAGTACGAACAGATGTGTCTCCAAAGAAAGGCCATCCTGATAATTGGTTGCGTGTTATGGAAGAAGCTCAAACATTAGGGCTGACGACAAGTGCTACGAACGTTATTGGATTTGGAGAGACCAATTCCAATAGGATTGAGCATTTGGATAGAATTCGTCAGCAACAAGAACGAGTCCAATCCAAAGGACACATTGGCTTCACTTCATTTATTGCTTGGCCCGTTCAACTTGAAACGAATACATTCGGAAAAAGAAATCGTGGTTCAAATCGATTTGAACTCGGTGCTGGTGCGAGTGAATATCTTCGCCATGTGGCAATATCTCGCTTATTCCTCGATAATGTCCCACACATACAAGCTTCATGGCCAACAATGGGCATGGGTGTAGCTCAGATGGCTCTTCTAGGGGGTGCCGACGATGCAGGATCTACAATGATGGAAGAAAATGTAGTGTCCGCATCCGGTACCACAAAATTCAGTGCTTCTGAACAGGAATTACAAACATCAATCATTCGGTCTGGATTTTCTCCCCAACGGCGTAACAGCGATTATATTCACCTAGAAACACCAGATACGACCATATCATTGCCTGATGTAATGTGTTCTCCGCCAAATCAAGTTGTCGAATTGGTGTAGAATACAACCCATATCTCGGCTACGATGTTTCTGCCACCCTTACTCGATTCTCCAGTTGGATTGTATTCCTGCCCATTAAAGAGTCCACGATATGTTAATTCGTTAATTTGACCATTATAATCAACCCATGATGAAATATCGTAGGACCATTGCTTGACATCTTGCCCTGCACACCAACCTGCTCGTCCATATGGCCAAGATCCAAATTGATTAGCTACGACTCCATTTTCGATTTCATTTTCACATCCAGTATTGGAACTTACAATTGGATGCCATTCGTAGGTATGATGATTATCGACGTAGTAATGATGTTCATGATCACAAAATTCGGCACAATTAGCGTTATCTTTTTGGAACCCATGTCCCGTTATTGTTGCGACAATTTCAACTCTCGTTGTATTATCTGGAACTGAGAAATTTAAACTTCGCACATAACGACTCTCGTTGTTATAGGTCCCATCGAATTGACCACCAGTGAATGCAAATGTTGCATCATGTGGACGTTCTCCACTGCCCCAATTTGAGAATAAGAATTTAATCGTCATATCGCCTTTATTCGCTCCTTTGTAACGGAATCTACGCGTTTCATCCTCCTCTAACATGAAGAGATATGGGCTAATGTCGGTAAGCCAACGTCCTTCACGTCCATATGTTGTAATCCATCGCATAAATTCAGTCCCACATGTTGAGGAATTATTTGCATCGCAGATGTAGAGGTGAGCAAGATAATCCCACTCATGACATCCTCCATAGGAACTATCGCTCTTTTGAAATCGATTGCTTCGTTCATCACAAGCGTGCTCATGGAACACCTCGAGAGTGTCATAAGACGACATATTATTTGGCATAGTGAACGTGGCATTTCGATATGAGTTATGATTGGATCCCCATCCTCCAGCATGTCTCTCGAAATCATACAATGTAACAACATCAATTCCAGAATCCTGCATTCGAATTTCAGGTTCAAATTCAGCATTCCATTGGTGCGGTTCATACGCATAGTGGTTCGGGTCATTGGTTTGCGTTGTCCAAGCATAGATTGAACCAGTTTCTCTTGCTCTTTGGAATCGATCAATTCCCATGAAAAAAGGACTATTCGTGTTAGAGATCATCTGTCCAAGTCCACCCTGAATATTACTTGCATCCATGTCGATGTAATGAATGCGACCGGACCATTCTAGTTCTTCACTTGGATTTAATCGATATTCAACATCACTCTTTCTCGATGTTATATCGTTGTGATATGTTGAATCGAATGAGCCATAAAAGAGATGCGTATTTTCGGGGAGGTTCCTGATAAATGTGCCTGGATTTGTAGCCCAAGTTGCAGAATTTGAGTTGCCACTTGAGTCAGTATACTTGAACATGAAGAGATAAACATCATCCCCAGTCCATTTATTTTGTAGGGTGAATGTACCGTCAAGGGTGGGGACTGTGAATGTTGGGACAACATCCATTGGTCCACTGACAGTCGTTCCAGATGTCCAAGGGATTGATTTCTGATTAATGGCGCACCCCTGAACATCAATTGTCCATTTTGTAGGGCTGTTTTCACAAATATCAACATTCGCAAAGACTCCATCACCATCTAAATCTGCACATCCAGCAGCATTAACGAGTAATCCAGTAGGAGTACCCTCACACTGGTCTAAGAGGTCATTGACACCATCAGAATCAGAATCT
>OCRI01000010.1_pt1 | contig 64444 bp, 52 predicted proteins | sample 1534641 | NCBI WGS metagenome assembly OCRI01 (sample SAMEA3275473, study PRJEB22092) | marine metagenome | reverse complement strand
GGGTTCTTGAAAACCCCTCAAGACATTATGGAAGAGTACAATGGGTGTTCAGTCCTCCAATACACTGGCTACCCTCTGATTGACTTTATTCGCCCTTCGAGAACGCAATGAGTTGATCAATTGGAAGATGATCGACTGTGTCTTTACAATAATGGGCATTGACAACCTTTCCGTTTTCATCGATGAGAATATCAACAGGGATGGTTGAAAGTTTGGAAATTGAAAGTGTCATTGGAACATATCCCTTGAGCAGAGCTTTGAGCATTGTAAGAGGAGCACGCATTGGGGCCCAAAGTACACGTAGCAACGATTTCTTGACATCGTTTTGCAGATATTGTTCGTATGTTTCATCCGCAACAACTGTAAAAGGAGGGTTGTGCTTTTTCATACGTTTTGTTAATTCACCGATCTTAGCGTCAAAAACACCAACCATGACAGCATCGTCACCAAATTCATCCCAACGCTTAACGATATTGTGGATTCGAATGTTACAAAATGGGCAAGATGAGAATCTGAAAAAGGTAAGAATGACTCGCTTCCCTTTCATTGCTGACATGTCAAATGTAGTTCCATCGATTGCTGGTAGTGTAAATTGTGGGGCATCATCGCCCACTGAGAGTTGTGGCATGTTTTTTTGCTAGCGTGAAGGGTAAAAAATTCTTTGTGTAGGGAATACCATCGCCCCGTCTCTGAAGTATCTTAATCGGAACGATTTACTTCATAGCATTGCGTTGACGCAATGCTTCTACTGCAAGGACACTTACAGCAACTTGAAGATTGTACGAGGGGACAAAACCATCCATTGGAAGTCGAACAACTTCATCACATGCATCGAGAACTTCTTGTGAAACGCCTTCTCGTTCTGCCCCAACAACGAGCAAAACATTTCCTGTCAAATCAGCGTCCCAAGGGCCAACAGTACCAACATCTTCAGCAGCAATAATTCTGAAACCTGCTGCTTTTGCAGTTGCTATAATCGTTTCAGTATCACTGTAGACGACAGGAATGAACCGATCTGCTCTCATGCTTGAGCGACGAATTGTGCGGCGATCTTCGTGGGTTCTAGAAATGTTAAGAACAACTGCATCCGCTCCACTGACCTCAACTGTTCGAATCCCAAATCCGAGATTTGTTGGGTATTGGACTCCATCGAGAAGCCAGATAGATCCGCCTCTGGCAAAGATTTCTTCGAGTTCTCCTTTTGGCTCTCTTCCGATAAGAGCGAGTGCGTCTGTGGTGCCTACTGCCGACATTCTCCACAAATCATTGGTTGAACCCTCTTCAAGTGGAATACTTTGCTCAAGGCAGACTTCTCTCAAGCGTTCAGTATCTCTTTCACGATCGACTAAAACAAGCTCAATACTGTGCTCTCCTTGGAGTGTCTCCACTATCTTTTCAGAACCTTGAATCTGGTGAGCCATGGAAATCCCAGAGGCTCTTGGTGTTTGATGTTCCCCCAGAAAGTGAACAAAAGTTTCATTTCGTAGGTGGAACGATAATATGCTCACACTTGTCCTTCTTGAATAATCTGGTAGAAAGGAACATCTGAATTGAGGCTTAGTTATGAAAAAAAGGATTCCACTTTCAATTGGACTTGTTCTTGTTTTATGCCTACCTTCTCTCTTGTATACTGGGTCATACATCGTTTCAGATACACCAGTTCCTATGGAAGGAGTCGAACCATCGCCTTACCCTGATGAGCCATTGACAGAAGGGTTCCTGTTCCTCATCTTTGATGGCGGCCGCAAAGATATGATGAGTGACCCAGAACTCATGCCCAATTTGAATCGGCGTGTCCAAGATGGCGCTTACCTTGAAGTTCGAACCAATCCATTGACGATGACAGCAATGTGCGTTAAGGAAATGGCTACAGGCGTTCCTGCGAGGCCAAACGAAGCGTTACAAAATTTCCATCCTCAGCATCCAGGAAGTATTGATGGATTCAATCTTGCTTCAACTCATGATGGAAATGGTGACGGAGAACCCGATAATTATGTCGGAATCATTGGTGATTACGTTTGGAAAGATCTCCTTCCAGATAAAGAAAAGGTTCCTTTTTCCCAAGCCCGATATGGCCATGCAGATTATCATAAAGGAGACGAAGAAGGATTTGCAACACTCAAGGAATGGGTGGCAGGGGCCGTTCCCAAAGGCCATGAACAACCTAGAAACCTCATCATAACACATCTTTCAGGTCTCGACAGTGTTGGCCATCGGTATGGTACAGTTGATTCTGATGAATACAAGGATAAACTTCGTTTTATCGATGATAATTTAGAAGAAGTATTCGAATTACTTCCAGATGACTGGACGGTTGTTGTTACCTCAGATCACGGCTTAACAGATTCAGGTCAGCATGGTTCTGACTTAGATATTCTACGAGATGTTGCAGCCTTCATGTGGGGCCCTAATGTCAAACAAGGTGTTGTGGTTGAAGGCGTAAATCAACGAGATTTAGCCACGTTTCCATCGATGTTACTCTCTCTACCGCTGCCTCATGCAGTGCATGGAAGAATTCCGTTAGATGCGTTTGATTTGACTCCAGAAAAGCGAGAGGCGATTGACCAATGGAACTGGAATGCAACAGTTGCTCGTAACGATTGGTTGAAAGAAGAAGGCCACACCTATGTGGATGGATTGGAACGTTCCACGATTGAATGGGAACGACTCAATGTCGATGAAATCGGTATACGAACAACGGATATTGTACTTAGTTTGATTACGATAATAGCACTAACTGCAGTTTTGTTTAACATCTTGAATAAGAGAGGTTTTTCCACCGCATTTAGAGCATCAACGTGTATAGGATTCTTTTCTGTTTTTGTAGGGTCTCTCGTACTATCATACAATCGAGATGTAGCGGCTTGGCTGTATTATCCAATGGGATTGGTGTTACCTGTGTTTGTTTTTATCATTGGATTTGTAATGTTGAAAACAGAACGCTGGCGGAATTATAACTTCCAGAATAAGCATATGGCTGCCTTGGCCCTTCTCCTGATTACGACGGTGATGTATCCTGAAACCCGTTTGTCTATAATTGGATTAATGATATTTGCATATGCCATTATCGAGCGCTATTATCTCCGTAATTGTGAACAGCACATGCCGAATACAGTCTTTATTCCATTCTCGATAATCTGCATCATTGCCTTCTTCCTCAGTGATTATCGACTACTCGGAGTGTCCCTGACAAGAGATTATATCGTTACGATTCAGCAAGAAGAGTTGTCGATGCTCTTCGCCTCGATTGTTCTTGCATCATCATCATCTCTGCTCTATCTTTGGCATGTAGAATCCATACGTTCCAAAACAACCCTTCTGACTGTATGTGCACTATTTGGACTGTTGCCGTATGCGATGTGGTTCAAAGACAATACAATCGACTGGGTTGTTCTCTCGATATTTATTCTGTGTATTATTACAGCCGTTGTTGAAGGCCTTAGGGGGAATAAACGTAGTTCAATTGCACCGATTCGATTCGTTGGATTTGCATGGGTTACCATCAGTTGGGGCGCCTATGCAGGAGCAACAACAATGGTTCTCTATACGGGCTTTTTCTATCTGATGCAGCGAGAGTTTGGTTTCTTGAAAATTCGACAGGACAAACCCTTGTTGGAATCTACTCGCCATGTGCTTCTTGCATTGATTCCTATCGGAGCATGGTTCACATGGTGGGCTACGATGGGTCAATTGGACGGCCTTTCCCATCCAAGAGATATCGATCCAGGAAACCTTTTCCTCACAGGAGGATACATTGGAGATCGAATTTCACCAAGCAATAGTTGGGTGGGATTCATGGGAGGTGGTCCAATGATTTTGATGACAGTTCTCTGGTTCCAGATGTTTAAGGAAATCAAATGGCCATTGGCATATGCTTTGACGCTGTTTTCACTGAGAGTTGCTCTTCTCGCAGTCCATCTCTCAGTAACGCCTAATCTTCCAAGACTTGTGTTCAAAGTATCGTGGGATATCGTCCTCTACTTTGGATTGGGTGCTCTTATCTTGAGTTTGCTAGGTATCGACAAATTCAATGAGCGCAAAGCCCTTGACGAACCTGAAACGTTGAGTTCTTCATAGGCGGGTCTTGAAACCCATTGCACGAACGACGCACCAAGCAGCCCTTGCTTCAAAAATGGCAAATGCTCCTCCGAAGACGCTTCCACCTACGGCAATCCAGCCGAGCGTTGAAGGAAGAACTCCAAGAAGAGTAAATACTGCTAATACAAGGCCAAAAGAGACTGCGGATACACCTGTAATGAACCGTGCGGCTTGTCCACGGGAGTCTATGTTACATTCGAGCATGATGTAACATTCAGAACGCACTATATGAACAGATGTTTTCGAAGAGGCAAATGAATATCTTGAAATTCAAGTGCTTAATCTCATGGCATGGGCAAAAAACACAGTCCCCTCTTTCTCCGTCGAGTCGAGCACTCAAGGTCGATTATCAACGAGTGTACTATTGATGAATTTATCTTGATGATGAACGATAACGAATCGTTGTTCATCATCGATGTAAGAGAAACCCATGAGTTTGAATTGGGCCACATGAAAGGAGCAATACACATCGGCAAAGGCGTGCTTGAACGGGATATTGAGAAACATCCTTTTGGTACATCCGATCGAATCGTACTCTATTGCGGAGGGGGATTTAGATCTGCAATTGCAGCTCAATCGATGAAAGAAATGGGGTATGAAAACGTCTATTCTCTCTGGGGTGGCTGGCGAGCAATCCTTGCCACGGATATTCAAAAATCCGGTCTTTAAATCCGACTATAGAGTACTTCATAGTCTCTAGGTGAAACCTCAATGCCTCACGTATCTATGGTATGTACATGGACCCGATCGGAACAGCATTTGGAATGTTCATATTAGTACCTATAGCGCTTTACTCCGTGTATGCACTTTTCTATCAACTAAGCAGTAACAATTTGGATTAGACAAAATTTGGAATATCTCAGGCTCTGTTTTCCATGGACAGACTCATAAAGGGGTGTAAAGTCGGCAACTTGCTTCCATTGAGTTGATACTATGGCAAAAGGACTACATCATTACGTGAGAGAAACCTGGAAGAAGCCTAAAGAGGCTCTCCCGCACATGTTTCGACAGACTCGAATGGCCCAATGGCGCCGCGAGCCGGTCAACTGCCGAATCGAGCGTCCGACCCGTCTCGACGCTGCTCGCCGACTTGGATACAAAGCCAAGCAAGGTGTAGTTATCATCCGAACTCGTGTTCGACGTGGTGGTCTGCGTAAGGGTAAGATTCACATGAAGCGTAAGCCATCCAAGGCTGGTATCTCCAAAATCACAATGGCAAAGAACACACAGCGAATCGCTGAAGAACGTGTTGGACGCCATTTCCCTAACCTTGAAGTTCTCAACTCATACTGGGTTGGAGAAGATGGAAAACACAAGTTCTTCGAAGTTATCATGATCGATACTCACCACCCTGCTATCATCAAGGATAAGCAACTCGGCGTCTTCTGCCAAGCAAATGGTAACATGAGTCATCGTGGCCGTGCTTACCGTGGAAAGACATCCGCTGGAAAGCGTGGACGTGGTCTCTTCAACAAGGGTAAGGGTGCAGAAAAGTTGCGTCCTTCTCTCAAGGCAAACCTCAACCGTGGCAAGTGAAATCAAGCGTTTGTTTGATGTCCTTGTTCCGCTTCCCCCAACACAGGAGGGCGTCAAATGGGTAAAGGTCAACGTAGTTTAACAGACGTAACAGGTCTGAATGTTTACCTCCCTGACGGCCGTTTTCTTGGTGTCGTTCATGACACGGTTATCGAGCATTCAACGATGACGTGTACGCATTTGTTCGTTCGAGACACACCTCCAGAACTTGTCGTAGACTCAATACATGTTGCAATACCTTGGCGTTGGGTACGTTCGATCAATGACATCGTTGTACTTCGATGGTTCCCAGAAACACCAATATCCCGCACTTAAGGAAGAATGCACATGATGGAATTACATATTCTTGGAACAGCATCAGCGCGGCCAACGTCGACAAGAAATGTAAGTGGTAGTGTTCTTTCTACCGAAGAGGGGCTGGTTGTTATCGATGCAGGCGAAGGTTTTCAAATTCGATATTCTGCACAACGCAGCATGATGAAACGAAGTGATCAAACCGCTTCATTACGCCCGCATAAAATTGCAGCAATTGCATTGACCCATGGCCATCTTGATCACACATGGGGACTTCTTCCTTTTCTTCAGACCCTTGCACTGGATGGTAGAAAGCATCCGTTGATGATTTACGGACCAACTTCCCAAGTGATACTAGAGGCTTTGGAAACAGGCGGATTTGATGCGAACGTTCCTGAAGATACCCCTTCAGCAGACCTCATCAATCAATATCGAGCTTGGTTTCAACTCGGAGCGAACTCCACTGAATTAGGATATGAGGTTCGCTGGATGCTAGGAGAGCCCCATTCAAAAAGATGGGTTGAACTCAATCCTGATGTTTCTTCACTCAATTGGCATGATGAAATGCCTCAACCAGAACCATTCAAGAGTATTCGTCTCGACGCGCTTGCTACGAAACACAGCGTACCCTCTTGTGCTTGGCAAATCACAAACGCAGCGAGTCAAGGGGTTTTTGATCGCAATCGAGCAACTCTCGCAGGCCTTAATGAAGGGGAACGCCGTTTACTCGCAACAGGTACGGATATCGAGCAAGAGAACGGAACAATACTCAAAGCATCTTCATTCCGAGGACCTGGACGTAGCGCTCATTCGTTTGTAATATCAGGAGATACTGCGGAACAATCGATTCATCCTATCGGTATACCAACCGTTCTTGTTCACGAAGCCACATTTTTGGAAGAATCGCATTCGAAAGCAGAGGAACATCTCCATAGTACGGCAATGGGTGCTGCAAGAACGGCAAAGGCTTGTGGAGCAGAACACCTTGTTTTGACACATTTCTCTGCACGGATTCGAGATGCTACTGAATCGCTCAATGAAGCGATGGAAGAATATGGGGACGTTGGTGGAATTACCTATGCCAACGATGGAGATCGCCTCCAAATCGATATTGATGGTAATGTCACGTTCTATCGGCGAAATGAACAAGGATGGAAGCAGCACAACATATCGCATCATTGAAGTGTAATGTCATCAAGGCGCAGGTATGCAATCAAAGCGTGCATACGTTCTCATCGGTCTGCTCATGTGCTCGGTACTGATTCCAGGCATACAAGCTACTGAGGGTAGGGATGCGCCACAGTGCCTTTCAGTAACCGAATCAACGCTGTCATCTCAAGTTGCTGTAGCCAATGGTGCATGCATGCGTTTTGACCTCGGAACCCTCCAACCTGGTGATGTCTATGACTTCTCGATTACCGTCATTGATGACGCACTCGACGTTCTTGTTTTCGATGAATCAGGATTGCAGCCTTACCTCTTAGGTCAATCATATCGTTCTACATTCCAACAAGTTCCTTCGACCGAATCTGCAAATGGTCAATACGAATTTCATTGGAAAGTACCTTCCTCGATCAATGCCAAATCATGGACAGTGATCATCGACAATCTTGCTCATGATGGTGATCAAGGACAAGGTGACCAAGGTGGTGTTGATGGACGGATTTCCATGACGGTCTCGGAATTAACAGATACTCCATGGACGCCTTATCATGACCTCGTTGGCATCATTCCAGATGGTCATGTGACTCTTCTGGAGGGAACCTCTTTGCAACTTGAGGAAGGAACAACGATAGCCGTAACTGCTTGGTCCCTCCAAGGATTTGCAGATGTGTACTTACAAACTGATTCGATGAATGCAAACTATCTTTCGGGTCAATCAAATGTAGCCCTAACAGGGGCCTCACTTGTTGGTGTTGATGGAACTTCTTCGTTCAGTTGGGTCGTTCCATCTGCTCTTGCGAATCAACCTCTCAAATTGGTTGTTGATAACACTGAGGATCCTGATGGTCAAGGAGATGGTTCAACGAACCTAAGAGTAACAATTCGTGTTCAACTCGTTCCTGTCATTCAGGCTCAATTCGTTGCAGAAAACACCACGGTTGCAATGAATACATTGGTTGGATTCGATGCTTCCTCAACTCCAAATAATCTCGGCCAAATATCACAATATACGTGGGATTTTGATTCCACAATCGATGGTAATGGTGATGGTGACTTCATCAACGACGTCGATGCAATTGGCCTTACTTCAGAAGCGCAGTGGACCTCTCCTGGTGAACGAATCGTTACATTAACTGTTCTTGGACAGAGTAGTTTCGATCGTCAAGAACAAACCATTACTGTGAATGATATTATCAATCCAGTGCCTCGAATTACCGGAACAACTGCCTCCTCCTCATCTGCTACACCAGTCTCTGGTGGTTGGAGAATCGCTTATGCAAACACCCTTGTTTTGACTTGCAATTCAAGTTCGGATGATGATTCAATCTCTTCGTGTTCATGGTCTCTTGACGGTGCTCCTTACAATCAACAGACAACGGTTTCCTTCAATTGGAGCACGATTGGAGAACACGTCGTTGGCCTTACTGTCTTTGATGGGAGCGGTAATAGCGCTTCAACACAGGTGGATGTTCGAGTTGTAGATGGTTCAATACCTGTAATTGATGACTTCTTTGTTTCTCAATTCAAGAACTCACTCGAAGAGGGTCAAATCCAAACGTACTCAATCAACGCAAACGATGTTTACGACTCCGCATCAAACCTTCGATATCACTGGGACATCAATCCATCAGAAGATACGGATCAAAATGGAAATCCAACGGATGATCCTGATTACATTGGGCCCAACGTTGATTTGTTATTCGATACAGCGGGGACAAAAACAGTTGTTGTAACGGTCTTTGATGCTTCAAATAATACTGACACTCGAACCTTTACAATCGTCGTCGAGGAGTCGGTCGAATCGAGCACAAACTTTGGATTAGTCGCCGTAGTTTTGTTCATTTTTGTTGTAACATTGTCAATATCTTTCATTGGATACCGTCGCTGGCAGTCCTCAATTGCAGTTGGTTTGTTGACAGGCCGCGGCCTTTCAGACTCTGAAGCGAAGGCACACATGACAATGGTTCGTCAATCTCAAAAGTTGCCACTCTTTGCTAAAGCCATCCAACTTGCAGGACTTGATGTTGGTGAAGTTGTTACCCAAGATCAACAAGAACAAGCTCGTAAGGAAGCAGAACTTCAATCGATTTATGGAAATGGAGAAGTCGAAGACATCCCCCAGGCTCAGTTCGCACCAAAGAGAGAGATTAGCCAAGCAAGTTCACAGGCAGCGGCTGAAGCAGCGGCTCTGTTCTTCGATGACGCCCCCCCCGCCCCTGCACCAGTTATCACCCAAGACCCTGACGATGCTCTCCTTCAAGAGCTAGGATCGATGAATGAAAAGCCTTCCCAAACCCCTCAATCCGGTGGTATTCAGTTGCCAGAAAATTTGGCTCCTGCTGTAGAACATCCACCTCCAACTCCTGAAGTTGTGGAAGAGGAAAAACCATCCAATTTACTCAAAGGCTCTTGCAACAGTTGTTCTTTGAAATTCCAAGTACCTATGCCAGACGGTGTGAATGAAGCAATTGTTGTGTGTCCATCATGTTCTGAAGAACAACTCTTCCAACGCTAAAATCAAGATAAGGAATCAATCGTTGTTTACGCAGTTCGGGGATGGGTTCAGATACCAGTTCCTTCACCTATATTCATGGTCGAAGAAGCGATTCGTTTGATTCGCCCTGGCCTTAAGCAGCCAAAAAGAGGACGTCTCGCCTTTTTTCTTGTCCTCGTCATGCTTATTCCCTTGTTCCAGCCAGTTCAGGCTGATATCACTGTACGGCAAGATGATTTTGACCTCTTAGAGACTCTCTCAGATGTGATGGCATTACAAGAATCAAGCGATGATTCTGTTGTTGCAGTTGGTTCGTCAACCTCTGCTTTAGCCTTAGTTGAGGCTGCGAAGCGAGAAAGTCAAGCAGGTGATCCGCTCGATGATGCTACGCAATATCTGAATAATGTCGAGTTAAGAGACACGACTCCGCTTGCTGAAGATCACCCGCGTCCATACGAGATTCTTTTGGATACGAATTCTCAACCTGATGGTTGGCCAAATAATCTCCTTCAAACCTTATTTTCTCTTGAGGCCATTTCGTTAACAGACCCGCTTGCAGTGGGAATTAACACCTATGCATTATACGTTAATTTCTCAAGCAGAAATTCAGGGCCACAGTTTGAGACTTGGTCGTATGGGACGTTTACAGGTGAATTATTCGTAGGGGCTGATTTGGTTTTATTCGAAAATTACATCGATATCGATGGAGATAACGTTGATGACGTTTCAATTTCGCTAACGGTACTTGGTTTGCTTCAACTCAACCAAGGGTTCGGATTTGAACCCCCATTGGATCCGCTCAACCCGTTTAGTGCAATTCCAGATACGATCTGGCTTCGACCTACATTCCAATGGAAGATTAACCAACTGAACGAGAATGATCCTCTTTGGGACGAGATGGCTCACATGGAAATCTCTCTTCTAAAGGGTCTTGCATTTGATTCAGCAGTTCAAGATTCACAATCTTATGCACTTGTTCTTGACACACGATTGACTCAACCCCCAAGCGATTTCAGAGTCGAAGTTGGAATCCAAGAATTTAGGTTTAGTATCTCGAGCGCTGTCACAAACATTGTTCAACTTCTCACGGATTTCATTGGAGGTGGTGCTTTACCAGCAGATGCGTTGACGTTAACATCCGTATCAGCACCATATGCTATCGGAATACGGAATCCTAATTCAGACGCATCCAATCTCCAAACCGAGTGTGATACGGACTATTATGACGTTATCAACGACCATGATGCAACAAGTGAGATCCACAAATGTGGATTTGGAGTGGGAATCGGTTTCATCGAATTCGAGGAACTCGATGTAAACGGCCAAGCAGATATTATTGACATGGGATACATCGATGTTGGATTCCATCCTGAACGAGGTTCTAACGTATTGCCTGAAGAAGTAGATTTGACGCTAAGAAACGACAACCTTGGAGACAATACGTTCGATACTGTCGAACTGTACAGTGATACGGGGGCTGATCTTTGGCTCCATTACTTCGAAGACCGAAGCAACACAATTGAAGGCGGAACCTTTGGAAACGTATCCGATTCTCGACTATGGATACGCGGCATACCTTCTGGAACACTCCCCCAAGAAGAAATAGATGCCATTTTCACGACAATTGGAGAAGCTCCAGGAAGCGTCAATCTTCCCGGAGATATGCCAGACAGACTTTCATTTATTGTTGCGATAAAGAATTTTACTGGAGATTCAAGTACAAACCAAAATGATCTCACCCTCCCCATCAATCCTGCGGCGCCACCGACAACACTGATTATGATTGCAGGAACTGAACGAATTGATTCATTGACCTATGACTCAACAATGAAGCGCGGTGGCTATGATAACGACGTTAGTTCTATTCAAATATCCCTTTCGAATCTTCCTGAAGTTCTCGTTTTGAAAGGAAGTTTCCAATTATCCGAGACTGGTGTTTCTCGGGTCAATTTCAACAATCCTAACCTCAATACAATTTCTCAACTCCTTGACAATGCTCTGTTGACGTTGGTCGAAATTGTACTCGATTTGGGGTCTATACTCAACGGACTTCCTGATGCCATTGTCGGTACTGCTGGAACCTCTGGCGGTTCCATCGAAGTCATCTGTTTGACTCAAGTAAAACAAACATGGAACGACGGTTCTGTACGCGGCCCGAGCAGTTTAGGTGAAATTGCACTAGCCATTGGCAGCAGTGACCATCCTTGGTTCACATCATCCGATCACATTCTCCTGTCCGAAGACACATCCATTGCCACGATCGCAGGAAGAGATGGCCCAGTCTCTCCTCTGGTCCCAATTGCGATGAGCATCCGTGTTTCAAACATCTCAAGGGTGTTCCAATCCTTTGATGCAATTACAAGCGAGAGGACGCTTGAATTAATTGGTCAACAGTCAGGTGCCCTCTTGATTGGGCACATCCGTCACAATGGTGATGATCTCGTCAATGTAACGAGCCAATCGGCCCGAATATCGAACCGACCAGGTGATTTAACCGTTGTACAAGACCCGAGTAAACTCGTCTATTCTGCAAGTGAGCCGATTGGAACCATCACCTACGGAGGCCAAGAGGGTAAACAACGCAATGCCATTCGACTCGAAGGCTTACCATCAGCCTTCCAATTGAATCTGGGTGATTCGGTTGGATTTGCTGCTGATACACCTATCGATTCGATCACGATTCAAATGACCAACGCTACAACGCCGTTAACAATGGACGGAGACCATTTCAGATTCTGGGTTAACACAGATACATCAGAGGCTTCACTCAGTGCACGTATTTCCAACGTCCAGTCTGTTCAACGATTTTCTCCGCTTAATCCAAATGCAACTGGACCGGAAGGAAGCGCACGATATTCCCTGCAAAGACAAACATCAACTCCGTTCAATATTGTCATGGAAGATGTGAGTAACTATGACGACCCGTTCCTTGGTCTGAACGGAATGATGCGACTTGATCCATTGCCAGCAAATCTAGAAATTGTTCTTCCGAGTGATGTTGATTCCAGTGGTATTGAATTACCTGATTTCGGTGAAGGAGAGGGTGTTGAAGCGCTCTCATTCTTCCTTGGTGACGTTGTTGATTTAGGCAGTTTAGTCAACGACCTTGTGTATGGCCTCGTGGTTGATATTGGCGACTCTTCAGGAGAACAAGCTGATGTTGCTTATGGATTGGACATGGTCACAGGTGAGAGTTTCGACCTTACAGCAGACATGCGCAAAGGATCTGTTCCTACTGGGACGCCAGAATGGCAACATGGTCTTGACATACAGGCAACAGAGCGAACAGTACTCGACTTCAACCTCTCTCGTCTTCCAGAATTTACTCAATCAAGCCGAACAATCGTTTCTGATATTCTCAGCGATTACATCATCGATGAGTCCGAAGCTGAAATTATTCGCCAAGAATTTACTCAGGCAAATCTCAGCATCGCAAATACGTTAATTGAGTCCCTCGATGATGGATTACTTACAGAAAAAGAACTCAAAGGCATTGATGTAGCCTTGCTTGCAGAAGGCGGCATCACCTTTGAAACACGACGAAGTTGGCATGTTCACACATGGCTTCCTCAATTGCCTTCAGGACGTATTGAAATCGATTACATCTTCACTCTGGTTGATGAAGTTCCAACTTATGATTTCGAAATGAATCTCGAGGACTGGTTGCCAGCACAAGAACGATTCTATCTCACGATGGATGGAATTCAGAAGTCTTCAGTGGAACTTCAGATATTTGGTTTAGATACATCAACGTCTCGAGATGTATCTGCGAAAGCATTGTTTTCACGTCAAGAGAATCTCACAGTCCCTCGTTTGTCCGTGGACATGAGCTATGATATCGGGCAACGATTGGATTACGTTTACGCGGTTTTCAACGATAAAGAGAACAAGGTACGTGCTGAAACCTTCCTCGTAGGTGTGCCTCAACAAACTCAGTTTTCAGCGACAATTGGAGACGTTTTGTTACTCGATGTTGATGTTCCTCAGGAATTCCGCGTAGGGGATACGAGTGTACAATCGATGATGATTCAACAGCATCGCTTCGTCGATGGATTCTGGTGGCCTGCTACAACATTCTTCAGAGATGTACCTTCTGAAATGCACCTTGCAGCAGAGCCTGATCAACGACTCGACATTCGGGAAGAGACCTCCTTCCAAGGAATGATGACTCTGGATTATGCTTCAAATTCTGATAAGATGGATATGTATATCGAAGCATCTGGACGAGCTATTGACGCAAAAGGAGATACTCTGATGATGGCTACAAATTTACCACGAACATTCAAGTTGGAAACAACAGATGATTGGGGTGTTCGAATCGTTAGTTCTGGTGATGGAGTCGAAGAACTCTATATGCGACAAACCAACGTTCCAGGAGCACCAGGTGTGTTCCTCGATCGTCTTGAAATCATAGGAGAGGATCTCAAAGGCGCGACGATTACAATACATCGCCCACTCGGATATCCAGTCATCATAATCGATGATATCACGACAGGTCGTCTTGTTTCAAGTGCAGAAGTTCATGTTCAACCAGGTGAATATGTTCCGCTCATGGGCGACCTCGAAGTCGATGGACGAGGTGTTCTTCTCGATGCTCAGTTTACTGGGTTCATTCCAACCTCAACCTCGATAGGTGTGAATGGTGTCGTTACAGATTTATCAGTCGTCAGTACTTTGACTGGGGGTTCTGTTGAAACACGACACATATTGGTGGTTGAACCAATTACATCAGGTGTTGCATCTGTATTAGCAATGATCTTTGGGTGATATAATGGAAGATGAATTAGTTGTACATGAGGACGATATCATCTCCTCAAAACCTCTGGGTTTGTTGGAATCATCTCAACGCCAAGAGGCCTTTGCAATGGGATTAGATCTCGATGATCCTGAACAAGCAGAAGCATACATGCAAGCCCAAGAAGCAGCTCTTTTCATCAAAGAGCGTATTCGAAATATCAACCCTGCACGTGTTGCCATCGCTGGTCTGATCATGCTCCTTCTTGTTGGATTAATTGCAAGTGGATGGTATTGGGTCCTTCCGCGTGATGATGTGGAAGTTGAAACCATCTACATGCAACGAGGTGGACATCTGATCATGTCCGAATTATACAATGATGGAAGCCGTGCTATTACGGACGTAACAGTTCAGGTTGAATTCCAAGACGAGTTTGGTACTCTCATTCAGGAGATGAGGATCGATGTTGATGAAGTCGCAGCCCATTCTTCACTTGCTGGTGATGATTTGGAAATGATTGTTCTTGGCTATACTGTGTGGGATGAATACATACTGGAAGTTTCTGTTACTTGGACATCTTTTGATAACAGAGTCCATACGGAATCTTGGTCACATGTGGTCGGCGAATGGGCATCAGAACGGTTCGTTGATGACTGTGAAACGACAACTAAATTGTTTTAATATACGTTGAAACACATTACCCATAGCGATAAATGCGTCTTGTAACGGAGGAGAAGTGTGATGAGACATCAATGGAGGCCAGCACTCGGAATCTTGCTGATTCTTTTGTTGAGTCCTTGGAGTAGTCTTATTCAGACCGAGGAAGAGGAATCATCTGCCTTAATGGGTGATGAATACGAGCAGTTCTCTATTCGAACAGATGCGTATTCAGACTTTGTTGGTGAACTCGATGCAACCATTGGGCATGAACAACGACCTGTAGAGGCAAACTCGCGAATAGGTGTGTTTACCCTACATGGACTCGAGACCTCACGGCCGTTGTCAAGTGACGTCCTTGAACCTCGTAATGATGTGCGTCTTCTGCTTGTGAATAACGAGCGTAACCTTCTCGATGTACGTTCTGAATTATCCGAAGTACAAGGTCTTGAAGTCAGAGAATACATTTCACCATCCGGCTTGCTCGTACAGGGGACAGTTGATGGATTTGATTCAGCAATGGGTGTTGATGGAATCGAAGGGCAACTCCTCGTTCCGTTGGCTATGTTCCTCGATGATGTCTTCCTCGATACCATGCTCTTTGAAGAAGAAACTGCAGCAATCTACGGGCAAGAAGTACGTCTTGAAGGGTGGAGGAGTGAACAAACACTCGATACAATCTCGATACATGATGCAAGTGGATCGAGTATTGAACAAGACCTCAATGATGTTGCAATTCTGGCAATGGATGAAGTTGTCAAACTGGATGATGGACGATATAGAGGACTACTTTCAGTAGACGATATCCTTGACATTGTCCGTCAACCTTCAGTCATGTGGCTACGTTTTGAGCCTCAAATGGCGTTCAGCAATGACCAATCGAAAAATCACATGAAGATCACAACAATGCGTTCTTACTTCACAACAGATCTTGATGGTTCTGGACAAATTGTTGCGGTTGCTGATTCGGGACTAGATGAAGATCATGGTGATTTCGGGACTCGAGTTGTCGGTAATTTCGATGTTATTGGAGACGGTTCGACAGCAGACAAACACTCTGGTCATGGCACACACGTCGCATGTACCGTTCTTGGAGATGGGACAAAGGGTGGCTACGCAGGCGTGGCTCCGTCTGCAGACCTCTACTTCCAAGCCATGGAGAATGATAACACAGGAAACTTCCAATCACCTTCACTCAATTATCTTCTCAACACAGCCTACAATTCAGGAGCTCGAATTCATACCAATTCATGGGGCTCTTCTGCAGCATCAAATCAAGGTAAGTATACCTCTGAATCAGAAGATGTCGATGATCGAGCCAACAATTACGACCGCGTCTACAACGGGGTCGAAGGGTTAACCATTCTCTTTGCAGCAGGTAATGATGGTCCGAATGCAGGTACCGTTGGTTCACCATCAACTGCAAAAAACTCTGTTACAGTCGGTAATCACCAAGCCAGATACAATGGAGCGCCTGATAATCTGATGTCAGGATCTTCTCGCGGGCCAACTGATGATGGACGAATCAAACCAGATATTATCGCACCTGGCGGCTATGTTCGTTCATGTCGTGCCCAAGAGGCGCAAGACATCGCAGGATCATCTTGGCAATCAACATGGTATCTCGAATATACTGGGACTTCGATGGCTACACCAAATGCAGCAGGCGCTTCAGCACTCATACGTGAGTATCTTCTTGAAATCGCTCAACGCCCTTCACCTCAAGGTGCATTGATCAAGGCGCTCTTGGTTCTCGGCGCACAAGACATCAATACTCGAGATATTCCGAATAATGATGAAGGATGGGGGCGAGTAAATCTCAAAGAAACTCTTGCTCCTTCTCAGGGACGTGGTATTTGGGTTGATGACCGTTCTGTATTATCGAATACAGGTCAATCAAAATCATATGTATTCAACGTCACTTTTGCCAATTCACAACTCAAAACAGTCCTTGCATGGTCTGATGCTCGTGGGAGTCGATTTTCTAATAACCAACTGGTTAATGATTTGGATTTAGAAGTTGAATCACCAGATGGTACGATCTATCTCGGTAATGATTTTGCGAATGGGCGTTCAACAACGGGGGGTACTAAAGACGACGTAAATAACCTCGAAGTTGTGCTTATTGATACTGCAATGAAAGGAATTTGGACTGTTCGAGTCAAAGACGGAATGCATGGTGGAAGCAATACTCAACCGTTTGCTATTGCAGTTTCTGGACAGGGCGTGAATGATTTACGTCCAGACCCTCAAGTTGTGGCTAATTCGATGCTTCTGAATGTTTCAATTCCACAAGTCGGTGATCAAGTTCGATTGACAACAGAGGTGTTCAATGCAGGGAATATCAAAGCGGAATCAGTTGATCTTGCCTTTGTTATCGATGGTGTAGAAGAAGATCGTAAAACCGTTGACATCAATCCGGGCGCATCCCGCCAGTCGACATGGTATTGGACTCCATCGCAATCTGGAACTGCAACGCTTGAATTGAAGATTGATCCTGACGATACAATTGATGAAATTCAAGAAAACAATAACCTCCTTACGACCATTGTGGATGTGACAGCACCTGGTGTCAAAGTCACGTCAAATGTAACTGAACAAGTCGTTCAATTTGCGAGTCAAACAACAGCTTCTTGGAATTTAACGCTCGAAAATACCGCTTTGATAGAAACGAATGCATCGATCGATATCCTTGGTGTATCACGTGTTTCGGATGGAACAACAGTGCCCTGGTATGTCGGGATGACAGCATCAAATTTCACACTTCAAGGGAAAGGTAAGGCTTCGATATCTGTTACGATTGTTTACCCAGAAGCGCCTGAGCCTGGAATGTATGAAATCAATGTGGTTGGAATAGATGTTGACAATGCAATCACGTACCCGTATCAATTGTACCTCCACGTGTTGGATATCCCTGAATTCAGAATTGAGTATGATTACGAGATCGTCCCCGTTCATCCTGCAAACCCGACGAACCTTTCAGTTCGAGTTTACAACGATGGAAACACAGAGATTGGGTACGATTTATTCTTGCAAGCTCCATCTGGATGGAGTGCAGGATTCCAAGATCTTGGAAGCGAACCAGGCGCATCTTCCGGTTCGACAGGTCTTATTACAAAGCAGGGGCAAAAGGATGTGGAATTACAATTCATTCCCCCACAAGTGTCGACTGCTGCAGGAGCTGAACGCATGGTGCGTCTAACTGCGATTTCTCAAACAGACCCTTCTCAAACGTGGGAAATTGATATTCCCATCCGTGTTATGGAAGTTCGGGAAGTGGAGATTTTACTTGAATCGAACATTGGAACGCCTCGCCCAGATGCAACATTGAATCTCTTATTTACGATTGAAAACCGCGGAAATGTCGACATTACATTCAACCCGAGTATGTCTCTGCCAACTGGATGGCAAGTTCAATCAACCCTTCAGCCAATTGAGATGGCATGGACGGACAATTCGAAAAATATCCTCATCAGCATCGTTGGAAATGGTGATGCAATTTCAGGTCAACTCACGCTCAATCTCGACAACGGCTCAGACCGGTATTCATGGAATGCTCAACTTGAAGTTCTGGCATTACCTCAACCAGAATTAACATTCAAAAGTTTAGACTTTGAAGATGGGAGAACCTTTGATCATCCATTTGGTCCAGGGGCTCATCCTGCTGATCAAGAACTCATCTTCACATGGTTATTGACCAATGATGCTGAAACAGTGTGGAGGCCTGATGTATCCATCTCACTTTCCCAAGGGCTGTTCGGAGATTGTCTCGATGTTACACAGGTTGCATCAGGTGATGTTGTGCCAGTTGTTTGCTCGATTATCATACCATCCACGATAGAGGTTGGCTCCCAGCCTGATTTCAGTTTCACACTTTCGGGAGATGGTGTTTCACTCGTTGAAGGAACAAGTCTCCTTGTCGCAGAAAGTCGCGGGGTTGATTGGAAGATTACAGGACTTTCAACCATAGATGATTCAGGATCTGGGACGATTCAGGTTCGTTTGACCAATACGGGAAATGTTCAACTTTCACATAGGCTTGAACTGCAAACGACTGAAGGCCTAACAGCGTCATTAGTCGAGGAAGATATCGTTAACATGGTCGCTGGTGATTCGCAACAATTTACTGTGGTTGTCACAGGTTTAGCCAGTGGATCACAGCAGATCACGTTTCAGCTAACAGGAACCCAAGAGGTATCGACTCCGGCGACAACTGTTGACATTGATGTGACCGCTTCGTTTAGCGAAACAGCTTTAAACAGTCAAACGCTCTGGTATTCAAGCATAGGAATTACTCTTCTTGCAGTAATCCTTCTTGGCGGCCTTTTAGCCCGTTCAAAGAAAGAATCAGGCGTCGTTTCTCAGGAACAAAAAGCCCTTCCTTCAATTGTTCAACAACCTGCGGTCATGTGTTGGTCATGTCATGGTCCAATCACTGGACCAATGCAAGGATGCCCTGGCTGTGGCGCACGATATCATACAAAAGGTACTGAAAATTGTGATGCTCAAAGTCTTGAAGCCTGTGCGAATTGTGGGGCGAGTGCAGAACAGTTCGTACTTGCATAATTCGTAAACAGGAAAGGACATCCTTTTGATAGGTCAACACCTCCCCGTAAATAGGAGAGGAATTTTCTTGAGCAGAACATCTGGCAGCAAACACCTTGCGATTTTGTTTATTTCGCTCATGGTAATCTCCATGATGCCCCTATCGACCCCCACCGTTTCTGCGGATGAAGGGAGGGATGCGAACATTCGCCTAACAGTTAATCCATCCGAACAAAATATCAATCCTGGAGAATCTGGGGAATACACAGTTCGAGTTTACAATGATGGTTCGACTCCAGTAACAATTCAATTGAGTACAGCGGAAGAAGGAACTCAAGAATGTGGGGCATACACCTCATCCATTACCCAAATCAGTGGCGCAATTGAATCAGGTTCCTATGAAGAAGCGACCATGACTGTTACACTAGCGGCCAATGCAGAATCATCTTGCGACACGACCGTTTCAGCGACTGCAACAGAATCTCCAGAGCCTCCAGAAGTACCAGGACAACCTGCCACTGAAACTTCAACAGTGACGACAACCGCTGGCGATGGATCTGGCAATGCACTTTTCGGAGTTGATTTGTCAATGGTCGTTTCGAGTAAGACATGGGGCGGTGAAGAGACGACAGAATGGACTCTCGTTGTTGAAAACACCGGCCAACAACAAACAGATGTCAATCTCGTAGTTGATGAGGTTACAGATGGTGCTTGTTCAAACCCAGGCAGTCTTACGCCATCGCTATCGGAAACATCGGTCTCACTTGGTGCAAACGAAACAGAAGATGTCATCGTTTCTCTTGACATAGATAACGAAGAAGAAGCCGATAAGTACTGCTGGGAGATTACTGGAACAGTCTCTTCTGACCCGACAGGCAATTCTTCTGATACTCAAGAATTTGATATTACAGTCCCTGTTTTGAAGGAATGTGATCTAAGTCTCTCAAAATCAACATTGAGCATCGAGCCTGATGCTGATGCTACACTAAAAGCCATATTTACAAACGAAGGTAACTCTGATTGGACTATTCGAGCTGCTGCTGCTGGTCCAAAGGCTGGATGGGTTGCATTTGTTGGCGGCACCAGTGGGCTACTGCCATATGGTGGTGGAAGCGGAACCAAGGAATTCAATCTCAAAGTTACTCCAGATGACTCCGTTACAGCCGGAGAAGAGCAAACCATAACCATCCAAGGGAAAGATGGAACCGCCGTTAAATGCAGTTCAGAATTAACCATTATTGTTGGTCAGTCCTATGGCGCAACAATCTCCATGACGTCCTCACAACTTAACAACATAGAACCAGGTACGAGTGCGACAACATCTGTCACAGTTGAAAATACAGGCAATGGTGTTGATAACTTCAGAATTACACCTTCTTCTCTACCAGCGGGATGGAGTGTTGAACTCGATCAGAACGTTATTTCACTCGATTCTAAGCATACGCCTCAGAGGAAAGACACGGTCGATGTCACCGTATCTCTACCAACAGATGCGTTAGCGACTGAGGTCGTGAACATCGTACTTTCAATCTCGCCTTCATCAGGCGGTCAAGCCTACGATGAAGTGACTCTTGCAGTCTCTGTTGCAGCCGTTCATGAATTTGAGGCAATATCGACAGCAATGACGCAAACTGGTAAGAATAATAATGAGGTCAAATTCCCGTTTGAAATCGATAACATTGGAAACGTGGAAGATAGTTTCAGACTAAGCGTCATCAGCCAAACGGCCTCTCCAGGATGGTCTTTTTACTTCGAGGATGCTGCAGGTAATCGATTTACTGAAATCGCAGTCGATGCTCGTACCTCCAAGCAAATTTTCTGTGTTGTTACAGTTACAGATTCCGATGAATATACTACTTTGACCATCAGAGTTACCAACAAAGGTGATTCCAATAGCATTGATGAAGATTCGGACGGTATTCCAGACAATCAACGTGAGTTGAAATTCACAGCTTTCCTAACGACCCGGGACTATGCAATGGATGTTCGTCTTGAAAATGGTGGGCTTGATGGAAGAACTGGCGAATTAATTCTCGCTCCAGGTGATGATGAAACAATCGGTCTCTGGCTGAGGAATATGGGTAATGGTGATGACATTGCAATGATTGAACTCACAGGTCTTACAGGCATAGCCACACGAACAGTATATTCAACTGGCTTGCCCATTGGTGACGAATTAGCCATTCCGTTCGGGTATGGGATCTGGGATGAGAACAACAGCCGTTTCGTTACAGATGCATCGGGAGCTCCGTATCTTGAAAATACAGCAAATGCTGCAGAAGAGGAAATGTACTTCGCACTTAATCTCAGTCAAGGCCACAGCGTCAAGCCTTATGAGATGTATCTCGAACTCAAAATCGATGTTAATGAAGCGACTTTGACTGGTGAGGGAGGCAATCTCAACATCGTTGTTACAAGTAAATCTAACGCTGCAAACCGTAGTGGGACGGCAACAGTTTCCCTGAGTGTCAAAGAGATTTTCAATCTTCAAATCCTCCAACCTACTCAAGATTCGTTTGAAATAACATACCCTGAGCCTTTGAAGTTTGATGTTCAAATTCGTAATGATGGAAATGTTCGGACAATGACTGAAATCTTTTCATCAGAGGGTCTGCGTGGTTGGAAAATTACCTTGGTAGGTCCTGACGAAAACCCCGACTGCCAAGATCTGCTTGAATGCTGGATCGATAAAGGAGAAACAATAAACGTCTCTGTAACTGTCAAATCACCTTACGATGCAGAATTCAAAGATACCTTTGATTTCACCATCTCTGCCCAACCCGAGGAAATTGGAGTTATCGGGCGTGTGAACCAACAATTCGATGTCACAGGTGATGTTGAATCATCGCTCTTCGGATTTGCAGAGGATGCCACAGTTGCTGTGGTTGGTGGTGGTTTCATCTGCCTCATTCTTCTCGGATTCATTATCAGCCGCCGTAGTTGAAGTACGGATTTTGGCATTTTGGAACCCCTCCATCAAGCCCTATTTTACGCGTGGTTGACTGGGAACGCTTATGGAGGGTATTCAAGTCGGATTATTTAGAGAGCGCATGCTTTCTGAGGCGATGTATAATGGTCGATGCAGGTTCGGTTCCAAGCGCCTATCTTTCAATTGCTTTCCTTACCGTGGTTGGCATCCTTATGCCGATGACGAATTTCATCATGTCATGGGCTCTTCGTCCACGTACAGATCCTTCCCGACCGCACATCACCAGGTCCTATCTTCTCGAAGGATATGAGCGAGACCACAGCCTCTATCCTCGTCGACTTTCAACATTCGAGTGTGGAAGCGAACCTATCGGCGATGCAATGATTCAGTTTCACTTCCAATACTACTGGTATGCGATCGTATTCCTTGTATTCGATGTAGCATTCATGTTCCTTGTTCTAGGCGGTATGGTTACCGCCCAAGAAACATCAACTGTTGATGGAGATATCGCAAATGCTGAGGCTGGACTTGCAGTCCTCGGAGCGTTCTTTGCGATCATGTCACTCGGCGTTTGGTATGTATTCCGCAAGCGAGGACGAATTTACATCTGAGGTGAGATCATGGCAGAATCTGGAGAGAATTATACCGCATTCAATAGCCGAGCACTTGTTGAAGTGGTCGGTGACGTAACTGATGAAGCACTCAAGGCAACGAAGATCAAACAACTTCTTTCAGTCCTTGCAGGCCGATTTTTCAACTGGGGAGGACGTAAATCCCTCTTCACCCTTCACTTGGGAATCAAGTGCTGCGCTATTGAGATGGCAGCAGCAGCAACCCCTCGTTTTGACGGAGACCGTTTCGGTGTCTTGTTCCGTTCATCACCACGTCAATCCGACGTACTTCTTGTCAATGGGCCAATCAGTAAGAAGTTCGCTGACAAAGTTGTTCGTCTCTGGGAGCAAATGCCAGAACCGAAATACTGTATTGCAATGGGTGAATGTGCAATTTCAGGCGGCCCTTACTTCCAATCATACAACATTCTCGAAGGAGTCGACACTGTCATTCCCGTAGACGTTTACGTCCCGGGTTGTCCACCTCGTCCAGAAGCTCTCATCGACGGCTTTGGCCTTCTTAGAGAGAAAATCATTCGAATTGGTGGTGCGCCAAGCACAGGCCGAGATGGTGAGAAACCCGTGATCGTAGGAGAGGACTGAAATGGGTATGAGCATCACTTCAGAACAAAATGAGGCAGCAGCTTCAGCCTTCCTTGAACAAGCCGAAGAGCGATTTGGAGGCTCTGGCGTAACCGTCTCAATCGAACATCACAGCAATGCTGTGAAATTTGCATTCGTCCGTATGACTTGCCCACCACAACACTGGATTGCATTGGCTAAGTGGATGCGATTCGATGCAGGAATCAACTACTGTTCGATGGTTACGGGAACGCATTACCCAGATGGCGGAGATCGTACCTGGAGACTTGCATACCATTTCATGCGACAACCTGTACGCGATGTGGAGCCATTCACTTCTGACGTTTTGAAAGCAGAAAGCCTTGAAGGCATGGATATTCCTCTTGAAGTTGAAGTTCTCATCGACCTACCTGACGGCAGAGAGCCATCTGTACCGAGCGTCCAATCCATTTGGATCGGAGCGGATTGGAATGAAAAAGAGACATGGGATCTTGTTGGAATTCAATTCGAAGGCCATGAGAACATGCATCGTGTTCTCAATCCTCACGACAGTCCTGAAGGATTCCATCCATTGCAAAAGCAGCATCAAATTCGATATCATGATTTCAATGAAATGTATGATGACGCACAAGGTTTCGTGCGAAAGCCGGCGGATGAGGGCCGGGTAAAGTGAGGTGATATCATGGCACAAATGTGGATTACAATGGGACCTCAACATCCAATGACACACGGTCTTTGGACACTCCGTGTCAAGGTCGACGGTGAAACAGTTGTCGATACTGAAGCTGAACTTGGCTACATCCATCGTGGTGTAGAAAAGATTGCAGAAGCACGTGACTTCACTCAAGTTACGCCATACTGTGACCGTCTCTGTTATGTCAGTGCAATGACGTGGGCAAATTCCTACATTTATGCTGCTGAAGACCTTCTAGAAGTCGAAGTTCCAGAACGAGCAGAATACATTCGTTTGATCTCTGCAGAAATTCAGAGACTTGCCTCTCACCTGATGTGGCTTGGAGCGTTTGGACCAGATATTGGAAACCTCACGCTCATGACATGGTGCATGAGAGACAGAGAAATGTTCCTTGATTTATTGCAAGAACTTGGTGGTTCTCGAATGCACTACAACTACCCTCGAATTGGTGGCGTCAAGCGAGATCTCCCTGTTGGCTTTGCTGACAGAACCCGCGCTAAAGTCAAGTTGTTCGAGCAGAGAATCAAAGAATACGAAATGATGCTTGATCAATCCACCATTTGGCTCGTCCGCCTCCAAGGAGTCGGCTATTCTCGAGCAGAAGATATGGTGAATTCCGGTGTTTCAGGACCAAACGTTCGTGCTGCTGGTGTAAACTATGACGTTCGTTGGGCCCACCCATATTCGGTCTATGACCAAGTTGACTGGGAGCCTGCTGTTGAGAAGCCAACCTCTGTCAAAGGAGCAGATTGCTACGACCGATACCGTGTCCGAATGGAAGAAATGGTTCAGTCCTGCAAGATGGTTCTTGATGCATTGGATAAGATACCTGGCGGCGCGAACACACACTACAGCACTGGTGATGAGATGATTCTGACAAAGGCTCCAACGCGTGCTCCAGAAGGTGCAACTGGATTTAGCAACTACGAATGTACTCGTGGTGCTTCACAATTTTACATACAAGGAGGCGGTGATGGCCGTGGAAAGAATCCTTATCGGCTCTCAATCCGTTCTCCTATGTTCATTACAATTCCATACGTAGCAAAGACGATGATCGGCTACAAGGTTGCAGATATTCCTGCGATTATGGGAAGCTTTGACCCATGTATTGGAGAAACAGATCGTTGAGGTGATACTATGGATGACAAGTACGACCTGAGAAGTTTGTTCATTGGCGAGGACAGTCTCGTTCATGATTTGGTTACCTCTGGACTTGAGGGAACACCTCTTGAAGACAGTTCCTCGAACATTGCGTTCGGCCTCGGTACGTTTGCAGTGGTCAACATCGTGTTCTTACTCCTCTTCTTTTCCCAATTCGCAATTCTATGGATTGAGAGAAAAGCCGTTGCTCGTATGAATGATCGACGCGGTGCAACCACTGCACTTCGTTCTCTCTGGGTTGGAGAAAATGGCGTAACTGGTGGAGAATGGTGGAACATGCTTCCATTCGGTCTCGGACGTCCAGTTGGCGCAGTCAACAAATGGTTGAACCAACGCTTTGGTAATCGTTCTGAAGAATTCGAAACAGTTGACCGTGTCAACAATCGTTCGTGGATGGGATTGAGTATTCTCCCTGGATTCTTCCAAAACGTTGCTGATGGAATGAAATTCCTCATCAAAGAACACATGGTTCCACGTCGGGCTGACAAACTCATTTTCGAGGTTTCACCGTTTCTCATCGTTTCGACGACACTCATCATCCTTGGTATGATTCCACTTTCCAGTGGCATATATGCAACCAACCCTGACCTTTCTATTCTCTACATCATCGCTATCTTTGGAATCGCTCCAATCGGTGTCTTCTTTGCTGGCTGGGCTTCGAACAACAAGTACACACTCATCGGTGGTATTCGTTCAGCAGCACAACTTACTGCATATGAGATCCCATTGCTGTTATCATTACTTGCAGTTGCAATGTTGAGCGGGACGTTCAACATTATTGACAGCGTTCACTTCCAACATACTGCTGGTGCATGGAATCTCTTCTTGATGCCACTAGGAGCAGCACTGTTCCTTATCACAATGATTGCAGAAGTAGAACGTGTTCCATTCGATATGCCAGAAGCTGAAGCTGAACTGGTCGAAGGATGGTGGACAGAATACGGTGGTATGCGATTTGGTATGCTGTTCATGGCAGAATACATCCGCACCTATGCTGCATGTTTCCTCTTCACTCACTTCTTCCTTGGGGGATGGCACCTTCCATTCCAAGGAACAATTGGCCAAATTCCATACTTAGGAGATGCGTACCTGTTGATTCCTGGTGCATTGGTTGTTCTGATCAAGGCGTGGCTTGTTTTCCTCATCGTCTTCGTATGGGCTCGATTCTCTCTTGCACGTATCCGTACTGACCAAATCCTTGAATTCGGTTGGAGAATGCTCCTACCTCTTGCAGTCCTGCAAGTTGTTCTCGCAGCATTGTACCGATTGTACCTCTTCGATGTTGAAGGAATGTCAGACACCGTTGCTGGTGGAACTGCTTGGGAATCATCCTTTGGAATCCCCTTCTTCATCCCAGCACTAACCACAATCCTTTGGTTGGCTATCTTTTTCCTATTGCTTAATGATACGGGCAAGAATGAACACGAAGAACGTATGTATCACGTTCAGACAGTGCAGCCCGCTGGTACCCATACTCCTGGGCAGGACTGAGGTGATTGAATATGCCAACACACCCTCAAGCAAAACCGAACTTCCGAAATCTCTTCTGGTATCCGTTTAAGATTACTCTGATTACTGCCTTGAGAACATTCCCTCTCATGGGTAAATTGTTCCCAAAGAAATTGGGTATGGGCTACCACAATACAACACATCCAGAGTTTTTGGATGAAGCGAGCGCACAACGTGCAAAGAGTCGTTCACAATACAATGATATCTCCAATCAAGAATTTGCTCCTGACCGAGTTACATCCGATCTCTTTCCGACACTTTGGAAGCCTCAAACAGTTCAGTACCCGTACGAACGCCTTGAGGACATGGAGCCTTGGCTCTTCGTTCCAGGTAATTACAATGGCCGTATTGGTGTCATTTGGGAAACCTGTACTGCATGTAAGATGTGTGTGAACATCTGTCCAAACGACTGTCTTCACATGACAACAGAACTTCGTGTTGACGTTCTCGACAACGCAGAAGGTGAATACGATGGATACGGTGCTGAATTGGAAGTTGGCGGCTATGCTGCTAAGTTCCGTGAAGAAGTGGAAGAAGAACTCGAATCATTCGATCTCATCACTGCTCACACGGCACCTCCTGCAGAATGGCGCTTTGGACAAGTCCTAGATCTGAGTGGTAGCACTGCTACTGTTCGCTGGAATGACTCTGGCCAAGAAGAAATGATTGAGCAATCTGATTTACGAACTGCTGATAATCAAATCGTATCAGGTCGTATTGACATTGGACGCTGTATGTTCTGTGGTCTTTGCATGGAAGCATGTGGCTTCACTTCCTTCTTCATGACCAACGAATACGATGGTATGTCAGGATTCTCTCGTCAAGACCTTTGGTTTGATGCAAGCAGAACACGTGTTCTTCCTTCCGTTCATCAAGAAGCTGTTGACGGAGAACTTGCAAAGCGAGCTACTAAGGAACGAGATAAGCGTGCGAAGAAGGCTGCTAAGGCTGCAAAGGCTGCTGTACCCGAAATAGTGGTCGTAGAACCACCTCAAGTTGTCGAAGTAAAGACCGAAGTCAAGGCTGAGACTGAAGACGACAAGCCCATGAGTAAAGAGGAAAAGAAAGCAGCCGATTTGCAACGAGTCAAGGAACGGTCAAAAAACATTGATTTCAATATTCTCGGAACGGCTAGTGCTGAAGAAAAAGATGACCTTCAAAGCATCAAGGGCATTGGGCCGTTTATCGAAGAGAAATTAAACGCTCTCGGCATCTATACGTTCTCACAAGTCAGTAAAATGACCAGTGAGTTAGAAGATCAAGTCAACGAAGCCATCGAATTCTTCCCTGGTCGTGTCAAGCGGGACGAATGGACCAACCAAGCCAGCGACCTGCTCGAGAAGGGGGATGCCTGAAATGGACGTCGCCTCGACCACTGAAACCATCATCTTCTTCATTTTTGCAACGATTACTATTCTCGGTGCATTGGGGCTTATTTACGCACAACGAGTTGCTCACTCGATGCTTTCTCTGATTTTCTGTTTCATGGCAGTTTCAGGAATCTTCATCCTTATGGGTGCTGAATTCCTTGCTGCAATTCAAATTCTCGTTTATCTAGCGAGTGTAGGATTGGTGGTTCTCTTCGGTATTATGCTGACACGACGCCAAATTCAGGAGGAGGATTTCGAATGAGATTAATGTCAACACTAACTCGACTTGGACTGATTCTTCTAGCTGGTGCAATGATCTCAGTGTTGGGGACTTCCACAGTTTGGGATACTGATTCTTCAGAAGAAATCACAACAAATGATCTTGCGAATACAATGCTCGATGATTGGGCACTTCCTCTCTTGATTCTTGGTATCCTTATGGCAATGGCCATGATGGGTGCTGCTTACCTCGTTCGTGATGAACGTCGTGAAAATCTTGAATGGGAGCAGAGAGGTGAAGACGTATGATTGATCCAGCATGGGTAAGCGTACTTTCCGCTTTGTTGTTTACGATTGGGCTATGGGGCGCTTTCACTCGTAAGAACGCCATTGTCGTTCTGATGTGCCTTGAATTGATACTTAACGCAGCCAACCTGCAATTCGTTGCAGCGGCCATTCAGCATGGAGATGCTACAGGATGGGTTTACGCCATCTTCGCAATCGCCATTGCAGCCTCAGAGGTTGCAATCGGTCTTGCCATCTTCCTTGCAATGTATGGTCAACACGAATCCATCTCTCTTGACGATGTCAATTTATTGAAGCACTGAGGTGATTTTATGGGAACAACAACAGACATACCAGAAATCACATCTTCCTTTACGGAATATGCCATCTTCATCGTTCTTTTACCGATGCTTGCATTCCCAGTCATTCTCTTCCTTGGACGATTGTTCAATGGAAACGAAACCTGGGTCAAGTCTGCAAAAGAAGGTGGACTCATCGCTCTACCAATTATGGTTGCAAGTTTCATTCTTTCATTAATTCTCATTGTCGAATTTATCGGAAGTGGAACGGGCTCATACTACATTGGTGATTGGCTTAGTTTCGGATGGATTGGAGCAGATGGAATGACCATCGAGGAGGAGGTCTTTGGTGTCGGAATTTACATCGATCACGTTACAGTGATGCTCTTATTCGTCGCATCATTCCTCTGTATGCTCATCAACATCTTCAGTATTGGATACATGAATACAGATCCAGTAAACGACAACAGAAATCATCGATTCTATGCAGAATTCGTTCTCTTCTGTTCAGGTATGCTCGGAATGGTTCTTGCTGATTCATTCCTTTGGTTGTTCATCTTCTGGGAATTGATGGGTCTCTGTTCCTATCTTCTCATTGGATTTTACTACGAACGACCAAGTGCAGCTTATGCAGCAAAGAAGGCTTTCCTTACCACCCGTGTTGGTGACGTTTTCCTCGTCATTGGACTGGTTATGCTTTGGAATATGTTTGGCTCCCTTGACTACTCAGTCGTCTTCAACCCCGATAACATTGCAGCAGTTGATGCAGGCGAATTACAAATGGCGCTTGGAATGATGTTCATTGGTGCAGTTGGTAAATCTGCTCAATTCCCACTCCACGTTTGGCTTCCAGACGCAATGGAAGGGCCAACACCCGTTTCCGCTCTTATTCACGCTGCAACTATGGTCAACGCAGGATTGTATCTCGTTGCCCGTATGTTCCCATTCTTTGGAGCCCCTGCAATGGCCGGCGAACTGGTTGATCTTGCATTCATCATCGCAGCAATCGGTGGAATTACCGCCGTCATGGCTGCTGCAATCGCCTTTGTTCAAGATGATTTGAAGAAAGTACTCGCGTATTCTACGATGAGTCAACTTGCATACATCTTCACAGGACTTGGTGCAGCGTTATGGCTCGCTAACACACCAGGAATGGAAAAGTACGCCATCGTTGCATTTGGGGCAGCTCTGTTCCACCTCTTCAACCACGCAATGGCAAAAGGAATGCTGTTCATGGCAAGCGGTTCAGTCATTCACGAAATGCATCATGCACATCATGACGTCCACCATCACGACGACCATGGAGATGACCACGGAGACGACCACAATGACGATCACCACGATGACTTCGATGCTCAATCGATGTCAAATATGGGCGGTCTTGCATCCAAGATGCCAATTACTGCTACAGCAATGCTCGTAGGTTCTGCTTCAATTATGGGTCTACCACTGATTGGTGGATTCTGGTCCAAAGAAGGCATCATCGCCAACGCTTGGAGAGTTGCTCTTGAAGATCCACGATTCTTCCTACCTGCTTTCTGTGTCCTTCTTGGTGCAGCAATGACTGGTTTCTATATGTCGAGAATGTGGCTCAAGACCTTTGCTGGAAAGCCAAAGACAGAAGTTGCAGAACATGTCCATGAACAAACACCATGGATTCCTATTCCTTTGGTTACATTGACATTCGTCACGCTCTCGAGCGTCATTCTTGCGGGAATGATGTTTACACATTGGTCAAGTGATAGTGGCTATGCATTCTTCAGTGAGAAGGGATTGATCGATGGTCTGATTTACGAATTTGAACACGTCTTCCTCAATTCTGATGCGTTCTACTTCGTACTGACCTATGTTGCAATCTTCATCGGAGCCATCGTTGGACCTGGTCTTGCAATGGCATTGTATGGTGGAGCACTCAAAGATGGTGAGAAAGCCAAGGGATGGATGCAACCGATCATCAATCTCTCTGCTCGTGTAAACGAGAAGCGTGGTTTCGACAACAGCGCTTGGGCTGATTCAAGCCTATCAGTTGCCCTCAAGGAACGACTCTACTTCGACAAATGGTACGATACTGCAATGCTCAAACTCGTTGCAGGATTTGCTGTTCTCAGCGCAACCTTCGATCGTAAGGTCATCGATGGAACAATCAAGACCATCGAACGTTCTTCACAGAAGATTTCCCTCAGCGTTCGTAAACTTACAACAGGGTCTGCTCGTGATTACATCATGATGGCGGCATTAGGTGTCCTTGTCATCTATGCAATGCTGGAGGTGATGATTTGAGCATCGATTACCTATCACTTATGGTCGTCTTGCCAATCATGGCAAGTATCTTCTTGCTTGTTCTTACATCACGTCTTTCAGAAGGGGCCCGAAGAAAATTCGACTCCTCTATTCGAATGGCGAGTCTCGGAATTACATTGGTAATGTTTGCCATTGCAACGCTCATGTTCTTCGGAGAAATTGGCAACGTTGATTGGACCGGTATCGCCTTCAACAACTTTGAGTTCAGTGAATCCTATGTCTGGATTGAACCGCTTGGAATCGAATGGAGTGTCGGTGTCGACGGCCTGTCCTTCCCAATGGTTTGGCTGACAACACTTCTCTTACCAATCACGATCATCGCAACATGGAACGAAAAGGCAGGAGCAACCTACTTCCCGCTTATTCTCATGATGGGTGGTGCACTTATCGGTGTCTTTGTCGCACTTGATATGTTCATGTTCTATGTCTTCTGGGAATTGACCTTGATTCCAATGTTCTTCCTTATCCTCAAATGGGGAGGAAAGGACAGAAAGTATGCTGCTCAGAAGTTCTTCATCTACACATTCACAGCATCTGTTGTCATGCTTCTTGGTTTGTTCACCATGTATTTCCTCATGGATACACAAACCTTCTCGATGGTAGATATGGTTACTGAAGCAAATGGAGCAAACAGCAGCGGTGTCTGGCTTGGTCTTGAAGTTCAGAAAGCACTGTTCATTATGCTCATGCTTGGATTCCTTGTGAAACTCCCAGCTGCACCGTTCCACACTTGGCTTCCCGATGCTCACGTACAAGCGCCTACAGGCGGTTCAATGCTGCTTGCTGGTGTTATGCTGAAGATGGGTGCTTACGGAATGTTCAGACTTCCAATCTCTCTCTTCCCACACGCACTTGAGGAATTCAGATTCATCATCATGCTGATCGGTTTGATCTCTCTTGTTTGGGGAGCAATCGTTTGTCTTGGACAAACCAACCTCAAGAAGATGGTAGCATATTCCTCCGTTTCACACATGGGTATCATTCTACTCGGTATCGCAAGTATGCAACCTCTTGGATGGGCAGCAGCTCTCTTCATGATGTTCGCTCACGGAATCATCAGTCCAATGCTCTTCGCAGTTTGTGGTGCATTCAAGCACCACTATCACAGCATGGAAATTGGTGCAATGCGTGGAATGGCAAAACATTCCCCATGGCTTGCAACGAGCATGATGTTTGGATGGATGGCTTCTCTAGGTCTACCTCTCCTTGCTGGATTCGTTGCTGAATTGATGCTTATGGTTGCTTACTGGCATGCCTATGGATGGTGGATCCTCTTACCAGGTCTTGTTCTTGCTCTTACCGCAGCATACTACCTCTGGTCGATGCAACGAACCATCTTCGAAGGTGGAGATGAAACTCAACCTCCAGAAAGTCTGCACGGTGAACCAGTTCCTGATATCGCGAACTCAGAGAAGTTGGCAATGCTTCTCCTTGCTGGATTTACAATCCTCTTCGGAATCATGCCATGGATTTTCCTTGATATGATGAGCGAATGGACGATAAATGCCATGAAGTTCCTAGGGTTTGGTGTTTGAAATGAGTGCGAATACATTTGACATGGATTTAATCCAAACGCTCGGTCCTGAACTCACAGTCTTTGTGGGTCTCCTTCTAATCATGATCGTTCCAAATCTTGGAAACGGTAAATTCCGTATCCCAGGAACTCAAATTGAACTTCCTTGGTTCCTTGGTGGAACTCGATACAAGGCAGTCTCTTCACCTCGTTTGCCGGGACTACTAGCAGTATTGACCATGCTGCTTGCACTGATCCAGGTCATTTGGTATCTTATTGACTCAAGTTCCGTTAGTGAAGAAGTCACCAGTGAACATGGATATCAGATTCTGAAAGTGAACATGTTCTCTCGACTATTTGAGGGTATTTTCTTCGCAGCACTCTTGCTTGCAGCTCTTGCATCGCTTGACAGACTTCCAACTGGCTCAGTGAAGAGCGACGATATTGATGTTCTTTTCAACAACCGACGACAAGCAGATTTCTACATCCTGATGCTCACATCTGCACTTGGAATGAGCGTCGTTGCACTTGCTCAAGACATGTTCGTTCTCTTCATTGGACTTGAACTCGCATCCTTCTCAACATATGTTCTGGTTGCCTTCCACAAGGAAACACGAGCAGGTTCCGAAGGTGGTGCAAAATACTTCATCGTCGGTTCAGTTGCCTCCGCAGTAGGTCTCTATGGTCTTTCAATGCTCTATCTCTGGGCTGGTTCATTACAATTCGATGTGCTCGCTGAAACATGGGCTGCTAATGGAGCAAACTCGCTGAGCATGATGGCGCTTGGATTTGTACTCGTTGGATTTGCATTCAAGATCAGTGCAGCACCATTCCACTTCGCGGCACCAGATGCGTATTCTGGAGCGAACAGTCCAGTTGCGGGTGTTCTTGCAACAGCCAGCAAAGCAATGGGAATGCTCGGACTTATGCGTGTTCTATTGTTGATTACAATCCCTGATGCAACTGAAGATGGCTCCGCTGTTTGGATTGGGTTACTCGGCGTAATGGCTGCAGTGACCATGACATGGGGTAATATCGCAGCCCTCGGCAGCGAGAATCCAAAGCGTATGCTTGCCTACTCTTCCGTTGCTCATGCAGGATACATGCTTGCAGCATTGACTGCAATTGGAGCATGGAATTGGGGACTTGTTGAAAACTCTGGCAACGCAAAAGATGTCGTTGTTGCAGCACTTCTCTTCCACATGGTCGTTCTTGTCTTCTTCAAACTCGGAGCCTTCCTCGTATTAGGTCTACTCGAAATGGAAGGCGGCGCATCTCGCTTATCTTCTCTCTCTGGACTTGGAAAGAGAGAACCATTGATTGCAGTCGCTATGTTCCTGTTCATGATCTCTCTTGCAGGCGTTCCACCAATGGCTGGATTCCTCTCAAAACTCCTCGTCATCATGGGAATTGTTGAGGTTGCTACAGGAACTGGTTCTCTGGATTCACTCTTGGATGCTCACTGGGTTTGGTGGCTTGCACTCCTCATGGTTCTCAACAGCGCAATTTCGATGTTCTATTATCTGCGTGTTGGTGTTGTCATGTACTTCCATGAGCCTGAAGAAGGCCGACAAGGACCTCTTGCTTCTGGTGTTTCAATTCGACTTGCAATTGCAATCTGTGCAATTGGAACAGTTGCCTTTGGACTGGTTGGTGGCGAGTTAATCGACCTCTGCCGTGATGCAGCCCAATCCCTCGGTTGAAGAGGGTGCCTTCAAGAGGGGTTGACCTCTCCGTTTACATGGTGAGCCTCAATGGGAAGACGTAATGAAGAAAAAGTGGACGTAGAAGAACTCGCCCGTCTGGAAAATCCAGAGGGCTCCTCGGGAAAGATTCGTGTAAAGCTTCCAAACGGTGGTAAGAAGCGCGGAGAGTTTGGATTCAAGGGTGAAATGTTTGCTCTTGCTGAAGAGATTCTCGGTGGTCGCCGTGTAACAGTCCTCTGTGCTGATGGGGAGACCCGTATGGCACGTATACCAGGAAAAATGCGTCGTCGACAATGGGTTCGTGAAGGCGACCTCATCATTGTCTGGCCATGGGATTTCCAAGATTCAAAAGCTGATGTTAAGCATCGTTATACAAAAACTCAGGCTATGTATTTGTCAAGAAAACAAGTGCTTCCGGAAGTTGTTGATATGTTTGGCATGAATGATCGTGTTGACGATGATGATGACGACGATGACTTGTTCGGTATCTCTGATGCACCTGAGGTCGTTGAAGAAGACGATGATGATGATCTGTTTGGTGATGATGATGACGACGATGAAGACGATTTGTTTGGAAGCGATGATTCTGTCGAAGAAGTCGCCGAAGAGGCCGTTGAAGAGCCAGTAGTGGTTGAGGAACCAGCAGAATCAGTTGAACCAGAACCGCTTGATGATGATGACGATGACGACGATGATATCGACGCATTGTTCGCTTAATCATCAAAGCATTGATGTTCCTCCTCAACAAACCCACAACAGGAAGGGTATGCTATGTCTCGTTCAAATGATGATTGGGATGAACTGAGCGAGCGTACTCCTCAACGTCGTAAAACCCGCAAGAAACACAACAAGCGTCCAATGTCTTTGGATGATAAAGCAGACGCAGATTTTGATGAGCGACATGCTTCAAAGTTTGTTGAAGACTTAGCGGGAAAAAATAGTTCATTTAATTGGATGAAGGATGAGCGAAACAAGCGCATGTTCAAGAAAATTGAAAACCGTATTCAAGGCGCTATGGGCACTGGGTCCTATGATTGGGTCGATAGAAGAACGTTTGACCAAGTCTTTGACAGACTGACCTTAATGTCACTTTACAAGATGATGAATTCAGGAATACTGGATACACTCGATTTCCCAATCGCTCGAGGCAAAGAAGCTCACGTATTCCATGGTACAGACCATGATGGTCAATCGGTCGCAGTGAAAATCTTCCATACCTCAAATGCGGTATTCAAGAATTTGATGCAGTACATTGAGGGCGATCCTCGTTTCGGAGGACTTCGTCGACGTCATCGAGATCTTGTCGATATTTGGGTGCGAAAAGAACATCGTAATTTGACACGTTTGCATCGTTGGGGCTTACCTGTCCCGCGTCCTATTGCTATTCAAAAGAATATTCTTATCATGGAATATCTCGGTAGTGAAATACAACCCTCTCCTAAATTACGAGATGTTCGAATCGAAAACCCTCAACCAGTGTTCGATGAAATGCTTGAGTTCTTGGCAGTTTCTTGGCAGAAAGCCGATTTAGTTCATGGTGACTTTTCCCCGTACAATATTTTGTGGCATAATGGTGGACCAATTGTTATTGATGTTGGTCAGGGGGTTGTTCAACACCATCCGAAGGCAAAGGAATTCCTTGTACGAGATGTAACTCGGTTGGTTGAATGGGCGAATAAAAATGGTATTGACATAACATTAGCAGATGCAATGTATGATGTTCTGGAAATGGACCTATCACACGTTCATCGAATGGAAGAAGAATGATTCATTCTTCTTCCCAAACAATATGTTCATCTTCAGCCATTTCCATCATATCGATAACGGCTTCATCATCATCAGGATCGACTTGGCTCGCTTTGAGTTTACGACCTCTTCGCTCACTAACATCGGCTAAACCGGGGACAAGTCCATCGAAACCAGTTGATGTTTCTTCCTTGGATTCTTTAGCTTCAATCGAATCTAAAGAACGATTATCGAATTTCATGCGCTTTCTACGACGCTCAAGGAATGAGAGAACTGTTCCGTGTTCTGAACCGCCTGCAAGCATCTCAACGGCTTGCCTTGCAAGACCAATACTTTCAGCATCACCTACGAGTACAACTGTCGATTTGTAAATTGTAATTTCAACATCGGTTAAGTTTTCAATCAAGCGACGAACTTTACCTTGACTTCCAATGATTCGAGCACGAATTCTTCGCTGTTGATGGGATCGCTTACCAACGAAATCCTTCAAATCAACCATCTCAAAGAAATTCTCATCCTCAAGTAAACGAATTGCTGCTTTTGGAGCCATCCCTCGTCCAATTGCTTTGATAACATCTGGGAACTTTAACGCCTTAATCGGGTCATAAGAGCCAGGTTCGCCCCAGACTACTTCCACATCACCCGTCTCAGAATCGATGTGAAATTCTTTTGCTCCGGATGCATTTCGTAGTGACTTTGCAGTCGTACCTTTTGAACCGATGAGAACAGCAATTCTGTCCTTTGGAATTCGAGGAAGCCCTTGTCGCATGATTACAACCCACCAGCCGATGTTCTTCAATCCCGCTGTTGAAGCCAAGCTACAACAAAGCCAGCACAAAGGAGTGCAAACATGGTTGGAGCGAACGATGGAACAAGGCCAGGGGAGGAAACGTCAGCACCCGTAACGACCATGTAATGATCGTTGTTTATCTCACTGTTTTCATCGATGAGATTTGAAGGGTCGATACGTACGCGCAGGTCGTATTGTCCAGTATTTGGAACGGTGTAGTTCCATGTGAGATATGCTACACCGGTGCCGAGGGAACCTGCAAGAAGTGTTTGTGCTTGCATAACAGTCCATTCTGTTGCTGCATTACGATCGGCAGGAGCAGCTTCTAAAATCACAGCAACTGATCCAGGATACGCCTTGTTGGAACGGATTTCGCCAGAGATTGTGATGTTGCCAAATGTGTCTCCGGGACGCACAACAAGTTTGTTGACGTCAGTTTCAGTCACATTCCAATAGAGATCGAGTCCTGGCATGACTTGGAATGCTCTAGGTTCTGTTGTTTCGCTGTTTCCAGCTTCGTCTACAACAGTCGCTCTAAGCATGAGGTACTGACGAGACTTTGTTGCCCAATTTGCTAATGCAAGGTCTCTATCAAGGCCAGTGCCGGGAACTTCAAGCCATTGGCCTGAGAGGTCTGGAGTTAGGCCAACACCGTTTAGATCGAATCCATATTGTAATGAAATCTCACTTTCGTCGATACCTGAGAGTAAGTCATACGCTGCAAAGGAAATGTTGGCTTGACCGACAAGATCGGTTGTAAGTGCATCAACAGTCCATCCCACCATTTCAGGAATAGTGGTGTCAACTTGCACAGTTGCTGTAATTGTGTTTCCAACATTACCAACCTTATCCGTTGCTCGTAATTCGAGTGTATGATTTCCCTCTTCAAGCGTAATTGAATGTGTATTCGTGGTGATAGCGGCCCATGATCCAGAATCAATTTTCAGTTCCACAGTCTCGACACCAGATCCAGTTCCATCATTGGCACCATCTAGAACACCAGATAGTTCCACATTTGTAGATGATTGCCATGTTGAACCACTTCCAACTGTGATGGAGGACATGGTTGGTCCAGTACGGTCGATACCAATGAATAATGTCGATGTATTACTCAATCCGGAATCGTCGTAAACAGTAAGTCGAGGATTCCAAGTTCCTTCAGAAAAACTTCCGCTTGACCAATCCCAGCCGTATGTAAGACTCGACGGTCCATCAGTGGAAGGTGACCCAGGTCCTGGGACATTCTGTAGAGTTGCTCTGTTGAAATCATCATCAGAAACACCGTATCGGAATTCTAAGGTACCAGTCTCAGCGATGCTAAACCATGCTCTATCAGAACTACTTGTTCCAGCCCCAACATTTGGGGATAGAACAGTGAATGCAGTAATATCAGGGACGTGATTATCAATTGTGAATTCTCCTGTTGTGGTCAGCGTAGAGTCGTCTACATCTGTATCCCAGCCAGTAGCACGCATTGTGTATGTGCCATTCGCAACCGAAGTGGAATCAAAATTGAAGAGCCAAGGTGTTCCTGTGAGATTTGTAAGCGTGGTATATGCGCCTCCTTGTGATGCAATTTCGACCAAGATCGAATCAATGGTCCCCGTCCCTGAAATGCTGAACGTAATCGTCTTCAATCCTGTAACAGATTCCGATTGAACTGGGCCGTTTGAGAATGCGATACTCGCTGCTGATGAGGAGTGTATTACTGCCTCTTCTTCAAGCTGCAAATCGTTGTTGATGTCAAGTGGGAAAATGGAAATCAGCAAGAGGGAAATGATGCCGACTGCAACCGTTCTGCCTCCCATGCTTTTCTTACAGATGCGACCTCCCTTCAAATCTCCCCTTCCGACAAGAGGTTTTCTGTCAACTTTTTGCCTTCTTATGAGATGGGTTCAAGTGCTTTGCATGACGTGGGAAAAGCATGGCAAGAGGGGCGTATGTGGTCTGCTGTGTATTGCTGATGATGACTTCATTGGTTCCAACCTCTGTTAGTTCATACGATAGCGGTGGCATTCAAGCATCAGATTCCACTCTCAGTATCATGCCTGCAAGTCCTACGTCTGGTGGTTCAATTACAGGTTCATTGACGCTTTCCAACACGAATTCAGAAAAAGCGTTCGATGTTGAATATTCATTCTACAAAAACGGAATATCTACAGCCAACCGCCTCATTACAAGCACTGTCAATATCGAAGCTAATGATTTTGAAATTGTGACGGCACAATGGGACAATCTGGTAGAGGGTGAAAACAAACTCTGGGTCACGTATTCATACAATGGACAAACCGAAGTTGAGTTTTATCATTCCTTTACCGTACTGGGATTGCCGAATCTCAGAGTTACAGAAACAATTCTGACTCCAAGCACTGATCTTCATTCTGGCGATATTATTTCACTGAGTGCAAAGGTAAGTAACATCGGCTCAGTTGACGCTCAAGCATCATATCTTGGAATTAATTACCCTGGTTCGATTGAAGATGTAGAGCTTCAAACTCCAGCGATTAATGCCAGCGAATATGCATGGGTCAACACGACCTTTACCGCACCTGTATCAGGTTCTTACGATCTCATCCTAACTCCAGACGCCCGAGATGAGGTATTGGAATCAACCGAACAAGGAAAAGATGAAATCGTTCAATTTGTCATTGAACCAAGAATGGATCTATCACATGTTGGCGAGATACTTATTGTGCCCACAGAGGGTTCCCTTACTGGTCCATGGGCTGTCTCAGGTACGATTGCAAGAGAGTCGGGAGAAGGCACACTTGACGTTCCAATGGTCATTGAACTACGAGAAGGTGCCTCCACTGTCCGTTCGCTCCAACCGTTCACTGTAAGTGTCTTTGGAACAGGATATTCCCAACATGCATGGACAACATCGATTGAAAGTGCGAACATTGCTGGATTGAGCAACGGCCAATATTCGCTTGTTGCTCGTATCGACCCATTCCAGACGGGTGGGTTTGTGCAAGAGAGTATGGAAAATGACGACCATGTTACAACGTTCACTCTTCCCGAGATACCAGACGTTTATGTTGACCCACTTGCTTTACCAAACTTGACTTCTGTCTCAGCTGGTTTCCCAATCGATTGGTCGATGACTGCCACGAACACTGGCGATATTTCTGTTGGCGGTAACTTCCTCTATTCATGGGAAGGTCAAGAGTTCCAATCTGGACTCATCACTCTCCAGTCAGGTAGCAGTTACACCTACACTGTATCTTTGTCAACCGTGTTGGGCGCTCATACAGCGGAACTTGATGTTCAATGGCAACCTTCAGTTAATTCATATGATCGAAATCCAACCAATAGTCGTGCTTCAGGGTCCGTCCTTGTCGAAGCGAATCTGCAACTTGAATGGGATGAGGATACGCAGGTTCTGGTTGACAAAGATGGCGAACTGGCAACCTTCCCACTTGATTCAGGCGAAGAATACACACTCAGTATTTCTATGAAATCAACCCGAGGGTCAGGCGATGTCACTATCACATGCAAGAACAGTCAGGTAACATGGTCAGTTTCTGAGATTGTTATTGAAAATCCTGGGGACCGAGAGGAAGTATCCTGTACATTCAAAGCCTCAGGAAAGTTGACAATTGTTCAATTGGTTCATTCTCCTTCTTCCACAATGACAGAGACGTTCGAGCGTTCTTACTCAACAGCGTTTATTGACGGTGGAAACGGTGCAAACGAAGAGAATAGCGGTACGGGAACTGCGGTTCTGATGTTCATTGGAGCACTTGTCCTCATTGGATTCCTCGTCGGTGCAATTCTGCTAACAAGAGATAGAGAAGATGAAGTGGAACGAGATATTTTCAATTATTGTCCTGCCTGTGATGGCGAACTTGAAGGCGACGAAAATCGTTGCCCGCATTGTTCGTTCAACCTTCGTAAAGCACGTTCACAGTTCCACGAATGTTCGGCATGTGGAGAGTCTGTACCTGATCTCATGGAGAATTGTCCATACTGTGGAACAGAGCAAGATGTTAGTTCATATTTCGAGCGACGAGAACGACGCATCCGTGAAGTCCCCGAAGAAAAGGAATTGGTTTCACTCCCCGAAGAAGACGAAAACGAAATCGTCAGCGGTACCGAAGATTTTGCTTCTGCTGTCAAAGAATTTGGTTATGATGAAGAAAATCTTGAAGATGAGTGGGATGAGAATGTTGTTGCTGCTGAAGAAGAAGTTACAGCTGCATATGATAGACGATATGCTGATGAGATCTCTATGGAAGATATGACCGACGAGGAAATTGCTGAAATGGAGAATCAGGTCGTTACAACTCTGAAGACTGCAAAGGAAGCATTCGAAGGTCATGATTTGGATGCATTCCTACCGGATAAAGAGGATCTGAAGACTCTCAAGGACGATGGAACCGACAAGGATGGCGATGCATGGAATACACTCTCTGCAAGCGATGCTGACATCCGAGGGGACTTGTTCGAAATCACTGGTGAAGAAGGTGTATTGCCTGGCGAAAAGGTTGTTGTTGGTATGGGCTTGACAGATAGTTCACTTGCAGGAAATGAGATTACTGAGGCTTCTCACAATTTCTCAGTTGAAGATGATTCTAAACCACTTTCAACAGATTCGTCTGAACCGAAGAAGGCTGCAAAGCCACGTCGACGTCCACGCCGAAAGGCAGAATCGGCTAAGGAGACTGCAGATTGTGGCGCCTGTGGTGCAGTCATTGCGGCAGATGCAAACGAATGCCCAACCTGTGGTGCAAAGTTCGAATAAACGAAGTAAATTGATTGAATATAACGCCTGTCAGCACTCATAGGGTTCGTCATCGCTTTCGCTCGGTCCGATTTCGCTTCATTCAGGCAAAGTGTGAGACAGTAATCTCACGTTTGAACGCTTCCCTTTTCGGCGCGCTTTTCATATTCTTGTGTATGCTGGGGGTGTTTATGCAGCAACGCACGCTCGCCGCTTTTGTAGCGTTGACAATGTTGCTTGTCTCCTCATCTGGATGCTTAGGCTTGCTTCAGGGAAGAGAGTACATGGAATCCCTTCGAGACGATCCAATTGAATCAGAATCCTTTGCTCCGCTTTCAATAGAGCACACATTCGTGAACGTTCAACAAGAAACGTGGGACGAAGATTTCTCTATTGACTCTGCGGTAACTGAGATATCTGTTTATTTCAAAGCCGCATTCTTCCTTTCCGATTTGACCGATGATCTTGGTCTCGAACCACGATATGTCGATGTTTCAATCAAGGATTCAAATGGAAATGAAATGTGGTCAAAGAGAACGACTACAACAGAAAGCACCCTTGAAGAAAAAATTGAGCCGCAAGAGAATGGTAAATTCCTATCAGGTGATTGGAATGTATTCATTGAAGCAAGCGGAGGTGGTTTAGCAGGTATTGGAGAAGACAGTTTCCTGATGACAATAACCGTTACTCGAACCTGTATTCTGTTTCCACAAGCAGATGGCGAATGTGTCACTCTGTGAACAGTGATTGCTCACAAGCATGTCTTCTACTGCAATTCCTGCACTTTCCTTCACGCTCATGATTTCGTTTAGCACCGCCTTCGACCATGAGTTTCTGTACTTCTTTGATACTGGTAAGCAGTGAGTTCTTAGCGTGTTGATCCCAAAAGACCTGATGCACATCTTCCTCACCATACTTTAGAATACCATACGGAGGGGATTTCTTTGTGTTCGTCTCAACAAGGGATATGTAAGCCAGGAGTTGTACTCGATGGGATTGATGAGGCTTCTTTGGCACACGTCCAGTTTTCTGTTCGACTGGGATGAATTCGCCATCAATAATGACGATTTGATCGGGCCTTCCTCTTAATCCAGTTTCCTCATCACGAAGTAATCCACTCGATTCATCATCATCTGAATAGACTAACTGGGTGTCTTCGTCTAACCCAGCACGCCCTCTCTTCTCGATCATTTCATTTTCTGCAAAGAGTGATTTCTGCAATTGCCAAGTCGCAAGAAATGTCCAAACGAATGCAGTAACGACCAATATGAAACCTGCTTGACTTCGATTATCAGCTGCTGCTAGACCGATTGCATGCAGGCCAATGACAATCGTAGCCAACAAGAGTCCGGCTTCGGTTTTCCCACCAGAAAACCAACCTCCAAGGAACCCGATTGGGTTCCATGTCGGCTTCAGCCCGGTCGATTCAAAGTTCTTCGATAATGTTTCAATCTCAGAAACAGTAGGTTTCATATTTAGCCAATTTCGCCAAGGTATAACGATTGATAGAATTGCGGCTGCTAGAAATGAAACAGACCACATGGACAGGATCTTAGCCAATTCAATTGGAGCATTCATCAAATCATCTATGTAGACAAAAGCAACTGCATCAATTGCAAAAGCGATAATGATTCCATACCACCATGACCAGATGAGGAGTTCTCGCCGTAATTTGATGAGCGAAGATTGGAATTCATTCATACCTTCATGAATTTGTTTATGTTTTTCCATACCAATGGTGATGGCTTCACCCACGCCGGCTGCTCCTTCCTTCGCTAGTCGCCATGAAACAGGGCAGTATGTGTAGCGCTCGAGTTCGCTTGCGCTTACGGGTAATGGGTTTCCATTCGAATCGAGGTAAAACCCATCCGAGCCTTCGCTTCCCTCTGCAAATGTGACCCCCATATATTCAATTTAAGACTCATCTATCTTGATATCTTCGCATACAATCCCATCTTTCCGGGTGGGGAGATACTGCGAAGCGGTTAAGAAGAGGCTTTAGGTCGGTTGCTTGCTGAGGCAACAATATGTCGGAAGAAACAGGTCTTTTGATTCCACTGGAACTATACGAAGAGACTGGTGTAAACATCGGTACAAAACAGAAGAGTGCGGACATGGGACGCTTCATTGATTCCGTCAATTCTGATGGTCTTTACCTCCTAAATGTGAACGCTACAGATACCCGCATTCGCATCATCGCATCATTCCTGAACCAATATGATGCATCCCGCATTATGGTCGTTTCCGCACGACAATATGGGCAGAGACCTGCTCGTATGTTTGCAGAAGCAATCGGAGCCCTTTCCGCTGTTGGACGTTTCATTCCTGGAAGCCTAACAAATCCAGCACTTCGCTCATACAAAGAGCCAAACGTCTTGTTCGTAACAGATCCAGCGTCCGACCAGCAATCACTCCGTGAAGCTGTTAACACAGGTCTACCAATCGTTGGACTTGTCGATGCAAACAACAAGTTGCGAAACGTTGACGTTGCGCTTCCTGCTAACAACAAGAGTCGACACTCTCTCGCTCTGATTTACTGGCTCCTCTCCAGAGAAGTCCTCAAACTACGTGGCGAAACCACAGATGAGGCATGGGCAGAAGCAAATGATCTCGAAGAGTGGAAGTCAACTTTCTGATTCAGCCTTTGGCTGCAAGAAGTTCGAAATCGCTTGAGCGGATTCGTCCACATCTGATAACTCATGCATGAGTGTTCGAACAGACTTCGCTCCAGGCAATCCCTTTGAGAATGCAATAGCGTGACGCTGCATTGATTGCTTAGCAAGTCCAGTTGTTTCTCTACAAAGTTCAACATATCGATCCCAACACCATTTCCGGCTCGCAAATGCCTTTGATGTTTCACTCATGAACTCCCATGAATGTTCATGCAACTGTACCCATGGTAATTCAGATTCATCCATCCAACCCAATCCTACTTTGATCTGTCCGAAAACATCGGGTCGCCCAATAGCAGCTCTTCCAACCATAAGCCCAGATGCATTTGTCAATTCAAGACATCGTTGAGCGCTCTCAGCATCAGTGATGTCACCATTTGCTACAACTGGGATGTCGACAGCTCCGACTGCACTCTGTATCGTCTGCCAATCCGCAATGCCAGAGTAGCGTTGTCGCAGAGTTCGTCCATGAATACACAATCGCTGAGCACCGACTTTTTCCAGAGATTGACAAATATCAACAGCATTATTTGGTCCCTGACCAGTTCCTAGACGCATTTTTGCTGTTACTGGTATGTCGATTGCATCAACAATATGTTCAACCATCGAAACAAGTTTCTGTGGTTCACCCATCAATGCAGCACCAGCACAAATATTGGTAACTTTTGGAGCAGGACACCCAAAATTAAGATCGATAACATCTGCACTTTCCTGAAGCATTGATGCTGCTGTTACCATATCATCCATCTCTCCTCCAAATATTTGAGGAATAAAGGGGGTTTCTCTTGGATCAGATTCCATCTTTCTCCATGAAGTGGTTGCTTCTCGACTCAAGGCTGTACTGTTGGTGAATTCAGTAATGGTGATATCAGCGCCACATTCTTTGGCTAATAGACGATAGGGAAGGTCAGAGACTCCAGCCATAGGGGCAAGATAGAGGGGTCTTTCTTCACCCGACCAAGGTTCGAAAACGTCGAATCCAATGGTCATCATTCATCGCCTGTTGTCAACACTTCTTCGATCATGTCACCAACTCGGCGAATTCTTCGAAGAACTCGATCTAATCGAACAATGACATTTTGTTTTGCTATATCTGGCGACTCTCCAATCATTCTGTAGCCGAGAGGCAATCGCCCACCAAGTAAATTCAGAAGCAGCATTTGGTCGGTTGACGCGATATCATTCATTGCAGTTTCAACAAGTTCAATCGTCAGTTTTCCCTTTGCTAAGGGCTTGAGTAATGAATCATGTTGTCCTTCAGGAATCAAGCGCATGAATCCTCCTTTCTTCAACATCCAGTCTTCTCCGCGACGTTGATGTTGGGTTACCATGGCCGACCAGAGCGTCATAGGAAGTCGATCAGTTCGCGGAATTCGTTCGATAAGTCCACATGTTCTGAATCGTTCAAACATCCGTCCTAAACGTGCCTTTTGTCCGGGTATTGCTTCATCTGCATCATCCAATGAAATCGGTGTGTCAGATTCAAGGAGCATCTTAAACAATCGTTCAGAAATTGAACCTTCACGCAATTCATCACCCGGTCGTTCACCCAACATTCCTAAATCGGCCATCCATTGGGTGAGAACGCTTGCCCCTGCTTCTTCGTTTGGTGGTCGATAATCAACGATTGCGAGTGTAAGCGGGAGTGGTGATTCTTCAGGTAATTCGTTAGGTAAACGCTCTCCTGTTCTTTTCCAAAAGGCGTCAATACGATCCATCTTTTGTTCAATCATTAGCCGGTATTGGGCAGAACAAAGTTCCAACGCCTGAGTTAATCCTCCTCCTCGAAGCATGTAACGCCTCCAGCCTTTTCCTTCATTTGCGAAGGTAAGTAAACCGGAGTCGATCAATCGAGTGAGATGATGATTCAAAGCAGCAGGTGTCATTGCTAATTCATCAGCAAGCATTTGAGCATCCCATGAATCTCCTGGATTTGGAAGAATATGATCTCGAAGGAGTCGATGTATTGGGGAGGCTGAACCATAATCGGCAGTTGCTTCACCTTTTCTGCGAACGAAACAAAAGGACTCAACAAACCAACCAACCAATCGGTCAATCGAGCGGTCGCTTGTCGGCATGGGTATCTCGTCCAACCGTACATTGAGCATAAGCCGTCACATTCACCGATGGTCTTTGAAGACTGTGCATCAATTGCTTTCTAGAAAGCGGTTATTGAACTCAACGTCGTCGTCCGTCTTCCCATTGATATCGCAATCGTTCGGGGCGCTGGAATGTTTCAGGTTCAATGTGGGGTGCTATCTCGAGACGATCCTGTCGAAGAATACCTCTGCGACGCAGCACCTTAACTGCTGAATGAACGCTCGCTCGAGAACGTCCTATCCGGCGTGCAAGTTCAGCTTGTGTCTTTGGAGTCCCTTCTTCTAGAATATCATCCACAATTTGTCTTTGAACTGTAGACAAGCCAATTGGAAGGCTTGAAGCAACCATCTCTTGACTTGCAGTCATCGCTTGCAAGATTTCAACTTGCGCTGGACCACCAGCAAAGTAGCAGGTTCTTCCATTGACTGGCATGACTGTAATATTGCTTTCATTTTGTAAAACATCCAGATGGTGTCGTAGCGTACCATTTGCAGCACTGAGTTCATGTTGAAGCTCACGATAGCATAGACCTGGATGTCGTTCAAGTGTACGCAGGACGCGTGTTCTGAACGGATGTTCGATATGTTGTCGCTTTGAAGCAACTCCGCCAAAGGCGAATGCTGAGGCTGCTGATGCAGCTGCTACAACGCCGTGCGCCAATCCTGCAACACCGCCAGCAGCACCTGCGATTCCTGCAGCGAGCCATGGCCTCTGCCGAACCCATTGTGCAAGGAGTGCCATAGGTTTCGGTTTGCTTTTTGGTATCTTAAACCATCGTCTCTTTGAGTCTAAGCGCCGATGATGGAACCCTTGTGGATTTTCATAAATGCAACAAGTGGTGAAAGTAATTTACCACAGGTTTTCCCATGTTCGGAAAGGCGGTATGTGACTCGAATTGGCGGTCCTTCACTGACACTGCGAACAACGAGATCTTCATCAACAAGATAACGTAGTTTGTCAGAAAGAGTTCGAGAAGAGATTCCTTTGAGAAGATGTTTCATCTCATTGAATCGACGGTCTCCAGCGATGTAAAGCGTTGAGAGAATCTCGATTGTCCAACGTGAACCAAAAACATCCAATGCTTCAACGGCAGCATCAACCTCCCAAGCGATATCGAATGGACCTTGAGTGGAATGGTCTGAAAGAAGTGTTCGAATCTGTCCGCCGGTCTGGATTGTTTCGCTGATTTTATCGCTGATTGTTCTCAATTCGGTCGGCGGTAAAATCATTGGAGGTTCGGGCATATTTACTCGGAAGCAATAGGTATACTTGATTTCTTTTCAACACTTAGCAACAAAACGTGTAAGCGCATGATTCATGAACGTTTTGCTGTTCGTCCAGTTTATGAAGGCTGTTGAGAACGTTGCAATCGTCGGTGCGGGGAACATGGGTTCTGGAATTGCCCAGAAAAGTGCTCAAGAAGCATTCAACGTCCAAATGGTTGACCGAGAGGAACAATATGTGGCTCGTGGCCGTTCAATTATCGAGAATTTCCTGTCAGAAGCGATTGAACGCCGTATCTTTTCCCAAGCTGAAGTCGATGCAACATTGAATCGTATCACTGGAGTCATTGGGGTGGAGAATACCGCAGTCGACACAGATCTCGTTATCGAAGCAGTTTTCGAAGATTTTGACATCAAAACAGCAGTCTTTTCGACACTTGACGAAGTCTGTGGAGAAGATACAATTCTTGCATCCAATACCTCTTCGTTATCAGTCAACGCCCTTGCTGAAGCGACTGGGAGACCTGACCGTTTTGTTGGTCTCCATTTCTTTTACCATCCAGCAAAGAATAGACTTATCGAAGTCATTCCTGCTGAAACGACTTCGAAGGAAACCCTTGATCGAACCGTTCAATATTGCAGAACGCTCGGAAAAGTTGTCATCGTTTGCAAAGACAGACCTGGCTTTGTCGTCAATCGTTTCTTCGTTCCTTGGCTCAATGAAGCATGCCTTCTTCTTGAAGAGGGAGTTGCGAATGCGGCTCAAATCGATGCAATTTCTCGTAAAGCATTCCGAATTGGATTAGGCCCATTCGGATTGATGAATTTGACAGGACCACCTATCGCTCTTCATTCAACTGATTATCTCGCCGAGCAACTGAACACACCTCGATATGTTGGTGCACAGAACCTTAGAGACTTAGTTGAAAACAATGCAATGTGGCCAATCGAAGAAGATGATTCCTTTAATCCTGAACAGTATACGACTGTTTCAGAACGTCTCCTTGGCGTCGTATTTGGCGTCGCTGCACAAATTGTTGATGAAGACATTTGTTTGATGGAAGACGTAGACCGTGGGGCTAAAGTTGGACTGCGATGGGCGAAGGGTCCATTCGAACTCATGAACCGTCTCGGTGTTGCAGAAGCATATCGTATGGCTTCAGCATATCAACAACTTACAGGCGAGACATGGAACCTTCCTGAGTTCTTTGAGCAACAAACATCCAATTGGGACTTTTCCTATGTTGATCTCCACACAGAAGATGAAATTGCAACCATTACCATTAATCGTCCAGAAGCAATGAACGCTTTGAATGAAGTCGTCGTTGAACAATTGACACAAGCAGTTCAAGCTGCTAATGCAAACGATGCAGTGTCAACAATTGTTCTCGATGGTGCTGGAAAAGCCTTCGTTGCAGGAGCAGATGTCAAATTCTTTGTCGATAAAATCCGTTCAGATTCAATTCCAGACATTGAAGTCTTTACAGAGAATGGACATGTACTCTTGTCGGCATTAGAAGACTCAACCAAAACAACCATTGCACTAACCACTGGATTGGCCCTCGGTGGTGGACTTGAACTTGCTCTCGCTTGTGATTTCCGCATTGGTACAAGAAGGACTCAATTTAGATTCCCAGAGACGAGTATTGGAATTTATCCAGCACTCGGTGGAACGCAACGTCCTGCTCGTATTGCAGGAAGAGAAATCGGTCGATGGGCAGTTCTTGCAGGGAACTTCATGAACGCTCAGACTGCAACAGATGTTGGACTTGTTACTCATTTGGTCGATGTGAACGAAGTAAACGCAACCATTCAAACGATCCATTCAACTGGAAAACCAGCGGAAAAATATCCTGGAACTCCATCGAATGGAAGCAGTCAGGTCGTACAGTTTGCTAAGAAATTCTATGCAGATGAAAACATGGCGACACTTCTCGCAGGTGGATGTCCTGAAGGATTTGATGCTGAGGATAAAACAGTTGCACGCCAACTCAAGTCACTCAAATTTACCGCACCAATTGGTCTTGCTATGGCCAGTGCTCGCATTGATGCAACAGGAACTACAACGCTTTCTAAGGGACTTGAAATGGAACTTGAAGGACTGAATCAAATCTTCTCTACAGAAGATGCTTTGGAAGGATTGAGTGCTCTTATCGAAGGACGTAGAGCAACATACAAGAATGCCTAAGCCCATTTGTCACTCATTGATTGAATCGATTTGAGAACCGCTGATAGATCAATAGATTCCCCTTGTTCTTGAGCGAGGAGGATATTGTTCTCTACTGCATCAACCAGAACTTGCTCAGGTTCTTCGCCAAGCAGATCAGCAATCACTTCTTTCAGGGGCTTTGCCTTTCCTTGAAGAATAGCAATCTGTGCTCTTATCTTCTCATCATCATCCTTTGGTGGACGCACGTTTGAACTCAAACCAACACCTCGATTTTTATTTTATTATCTGCTTCGAGCCAGTGGTCCCAAGTAACAATGTCTTGATCAGTCCATGAAGAAAGAGGGCCAGTAACGCCAATCCGTTTTGTTGAATCCTCTCCCACCAGATTACGACTCTCTTTAACTCCAGGAGCCCCCAGAACAAGAGCACGGTCAAGGATGCCTTGAGCGACTGCGAGACTGTTCCTATCGGTTGAACTCCAATATGCATGGAATCCAGGATGGGTGTGGACCCACAAACGGAACGGGGCCATCATACCTACAGGTGGGCGTAATGGGACTCTCCCAGGTGACCCCCAATCGATTTGGATTGCTCCATTCGCATCGATGAGTACGGATGTTTCAAGCCCTGCAATCAATGAAAGGTTGTACACCAAATCCCACCGTCCATGCTCAGCAGCTCGCCTTTGGACGAGAAGAAGTTCCTCAGTCTCAACCGCCTTCGCTTCGGCTTGGAGACAAGCAGCCATCCAATGTTCGAATGTCAACCCCATTTCCTCAAGTTTTGTTACTGGAATCAAGCGATCACCTCTGGGAATTTGAGTTCTCCAAACATGATACTACCCATTCGTTCTTTCAAAACGGGTTGATTTCGTAATTGCCCAATGAGCCATGTCGCACCAGCAGCGGCAGCATTGACGTAGCCGAATTGAATGTTTCCAGCCTCGAGTGCTCCCTTAATTTGACAACTTGCAGGTTCATGGTCTGGTGTCATCATTGTTACTAATTCCGTATGGGATTCACTTGTGAAGAACACGTGCCCATCCCCTGTAGACCTCATATCAATCCACGGAACAGTAGAAGCATGGACCAATCGCCTAGGAAGGGGACGATCGACGCCTATGAGGACAAAATCAAACCCTTCAAGTTGTTCTGCGTTTCTCAGATTCTCAGGAAAAGAATGACATGTTACATATTCAAAATCAGTAAATCGTTGAGCAAGCACTTCTGTCTTGGCTTTGCCAATATCAGACTTTGTAAACCGTTGATGACCAAGATTTGTGGCCTCGACGATATCTCCGTCCATGAGCGTAATGGTGCATGTTCTCTGAATTCGTTCAAGCGCTGGAGCGAGAAGTTCAATGGTCATGCCACCAATTCCGCCAACACCTACGAGCAATATATTCGGGTTCCCCTGTTGTTCCATGAACAGTTCAATCTTCGACTGTTTATGAACCGAAATCTAATTTTGGATTAATGGGAGTTTTTTGGTTGGGGGTGCAATACCCAAATCTTCAGGGAAAAACATCTCTGGATCAGGAAGAGGAATTGGTACAATCTCTCGACCGATAAGGGCCACACGACTCGGACGACTTTCTGATAGAACTCGACGATCAACCTGCGGTGCAAGTTCATTTGAAAAGTTGAGAATATCTTCATGGCTTGGCATGTTTTCCATAGAGAGGTTTTCTCTGCTATGGCCAACATAGACGTAACCCTTCGCCTCAATCCAATCTGGATCTGCACGATTATCAAGAGCAGCAAATTGCTTGATGTGTTCTGAAGACATATTGATTCCCTTCATCATGGTATGCCGACATACGATTCGAGTATCGAGGCTTGGAAGCAAATCGATGGTTTTCTCAAATTGATCCCACGCACCATTCCCCCATTTTGGTCGACAGACCTCATCGAACACTTGCTTATTTGGAGCATCAACTGAAACATAGAGTTGAGTTGGAAGCGTATCCAACTTCTCTAAGACCTTTGGAAGCGTTCCGTTGGTAACAAGCATTGTTGTCATTCCATGCTTATGACACAACTCCATGTATTCACCAAGTTTGGTATAGAGGGTTGGCTCTCCGTTGAGAGAAATTGCAACATGTTTCGGGTCCTGAGCTTCCTTGAATTTTTCAGGGGTAACCTTGTCATTTCCTCCAAAGCCAGAGAGCAATCGTCGCTGTGCTCGTACACTTTCGTAAAGGAGGTCAAGAGGGTCTTGATCAGTTAACTCAAGCGTATCCATGTGTGGTTCTCGCCAGCAGTATGTGCAAGCAAGATTGCATTGGTCGACAACAGGAGACATCTGCATGCATGTATGGCTCTTTACTCCATAGAATGTCCCTTTGTAACAGGAACGATCACGGAGAAGTGATTCCTTTGTCCAGTGGCATGTCTTCACGCCGCCATGTTCTCCAACGATGTGGTATCGCTGCTTTTGCAGTTTGGCTTTCAATCCTGGATCCATTCCCATGTCGATTACTCCTAGAGCCGGATTCTTCGGTTGAGTTGCCTCGATTGAGAACGGCTCGGATGGGCAAGCCTCATCCTCTTCTCACTTGAAGAAAACGGTCATCGACGAAGTAATGGCAAGAGGGCATTTGCAGCCTTCTCTGCAGCATTTGCAACATCGTCAAGTCGTTGCAAGACTCGATACATGTGCATCGCGGCTAATGGTTCATCATCGCCATTGCTGAAGACATATGCAGCAGCCTTTGCTTCAACTCCGTCTGCTTCGTGTTCAACGAGATTGACTTCACGAATCAATGCGTATACTTCATCGACGCCAGCCTTCGTTCTGCCGCTGATATGGTATTGGCGCAGTGCTTCAATTAGATCTTCATACTTAGCAACCGTCTTGGAAACGATTTCAGACATTTCAATCAAATTCTCAAGCGCAGTCTCATCTTCCATGAGTGGGCGGAAGGAGAGTTGTTCTGCTACATTCTGTGCATAATCTGCAATTCTGTCTTGGCGACTTACCATGTGAAGGAATGAATCCGAATCAGCTGCAATACCGAATCTTAGATCTTGACTTGCAAGTTCTCGAATCTCAGCCTTAATCTTATCAGCAGCATACTCTGATTCAACTGTCTCTTCGATTTCTTGACTTGCATCTTCACCAGCACATGCCTTCTTGACAGCAGTAACCATCTTCTCAACAGTAACTTCAACAGCCTCAGCATGTCTATGGAAAAGGTCGAATGGGGTAGGGCCGTCTGCTTTTGAACTACCTGCATCTGAAAGAGCATCTTCAACATGAATCTCATTATCACGAGATTTCCACATTGCATAGCCGACAGTCATGAAAGCAATTGGAAGGAGAATAATCATCTTGAGGTTATCTCCGCCTGATGCGATGTAAATCGTAGCAGCGCCAAAAGCAGCGACTGGAACGCTCGCAACCCATGAAGCCGCAATCTTTCCAAAGACTCTGAAATCAACTGCCTTTGCTCCACCTGCTAATCCAACACCAACGACTGCTCCAACGAGTGTGTGTGTTGTTGAGACTGGAACGGCCAGGAACGGCATAGAGAAGATGAGAATCGTTGTCGCAGCTCCAAATTCAGCAGCAAAACCACGTGTTGGAGTAATGTCTGTGATCTTCTTTCCAATCGTTTCCATGACTCTCCAACCCCATGTCATAACACCGATTGCGATACCAGCGGAACCGAGAAGAACAAGCCAAAGAGGGATATCAGCTGATTCCATCAGTTGACCGCCATCTTCGGAAAGGACTTGCCATACTGCAGCCATTGGTCCAATTGCATTGGAACGGTCGTTTGCACCGTGTGCGAATGCGACGTATGCTGCTGTGATAATTTGTAACCAAACGAAGATACGTTCTACGCCTCGGAAACCATTGCTTTCTTCTTTGATGTCTATTCTCTTGAGAATAAGGAAGAGACAGAATGATGCAATTGCGCCGATTACTGCAGCGAGCATAAGTGAGTTGATTGGAAGCCATGCAGCCTCTGCAAACGGATCCCATACTCCATTTTCTTTTGCAGGCAACCAGTCTGCTTTGTCATCGATCCATTCATTTTTATCGGCCCTAGAGAAAAATCCCTTCAGCGCTTTGAATTGTAGAGCAAGTCCCAAAACAAAGAACGTCGGGAAAGCAAGAATTGGAGCCAACCATAGGGAACGTTCCTCAGGATTATCAGAATCCAAGATGAGTTTCTTGATGATGTAGAAGGAGAAGAATGCAAGTAACGCCCCCATAATCGGGCTTGCAACCCAACTCATGACGACCTGGCCGACCTTCTCCCAGTTGATGTAGTCTGTACCGTGATCAACTTCCAGAACCAATCCTACACCTATGATTCCACCAATGATGGAATGTGTTGTCGATACAGGTAGTCCAAATCGTGTTGCGATGGTAAGCCATGTTGCAGCAGCCATCATTGCGGCGATGAAACCAAAGGCAATATCTTGTGAAATCTTTTGACTAACGCCGCCTTCTTGATCGAAATCAATGACGAGAATGCCTTTGCGAACTGTATCAGTGACCGCATCACCGGCAAAAAATGCACCTGCGAATTCAAAAATAGCAGCAATAATGACCGCTTGCTTGAGTGTTAATGCACGAGAACCAACAGAGGTACCCATTGCATTTGCGACATCATTCGCACCGATGTTCCAGGCCATATAGGCGCATACAATTAACGCTAGAGCAATTACAACGACTGTGATTGGTTCCATATAGTGTTCTATCGATATGAGGTATATATTCCATACTCCATATATTCTATATAGGACTATTTAGACAGTAACCTGATACCATGGCATCTGGTCCCGGCGATACTTCTTTGCGCAAAATCCAATCAACTGGCGGAGGGACCTTCACCCTAAGTTTACCAAAACAGTGGGTTACCAAGCAGCATCTGAAAACGAGAGATGCTATTAAGATCGATTGGAGGCCAAGCGGAGCGTTACGATTGACACCTGTGGAATTTGATAATACGACTGTGAGAACAATAATCTACGATTTAGAAAACCTTCCTGAAGAGAGTCTATTCGACCACCTTATGGGAGGCTATATCGCAGGCGCTGATATCATAAAAATACGATTTAAGTCTCAGAATGAGAGAATTTTGCGACAACAAATCCGCCGGTTTCTAAGGGCTACTCGCGGCTTTGAAATGTATTCCGAAGAGGACAATGAATTTGAATTACGGTGCCTTCTCAACACAGGAGATATGCCGATTTCTTCAAGCCTGAATCGTATGTATTTACAACTCTCCAGTTCAATACGAGACATTCTAAGTGTGTTCCAAGGAGAGGATCCAGAGTTTCTTGACGATTTGGATGAGCGAGAAAGTGAAATTGATGCTCTTCTCCATCTCATAGAGCGCCAAGTAAGACTGCTGGTTGACAATTATTCCATCGCAACCAAACTGAATATGACGCGAATTCAATCCCTTGAATCTGGGAATCTTGCGCGCTCCCTCGAACGCATGATGGACCATGCAGTTCTTATTGGAACAAATGTGAAAGTCAATTACGAGATATTAGCTGATAAAGAGAACAACTCCTCACTGAACAAATTACCTGAATGGCAGAACTCGATCAAAGAATTGATGATCAATATACGAATAAGAGACGCCAAGCGAATAGAAGAAGCACGTACAAATCTAAAGATCATTCAAAATGATCTGATGGAAAACGAGCGAAAACTTTTCCAAAACCCCAAAGAGTATTCTTGGGCACTTCATGAATTATCTGTTTCAGAATCTATTCGCCGACTGTGTGCTTATGCTCGGGACTTTGGAGAGTCCCTGATTAATATGAATGCCTACAAAGGAATAAGGCGTGACAGGAAAGGTGTTTAATAAAACACTTAATGTATTATTTACACCTTTGTGTTGGCTTTTTCACCTCTCCTTTGAATAGGTCGGGCGCCTACTTCTATACAGGGACAACAATGGATATTGAACTTGAGACCTACGTAGACGAAATAATGGATAGCCAACAGTATAGGAGTGGAATTTTCTCCAGTCTCCTTGAGCGATATGCTCGTGCAGTTGCATACTACAGAGCTCCAGTAGATACCCGCGGAATCCCTGCACTAAAGGAGGAATAAATAATGGATAAATATTTAGAAAGCTACGTTGATAACGCAATTGATAACCTCGAATACCGTAACGGGATTCGATTTCTTCCTGGTTGGATGAATAAGATTCTTTCCAGTATTCGTCGATCCTGAATCAACGGCAACAGTCTTGAATGATAGGGTTCATGTTGAGGCATGAGCAAGTGGGCGCCCCATCTTGTTGGCTTGGCCACGCCACTGTCAGCGATCATTTGCTTGATGGCTGGTGGCTGGTGGATGTTACTACCAATCATTCTCTTGTTGGGAATCTATCCGATTCTCGATACTCTTGGTGGTTCAACCACTGTTCATGATGTCGAAGAAGAAGGAATAGGTCATGATTTCATTGTGCATCTCCACGGTATTTTCGTACCGCTCGTTGTATTGGCTTTGATGTTCAGAATTTGGGACGGCATTGGTTCTATTTCGATCGTTATTCCAATCCTATCCGCTGGTCTTGCAACTGGAGCAGCAGGTGTTGTGGCTGCACATGAATTGGGCCATAGAAAGCCAAAATCGTTTAGTTGGTGGCTTGGTCGTCTCGATCTTTTTTCTGTTCTCTATCTTCACTTTACAGTCGAACATAATCACACCCACCACAAACACTGGGCGAGAGAAGTTGATCCAACAAGTTCTCCATGGGGTAGGAGCATCTATGCACATTTCTTACGAACCATCCCACTTCAATTGAGAAATGCATTCAGAATACGACCTAAAGATACCTCAATATCTGTGGTTTTAGAAATCGGTCTGTTAATCGCCTTAGCAGTTTGGGGAATGGACTACTTCGTTGCCTTTCTTGGTCAAGCAATCATCGCAATCTACCTTCTCGAATTTGTGAATTACATCCAACATCATGGTTTACTTCGTGGAGCGGATGAGCGACCAAATGCATCTCATGCATGGGAAAGTCGAAGCCGTTGGTCAAAATATACATTGATGAACTTGACACTCCATGCGTCTCATCATCTTCGGTCAAGTACTCCTTATGAGCGACTCAAGCCTCATGATGAATCGCCCCAGTTACCTGGAGGCTATTACCAAATGTTCTGGATATCGTTGATTCCACCACTCTTTCATCGATTGATGAGAAAGCGTGTAGATCATTCTGGTGGTGTTGGTGGAGCGTAGCCCCCGTTAACAGCTTCCTGAACAATCTTCAAATCTGATTCGACCATCATTTGAACCAATTCTTCGAAGGTTGTTTTGGTTTCCCAACCCAACTTTTCCTTAGCGTAACTTGGATCCCCTATGAGGAGGTCAACTTCAGCAGGACGGAAGAATTTTGGATTTGTACGAACACGAACAACTCCTGATTGATCTGTAGCGATTGTGTCTGCGCCTTCACCAGACCAAGTAAGATCCATTCCAATGTGAGAGAACGCAAGAGAAATCATGTCGCGAATGCTGTGGGTTCGTCCTGTAGCGATGACATAATCATCAGGCTTGTCTTGCTGAAGCATCTTCCATTGCATCTCAACGTAATCGCCAGCGAATCCCCAATCGCGCTTTGACTCAACGTTTCCAATGTAGAGGCATTCATCGAATCCATGCTTGATTCGAGCAGCCATCATCGTCACCTTTCGTGTAACGAATTCAAGACCGCGTCTTGGGCTTTCGTGGTTGAATAGGATTCCTGTGCAAGCAAACATATCGTAGGATTCTCGGTAGTTTCGAGTGATCTCAAATGCCATAACCTTTGCACATCCATACGGAGAGCGAGGATGGAATGGTGTTTCCTCAGATTGAGGGACGTCTCGTACCTTTCCGTATTGTTCGCTGGAACCTGCCTGATAAAATCGGCAATCTGGTGAATGCTTACGAATTGCTTCAAGGCATCGAAGGGCTCCGAGTCCAGTAATGTCTGCTGTCATCATTGGAGATCTCCATGATTCTGGAACAAACGACATTGCACCGAGATTGTAGAATTCATCTGGTTTGACTTGATGAACGGCGTTATCAATCGAGTTCTGATCAGCAAGATCGCCGTTGAGTAGATGGAAATTCTTGTTCCCCATCAAGTGGTTTATGAGGCTACGTCCTAGGCTTGGCTGGGATACTCTTCGAACCAATCCATAGACTGTATATCCCTTTTCTAGAAGTAATTCTGCTAGGTAGGAACCGTCTTGGCCGGTGATTCCAGTTATTAGGGCGGTCTTTTCGCTCATATAGAATCCTAAACCTTTCCTCTTTTGAAGGCGTCGGAGTTACGCTTGAATGAGAATTCTTACAACGATACAAATCTACAAAAATGCTGAGGCATTCCCTAGAAGAGTATATCATGTGTATATCAGAGGCAAAATCATGCTGACAGTAAACGATTTGACCAAGAGTTTTGGTTCTGGTTCAAACAGGTTAGATGTACTCAAAGGCGTGGATATGAGCATCACAAAAGGTGAGATGGTTGCTTTAATGGGCCCGTCAGGCTGTGGTAAATCCACGTTATTGAATATCATTGGAGGTCTTCTTTCTGCAGATAGCGGGGATATTGATCTTGAAGGCCGTACATACGGACGGCAGAAACCTTCGGAGGTCGTTGACATTCGACGAAAGGGCGTTGGCTGGATTTTCCAAGACTTCCATCTTGTTCCTTCACTCTCGGCGAAAGATAACGTCGCTATGGCTCTCGAACTTTGTGGCTACAAAAGCGAAGAAGCTGAGGAGCGTGCAGTTGCCGCTCTAAACGAGGTCGGACTCGGAGATCGAACACATCACATTCCTGACCAGTTATCTGGTGGCCAACAACAACGTGTGGCTATCGCTCGAGCGATTGCAGGAAAGCGTTCCATTCTTCTTGCTGACGAACCAACAGGGAATCTTGATATTGCTAGCGGTAAGGAGATCATGGAACTGTTCAAGAGATTGTGTAATGATGAAGAGAATCCAATTTCTATCTTGATGGTTACCCACGATCCAGATCTTGCAACACAAGCAGATAGAATGTTGCTGTTACGTGATGGTAAGACCTTTGCAAGCGACATACGTAGCGCTTGGGGAATAGAGGAGGAATGATTCTATGTCTGAAGAAACAGAACAAAAGTCCGTTGAATCAAACGAAATCAAAGAGAATGGCCGTCTCGGAACGTTCATCCACAGAGTCAGAGAACTTCCGTCAAATTACAGAATGGCCTTGGTTAGTTCGTGGCGAAACAAGGAACGAGGTCTTGCAGTCTTTGCAGGTGTCTTCCTTGCATCCCTTGTCATTACAACAGTTCTTTCCTACGGCGTTGGTTTGAGTCAAATTTTCCTTGCCACTTCACTTGAAGGTGAACCTGTTGATGCTAAGATTGAATTCGATCGCAAACCAGTATATGGAACTGAAGGCTGGACAAATAATTCCTCAGTGATGATGGAAGTGTGTGATGAACTTGTTGCAGATTTCGTTGAATTCACTGATTGTGCCTTGACGTTAGGTCGGCAAGGAATTCATGGTGGCGGTTTCTTCAATCAAGATTTCATTGTAGCGCAGCCTCTAGAAATGCGTTCGATGGAAGCAAATTCAAATCCATTATGGAAGGATATGAGGTTTAACTATCCAGAACTTGAGGATGCGGGTCCACCTATCTCAGAAATGCGTGGAATTCGATTCATGGGTCCAGGTGCCTTCGACGGGGAATTAGCCGATCGATTTGGTGGGAACATCATTGATGGGCTTGGGGAATGGCCTTCTCCAGAGGTCATGGAAGAGCAACGCGGTTTGATTCTTCCATCCAACATTGTTTCCGATGCGAGAGCTAATGTTGGAGATAAAATCGACAGACTTTCCTTCGTTTATGTTACACAAACAGCAGAACTTGGTTCTGATTCAATCACTCCAGACAACTGTGCTGGCGAAATCACAAGTGAGAGAAACGAGCAAACATATTGCCGTGAAGAATTTACAATTGAGAATCTCACTCTTTTGGGCGTATACGACCCATGGGACTTCGGTAACCCAACCCTGCCCCCTAACCCAGTATTTGCTTCTCTCAACACGCTATCTGATGAACAACAACGTACTCTCATCGATAACGATCACATCTATCTCTCAATGTCTGTGAACCGTTCCCTCATTCCGTCTTCTTCGACAACAGAAGCAGCAGAATGGCTTGAAGACCTAGGTATGAGAGTCGGTGACCAAGAATACGCAAACGGTACAGTTGAAGTGTTTTACTTTGATATCGTAAGCGGTACAATCACCTTCTTGCAAATTTTCCTTGGTCTTATCCAAGCGTTTGATTACATCATCATGATTCCAATTGTCGTTCTATCAATTGCAGTATTGATTTATGGTTTGGTCTTAAGTCTTGAACAACGAAGACGAGAAATCAGTATTCAGCGTGTCATTGGAGCTGATACTCAACGATTGAGCGGAATGGTTCTGCTGGAACTATCTGTCATCGCTTTCGCAGGATGGGTCGTTGGTTACATACTTGCAATGATTGCTGTACCGATTGTACTCTCCGCTGTAGGATTCTTAGTGTTCTCTGAACTTACAACCGCAGTCAATCCTGCTTTGTCGTTTGGAGCAACACTCTTTACTGCATTTGCCACACTCGGAGTAGCCTTGCTCTTTGGACGCAGTCGTACACGTGAATTCATTGAAATGGAAATAGACGAAGGTGTGCGTACAGTCGCCAAGAAACGCCCTCCTCGACTTTGGTTGCATTGGACAATGTTTGCCATTGGTATGCTCTCGTTCACAGATACTGCTCTTGAGCAAAACGGTAGCGAAGACGGGTTGTATTCGAATTTCTTCCTCGAAGGATTATTCGGAATCTTTGGGCCGTTCTTCCTCTGGATTGGTGGCGCTCTTCTTCTCGCTTGGCTCGGTGCCAAAGGCCCTTACATCATGCAGTTTATCTTCGGAAAGACTGCGTTGTTAAAGGATGTGAAGCGTGGATTGAAAGGATCAGGTTCATCGGAATCCATCAATAGACTCTCGGTCATTATGCTTCTGACGCTCTCCATTGTAACATTAGCAGCAGTTCAAGGCTACACGGGAACACTCGTCGATGAGAGAACTGCTGATGCGAACGTAGGTTCTGAATTACAAATGGTGATGGATGGTCCTCGAAATCAATCTGAAGTTGAAGCAGTTCTTAGCGAATATTATCCTGATGGAGAGATTGTTGCAACGACGGTTCCACAAATTCTGCTTAGCCCTACAGCAGGCGGTGATACATACCTTACCTATGTTCTCATGAACAACAGTGATGAAGTATTACGTTGGAATGAACAAGCAATTCCCGGTGAAGATTCAGACCCATCTATCTATGATGGCCTCACTTTCTCAGCAGGTGAAGATGCAGCATACGCTCTTGATTTATGGGGCTCAGGCCGTCGAAGTAATGATGCAGCAGACATTGTTTTACCTGCTAGTGATTCACGCTCAGAGGTCATTAATTTCACCAATATCGATCTCGTCCCTGTCGATTCGAATGCATCACTAGAGGAGCGAATTGCGATTCTCTTCGCTTACTCTTTAGTCATGGATACTGACCTCAGTGGGGCTGACCTATCCAATCAAAATCTTTCCAATCGAGACTTTGGACGAACGAATTTCATAGATACTGACCTGAGTGATACAAATTTATCAGGTGCAAATCTAAGCGAATCTCTCTTCATTGACACCGATATTTCTGGTACGAACTTTTCCGGTGCTAATTTGGAAAATGCGATTTTCTTTGATACTGCCTCATTAGTCTTCCTCCCGGAGAATGCAACGTTTGAGAATGTTACCGATAGAATCGGACTTTTCGACTTTACTGTAACTGAAAGTACAGATGGAATGACATGTCCTAATGGAGAGACCGCTCCAAATGAGGATTGTACCAGATTTACCCGATTCCCTGACCTGCTCCAACCGTTCTTGTTCGAACAAGCGGATTTCGTCGTTACCTCTACTCAAAGTGAGTTGCGATACTTAGGTGTGCATACATACATTCCCGGAGTTCCGAGTGCGAGTATGGCATCCTCTCTCATCATTTCCGAAGAATCTTGGAGAGCATTTGTCGGAGATGAGAAGGCGGATCGACACAATTCGACAACATGGATTTTCCACCTTCCTGATATCGGTGGAGAAGACTTGAAAGCCCTTGCCTCGATCATCGAAGCAGATTCTCGAGTCTCGAGTACGAATGATTGGAAAACTGCTCACGAAGCAGTTGAACGAGACGGTGGTCTCATCTTTGGAACACCTGGGCTTCTCTCATTGCAATTCGTTGTAGCGAGTATTGCTGCTGTAGCATCTGCCTTCGTTTTCTTATCGTTGGTACTCACACAACGTCAAAAGGAATTAGCGATTCTCCAAGCGATTGGAGCAAGTCCAAATCAGATTATTCGACTTGTTCTGTTTGAGATTCTGTCGATTGTTCTTGTTTCTATGTTGCTCGGAATTATTCTCGGTATTGGTGTCGCGTTCTCCTTCAACGGATTCTTCGACGTCTTTGGATTCATCTTCCAGATATTTGGTGGAACGTCTACGGTGATTGAACGTGAGTTGGTCTATCCATGGGTTCAACTTGGTTTAGTAACGTTCTCTGTTTTCGTAGCGGTTGTTCTTGCATTGGTCGTAACAACACGTCGAGCACTCAGCGCTGATCTTGCTAGTGTTCTCAAGGGGGAGTGAAGTATGTCGGATATTACAAAGAAAAGCATTCTCGAAGCTGATGGATTGTACCACGTGTACGAATCCAAAGCTGAAGATGGAAACGTTGTCGCTTTGCGCGGTTTGTACATCAACATGAAAGAAGGTGAAGCAGTTGCGGTTGTAGGGCCTTCTGGGTCTGGAAAATCAACGCTTCTGAAATGTCTTGGAGGATTGATGAAACCAAGTGCAGGTTCAGTAACGCTTGATGGAAACAACATGACTCGACTGAAAGGAAAAGAACTCGTTCGACTCCGTCAAAAGACGGTTTCGTTCATTTTCCAAGATGGAAACCTTCTACCTCATCTGAATGCAAGAGACAATGTGGCTGAACCGTTGCGAAATCAAGGTGTTCGTTCGAAAGAGGCACTGAAAAGAGCTGATGAAATGCTTGAGCGACTAAGTATGCCTCATAGAGCGAAAGCCTTGCCAAAGATGCTCAGTGGTGGTGAGCAACAACGAGTTGCAATTGCACGTGCTCTTATCACCAATCCACGCCTCATCTTGGCTGACGAACCAACAGGTGCACTCGATCCTGTTACGGGACGAGCAGTTCTCGATATCTTCAAAGAATTGAATGAAACTGAAGGTGTATCGTTCCTTATTGTAACACACTCAAAGGAAGTCGCTGCATTTGCTAACCGAAGTCTCGAACTTCGAGATGGTCGATTCGTAGCAGAGCATGGTGCAGAAATCGATGTTGAAGATTTGACTGAAGGGCGAGAACTCCTTATCGATGACTTAGGAACAGTAACCTTGCCTCCTGATTTGCTTGTACGAATTGGAGGCTCAGGCCGCTATTCTGTTGCACTTGCTGAGAGTGGAATGCTTACCTTACAAGGCGAATCATATTCGACAATTGGTGAACTTGTCCTTTCTGCAACCTGTCCTGCTTGTAAGCATGATTATGGGGACAGTGATGAACAGCAGTGCCCGTCTTGTGGTTCAAGCCGGCCTATGGTGGAGGCTTCTTCATGAAACAAATCGTCTCATTTCTGAGTTATATCGAAGGATTTTCTGCATTGATTCTCTTTGCAGTTGCAATGCCAGTGAAGTATATTGGAGGAGATCCATCGCTTGTATCTCTTGTTGGACAGATTCATGGCTTCCTTTTCCTAGCCTTCCTCGGAGCACTCTTCTATGGAGTTGGAAGACACTGGAACATGACCGCTTTGTTTCATGGATTTATTGCAGCAGTCGTTCCAGCAGGACCGTTTCTGTTCGATGGAATGCTCATCAGTGGCGAGTATGATCTTGAAGAGAAATCAAACTGATTTGACGCCTTGTGGCCACAATACGAGAATGAGCGTTTTCCCTTTTGTTTTTGGAGTATGTGTTGATTCTGGATCCATCCAAACAATCGATCCTGTTGGATAGGTTCCGTCTTCATCCCAGACCTCTCCTTTGAGAACAACATACGCTTCACCACCTGGGTGCAGGTGTGGCATAAACGCATCAACTGTAACTTCAGAGTCTGCTTCGTAGAGAACGAGTGAAGTCTTTTCTTCTCGCTTGAGTTTACCTAAACGTACACCTGTTCCGAAATCTCTCCAAGAGATGTTTTCTTCGAGCCAATCCTCGTCAATAGAAAATCCGA
>OCRI01000009.1_pt1 | contig 65956 bp, 58 predicted proteins | sample 1534641 | NCBI WGS metagenome assembly OCRI01 (sample SAMEA3275473, study PRJEB22092) | marine metagenome | reverse complement strand
TAGAGGCTTTTTCTAAATTTCTCAATGACAAAGATATCTGGTTCAGAAATAAGGCCATTGAAGCATATCGAAGATGGGCTCCTAAACATGCCCCTCATCTGCTCATTGAATTGGCTAAAAGAAAAGAAACCGATGGTCATAAGTGTGTTTCCTCGGTTTTACGAAATATTCAGGATCTAAAACTGGCAGAAGAATTAGCGCGCCTTTTACTCCTAAGCGATGATTCAATCGTGAAAAGAAATGCTTCAGTCTATCTAATTGACAATGAATTTTCAAGCAGTGAAGAAGAAGAAATATTTCTGAGTTCAAGGATCCTGTAATCAAGTCGGCCTCTCTCGCCATCACTAATGACATTCCATCCCTACAAGATGCTCTCAGCGACTCGCATCCCGATGTTCGAAAGCAAGCAGGAATTCGTATGCTTGAAATGAACCTCAGTAAAGAAGAAGAATCTCTCTTGAATGCAGCGATATCAAATGATACTGCCTTATGGAAATTAGCAGTCCCTAAGGCAATGAAAGAAGAGAGTGAACACCTTATTTCTCTCGCTAAAGGGTGTACAAATTCACAACGTAGATTTTTCGTTGCGACTATGAGAGAACACATACACGAAGCAGATGACGACAGAATAAACACACTTCTTGCCGAGGATTGTACTTCATTAGTCTCACGCTGGCTTGTTGGGCGGAATGATTCCAAAAGTGATGTCCTCCGCGAAACCTTGCTGTTCGATGAACGTGTGGACAGTATCGACAAGTCGAGGTTGTTAGAACGGATTTTACATCGGCAAAACGAGGTGCTAATCCAAGAACTGGCACAAAAGGTTCTGGATCAATCTTCTGACGAAGTTGTCCTTAGTGCAGCGCGAAACCTATCAACCGTAACCGATGAACCCTCATCATGACAGAGTCAGGTATCACCTTCACAGTCGATGCGACACAGCCTTCTCACCAGAGACTTAGGGTTGCAATACAAATCAAAGCCCCGTTTTCAAAGTCAAAATTAACACTCTCCTTTCCTCGATGGGTTCCCGGATCATACTTCCTTCGCGAACCAATTCAACATGTCACCGATTTATCTGTCAATGATGATTCAGGAAATGCATTGAGTTTTTCGAGAAAGGAAGTGGATTCAATTGTTATTTCAGATGTACAATCCTGCAAGTCTGTAACTGTAGAATATCAACTCCTAGCTGTAGATTTATCAGTGCGTTCCAACCATTTTGATGAATCACATCTCCATATGATGCCTCCTTTTACCTGGTTTTTACCGACATCTGGTATAGAAGGCGAACGAATGAATCTTCAGCATTCAATTCAATTCAAACTTCCAAAAAGTTGGACGGTTACGACTCAACTCGATAAGATTGAATTGAAAGAGAACAATGACATGAACATTCATATTTATTCAGCAAAAAACCGTGATGATTTACTCGATGGAATCGCAGAATGCAACTCAAATTCTGTCATCGAAACCACCATCGATGGAATAAGACATACACTGGATATTTGGGACGCTGGTGGAAAAGAACCACATCCAGTCATGGTGGAGCGATTTATTGATGACATGAAGAGTATCGTCAAGGAGCATCATGCATTATTTGGCATCATAAAAGAGGACTATCACACGATTTTACATTTGACGGGTGGACCCCGCGGAGGACTTGAACACATGAATTCTCAAACATCAATGGTTCCAAGAACTTCATTACAACCAGGGAATGTCGAAGAATACAGAGATTTAGTGAGCCTCTTTAGCCACGAATATTTACACAAGTGGAACGTAAAGCGATTGAGACCAAAGAAATTCCTTGATTATGATCTTCAACGAGAAGTCAACTCTGACCTCTTATGGTGGTTTGAAGGTACGACATCATGGCTTGGAGACATTATCTGTTTGCAAAGCGGTGCATGGAGTAAAGAGGATTACTTTGCAGACATGAAAAGAAAACTAAAACGACACCATTCTCGAAGTGGAATCGATTCTCAATCACTTTGTGAAGCAAGTCATGAAGCATGGATACACCTCTATAGAGGGCATCCTTACTCGAGGGAGACTCAAATTTCATACTACTTAGAAGGCGAATTATCTATCTTTGCACTTGATGCAGAACTTCGTAAGAGGTCAAATGGAGAATCAGGAGTCGGTGATCTCATGGCAGAACTCTATCATAAACACAATATTAATGTGGAACAGAAAGGTGATAGAGGAATACAATACAAGGATATCCGAAAAGCCTTGACATCGCTACGAGGGGGGAGAAGACTTGGCACCTTCCTTGACGAACTTACCACCAAAAAAGGAGTCTTAGATTTAGATCAAGCATTCGCTCTTTTTGGTATTCCATATGAATCAAGTAAACCAAAAGAGCGTAAAGATGGAACAGAGAAAATTGCATGGAAGGAATTTGAACAAGGTTGGCTTGGAATTAACTTACGTAATCAAAACAACAAGCTGCTTGTATCATCACATCTCCAAGAATCACCCGTGCGCGAGCATTTACAAGTTGGAGACGAAATCATTGCGATAAATGATCAGCGAATTACCTCTTCTGAACAACTAAAAACTGCACTTAAAGGCAATGCTGAGGAAGAGATTACCCTCCTTTATTCGCGAAGTTCAATCATTCAAGAAGTAAACGTGACTCCCATAAATGAGCCAAAAGCTCCAACTGTTTCCGCTTGTGACGGAAACCGATTCTGGAAAGCGACTACTCGGACTCTTCAGAAGTCGTAGGACTGAGAAGGGACAATTTTTCCAGAGAAACATGGATTGGGGGCAAGTAATCTGCAATCCGATGACGTGTTGTTTTTGGTGGATACAAATGATCTGACAAAGCCATGTCTATGACGTCCTGTTTGGTGATTTCTTCGAGTTCTGAAGCAGGCCACAATTCGATATCGATTGATTCATTATCAAAGTAATCGACAACAATCACGGGTATTCGTGCAAGTTCAAGTCGCATTGCAACAGCGTGTCGGTGATGGCCATCGAGAATTATTCCAGTTGCTTTGTCAACGATTAGGGGTTTTGTGAATCCATTCCAGCGAAGAGTCATATCGAGTAACTTTTTCATGTTCTTTACTTTGATTTCTTCGTGAGGTTTGAGCCATTCGAGAGGAACAAGTCGCACATCAGATTCATCCCAAGCCATAACATTGCCAATCAAATTCAGAGGATAATGCTTTTTCTTACTTGAGCAACGGGTGACATGAGGGAGATGTGTGGAACCGACAAGCGGCATCAATGCAAAACCCCTCACTCCTGAACTTATTCGGATGGTTCAAAACCTTCCATCGAGCTTGTTGGTGATTGTTGATTGGTTTGAAAAACAGGGTCATTCTGTTTGGATTGTTGGTGGAGCAATACGAAACGCATTGCTTGAGATACCCATTGTTGAATATGATTTGGCAACCACAATGGTTCCTGATAAGATGAAGACATATCCTGATATGATTCCTACTGGCGAGAAATTTGGCACGATTACGTTTCGTTCAAATGGTGATTTTTATGAAATTACTACGCTTAGAACTGAGAAAGGATACGGTGATGGGCGACGACCGGATGAAGTCGAATGGGGCCTTTCTCTTTCTGTTGATTTATCTCGCAGAGATCTGTCGATGAATTCGATGGCTTTAGATGTCAACAAAGCCGTTTATTATGACCCTTATGGGGGCTTTGAAGACCTGCAGAGGAAACGGATCTGTGCAGTAGGTGAACCAAAGTCAAGACTTTCAGAAGATGCATTACGAATTCTACGAACGTATCGTTTCATGGATCAAGGCGATGCTGGTGTTTGGAAACCTGAACGTGGCCTAGCTAATGCTTTAAGATCGACAAGAAGTATGCTTTCAAAGATAGCTGTTGAAAGAGTTTGGGCAGAATTAAAACGAATCCTTGTAGGAAAAAACGCTTCGATAATACTTCAGCAAATGGCTGATGATGGTATCCTTAGACAAATCTTTAATTTCGACTGGATGTTAGATGATTATCGAATTTCTTCACTCGACTCGCTTGAAGGTGATGATGTACTCGATAGGCTTGCCATACTCTTCCATGGCACACCAACTACAACCTGTGAAGATGCAGCTAGAACTCTTAAACTCAGCAATCAGGAAAAGAAAACACTCACCTTCCGCCACCTCTGCTTAGGCCATATTCCAGAACTCTTGGATTCAAGTCTGCGTATACATCGGCATGTTCTAGGAGATTGGGCCCAACAACATCTTCGAATTGAAGCCCTTTTCGCACCATTGAACCAAGGTGGACATTCTACTGAAGATATTCAAGAACGCATTTCTCGAAACGAGGCTTTGGTTCCAAGCCGAACATCTAAATCATTAGCCACAGGTGAATGGATAATGTCTCAAACCAATGTGCAGCAAGGTCCCAAACTCGGTGCGCTGAAGAATTGGTTGCATCGTGAACAGATTGCTCGGAATCTAACTGACCTAGACCAAATTGAAACCCTTCTATGCACCTTATCCTGGCATGAGGACGAGTTCAATCATTGGCCAAAACTTCAATTTCCGTAGGAGACAGTTTGATACCATACGACGAAATGGAAGGAATGAGTACTATGTCTGCTGCTAAGAATATGGTCCAAGAAAAAATGCGTAATCACATCAAACAAATGGTTTCCACGAACCCTATGATTGGGCAATTGAATGAACAATTCACAAGTTGGTTACTTGGATCAGGATTGACTGGAGCAGAGATTGCAAACACAATTGATTCAAATAACGACGCTGTTATTCAACCTCATGAACTCTCTGCTGCATTGGAAAAGACAACTGGGACGTCACCTCCTGCTTGGGTTATCAATGGCCTATTGACGCTCCTTGATTCCGACAATGACAAAACGGTTACAGTTGGTGATTTATTCACCTATTTTGAGCAGATTGGATTACCCCTCGGAATCCCTGATCCTGCAGAAACTGCTCGGATTGCTGAAGAGGAGGCTGCTCGGATTGCCGCTGAACAAGAAGCCACCCGATTGGCTGCTGAACAAGAAGCCACCCGATTGGCTGCTGAACAAGAAGCTGCTCGAATTATCGCTGAACAAGAACTTGAGAAGTCAATGCAAGAAATTGATATTGAATTAGAAGAAGTGCCCGAAGTCGTTGTAAACGAAGTAATGGAAGAAATCGTTGAAGTAAAAAATTCAATTCCTTCAACAACCCCTCTAAACAATCCTATGGAATTAATTGAAGCCTTGAATTCCATGAAATTAAGCAGTGAGATAAGAGATACTGTAGAAAAAACGACAAATAATCATCACTTTTCAGTCAAGATCGAAAAGATCGAGTCAACCATCATTGCACCTCAGTCTTTTAAGAATGGAAAAACGATTATCGGAAAACTTGCTGATGATAATTCAGTGGAAATCGAACTTCTTTTCCAACCAGAAGCAAACGACTCTGTGAGCAGTTTCCAAATGAATCATATTGTTGAAATTGATGCTCACATTGCGAACTGGAACATTGGTAGAAAGCGTGCTATTTTCTCCGTACACTCGTATGAATACAAGTGATCACAGAAGACTTCGTGCAATCACAATGCGTTGAACTTCTTGAGTACCTTCGTAAATCTGTGTAATCTTTGCATCACGGAAAAATCGCTCTACAGGGAATTCTTTGGTATATCCGTATCCACCGTGAATCTGTATCGCTCGTTCTGAGACCCACATCGCAGTATCTCCCGCATACAATTTCGCCATACTCGCTTCTTTCGAGTGGCGAGGACCTCCATGCTCGTAGTGCTGTTGCTTTGACCAGGAGGCTTTGTAGACGAGATGGCGAGATGCTTCAATCTTTGTCGCCATATCTGCAAGATAGCCCATGATCATCTGATGATGTGCGATTGGTTTACCAAAAGCCTCTCTTTCGTGAGCATAACGAAGGGATGCTTCGTAGGCTCCTTGAGCAATTCCAAGGGCTTGTGCAGCAATACCAATTCGTGAGTTGTCCAAAGCATTCATGGCGATTGGGAACCCATTTCCAGCACCTTTCAATATATTTTCTACAGGTACCTTGCAGTTTTCAAGAATGAGTGTACAGGTGTCGGATGAACGGATTCCAAGTTTATCTTCCTTTTTTCCAACAGTGAAACCTTCGAAAGAGGAGTCAACAATAAACGCAGTTGTTCCACCATGTTTCTTGACACCATAGTCGGGATGATCGACATCTTTTGCAAACAGAACGATGATTTCAGCTTGTGCTCCATTCGTGACCCACATCTTCTCACCGTTCAGAACGTAGTGTGTTCCATCATCGGAAATCTTGGCCTTACAGGTCATAGCAGCAGCATCAGTACCCGCTCCTGCTTCTGAAAGTGAGTAAGCACCAACATCGCCTGCTGCGAGTCTTTTGAGATAAGTCTCTTTTTGATATTCATCACCATGAAGTGCTATCGTCTTAGCACAGAGTCCTACGTGAACACAGTACATGACTGAGAATGAAGGATCAACTCTTGCAAGTTCTTCAACAATAATCGATTCAGAGATATCATCGACTGGTGAACCGCCATACGCTTCAGGAATTGTAACGCCTTGGAGACCATATTCAATGAATTGAGACCATTCCTCTGAAGGAGGGATTTGATGTTTATCTCGATGTTCGATTGTTGGAGCTAGAACCGTTTCGGCAAAGTCTCGAACCATTTCTCGAATCATGTCTTGTTCGTCCGTAGATTTGTAATCCAAACTCTCACCAATCCAATGCAAGGGCGCATCTCTCTTAATGAATGTGTAATCGCCATGTCACATCAGAAATAGCGATGGTTCAAATAGGAGTTGGAAGAGCCGCGAGTAGGTGACGTGACTTGGATGAAGAAGTCGTTGAATTTAACATAGCCCACAATCGTAAATATTCGATTGACCATTTATGGTACCAAGAAAAAGATGATGAAAAGATCATGGTCGGTATTAGCGAGTTTCTCGGTGTAGAAATTGGCGAAGTACTTCGCGTGATACTTCCGCAAGCAGAAACTGTTGTTGATGAAGGACAAGACATGTTCTCATTATGGACTAGTGAAGAGAAAATAGCCTTTAGCGCCCCATTTTCAGGGACAATCACTGAAGTCAATGGAGAAGTTGAAATCAATCCAGATCTCGTCAACGAATCCGCATATGACCTTGGGTGGATTCTTGTTCTACAACCATTCCAATTGGACATGGAAAACCTACTCGAACCAGATGAGTACGTAGAGTACCTCTCTGAGATTTGAGCAAAGACGTGGAATCATGTTCGATGCTATTCAACGACTAACAGCCTCACTCAAAGAGGCCCCTGTTGTTTGGAAAGGAGACTATCCATACTTTATCCATCCACTTACAGATGGAGTGCCTCGACTCGAATCAGATGTATTTCAAGCAGTAGTCGACCTTGTGTTTGACTCAGTGGATTGGAGTAAGATTGATCTGCTACTTGGCATCGAGGCCATGGGCTTACCGCTCACCTCTTCTCTGTCTTTGCGAACTGGATTACCTCAAGTTGTTGCTCGGAAGCGCTCGTATGGTCTTGATGGTGAAATTGTCATCGATCAAAATACTGGCTATTCCAAAGGAAGTATGTATCTCAACGATATCCAACCTGGAGAATCAATTGCCATTGTCGATGATGTGCTTTCAACTGGAGGGACACTCGATGCAGTCATCAAAGGCGTCCAAAGAGCAGGAGCAAGCGTCACAACTATTGTGGCTGTTGTCGAAAAAGGTCCTGGTCTTGAAATGCTCAAAAAGAAATATCCTACTATCGATATATCTTCCATTGTTCGATTGACAATGGATGGTGCAGAGATAGTTCTTCTCGATGAGGTGGTATAATGGACCTAGACAGACACGATTTCAAACTTGACGAACTAATTGGACGTATTCAGGAAAATGATCATCGCCTTGTGGCCTTACAAGTTCCTGAAGGGTTGAAAATGCAGGCATTAGAAATGATGGACGAAATTGAAACTGCTTCTAGTGCAAAGGTTGTTTTGGCTGCAGATCCGTGTTACGGAGCCTGCGATCTTGTTCACGATAAAATGCAGATGATGGGTGTGGAATTAGTCGCCCACATGGGCCACTCTCAGATGAATATCGAATCAGGTATGCCAACTCAATTTATTGACGTCACATATGATGGAGATCCAGACTTAGCTCCTGTCATTCCGATGTTGAATAAGCATCTTGCCATCGCCAAGGGCCGTATGGAGAATCAAGATGTCGAGACTGACCTTTCTGAGGAAGAAGCAAAAGAGCGATTTATTGACGCTGTGGGAAGAATGACTCCGCTTAAAGACACCAAATTAGGGCTTGTAGGAAGTATCCAACATCTCCACCTTCTACCTGATTTCCACGACCGTCTCGAAAAAGCCGGATACGATGTAACAATACCGATGGGTGGAGCTCGTTTGACATTCCCAGGTCAAGTTCTTGGTTGCAATTATTCTGGTGATGATGATACGATAGGGCATTACCTCTTCCTCGGAAGTGGAGATTTCCATCCGATTGGCCTTGTCTTGCATACGGGAAAGCCACTTGCTATGCTCGACCCTTACTCGGGCGATGCAATCGAAATGTCCTTTGAACGCATTGAGCGTATTCTTCGACAGCGATCTGGACTGATTATGTCGTCCATGGACGCAACTCGATTTGGAATCCTGATTGGAGAGAAGCCTGGACAAATGCGCCGAACACTCGCTCTTCGAATGAAAAGATTGCTCGAAAAACACGGAAAGAAGGGATACCTTCTCGCTCTCGAACACGTTGGACCAGAACTCATTGACTTCTATCCAGTAGATGCCTTTGTGAACACTGCTTGTCCCCGTATCGCTATTGATGATGCGGTCAAGTATGCTAAACCACTGATTACCCCTTACGAACTTGAAGTAGCGCTTGGCGAAAAGAAATGGGAAATGGGATATCAATTTGATGAGATACCCTGAGACTCTACTTTTCATTCTTGATTGAGTACGAGTGTTCAAGAACGGTTGGCGACAAGAGCCAATCAGCATGAGCGACTATCTTGATCGAATTGGTTCTGGTCTTATCCTCCTAGACCCTGGTCCGTTGGATTTTGATTTCATACCAGAAACGATGGTCGGCCGCAGAGAGATTCAAAGTAACCTCGCTGCAAAGTTTCATTCGATATCCCATCCAAACAGTAGTGCTAACGTTGTTATCACGGGGCCAGTCGGAAGTGGTAAGACATTACTTGCTAGGACTTTTTGTCGTGATATTGAACATCATCTAAGAAATAAACGTCAGATTCGAAGCGTCCACATCAATTGCAGGAATGCAACAACAAATGTCCGAGTTGCACAACGTATTGTTCAGACATTGGATGCAGGGCATCCGGATAGGGGACTTTCAATGGGTGAGTTGCTGAACAGTCTTCGCCGCCTACTACGCTCAAATGACCGACACCTGATTATTGTACTCGATGAGGTTGATCACCTGCTGCGAAAATCTGGAAACGATCTGATTTACCAACTCCTTCGTATTGATGAAGATCAAGAAGGTAGTGGCACGATATCTCTTATTCTAATCAGTCAAGAGCAGGTTCTTGATGTACTCGAAAATGCAGTCATCTCTCGCTTTGGACACACCAACCATTTGCCGATTCCATCGTATGATTACGACGGTTTGCTAGCGATTACTCGTCAGCGAGCAGAAGCTGCCCTGAATCCACAATCATGGACTGAAGAAATTCTCAAACTTATTGCGACTTCCGCAGCACCTTCTGGCGATGCGCGTCAAGTCATCGAATTACTCAATGGTGCTGTCGAACATGCGGAGTCTGACGGAAGATCTATGCTTGAGCCTGAACATGTTCAAACACGGGCTAAAGCCATACCTCAGGTTATGCCTGAAGATGTTCTTGATGAGTTAACGGGCCATCCGATGCTGGTTCTTTTGGGTATTTGCCGACGCCTACGCAAAACAGAATTCATGACAAGTAAAGATGTCGAATCGATGTATACGGTTGTTTGTGAAGAATACGAAGTAAAGCCTAGAAGCCACACAACGGTTTGGAAATATCTCAAAATAATTGAGGGTTTGAGCATTATTGATACCCGCGTAGATACGGTTGGTGATGGTCGTGGAAGAACGACCCATATCTCGATGCCGCATGCCCTTCCAATGGATGTTGCTGCCCGAATTGAAGGTCGTGTTGTCAAAAAACTGAATCGGTGATGAACGAATCCAATGCGGTGAGGCTAAATAGGGGTCGTTTGTCGCTAAGTTGCTAGAGGAATGCTTTATGGCTGAAGGAAACTCATTTGTTGCAGTGGTCAACGACACCACAACCAAGTTGACTCGAACCACAAACGGTGGTAAGGAAAAGACGTACTCCCCGTCATATAAGACGGTTATTTCAGGTACAAACCATGCACAATTACTCGGAAAGAAGATCGGCGATGTTATCGAAGGCGTCTTCGTCGGCGAAGGAGAATCACTCCTTACTGGTTACAAACTCGAAATCACTGGAGGATCAGACAAAACGGGTACTCCAATGCGTCGTGACCTCGAAGGCGGTTCCCGACAAGCAATTCTTGTTACTGCTTCAACTGGTTTCAAAGGACATTACCTGGTCTCAAAGACAAAGAAAGGTGAAAAGAAGCGTTTCCGATACAAGCCAGACGGTATGCGAATGCGCAGAGTATTCCGTGGAAACACAATCACTCAAGACACACGTCAAATCAATCTGAAAGTTGTCGATGCAGGAAACATCGGACTTGACACATTGCTCGGTGCGGGCGAAGGTGCAGCACCTGCGGAGTGAAACCCGAGAGGGTCGTCGTTGAATAAGGAGGAATGGAAGCATGGCAAGAACGCTTCCATCACAACCTGAAGTCAATATTGGCCTTGTTGGACATGTTGATCACGGAAAAACAACTCTTACACAAGCTCTTTCCGGAGTTTGGACCGATACTCATTCTGAAGAACGACGTAGAGGTATCTCGATTAAATTGGGATATGCAGATACTGCATTCTACAAAACCGACTCTGGGCAATACTATGCCACGGGCCGCCGCCCAGAGGGTGGGAAAGACATTGATTCTGAACTACAACGGGTTGTATCCTTCGTCGATGCACCTGGCCACGAGACGTTGATGGCAATCATGATTACTGGGGCATCCATTATGGATGGCGCTATGTTGATGGTTGCTGCGAATGAAACATGCCCTCAACCTCAAACACGAGAACACCTCATGGCACTGGAAATTGCAGGAATCAAGAACATCGTTATTGTTCAAAACAAAATTGATCTTGTTACCAAAGAAAGAGCAATGGAATCCTACAGCGAAATCAAGGAATTCCTAGAAGGAACGATTGCTCAAAATGCTCCTGTCATCCCAGTATCTGCCCACCATGATGTAAACCTCGATATCCTTATCGAAGCAATCGAACAAACAATTCCAACTCCAAACCGTCAAGAAGACGAAAGAGCAGTCATGCATATCGCTCGTTCATTTGATGTAAATCGGCCAGGCACACGCCCTGCAAAACTAACAGGAGGCGTGATTGGAGGATCAATTGTCGAGGGGGCGTTCAGAGAAGGTGATGAAATCATCATTGGACCAGGACGAAAAATCGAACAAGGAAACAAAACAAGATGGGAACCCATTGAAACCACCATTACGAGCATGCAAGGCGGAGGCGGGAAGCGCGACGTCATAATGGCAGGAGGATTGTGTGGTCTTGGAACTCTTCTCGACCCATCAATTACAACTGCTGATAACCTCTCTGGACAGGTTCTTGCCAAGAAGGGTGAGTTACCGACAATTCGAACTGAATGTTCTATCTCAGTGGAACTGATGGATACGATGGTTTCGGGTGATGGAGAAGGAGCTGACAAAATCTATCCTCTTCGAAACAATGAGATGTTGATGGTAAACGTAGCAACTTCAACATCAGTAGGTGTAGTGAAGGGTGCTGAAAAAGAAAAAGCTACACTCCATCTACGACTTCCGATCTGTGCTGATGAAGGTCAACGTGTTTCACTCTCAAGAAGAGTTGGCGCACGATGGAGATTGATTGGTCACGGGACCATCCAGTGAGATGATGTCATGGGCGATGTGCTCATTGATGCCTGTGGCTGGGTTGCACTTATCGATGCTGGACTCAATATCGACAGCGCATTGTCTTCACTCATAGGACCTCCACACTTCATTCTCCTGCCTTCAGTATTGGAAGAACTTACACTCATTCAAGAAAAAAGAACTCTCAGAAATACCATCATGCTTGAACTCCTGCTTCAACGATCAACAATGGTTGAGGAGAAATCTGGTCATACAGATGATTTACTCCTAGAACATGCAAGAATAAATGAAATCCCTCTCCTTACAGTTGATGCAAACCTGAAGCGAAGATGCTTCGAATCAAGTGTTGATGTGATTGAAGTTATGAATCGTAAAAAACTGCGTCTAGTAGCCTCTCTATAGAATATAGAAACGCTTTTCCGGCCTTTAGCCTTTAATAATAGGCCTTTGTATTATATGCATCTGTTTTTCGATACAAGTAGGTGAGAAGTTAAAATAAGGTAACTAAATACGATATGTATGGATGAACAAACAACTACCAACAGACCCTCTAAAATCCTACATAACTCTCTTTGCAAACAACTAATTGAACTCGGAATACAAACACACACAGCCAGTGTCCTTACATGCCTCCATTATCATGGAGCATCGACATCCAGAGATCTGCAAACAAAGTGTAATTTACGCCAACCTGATGTAAGTATCGCCATTAATGAGCTTCGTGAAATGAACCTCATCATTCATAGTGCTATTAATCAGAATAATCGCGGGAGACCTGCTCACATGTATCGTTTGAGACACACATTAGAACAATCTCTTATGCCATTTATACAACTTGCACAGGTTCGCGCCCAGGACATCCTTTGTGGGATTGAAACAGTCAAACAGATCGTTGTTTCTATTTCGAATAAACAAGGTTCAGAATCTATGGTAGCGTAAACAGTACGTCATCGCCATGCCCATCTAGTAGGTGTAATTTAACTCCAGCGTCAATCCAAGCATGAGCGTAATTTATTGCTCCAAAGGCTCGTATGAAATCGCCCTGTTTCAAGAAATATTGAGCATCGGAAGAATAGTCATCGGCCATAGATAACAATGTGTTGAGCATGTCCGCTTCTGGACTTCCCTCTTGAACGAGCGGTGTTGCTTTTTCACGGGCTTTTCGAGTAATTGAGAGATAATGTTCAACTCGCTCTTCCGTCAGAGTTTTTCCTGGATCCATTCAATCACCACCTTTTTGTCGCCCTAAGAGACGCTTTACGTCGTCTTTTCTACCAAGAGCCTCATACAATTCGATCGCTCGTGAAAGGCGACCTTCATCCTCTGCAGTTTGTGCTCTCTGGAACAATGTTCGACGTTCTTCCCAGCTACGAGCAAGTTTAGCATCTGCTGCTTCTTGATGCCTGTGCCGCTTTTCTTCTTCTGCAAGAGCAGGATCAACCCAACGTCTTGTCAAACCATCTCTACGAGCAGTAATCATCGAATTACGGCCTAATCGTAGAAGTAAATCGCCAAGTTCCATGCCATCTCCTATTCGAGACAATTCGTTTTCAGTAGCTAAATGGTCAAGATGCCCTTCAATTCCGAGCACCCACCACCCATCTCCTGCCCTTGTAGCCATGAGAGGCTCCAACGAATCTGTTTCAACTCGATTCATTGAATCCCATCCAAATGGATGGGGGGTTCCTTCCCATAATTGACCATCAGAAGATAACAGTAGCAATCGCCCATCCATGAGCAATGAGCACCAACTCCAAACTGTTGTATCAATGACTCTACGTTTATCTTGGTTAGCGATTTGCCCGCATAAAATAACTCCTTCAGAAGATTGCCATAGCAAATGTTCCCGATCTAACCATCCGACAAGTCTTCGAACAATCCCAGAGGAAATTCTACGAATTCCTTTTCCATTTGAATCGAAAAGATGGAGATTTCCATCTCTTCCAGAAAGAATCCACCCTCCCCCTGGTCGGTGAAGAAGGTGCAAGAAGCCACCTGGGCTGCTTCTACCTTCGTGGAGCATGGTCCCATCAACTGTTTTCAGAACAAAGAAACCGTGTGCTGCTAGGATGCCGATTGTCCCTTCACCGTTACAAATCGCGTGGACCTTGAACGGCATTGTTTGCTTCCATTGAATCTCATTGGACTCATTGAAGAGAATCAAATCCAGGCCATAGGCTACTGCAAGTTGGCCATCTATTGCAGCTATTGCACTAATCCGCGATGGAGCTTGCCAAGACCATGAAACTGTCCAAGACATCACACATCACCTCCTACAAGACCCCATGCCATCATTTGGGCAAGTGCTGTTCGAGTTAGACCAAACATTCTCGATCGTCCAACCATCCTTACATCAAGAATGCCTGCTTTGTGTAATCGATTACAAATCTGTGACAGTCTTGCTCGTTTAATGTTCAATTTCTCCAACAACTGTTTGTCGGAAGGAGATATCGTTCGTTGTTGAGCGAAAGAAACCACAATTGTCTCAGCGTTCGTGAGTGATGTCAGAACTTGGACTTTTAGAGGATGTTCTGCTTTATTGCCTATTTTGGGACGAGAAAGCGTTTGTAGGCTTTCTGCAAGCTTGTTCGAAACCGTATTATCGCCAGAAGGAGAAAGAAGTTTTGAGAGTAAATCGGTAAGCGTTTCCAACACCGATTGGTTTGGCAGGAGAGCGTTTTCTTCAACCATCTGTTCGTAGTCGGACTCGAAGGAATCGGGTATGAATTCTTCAGGTTCTTGAGCGTCTACAGCCTCTAAAATATCTCCCTCAGAATCTTCTAGTGGAGTAAGTGAGTCTTTGCTGACCCATAAGGAATTAGCACCATCGAGTTGTTTATACTCGCCTTCTGGTTCTTCTGCCTCATTTATGGATTGACTGGTCTGTTTCCAACGACCTCTAAGTCCACCGAAGATACCAACTGGCCGGAGGGTTTCTTCAGTCACGTACGTATCTTCGATGGGGTCCTCTTTCTTTTCTTCAACAATTGGCTCTTCAAGTGATTCGAGATTGAGATCAAAACCCATGGTACCAGACATACCAGGCCCATCCTCCCACTCATCAGTGGTTTGGGCAACTGTTTCTACTTCTTGCTCAGGGATTTCCGATGATTCAAGTTCATCGAGTAGTTCCTCTTCTTGATCGAAGAGGCTTGTATCAACTTCTTGAGGAGCGGGTGGAGGTATTTGTTCGATGACGGTCTGTTCTGCAATCGAACTCCTTGGTAATTCAGGTAACATCTGACCATCAATTACTGCTCGTAGAACTTTGATAATTGATCCTGGATGACCGTTTCGGCTCGCAGCCAATACCTTTCCGGCTTCCTCTGTAGTCATCTGATAGGGTTCGTTTGAACACGTTGCAATTCGACGTTCAACAAGGGCTTTTACACTGTCTACATCCAATTCCTGCATCAGTCGTACTTCAAAACGTTCTCTTATCTGTTCAGAGAGAAGAGATTTTTGATTTGGATTGACGGCAACAACAATCAATGCTGATAAGCGCTCGAAAAAGGGCATTGAGGCAAGTAAGCACGCCTCTAAAGAGGCAATATTGGCCATATCTGCATCAACTGATATTAACGGCAAGTAATTTCTTTTGCTGTGAAGAGAGGTTTCAAGTTCTCGTTCAAGTTTTTTATGATCATTTGGTGCTGTCGCATTAACAACTTGGGAATAAATATCTCGAAGTAACTCCAAACCAGGGTTCATTGTATCGATTCGGTCAACATGGATGTGTAAATTTGTCTTCCCACCAATGCAATTGACGAATGAAGTCTTTCCAGAACCATATTCACCTACAAGCAGAATCCTTCGAGAAGATTTGAATTGAATATTCTTCTCCATCTCTTCGAAGTATGAATGCCTTCCAACGAGAAGGTTGGAATCCTTTGCCAAGATAGCTCCATGAGAAAATGGGTCTTCTAGAAGACTTGGTAGTCGCAAATCAACCGTTCCAGTATGCATGTACGAGCAACTTCGAACAAGTATATGACCTTTCATGGAATTTGAGGCTATGAGAGACCTGTTAGGATACGTTAATCAATTCACGGGAATCTATAAACAGCCCCCATTAACGCATCATTAACGCTTTTTTAACGCGTTAATTGAGGCGTTAAACGCGTTAACTTGTTCCGATTGGTTGATGTTTCAAGAACATCTGGCTTGTACGAGGAGAGAGACTATGCCTGTCAATAACAGCCGCTTGAAAGGATTCTACAAACTGTCTGTCATTGAGCGGCGCCAACTTATTGCTGAAAGCTCCAATCTTCTCCCTGAACAAGTTGCTGCGTTAGCGAAAAACGGTGAACTGGACGACAACGCAGCAGATCGAATGATTGAGAATGTCATCGGAACGATGTCACTCCCAGTCGGTGTTGCTACAAACTTCATTATCGACAAAAAGCACTACGTCATCCCATTTTGTCTTGAAGAATCAAGCGTTGTCGCTGCTGCATCGAACATGGCTAAGCGTTGTCATGTGCATGGAGGTTTTACATCAAGCAATGATGGACCAATGATGATTGCTCAAATTCAACTCCTAGATATTGATGATCATGAAGAAGCAAGGCAAGGAGTTCTTGAGAATAAGGACACATTAATCAAATTGGCAAACAGCTTACCGTCGACCATGGTTCGCCTAGGAGGGGGATGCAAAGAAATCACAACTCGAAGCATAGAAACCCTCTCGGGAAAGATGTTTATTGTCCATATTCATGTCGATTGCAGAGATGCAATGGGGGCAAACGCCGTCAATACAATGGCTGAACTCCTGGCACCAGAACTCGAACGAATAACCAATGGAAGGGCTTTGTTACGGATTCTAAGCAATCTAGCCACAGAACGGCTTGCACGAGTAAGGGCTACGTTCACTCCGGAAGAAATTAGTAACTCTGGTGAAAAACTCGATGGTTCTAAAATCATTGAAGGTATACTTGAGGCATACCATTTTGCAGTTGCAGACCCATACAGGGCTGCAACACATAACAAAGGCGTCATGAACGGCATATCAGCCGTAGCTGTAGCATGTGGCCAAGATTGGAGAGCCATCGAAGCAGGCTGTCATGCATATGTTGCCTATTCACAAGGTAGATATGGATCAATGACTCACTGGGAACTTGATTCGGATGGTAATCTGGTTGGTTCCATTGAGACGCCTATGGCGGTTGGGATTGTTGGAGGTGCTTCCAAAGTGCATCCTGTTGCCCGAACCAACCTCGAAATTCTCGGTGTTGAATCTGCTCAAGAACTCGCTTCAGTGATGGCTGCGGCAGGACTTGCTCAGAATCTAGGAGCCCTTAGAGCACTTGCTACAAGCGGGATACAAAAGGGGCACATGAGACTCCATGCGAGGAATATGGCTGTCAGTGCTGGTGCAGAAGGTAAAGAAATAGAGGATGTTGCGAAACTCTTGATTGAACACGAAGGGCCAATTACTCAGACAAAAGTTTCAGAAATACTTGAAACGTATCGTGCTTGATCACTCTTCTTCCAAAGGCAACGTGGCCTGAATAAGGCCATCTTCACCAACTTCTTGCAGTGCATCAACCTCTTCCATTCCATCGAATAGACCTGCATCAGTAACTTGTTCCCTGAACCATTTCCGTACTTTTCGAAGGTCGGTATGTGGGCAGCCAAAGGCTTCTGAAAAGCGACGCGTAGTCGTTAAGCGACGAGTGTTGCCTTCCTTTCTTCTTTGAATCATTCCGTATTGAGCAAGTTCTCGAACGTAATCATACGCTTTTTGACCAAGTAATTCTACGAGCCTTGATTGATGCATTGGTTGATGGTAGGCGATCAATGCAGCAGCCTTGAGCAACTTCTTCGGCATGTCTGTCTTGGTACTTGCAGGAAGATGTTCTGTAACCTCATTACGAACCTCCATCGCCCATTTACCACCGATTTCGACAAGCCGTAATGCACCGCCTCGTCTTCGCTTCATAGTACCTTGAAGAGTATTCAACGATTCTGTAATCTCTTCCGACTCATATCCGAGAGATTCTGCGAGTTCAGAGATTGACATCGATTTACCAGAACCGAATAAGGTGGCTTCCAAGAGGGTTTCTAATGCTAATTCTGTCATTTCATCACCTCATTCAACAAGCCAGTCAAGGTTTTCATCGATCTTATGTTCTTCATGGAGAAGTTCTTTCTCCCTCTTCAGGCGCTGCTTTTCTTCTGCCTCACGTGCCTTCTCAGCCCTTAATTGCAATCTCTCAGCATGGAGCATAGAACCTGTTTTGGCATCTTCACGTTTTGTTAGAGACACTTCATCCTCTTCCTGACTGGCTTCGATAACTTCAGAAAAAGTGCCTAATTGTGGCCATAGATCTTCAATCATAATGACGTCATTAACCCCATTTCCTTGCGTAATGGAGGCTATCCCCTTGTGAGTGAGGAACAATCCGGCAATGAATGAACTCACCTTCGCATCCTTTTCGTAACCTTCAGGAATTACTCCGAATGTCAATTCTAAGATCGGTCGTAGAGCGTTCATCACTTCTGAAAGAGGAACATTATCTGATTCCATTGATTGAGTTGTTTGACGAAGAGCTGTCCAGCATCGCTCAATATCGCCATCTAGATCTTCATTGTGCATCCGTCCTCCAACATTTGAAAGCATGTCTTCTAATTCGACTGCATGCGCAACTCTATTCTCCTCACGTTGTTTAATCGCGTCAGCATCTTCTGCCGCATCCTTTAGTGCCGATAGAAGCTCACCTAATGTGACAGGACGACCTTCTTCACGACGTACTCGTTCATCAAAAAGCCCTGCAAGTACATCGTCTGCATCACCTTGGAGAACAGTGTTGGTAAAGTGAAATTCTTGGTCATCATACTCTGCTTCCCAACCGAAATCAAATCCTGTATCCCATTCGTCCCCTTGATCTTGATACTGTACACGATCGAAGAGTAGAGCAGCTTGGTGATGAAGCACTTCCCAAGCCATACGAATAAGTCGGCCACAGGCAGGTAAATCCAAATTACTCGCCTGAGATTTCACCCGCTTTGTAAATTGTTTCAGGAAACTGGTCAAATCAATGTTCCAGGCATCTAATCCTTCACTACCAACCAAAGACATGACTAAAGCTACGCTTCTGTCAAAGGGGTCGTCAAGTGTTTGATGTTCAGCCTCTTCAGTCTGAGCAATCATCATGATTCTGTCTGCATAAGCGTTGATTCCTTCAAGGTCATCATCTCCACTTTGGAGCAATTGATCGATGACATCCTGGCGAAGGAACCATTGATCTAGACCTTTTTGACTCACTAAAATCGCCTCATTCAGCCTTTTCTATAGAGGATTCAGTTTGTTCTTCTTCATCCTTTGATGCAATTGATTCTACGAGCTTTGCTCGCTCTTCAATATCTTCATTCGTTTCAAGTGTACGTTCGGTCAGAGAAGCAATGCTTTCATCCTCAACCATGTGCTTTAACAAGCCACCAAGGCTTTGTGGAGCGGGGAGTGGTTCTGGAACTGTTGGCATTTCTGCAAGTCCTTTTTGCTCTTCTTCTGCTCGCTTCTGATTGGTTGCTGCTGCTGTTTCGGCTTCCTTGAGAGCTTGTTCTCCGAGAGCAATTGCTTGCTCCTGGTCGAAATCCACAATCCTTCGGCTGCACCCATCTCCACCGTGGGTTATTCCAATGTGATGATCAGCGAGTTGCAGCGAGACCTTTCTGAGTGTGACCATGATGAATTGTGCACGCTTACTGCGCTCACGGCACATCTTAGCGATACATTCCGCATTTACACTGTCAAGATTCTGGTCGACTTCATCAAAGTAATAGAACGGACTTGGATCATAATCTTGAATTGCGAAGATAAGTGCCAAAGCAGCAACAGATTGTTCACCACCAGATAATTGATGTCGAGTAACATTTGATGACTTTCCTTTCGGCTGAGCCCATAGTTCAAGACCCCCTTTGAATGGTTCATCCTTATTCTCAAGGTATAATTCGCCGCGACCACCATTACTGACAGCCTTGTACACCTTCTTGAAGTTCTCATTGACCTTTTCGAGGACTGCAATCAAGCGAATCTTACGTTGTTCTTCTAAGCGTTCTGCAACTTCAATCAACTGTTTCTTGCGATCTCTGAGTTTCTTGAAGTCACCGTCCATAGCATTCAATCGCTCTTCTACGGCATCATATTGTTCGATAGCACGCATATTGACCATTCCAAACTCTTCCAAGCGTCGTTCAAGTCGACGGATTCTACGGTCGATATCTGCAACACTGTCAAGCACTGTTCCTTCTTCCGCAGGCTCAATTCCAGTTGCACCCATGTCCATTTCTACACCATGGAGTTCCTGTCGCTTTTGTTGAATAGTACGTTCAAATTCGGAAGAGAGATTACGGTGGCTTCGGGCTTGGTTGGCTTTTTGAGTCAAAGAGGAATTAAGACCTGCACGCTCTTCAACCAGTTCCAATCGCTCATCTTCAAGCCCCTTATTCTCCTCAAGATATTGGGCACGTTCTGCTTCCTTTTCTGCAAGAGCAGCCCCATTGGTTTGAATTGACGCTTTCAATGTGATAACAGATTCAGCTCTCGTTGAAAGACCTGTTTTAAGTTGTGAAATACGTTCTTTCTCGCCATCAGCACTGTTTGTAAGTAAATCTTTACGTTCAGATGCACCTTTCAAGGTAACTTCTGCATTCGAACGAATACCTTCGGCCTTGGTACGCTTAACAGTTGATTCGTGCAACCGATCTTTCAAATGCTGGGGACTTGCATCTTCAAGTGCATTGTGGGCATTCTTACGGACAATCTCAGCATCAGCCACACTGCATTCAGCAGTATCCAGCGCTTCCAGTTGAACACCTCCAAGCGCTTCAAGGGCTTGCAGTTGTTCTTTTAATCTCCTTACATCACCAATTAATGTCGCGTGAGTTTTCTTGAATGTTGAAAGTTCTGCACGAAGTGTCTCTCTCTTGAGAGTCCCTTCTTCATTGGCAAGTTCATTGATTTGATTTCGCAATGATTTCTGTTCAGCACGTACATCGACCAGTGCTGCAGATACAGTGTCTGACATAAGGCGAAGACGTTCAATCTCTGATGAGAGACGCTCGACTTCTTTTGCACCTGCAATTCCTCCGCCAAATCCAACGGACATACGTGCACGTGAACCTCCAACCATCGCACCACCTGCTTCGGTTATGTCTCCCCTCATTGTTACAAGTCGGACTCCACCCATGTTTTGCCGGGCGATTTCCATGCTGTCAACGATGAGAGTATTTCGAAGAGCGAATTTGATTGCTGCATCGATTCGTGGATCATATTCGAGAAGTTCGTATGCAAATCCGATAACTCCTGGCTTTCTGGCAACCATCATTGCTTTTCCACCGGCTCGGTTTGCGGTTAATTTATTCAGTGGAAGGAAGGTTGCTCTACCTGCTTTACGCTGAGCAAGCCAACGAATGGCTTCGGCTGCAACTTGGTCAGAATCGACCACAACAGAGGTCATAGCACCGCCAAATGCAGTTGCGAGAGCCGTTTCATGTTCAGCGTTGATTGGACCACATAGTTCTGCAATGGTACCGATAACGCCTCGTAATTCGCCACGATCTCGTGCTCCTAGCACTGCTGCGGCTCCTCCTGCCATTCCTTTGGAATTTGATTTTGATTCGAGTTCTGCCCTAGCGGAACGGAGTTGACGCTCTGTTTCCGTCATTCTGCGTTCAATTGCTGCGTTTTCCTCGAGTAACCTTGATTCTGCATTCTCTGAATCGATGATTCCTTGTGTTAAAGAAGAACGATCAACCTTCTTTCCTGAACCGCTAGCGGCTTTGAATTCAGCTTCTTTTTCTTCAAGTTCAAGTCGTGATTCTTCGAATTTTTCTTCTGCTTCCCCAAGAGAAGATGCGATGATTTCGACTTGGGCAGCGGTTCTATCAACTTCTGATTGTGCTGCTGCAACTGCTTTTTTGGCTTCTTCAAGCGTCTCAATTGCATCTCCTAGTGCCCTGTTAAGTTCCGCATTGGTTTTACCTGAACCTTCGAGAAGTGAACGCACTTCATCTTCCTCAGATTGTGCTTCAGCCAACATTCTCTCGCATTCTTCAAGTTGAGCCTTACTGGTTTTGACTTCTGTAAGCAACAATTCGAGAGCATTGGCCGCTTCATTGTAGCGTTCAAGTGAGATTTCAAGTTCTTCATTATCATCAATATCTGCTTGTTTGGCATCTTCAATACGATCTTTATCTCTGTCGACTTGAACCCGCAAACTGTGAATGGCTTGAGAGAGCGCATTGCCGTCTCCACCGAGTAGGTCATCGATTTGTTTCTGGATTTCACCAATCCGGTCATCCAATCTGACAAGTGTTTTACTTCCTTCTTTGACTTCCTCTTCCAGAAGCGAGGCTTCTTCCACATAACGAAGTTGTTCTTCGATTTGGTGTTGAAGTTCAAATTGTAAACTTGCATACATGGCTTGATATCGTTGAGAACGGGAAAGAGTGAGTTCATCGGTAATCGACTGAGCCTTAACAGCAATCTTCCGCTCTTCCGAGAGTTCCTTTAGGCGAACTTGTTGCTCTTCTTGAAGCATACCAATTCGTTCAAGATAGGAATCCACATTGTCCTGTTGTTTCTTGGCTTTACGAATTTCATCATCATAAGAGGTCACACCAGCAACTCCATCCAGGACTTTGCGACGTTCAATCGGAGTCATTCGAGCCAATCCTGTTACGTCACCTTGAAGAACAATATTGTAGCCATCAGGACGTGCATTTGCAGCATTGAGTAAACGGTGGAACGATTTCTGAGAACTTTCTTCTCCGTCGAGTAAGTATGATGAAACGACGTTATCTGAGGCTGTTAATCGAATTGATCGAGTCATGCGAACTTCATCGTTTTCGATTGGGAGGCGTCGTCTTCCGTTTGAGAGAACAGGGTTTCCGAACACCAATGTAACTGTACAATTACGAGCAGGTTTGTATCCTTCAGCACCATTGAACATCAACTGCTTTGTGTTTTGAGCACGAATGGTACGAGTCGATTTAGGCCCCAACACAAATTGGATTCCATCTCCACAGTTTGACTTCCCAGAGCCATTAGGACCTGTAATCGCTGAAAAGCCACGATCAAGAGGTATTACTACCTCTCCACGAAACGATTTGAAGTTCTCCATTTCAAGTGCTTTTAGAAACATCCCAATCCCTCTGCCAGATATTTCACTGACCTTAACGCGAACACCGTTCGCCGAGGGGATTTAAACAATAGGTTGATTATACGTCCGAGGCACACGTTTGGTAGCAGTAAAAATGGTGCCGTATCTCAGACAACACCAGCCATCCTACACTCTTTACAACCGCCACCTTTGCAATATGGGCAAGTTGCACGTACTCTCGGAGAGGTTCGTGTCCTGAATGGAACAAGTCCAGCATCTCTGTCCAACAATCGACTCCTCTTTGCAACACCTTCTTTCGAAGCAGCCATAGAACGTGCTTTTTCATTGAACACTTGTTGCATTCTCAATTCCTTCTCACGCTCGGATTCAAGTGAACGATAGTTTTCTTCAAACTCAGAAACGTGATACTTCGGACCTCTAAGGAGCAAAGCACCAATAACAGCCATGATAATTTGGACAATCCACGGAGAGAGTGGTAGTGGAATCAAATCCGAGAGAGACTCTGAATTTGCCCCTGTAGGCAAGAGTTCAAAACGATCTAAAATTGCCAAACCAAAGAGCATCGAACCTGAAATCATCATCACCCGGCGTATTCTTCGAGCAAGTTTAGGATTCGTGGGCATTCTAAATCGCCCTGCGGTTACAATCAACAAACCCCAGCACAAGAGCATGATATCGGCTGTACCCCAGGTACCTGATTCAGAAAGACAGAAGGCGTTACCTGTCTCCGAAATTTCTTTTTCCATTTCTGGAATTGTACATCCAGGGTCAGCTAATCGAAGAACATCAAGCCTAGAATTCGGCGCACCATCGACCACATAAGGCGCCATAGCACCGAAGTGTACATTGGCAATAACAAAAACGAGAGTTAACAGGCCGGTCAGACCGATTAACTTACGCAACATAGACCGAGCCTAGAGACGGGAACAAATAGGAGTATCGCAGGAACAAACCGATGTTGTCAAGAACCACGACGATTAGGAACAAACGATGCCAAGGGTACTCATCATCGGTACTGGAATCGCAGGCCTATTTGCCGCGCTTCGGTTGGCGAATGCAGGACAGATGGTTACCGTTCTGACCAAACAACGTCCAAAAGATTCCTCGACAAATTGGGCGCAAGGAGGAATTGCAGCTATTCTTGACAAAACAAATGTCAGTGAAATCGAGGGCCACGTAGCAGATACTCTGCGTGCAGGCGATGGCATGTGTGACAAATCAGTTGTCCAGATGGTTGTCGAAGAAGCAGGCGGACGCATCCAAGATTTACTTGAAATCGGAGTCAAGTTTGAGAAAACCACACGCGGAGAATTCCAATTAGCCCAAGAAGGAGGCCATTCATCTCGTCGTATTCTGCACGCAAAAGATGCGACTGGGCGGGAAATAGAACGCGCTTTGAACGACGCTGCAAAGCGTCATCCAAATATTTTCATGAAACCAAATACATTGGCGATAGATCTCATTCAGAAGGAGCACAAATCCCCTGGAAAAGGAATATGTGGCGTCTGGGCATTAGATCAAGATTCGGGGAAAGTTGAGACGATTGCAGGCGATTCAGTACTCCTTGCAACAGGTGGTGCAGGACAACTGTGGGATAAGACAACAAATCCATCAGTTGCTACTGGAGATGGAGTTGCAATGGCCTATAGAACAGGTGCTTGCATAGAAAGTATGGCCTATGTTCAATTCCATCCAACAGCCTTAATGATGGAAGGCGAGCGACCATTTTTGATTACAGAAGCCCTTCGAGGTGAAGGAGCAGTTCTTCTTGACCATGAAGGATATGTTGAATGGTGTAAAAACAAAAACCAGGACCCTGCTGAACTGTCGTTCACGCTTACAGCATCAAAAGAAGGATCGATGGCAACCAGAGACATTGTTGCCAGAGCCATCGATCAAAGACTTTCTGAGACTGGAAAGGCACATGTTTGGCTTATCACAGAACACCTCGAGAGTGAGAAATTAAAACTGAGATTTCCAATGATAGCTGAACGTCTAGAGACCTATGGATTGACTCTTGGCAAGGACCCATTACCAGTAGGTCCAGCAGCACACTACATGGTCGGTGGACTGAAAGTTGACAGTCACGGAAGAGCGTTGCTCGCCTCCAATAACCACGCCATTCCTGGCCTATTTGCCATCGGAGAAGTCGCTTGTACCGGTATGCACGGAGCAAACAGGTTAGCCTCGAACAGTTTGTTGGAAGCAGTTGTTTTCGCCCACCAAACCTCAGAATACCTCATTAAAAACCAACCTAAATCCAATCCTCAGCAACTTCCTGAATGGAGATCAGATGGACTCGATACCTTATCTGAACATGGACCCATCGCACATGACCGTACAACATTAAATCAGACGATGCGATTTGAAGTCGGTATATCGAGGAAATATTCACGACTTCAACGAGCCATTCGTCGTCTAAGTCTCTTGGAGCGAGAGATTGATGCTATTTGGAAAGCGAGTATTCCAACACGTGAAATCGTGGAACTTCGCAATATGATTTTGGTTGGACGACTTGTAGCCGAAGATGCAAATGAGCGAACTGAAAACAGAGGCCTTCATTACAATAAAGACATCATCTCAATTGACGAATAAGCGATGTCATGAGTTGATTCAGAGGCGTAGGGACGCCGAGTCGCTCCCCTCTCCTACAAATCTCTCCATTGAGAATTCCAATTTCAGTTGGCCTTCCCGCCCGAACATCTTGTAACATTGAACAATAATTTGAACCGGTATGAACCAACACTTCTCGTAGACGATTGACAAGATGCTCATCATTCTCAAGTTGGATTCCTTCCATTCGGGCAATCTTGACCCCTTCGAGCATAAGAGCCACAACGGAATCGAATAGAATCGGTTCAAGAAGTGCAGAATTTTCTTTTCCAATTACTGCTGCAACAGGATTGATTGCAATGTTTAGAAGCATTTTATTCCACAATGCTACTCTGCCATCATCGACCCATCGCGGAGCGAGTCCTGATTGGTTGAGAGTGGATAGAAGGGGTTTGAAATCTTCAAAGGAATATGGGTGAATAAAGGAACCAAGAATGAGTTCTCCTTTCCCAGCCCACTCAACATGGCCAGAGGTTGGCCTGTAAGCACCATGGGTTGTTGTTGCAGAAAGCACACGATTTTCACCAAATGCATGAACCATCTTTTCCTCGAATCCCATTCCATTTGAAAGTGAAAAGGCGATACCATCTGATTTCAATAGATGGCCCCCCACTTCAAGAAACTCCTTGTCAGTGGATGGTTTTCCAGTAAAAATAACAACATCACAGGAAGAGTTCACTGTAGAAGGAAGTGGGTGCTCAGAAGGAATAACCTCCCAACGATCACCATTGATTTGATCGTCTTTCACTCCCGAAAGTGTCAATCCATTAACCATCAATTCAGCAGCATGTAGCCCTCTCCCATAGAGAAGAAGGGTGGTATCTGTTGAGGCTAGACATCCTGCAACAAGGGAACCGATTGAACCAGCTCCAATGATTCCGATTCGCATACTATTCCTCCAAGTAGCCACCGAAATGAAGGAGTATTGCTCCATCTTGATGAATTAGTTGAACTGTGGAACGTTCAGTACTTGGAACAGGCACATCGAAGTGCGTCCAACCTTGAGGTAAAGCGCTGGGAAGGGATGAAAGATTCCATTGAGCATCTCCATTTGTTTCATGACGAAGAAGAACTGATTCATTGTTGCTATTATAGAGTGAAAACATAACGCTTCCACCGCTCAGATCCAATGGAGCATCCCAAAGTCTCATGATTTGGTCATCAATTTTGAGAACGATATCAGGCCCTTCTTGAATCGCAAACCTGGTTTGCTCTAATGATTCAAGATTGCAATGATAATAATGGCCACTTGGGAACTTGACATGGACTGATTCATTCTCATCGATTAGAGGTATCCTTTGACTAGGCCAAATACTCAAGTCCCATGTCCAATTGGTCGTGTTTGAATGTCGTGGTGTGCTCAGGAATTCATTACCTGTACACGTCGTACTATTTTCTCTGTAAAGCAAACCTGAATCATTTCCAAACGGAGCACCCCATCCAAGTTCATCATTAATCAGCCAGCCTGCTTCAGAAGCAGATACAACATGCGGCCATGTCTTGTCGAAACCAACATGAAATTGATTACCATCGAGTTCAACAACTTCTAACTCGGTGGAGAGAGAATCTGTCAGCCCGTGGTCATTACTCTCCAAGCATATTGAATCGGATTGCCAGTCAACTTCTGTTTCCAGACCTGCTTCACCATCAAACCAGAGATATGATGCCCATTTTGCATCGAGATTAGGCAATGACACAGTTGCAGTCATGTCTTCAACAAGATATACAGGAAGGCAGGTCAGGACACTTGATTCAGTTCGAAGGTAACTCCATTCGGAACCAACTGATGAATTCAAGTCAGGATAAAGCGTGAAGGATTCCAAGAATTGTTCATCTCCAAGAACAAGTTCGATCTCATAAACAAGATATGTTGGCATTATCGATGAATTGAGATGGCTAAAATCTATCGTGATGGAGAGGGAATCATCGGAGTCCAGAATTCCCTCGCAATTCGTTGATTCACACGATAGTGTCGACATCCAATCTGAGTCAGCAAGTGAAGTGAAGGATACTTTGTAAGTATTCGCTTGCATCGAAGGATTTGATAGGATAAGGGTTTGAGTCGAATTCCAAAAATCATCAATCAATTCTGCATATCCTGCATCCTCGATTGTGTATTCTAAATCCGAGTCCCAACGATCAACAGGTTCAAGAGGAAATTCGGGAGGAATTGCAAACAGAAGTGCAACAAAAAGAATGATGCCGAGACTGCGATGGGATTCTTCATCAAGCGGTACATCGCCGTCAAGGAGAACTGGAATCCGAGGATCTCCACCAATAAACAATAACAACGGAAGAACGACTGCAAGTATAGGAATCCAAATGGTGAATCCTTCAAAGGCATTGAATATGAAAAATGCTGCAGTGATTAGAATCATGAACATGAGAATTTGAGTGCTTGAGCTTCTAGCCTCTTGTATCCCCATTCTGGAAACAAGTAATCGGCCTCCAGGGAAAGTAGGAATTGGAAGAAGAAGAAGCCATCCGACCAATGTCATATAGGATGCAGCAAAGAGGAAAGGATGACTCCAATCGAGATGAATGTCAAAGTATTGATCGAAACCAGAACCGAAGAGTTCAATCAAGAATGGAGCATTGAGTCGTATTGGCTCACTTGTGAGTGTGAACGGGTCAGATGAGAGGAAGATTCCTACTGTCCATAAGATAAATCCGCTTAACAGCATAACTAACGGAACGCTGAGTGAGGAGTAGGCTAGTGATTTACGATCTGGCCATGGGCGAGCATCCATCCGGGGCAATGTCGGTATGAAGAAGATTCCAAACGGCCAGATGAAATAAGATGCAGATAAACCTGAGAAGAGCCAGAGAAGTATCGAAGGGTCTGGTATAGGCAAAATATGCCCGCTTCGAACACCATAATGCGATGAAATCTTGGCTTGGACAAAGGAAGCGAGTCCAAGAGTGAAGAGAATAGGCAATACATATCCAATGAATGCATCAAGATAGACCGATTCAATGAACCAACCACCCTCTGGCCTACCAGAATCCATCCAACGAACGCCAGAAAGAAGAACTGTTATGATCGAAGCAATCCACATATACATGTGAATTCTTTTTCCAGGAAACTGCCCGTGAGGGAGCGGTAATGCTGTGAGTTGATTGTTATCGCCGCGACGTAAACGTGCCATCCATCCAAGTTTCTCAAGATAGATGTTCAGTTCGATTAAGCGTTTGTCGAGATGTTCAGCTTCCACATCCCACGTTGGCCAGAGACCCCCAAGGTGAGACTTTACAGTCATGTATCGACCGATAATACTTGCAAGTAAATCACGTTGAGTCCACGTGTTTTTGTGTGCAGAAAGGGGTATTAATTCAGCATCTTTAGATTCAGACATACGTTGAAACACCCCCCTTGTAGTCTGGGCTGGTCATAACTCCCCCATCAATCATGCCCTTTAGACAGGCAAATGGAAGAATCACTTATTCTTGAATCGCTTCAATCGGAACGTTTCTTCACGTTCCATTTCTTCAAGTCTAAGTTGAATGAATACCTTCGCTTCTTCAAGTTCTGGAATGACCTTGAATTCGAGAGCATTGACACGACGCTTTGTTGCTTCAATCTCTTCGAGAAGTCGCTTTAGAGTTGCTTCCATTTCAGCAGCAGTGACAATCTTCTCAATCAATTCGCTGAATGTATCGCTTGCTTCATCGATGTATGGTGATGAACCAATGAAACCAACACCACGTTCTGCAAATGTTGACTTCAGGTTTGTACCGCTGACGGAAGGAACGACAACACCCATGATGTTTCTTCGTTCGACTTCGACCTCAGGATGAGCACTGTTAGCGATTGCTGCGGCTCGAACTGCAAGACCACCTTCAATTGCATTAGCTAAATCGATGCGTTGTTTTGCAAGACGATATGCTTCAGTGATTTCTTTCTTCGCTTCGATCATGACCGATAGAAGTTGACGGAATTCATGGAAAAGACCATCACGCTTCATTTTCAGAAGTTTGTATCCGTTTTTGGTCTGCTTGATGCGCCCCTTGAGTTTAATCAACTCGCTTCGGGTTGGTTTGATGTCAAGCGCCATTTGTTCACCTCAGTATTCAGGATCGGTTCTCAGGATGGTACTTGTCAATCCAATCTTGGTCAAGACGAACAAGGTACTTGGTATCGATTGAAGCCATAAGTTCCCAGCATAGATTCAATGTATCTTCGATAGAACGGTCTTCATCACGAGATTGACGCAGGAAGCGGTCTTCGAAAACACCTGAAAAGTCAAGCAGTTGCTTGTCACGCTCATTGAGTGCATCTTCACCAACAATAGCAACAAGACCACGTAGTTCACGGCCTTGAGCATATGCAGCATACATTTGGTCAGAAACAGACTTGTGATCTTCTCGAGTTGTCTTTGCACCGATACAAGATCCCATCAATCGGGAAAGAGATGGAAGAACGTTGATCGGCGGATAGATACCTTGTTGATGTAACTCACGAGAGATAACAATCTGTCCTTCAGTAATATATCCAGACAAATCAGGAATCGGGTGTGTAATATCGTCACCAGGCATGGTTAGAATTGGGAATTGAGTAATCGATCCCTTCTTGCCCTTTACAATACCTGCACGCTCGTAGAGCATTGCAAGGTCAGTGTACATGTAACCAGGGTATCCACGTCGACCAGGAACTTCTTCACGTGCTGCACCAATTTGACGAAGTGCATCACAGTAGTTTGTCATGTCTGTGTAGATAACAAGTACGTGGTAATCATGTTCGAATGCAAGATATTCTGCAGCAGTCAAAGCAAGACGTGGCGTAATGATTCTCTCAACAGCAGGGTCGTCAGCAAGGTTGACGAACAATACCGCATTTTCGAGAGCACCAGTTCGCTCTAAGTCAGAACGGAAGAAATTGTATTCTTCAGCAGTGATACCCATTGCACAGAAGACAACAATAAATTGTTCATCACTGCCAGGGAGTTTAGCTTGTCGAGCAATCTGTAGTGCGATATCGTTGTGTGGGAGACCAGAAGCCGAGAAGATCGGTAACTTTTGTCCACGAACGAGGGTTGTACAGCAGTCAATAGCCGAAATTCCAGTTTGAATGAAATCGTGAGGGCTTTGTCGACTGAATGGATTGATTGCAGCACCGATAATGTCAGCGTTTTCTTCTGCAACAATATCAGGTCCGCCGTCTCTTGGGCGTCCTGCACCATCGAGAATTCGACCGACAAGGTCTGTACTAACTGGGAGTTTGAAAACGTCTCCCATGAATGTAACACCTGCTGTGCGGTCGATCTTTGCAGTTCCTTCGAATACTTGGACAATAACCAAATCGTCTGATGTATCGAGAACTTGTCCATTCTTGATGCTTCCATCAGCAAGTCGTAGGCTGACGATTTCACCGAATGCAACGGGTTCTGTCTTGTTCAAGAACACGAGCGGCCCTTTTACGTCTGTAATGGTTCGATATTCCTTTCCTGTCATAATTTCACGTCCTCAGTTTTCCTCCACGGTAGCAGCGATTTCATCGACCATGTCTTTCACCATGGATTCGATTGTATCGACGTAGCCCTTTTCGAATCGACCACGCATAAGCGCAGTACGAGCAGGTACGTTGACAACATCGTTGAGTTGTGCACCTGCTGCCATTGCATTCTTCGCAGCATCTTGGAAGCTGAGAATTGCCTTCGACATGGAGTATTGGAGGTTGATGTCACAGAATGCATCAACTTCGTGGAAACCGTTCTGTTGCAAGAAGTATTCACGAATCATACGTGCAACTTCGAGCGTCAATTGTTGGTCGACTGGTAATGCGTCGGAACCGACTAATTGAACGATTTCCTGAAGTTCAGATTCAACTTGTAACAAACCACTGATTTGTGTTCGAACTTCTGGGAAGTCTTGAGCAATGTTGTCTCTGAACCATTGGTTCAAACTTTGTGGGTACAAAGAGTATGAATTCAACCAGTTAATTGCAGGGAAGTGACGTTGTCGTGCAAGACCTGCGTCCAATCCCCAGAAAACCTTGACAATACGAAGAGTTCCTTGTGAAACCGGTTCTGAAATGTCACCACCAGGTGGGCTTACAGCACCGATAACGGTAACTGATCCATCGTCACCATTCTTGGTTTCAACACGGCCAGCACGTTCGTAGAATTCTGCAATACGGGATGAGAGGTAAGCAGGATATCCTTCTTCACCAGGCATTTCTTCAAGACGAGATGAAATCTCACGCATTGCTTCAGCCCAACGAGAGGTTGAGTCAGCCATGAGTGCTACGTCATATCCCATGTCACGGAAGTATTCCGCAATGGTAATTCCTGTGTACACAGATGCTTCACGAGCTGCAACAGGCATGTTGGAAGTGTTCGCAATCATGACCGTACGGTTCATGAGAGGCTTACCTGTGTTTGGATCAATCAAGTGAGGGAACTCATCCAATACTTCAGTCATCTCGTTTCCACGCTCACCACATCCGATGTAAACAACAATTTGTGCATCGGAGTACTTTGCAAGAGATTGTTGTGTAACGGTCTTACCAGATCCGAAAGGACCAGGAATACCAGCCGCACCACCCTTTGCAAGTGGGAAGAGGAAGTCGAGAATACGCATACCTGTAACCAGAGGAGTATCAGGTGCATACTTTTGGCGGTATGGACGAGGTGTTCGTACAGGCCACTTTTGCATCATCTGAATTTCTCCACCGTCTTCGAGAACGCATACGGTTTCTGTTACATTGAAGTCGCCTGACTTGATGCTTTTGATAACGCCACTCATGGTTGGAGGAACCATAATCTTGTGAACGATGGTTTCAGTTTCTTGAACGTGTCCAATAACTTGTCCACCTTCAACTGCAGCACCTTTTTCGACGACTGGTTCGAAAGTCCACTTCTTTTCGAGGTCAAATGCATCAGCATCAACACCACGGGTGATGAAAACACCCATGACTTCTTCCAGAGTAGGAAGTGGTCGTTGAATACCGTCGTAAATCTGGGTTAGCAGACCTGGTCCGAGTGATACGGACAAGGTTTCCCCAGTATTGATAACTGGTTCACCTGGTCGCATACCCGATGTATCTTCGTATACTTGGATAACAGCTTTGTCACCGTGTAATTCGATAACTTCTCCCATCAATCCTTCGTTGCCAACTCGGACAACGTCATACATTCCTGCGCTCATTCCTGTTGCGGTGACAACAGGCCCCGATATTCGGTAAATTACTCCTTCATTACTCATTTTTATTTCCTCCTTTTTGGAATATCATTTCCATAGGTCGACTCCAATTGCTCTTCGAATGGTTTCTCTGAGCGTGTTGTCTTCTTCCGTACCGATACCAAGAACGGTCGGAGAGACAGAACCAGAAAGTTGCATACGCAGACGATCTGGCAAGGAAGCAAGAACCGTGGAGTCAACCACGACGATTCCTACATCCTTTGAATTGAGAAGATTACGGAAGACCTTGATACGTTCTTCTTCATCTTCTGGATTGAATAGTGTTGAGATACCAGCAAGCTGGAATCCAAGTGTGAATTCTGGTGAACCGACTACTGCAATTTCCATCATATCACCTCATAGTACGTGCGCCTCGAGTAACTCGGGCGGTAGACCTGCTAGACGTCCACGGACAATCATTCGAAGATCCGTAACTTCCTTGACTTTCATTGCAACATAGTGAACAATCGGCAACGCAGATACTGGATGGAGGTAGCTCATCCTCTGCATTTGTTGATATTCTCGTGCGTGAAGCCATGTAACAACAGCGTCCAAAGATCGTTCTTTTTCAGCGGTCTCCAATGCGGTTTCAAATCCAGCAATATCAAAGCGTGAATTGCTTCGAAGAAGGTCCATCATTGCATCTTTGCCACCATTGGCGACAGAGGATAATGCACGCTTTGGCAATAATCTGCCTCCAGATAAGAGTTCATCAAGAAGATCGTTTCCTTCAATTCCGAAAGCAGATGCTTCCAGGACGTTGAGGATGTTTCGATGGTCAATTTCTGTGGACAAGACATTTCGCAAGTATCTTGCATCATTGCTGTTGTGTGAAAGCGAAGTCATTGCGTATGAGAAGTAATGTCGGTCAAGAGCATCTTCGTATTGTGCAAGACTTGCATTCTCTGGCAAACTTGTAAGAGCTGAACCGAATGACTTTCTGCGCATTTGTAAAGCAGCAGATGGTAAGTCATCTGCACTCTCAAGGATTTTGATCCATGGAGTATTGATTTCATTCAAGTCAGGTAGGATATCCTTCCCGAGTTTTTCAGAGTCAATGTCATTTGCAACTGCTCTCAATACTGCTTTGGCATTTTGGTATTCATATCGACCCGTGTAAATCTCAACGATTTTTCGCACTCTTCCGTTACAATACGAGAGAATCTTTGACAATTCATTCTCGAGATTGTGCGCAAGTGCAGCCTCAACCAAATCGCCACCAGTGTACTTGGAAGCATAGAGGTTGATTTCGTTTTGATACCCACTTTCTGCAACAGCATTTGTGAGTTGGTCGGGTGATTGATTGATCAATTGACGAAGTCGGGCTTTGTCCATTAATGCTTGACGACGAGCCTTAGCCCGTGCAGCAACATATGGTGTATTCCCCGACAACATCATTCATCCCTCATCCAAATAGTGTTTCGTTAATTGCAGCGCGTTCATCGTTCCACGTTCTGTCAAGAAGTGTATCAAAACGGAAGTCGAATGAAACGGAACCATCTGCAGCTTCCATCATGAAGCCACCAAGTCCGTTAATTTCGTCTCCGATTGTACGAGAACCTGCTTCTTTCTTCAATGCAGTCGCATCGACAGTAACTGGCCTTAGAACGAAATCCTTTCCAGAAATATCTCCTGCATGCTTCAACAAAGATTTCAGTAGAGTTGCTCTTCCCTTCATTCCGGGATCGGCAAGTTGTGCTTTTGCAGCATCATACGTAGCATCCAAGACGCCACGACGTGCAATAAGCAATTCTTTCTGGTTTCCTTGTCGCGCACTGGCGACCATTTCTTGCGAGATTTGTTCAGCTTCACGCCCAGCACGGGCACTTGCTTCGCCCGAGATGGACGATGCCTTTGTTTCTGCTTCACCGACAATTGCATCTGCTTCTGCTTTCGCTTCTTTGAGCATAGCTTTGGCTTGCGCCTCAGCAGATGCAGCGATATCTTTAGCAAGTGTTTCAAGTGTCATATCATCATCTCCAGCGAATCAACAGACGAGTGTCTGTTGTAACGCCACAACTTCATAGGAAGAGTGGCAATGCACCGAGAATTACAATCGACTCAGGAAGAGCCGTGAAAATGAGTGCAGGACCGAATTTGCTTGAGTCTTCAGCGAGCATACCGACAGCTGCGCTGCCGATGCTTCCCTGGGAGAACCCAGCGCCGAGACCAGCAAGACCGAGAGCAATTCCTGCTCCCATGTCCTTGCCCCAGCTTTCGGTTGTTTCTGTTGTGTCAGCGTCTGCTTGAGCAGATACGCCCTGAGCAATCAGGACGAGTGCACCGAGCACGATCATCATTCGTAGGCTTTTCTTTAGGGTATTCTTGTTCATATTTTCTACCTCCTTAACGTCCAGTGGACTATGAATTCCCCTCAACATGTAGGGGTTGGCCACCAAGCGGGGAATATGCCCTGCCTGAGCCATCGTAAAACTTGCCCATCCATTCCACAAAGTGGAGACGGGCTGCGTGAATAGAAGGTGATAGGAGGCCGAGTGCTATTGCAAACACTTGGACGCCAATCCAGAGTAAGAAGAAGAGTGGAACCATGACGTAATCGCCTGCTGAGACCGCTTCTGTCATGGAGGCAAAGCCCATGTCGTTTCCGATTTCAGCGATCTTGACACCAGCAACACCGACTGCCATGATTCTCAGATAGGAGAGTGTGTTTGCCAACAATCCAAAGGTCTCGATTGGACCCATGATAACGCCACCAGCCCAGCCAAATCCTTCAAAGATGGCAAGGGCGATGATAAGCAATACTACCCCTGCTATCATGACGATTGCTGGCACGGTACCTGCAAGGACTTCGTTGTCACCCTTCATGTATCCATAAATGTGGAAGAATCCACCGAGAAGAATCATCATCCAACTTCCTTTCTCGAAGAAAGCAGCGACGATTCCGTGTGCCTTCATGACGTTGAAGAATCCAATGATGTATCCAATGAGGAGATGAAGAGCACCCAAGTAAACAGAAACCAGTACGTAATCCGTCAAAGCTGTTCCTGCACGATGGAAAGGAACGTAGGTGTGCCCTAGCCCAAGTGCGCTTGCTATGCTACTTTTCTTGAAACTACCAGTCAGGTCGTATGTCCAATCATAGAGGCCAATCAAAGGAGATGCATCACCCATGATATGCCCGGTTCCATCCCAAACAAAGCCAAAGCCTTCTGCAAACAAAAGTCCCCATATCATGCACCAAATACCCATTGACATGAGTACAGTAGTTGCGTTCTTGCCCATTGGCTCCTTTGCAAAAGGAAGGGAGCGCAACCACAATGCAAGCAATACGATGACGAATCCGTAGCCAAAGTCGCCTAGAATAAGTCCGTAGAGCATTGGAAGGGTGATCATGATGAAGGTTGTAGGATCAAAGGTCCCATATTTTGGACGGCCAACAAGATCAACAACGAGTTCGAATGGTTCAGCAGCGCCTGAGTTCTTGTAAGCAACAGGTGGTTCAGGCTCATGGTGATGACTGTCATGGTCGTCGTGGCCGTGATGATCGTCGACGTGAGCTTCGATTTCAATGTGGGAAACAAGTCCTTTGAGAGAGTTGCGGGCTTTGTCTGCATTTGCTGTAGGAACCCATGCATCAAGTGCAAACGCCTGGTTTGAAACAGCCAAAGATGTTGGAGAGGTGTAAATCGAATCCTCTCTTTGGAGGTATTCTTCAATAATTACAAGGTCTGAACCATTTTCTTCAGCCCATGCATCGAGCGCCTTCTGGTTCGATTCAGCAGAGGACTCTGCCTTTGATATGGCTTCCTTTGTCTCTGTAACTCTTTGAGAAGGGGTTCCCTTTCCTGAAGGAAGTTGAATCGCCTTGGCGTTCAATTCAGCCAATGCAATTTGTACAGCTGCTGCATCACTTGGAGCACAGGCAACCGCAACGAGACCCGCTGGACAAAGGTACTCGATTCGAGATGCCATGTCTGCAAAGGCTTTGTGGGCCTTGGAGGAGTTAGGCGTTTCTGCAACATAGATTTCCACACCTTGATATCCTGAAAGAAGGTCGAGAGATATGTTGAGTGGAGCAAGACGCTCAAAGACACGTAGTTGGTCATTAAGGGATGAAATATCTGATTCAGCCTCACGGATTGCTTCGATGTTTTCTAAAGCAGCGTCAACCTTAGAGGACATCTTCTCTGCAAGTTTCTTTGCATTAGAACTTGAGAGCGCACCTTTAGAGTTGTGAACGGCTATTGAACTACGTACGGCACGAACTTTGAGAAGAAGAGCACTGATCATGTCAGCATCTTCGCTTTGAATAGCACGCCCCACGCCGATTCCTTCCTCGAATTGAGTGTAGTCTTCGATGTGAACGCAGCCCAAATCAGAGCATTTGCGCACGATGTCATGCATTGCATCAACAGGCGCCGCCAGTGTGAGACGGGACATGTCGACAGTTGAGAACATGATATCACTTCATTGATTGAGGAGTCTTTCTACGATGAGAGAAACTGCTGCATCTTGATTCTTTGCAGCATCGCCCTGAACAGCTTCAACGGACTTCGAGCCTTCTTTCTGAACTTTGGTTACGTTCTTCATTGCCGCTTCTCGGGCTGCATCAAGAGTAGACTTGATTGTAGCCTGGGCATCTTCTGCGGCCTTCGAGACCATATCTGCTGCATCACGTCGAGCATCGCTGAGTATTCGACTGGATTCGCTCTGAGCGTCAGAGAGAGTCTTTTCAGCAGCCTGCTCGGCTTTTTTGATGCTCTGGAGGACTTTTTCCATACCCATTACAACCACTTCGCTTCGACCACCGAGAGGGGGTTTATGAGGCTAATGGAAAGGCCAGTTGACGAAAAAGGACCTCACATTGGTTTCTTTCCACGGAATCGACTCGACATAAGGAAGGGGTACAAAAGGCGGCCAGAAACATTTTCAAAACCCACTTCTATCATCATGTTTCGATAATATTTGTTTGTACCATAATAGGTGTAAGAACGAGCAAGTCCTTTCCAAGGGTGATCTTTGGTCTTTGTAACCCAACGAGCCATCCATTGAACCATAGTGCTCATCCAAATTCTTCCAGCTAAGCCATGCAGCGCATTTGCTTTTCCAGCATCACACATAACGAGTTGGCCTCCAGGCTTGAGGACACGGAATATTTCTTCAAGCCCTTTCTTCTTATCTTGGAAATCACGAAACGAAAAGAGACAAAAGACCATATCAAAGGAACTATCGTCAAGTGGAATTTCTTCAGCAATCGCTTGGACATATGCTGCTGGCGACTCTCCACGCTCTTTGCGTGCAGCATCAACTCGCTTTTTGGCAACTTTCAGCATTTCTTCAGAGGGGTCTAAACAAGTAACATCCAATCCCACGAGATCTTCTGCAAAACTTCCTGGACCACACCCCACTTCGAGAACTTTCATGCCTTTTGAAGCATGGTTGCGGACATTTCGCCTCCAACGCTTGTCCTGACCGAATGTCATTAATCGATTCACTCGGTCATAATCGGGAATGGTTGCTTCAAGTTGTTCTTCCAACTCAGTCCAAGCATCCAAATCAATACCAGATGGGTCGTAACCACCTGTTGCTGCTCGACTTGACATGGTTGGTGGCAGGCTCCGCCCTCTTTGGAGGTGTCGCTTCGACCAGTAAACAACTTCAAGCAATACGCTCGACAGTTTCTGGTGTAATACCCTCTTCTGGAGTAACACGGAAAACCAACATTTTCAGATTCTCGGGAGCATTTCTGAACTTAGAAACAATCATCGAGGTTTCGAAATCAGATCCAACAGTACGTACTCCAAAGGTGAGAACCATGTCAGCAATACTTGCAAGTTCTTGGCGTATTGAAGGAGATAAACCATTGACTGAAACGCTGATCAACAAAAGGCCACGATACATTTGTGTGTGAGCCTGAAGCATACGAATCATTGCTACAACCCGATTTGGATCATCACGTTGTAAGAAGAAGTCAAGACTGTCAATAGCAGCTCTGAAGTATGGCCCTAAAGCCATAATTTCATTGGTCACTTCAGTGAGGTAGTCTTGGTTATTCTCGTCTACGAATCGTGTCTGAGCAAGTCGTTGAATATCTTCAAGACGGAATCCTTCGAGACGGTAACGGCTTGCTAGAAGTTCACGTTCGAGAACATTTGAGTTGTATTCTTCACCAATTGTGCGAACGTTAATGTCGAGTGGCCATCCGTATTTCTTGAAAACACGAACAATCTCTGGTTGTCCTTCGTTGGTTGAAATGTAGAGGGTATTTTCGGACTCTTCGGCAGGAGAAACGTACTGCTTTGCGAATAATTCAGCACCAGAACCCGTTTCAGTAAACGCAACCATTGTAAATCCACGAGGGACTCCTCCGTTCATTTCACCATCGAACTTAGGGACTCCAAAAGAGCCAACTTGTCCAAAGAATTCTTCATCTTCCTTATCGAATGTAATCTTCTTTTTCATCTAAATCCCTCCTCAATGAATGACCACTTGCCCACGATCAACAAGGTCAGTACAATACAAATCAAGATTTGAAAGAACCAATGGTGGTGTTTGGTCAGGTACATTAAGGATAATCGAGAGAACTTCTCTCTGCCTAAACGTGTTGATGAACGTATGAAGGTATTCAGCAAGCATTCGATCCTCGTTGTAGATTGCAAGCGCATTTACGCTGTCAATGAACACAAAATTTCTTGCGGAAGAGGTCGTTCGCAGAATATACAATGTCCGTAGAAGGACTGATTCAAGCATGATTGGACTATCAACAAAGTGGATGTTTGAATATTCCACATCGGTGCCTCCCAGAATACCTGATGAAACAAGGTCGATGAATTGAATGTTTGAAACATCAACGCCGATTGATTCGAAGGCTTGGATAATTTCTACTGCGCCTCGGCTTGCAGTAATGTAGACCCCGCCCATTTCGAACATCTGCATCAATGGAAGCATTGTACTTGCAGTAACCATAAATGCATTTGAATTTCCACAGCGAACTTGGACGGAACTGTTCAGAGAGATTGTCGATAATTGTTCAGCAATTCTTTGATCGAGTTCAAACATAATCATGCACCCCAGTTAGCGCTATCAGTTTGAGATCCCCATTTCAACATCGGCGTCAACATGACACCAAGCGGCGTCAGTTCAATAGCGTGTTTCGCCCTACTGTGCGATGTTCCGCGCATCTTTACGACCTGCAAGAATCTCAATAAATGGCCCATTCGTTCAACATCTCCCATGACAACAATTCCATCGGCTATGGCTTCTTCAACACCAAATGAAGACCAATGAGCATTCTCTGTCGCTGATGTAATTTCAGAAATCAGGATGGTTGTGCAACCGAGAGTCGCAAGTTTCTTTCCGAGTGTAAACAGGAAATCTCGAATCAGTTGTTCGGATTTAATCTTGTAACATAGAGTCGTAACTGAATCAATAACCAATCGCGTAACACCGATTGTGTTAACAATATCAGTGATGGATTTGATCAGTGCATGAACATCGTCTAGATCAAAAGTTGATTTGTCAAGACCGAGCCAGGAGTAGAGAACGTCCATGTCAAAAACGTTGATCAGGCCTGTATCGACCATATTCATGTCAAAGAACGCATATTGACGGATGTTTTCTAAGAGTTTTACCGATGGTTCAGTTGCAGTAAAGTGAGCACATGCCTCACCGGCGAGAGCGCCACGAACAAGGAATTCCATAGCCAAAGTGGTTTTTCCAGAACCACAGGTCCCAGAAGCCAAAACCGTGGAGCCATAGGGAATGCCTCCTCGCAAAATCTCATCCAATCCATGGATGCCTGTAACACAACGGTCTCGTGAATAAGTGGAAGCGGCTTGCACGGGTATCGTCTATGCCAGTGCCACCGAGTTCATGAAGCATTTGTTACACTCGGAGGTACATCACCGGGTGTTGCAACTTGAGTTACATTCCAAGATGCCGAGTTCAACGGGCTACCGCCCTGCCAAACAAGCGCATTATTTATTCCAAGTAACAAACCTGTTTGACCACCCCACTCCGCTCGAGAGTTTGGTAGCGGTTTTGTTTGACCTGGTCGAGTAAATCTCAATTCGATGACACTACTACCATCGTCGAGGAGATTCATAGAACCTGTACCGAGAATGCCGAAGGTACCCAAATCGATCATCTGAGTGGCGTTACCTTGTACTTGAGACGAAATTGAACCAGTAAATAATGCGGTTGAATAACCGCTTATCACTCCACTTTGGAACAAGACATTGTTCGTTGAACTTGGAGAAGTCACATTGAGAGACCATCCAAAGAGGCTTGTTGCAAAGGAATTGTCATTGTAAATTTCAATCCATTCAGGGCCTCCTCCAATCGGGCGAGCCATTACTTCGGTTAGCACAAGATTCTCGCTTTGCCTTCCCGCATCATGAACTTGTAAAGTAACGATAACGAGTTCGCCCGACATACGCACAATACTTGAGGCCGTAGATGCCATTCGAGCTGAATTAATATCTGAGCCTCCCTCGAAAAGGACGAGACCAACACGAGTAGTGTTTGTGGAGGTCTGGACACTGATATGCAAATAGGCGCTCAGGTCTTCAGCAAGACCAAGCCCTTCGGAAAAGGATTCGAGCGTCACATTCGACAATGCTTTGAGTCGATTTTCATCGAGTTCCCCTGCCAAAATAAGGCCGGTTTGAACACGCCCCTTTTGCAAGTCCTCGGCACTTACATCGTCCCAATCTGATGTTGAGTTCGTATGGTCTAATTCGCCATTTTCTAGCGCAGGAACGTACCAGCCCGAATCGCCAACAAGACGGTCCAGTGCAAACACTGTAGCTTGGTCAACTTGGTCGATTTCTGTATCATTCGATCCCATTTCAAGTTGGGCGAGAGACATAAACGCAGTTAATATCATGAGGAAAAGTGTGAACGCTGAGAGGAATTCAATCACTGCTGTTAAGCCTCGCTCATCTGAGCGAATGCACGTGTGCCCAGACTCCTCCATACCAACACCAACACAAACGAAGTCATGAACGTTGCCGAACCATCAAGGGGTGAATTTACTGTAATTCGACCCCAAATCAAGCGATGAGTCTTTGAATCATCTATGCGACCATCGTATGATGACAGGAGCGGATAGCATGACCGTTGGCAAGAAAAAGACGAGCTTTAGCTTGGTTTTCCTTATGCTTTTTTCAGCATTTTCAATGCTAGCATATGTACCGAGTGCGGCTGCTGTCGAACAAATTGACCTCGCTATTGTGTCTGGTCAGACCCCAGTCGAGGATCGCTTTTATTCAGCATTCGACCCGATTACGTTCACAGTGGAAGTCGAAAATCAAGCATTAAGCCCTTTAACAAATACGCGGACGTTGAAGTGGTACGTTTGTGATGGGCCTCGAACTGCAGTTTCTTGCATTTCGAATAATATCGAAGATGGAGGGATGAACATTAACGGATTACTAAGTGGAGAATCTGCTAACTTCTCCGACTCGAACAGATGGTTCCCCTCTGGCGCCACTGGTACCTTTACAGTCGTTTTCAAATTCGATTATGCAGACATTGACACAAGCGATGATATCCACTCATACAACATCAATCTTACAGCTGAATTCAGCGATATTGCAATCGATAGCGAACAAGACCCTCGAGATACTCTTTCTGCCCTACATACCTACAACGGTGAAGTTGTATTGAATACTGAAGTCGAGTATGAGATGGACATCTATGGAATAGCAAACACATGCGGAACGTGCAATCTTGTTGCTAACATCGGATGGAACCTCATGACTCTCGATGGAACCGTTGTCAGTAACGCAACACGAAGTGTGACAAACCTACCATCTGGAGGATACGAACAACCATTCACAGTTGCCATGCCTGCATTAAATTATTCAATACCGGGAAGATTCATCTTTGAATTCGGACTCATGAGTAGTTCTGGCTCATATGATGGTGACCTCAATTCATTCAATGATCTTACACAAATCGAAATTGTTCTAGACAATACACTTGATCTAAGAATTGCGAGTATGTATCCATCGCATGACCAATCATCGCCTTCGTACTATTACGGAGAGGATATGATTTCTGCTAAGATAGAAAACATAGGCAATTTCACAATTATAGACACTACAGTCACCTTTGAGATGTTTGATGCTCAAGGAGAATCAGAACATCTTGAGATGTGTGACATCGATTCACTTGGCCCATCACAGTTCATCACATGTACATTTGATATCGTCGAAATCGGAGATGGGAAGGAACTTCGCGTCTATATGCCAACATCATTTGATGGCCGTGCAGACACAGCTCCTTCTGACAATACACTGGTCGAATATGCCGACATAACTGCGGGAGGTATCGATCCTTCAATTGGGCTCAACACAGTATCGGGCACGTTCACTACTGCTGATACAATCGAGCTCAGCGCACAAACCAGCAACATTGCAGCCAACCCCCTGAACTACACGTGGACGCTTGATACAGCTATTCAACTTGGCCATGGGCAATTCCTAAGCATCAATGCCTCGTCTTTCCCTCTGAAATCATATATTGTCGGATTGGCAGTTGAAGACGCTCTTGGAAACACAGAATATGCATACAGGACGATACAACTCATTGACGAAGTCGTCGTTGAAGAAGAACCCCTGATGACAGGTTCAATTGTTTCTCTCGATAAAGCCGAATTTTCGTATGATTATTTCTTGCCGATACAAGGCTCGGAATACAATATTGCTGGAGGAAAAGAGCCTCTAATGATTCTCGAACTTAATGCTATGAAACTCGACGACAACACGCAACCTGCAGATATTCAGTCGATGGATTTGACAGTGAATCTATCAGCGCTTTTGCCGGATATGATTCCATTCGAGTCTGTAGAAATCCTGGAATTACCAGATTCGGCCGAAACGTATTGGGATTATCTTGAATCACCGAATTATTACTCGTTTGATGGAATTCAAAACATTTCATTAAGTCTGAGTAGCAATACTGTTATCCTCTTCATCGGATCGTTGCCAGAGGCCGATGTTTCTGCTAATAACACCGAATACAAGCAACTCGAAGGCGGTTCTATAGAATTATCTTGGACTGCTGAAGGTGATGTATCCAACCCATATTTAGGAGGCTGGAGAGTGTACAAACTACCTGTTGGCGAAGCAGGCGGAACAATCTTCCCAAATCCTGATGAAGAAGACAGTCAAAGCCTGTGGACTCAACTTATTGATGAGAGATTTGTAGAAATGATATCAATTACAACCGAGAGTTGGGTTGATCCAGAACCACTCCCTACTGGAACTTGTGCTTCCTATGCCCTCATTCCTTCAAATCGTGCTGACGTTCCAGATTTATCCAGAATTAATGTGTTCATGAATGCTGAAGGAAGTTCCATGTTGTGCGGAGATGCAATCGCTCCGTCAAGTACGGTCTCTTCATTCACCCATTCTTACAGATTTACCAATTCAACAACGTGTTTCGATCTTCAACGAAATTGGAATTCTTGCTATGAACTAAACCTCACATGGACATGGCCACAAAATGAAATCGATGGTGAAGTGACATGGAACCTGTATCGCCTCGATACACGACCTAATCAACTTGAATTGAGGTATGTCAATCCTATTGCCACTGGCTTAAGTGGAATTCAAGGAGAAACAGGTACATTCAATCAATCTGGCTTGGAAGCAGATGGCATACGCCCAGACAGGACATACTTCTACGTCCTCTCACCCGTTGATGGGCGAGGGAATGCAATGACTATTGCAGAATACCCCAGTGAGAACACAGAACGCGTGGAAATCGAAAACAAATGGTGGGATTACAACCAGCACATCATTCCTGAAGAACCAGAGCCTCCAGAACCACCTCTTGGAATTGATTGGCTTGGAGATTTAGAGGATTCAATGGAAGTCAAAGAATTCCAATATGCTGGTATCGGAGCATTGATTCTCGTTGTTTTGAATGCCTTACTCATTCCAATGATGATCAAGCGTAGAAGAAGACTCAAGCGCGTGATAGCTGCTCGAAATCGTCGAATGGGCACAGCGAATATGGCGGAAGAGTTCGAAGAATTCTTTGAGTGAGACCATTTATTTCAGTGAATTACCAACCGTCATATTCATGACCAAAAGGCAGGTGGGTTGCTTTACTGCGGTGATCGCATAGCCTGGCCATTGCGCTGGATTGCTAATCCAGTGGGTTTTACCCTCGGGAGTTCGAATCTCCCTCACCGCGCCATATTCTCAACCCAGTGGACCGAGTATTCCAAGCCATTCAGGTGGAATAAAGGAGATGATTACAAGTGACAAAAACATGTAGCCTAAGTAAAACAAAGAACGGAAGAAACTCTTAGCTGCTTTCGGCATTCTTCCATTCTCATCCAACGGTTCATCGATATCGATTCCCCATACAGAGGCTGCATACCAAAAGGTGAGGCCTCCTGCGACAAATGACCACAAGAGTGGAAGGCCTGAGTTGGGCCAAAAACATGGCACAGAGCCTAGTAAGAATAAACCAACACAATAGAATTTTGATTCAGTAACTGTCCTTTTTGCACCTTTTACTTCATTCATCATTGGAACATTGGCTTTAGCATATTCTCCTGAACGATACAAAGCCAGTGCCCAGAAGTGAGGCGGTGTCCAAAAGAAAATGAGAGCAAAGAGCATCCATGGGATTGGCGAACCAAGGTCGAATGGATTCATTGAGTCAATGGATGCTGCTGCGGCACCTGCCCATCCAATCAAAGGTGGAGTTGCTCCTGCAGCACCTCCAATAACGATGTTCTGTGGCGTTCTTCTCTTCAACCACATTGTGTATATGAACACGTAGAAAAATACTGAAAAGAATGACCAAAAGGCTGCTTTCCAGTGAAGCAAGAAGAACAATGAAGATCCTAAGACAGAGATTGTAACTCCAAACAAGAGAACGGTATTTGGAGTAAGATGCCCTTGTGGCAGAGGCCTATGCTGGGTACGACGCATCTTCGTATCTATGTCTCGATCGTACCACATATTGATCGCATTCGAACCACCTGCGCTCAATGTACCTCCAATCACTGTAATGAGAGAAGTCCAAGCAGTGTCAAGCCATGTTCGTTCAATATCAATTAAATCATATCGAGCAAGTGAATCGTGGACAAGAATTGCACAGAGAGCAGTGATTTGTAGAAGAACAATGACTCTTAGCTTCATCAGTTTGATGAAAAGAGAAAACATCGAAGGGGTATCCTCGGTTTGTTCCATCATTCTTCCTCTGTTTCTTCAGGTTGTTTGAGATAAGCAAGTCTCAGCATCATCAGTGTTGTCGCTGCAGCAATGAAAGAAGCGACACCGAAGATAAGGTGGAGAAGAGAAAACGATTCCGGGAATTCATTTGCATCTGCAAAAACAATGTACATGCCTCCAACGAAGACATTTAAAATCCACAGTCCAGTAACGGTTTCAGCTGCTTTTGAAAAGCCTTCACCTTCGTTGAAGTCTCTCGAATCCACACGTACCCGAGCCGCGCTTAGAATCAAAACGACACCAACAACCCCAGCGCCAAATCGATGGAGCATTTGGACGAGTATACCGGGCTCACCATCAATGCTAGGAAGGAAGGACCCTTGACACTGTGGCCACCCGTTTGGGAAACCTATTGAGCAGCCTTGATTGTATTGTCCACCTGCTGTACTTGACACCCAAGCACCCAGAATTAAGAGAATGAATACTGAACTCGTAATTCCAATGAAGCGTTTCTTTTGTTTGTCAAGGAAAGACCTTGAAGCATTAAGGAACTTCCATTCACTGCCTTCAGCAACCCGCATAGCCATGTATTGCCATACCAAAAGCGAGGTGAAGATACTCGCCAGAGAGAGATGAAGGGCAACAGTCCAATCCGCATTATCAAATCGAACAGTTACTGCACCAGCTATTGCCTGTACGACAAGTAAAATCGCAGAAGCAATGGTTAGATTTTTTAATCCATTTCCGTATGTCTTTTTCTTTTTATGAGCCATAAAAACGTTCAACAGAATTGGAATAGCGATAATCCCCACAAGCATACGGTGGAACCATTCGACGAATATTTCGAAGATCGTGTACCGATGCTCCGGACCTCTGCTGTCAATTTGATCAGGGTTCTCATCCCAATACGCAGTTTGTTCTGCTTCATCAACTGTAAAGCCCCAGGTCCCAAAACACTGAGGCCAATCAGGGCAAGACTCACCTGCATCGTTTATGCGAATTGTCCCTCCGACGACGATGATGAGTATAGCCATCGCAGTAAGGACAAGCGGCAGAGTGGAAGGGCGCTTCCACCAAGGTTGGTCCATGGTTGTCCGTGAAGGCGGCCCTCTTTTAACAAGACCCTGTGTCCAAGAACCATGATGAGATTCAGAAAGGCGTTGGTCTGTGCCCTCATGTTGGTCTTACTCATTCCTACATCAACTGCGCATGGAAATGAGAATGGGGATGAAGCCGCATCAATTCACGATGTGAAGACATTTGATGTTCAATGCACCTTGACAAATGAGACTTGTATCGCCTCATCAACCACTCATTTGATTGAATATTTTTCAGCAGATTGGTGTGAACCATGCCACCTTGTGTCAGCTGAATTAGAGGGCTTAAATCGTACTGACGTCACTCTTTTACAACATCACCCGTCCCCTGATGATTTACATTTCCTCAGTGATTCTAAATTTCGTTTTGAATCAACGTACGGATTTTGGGGCGTTCCTGACCTTGTCCTAAATGGTGAAGGGTTGCTAACAGGACCTTCGCAATCTCAGGAATTAAGCAGAGTACTCGACAACTTTTCTCGAGAATGGGGTGGATTCTCTTCGATTTCACTCAATAACGGAACACTCTCTTGGGTCTCAGATGATGGGGATGAGGTTCATGTATGGATCACCGAAAACAGCGTTCATGAATTCAATAATCAAGACCAGCCTCACGTTGTAAACCATCACATTGCTGCAAGTAGCGATGATCAAACACTGGACTTATCGGAATTGATCAATAACAATACAACAAGTGTTGTCGTTACACTGGAATCACCTGGTAGGTTTGAACTAAGAAGTGCTTCGACATTATCCTCTCAAGGATATGCACTTGTTGATGAGGGAACGGATGAGACGCATGAAGAATCCAAAAACAAAGGACGAGAATCCGATATGGCCATTGCTGTGTTTGGATTGTCGATGGCTGCACTCGTTCCAGCATTCATAATGTATGTTCGAATCGTTCGAAAAGAACCAATTTTTAACGATGAGTCAGAATGATGTTCTTCCAAAGGGTTGAAGAACGAGGCCTCAGTCGACACGGATACGACAGTTTTGTCGTAGGTGTAAAAATGGTCAAGCCAGCACGTCTCCACACACGTTTCGAACGAGCAAGAATCATTGGTGCTAGAGCACTCCAAATCGGAATGGGCGCCCCACTTTACGCCAACGAAATCGAACTCAGAGAAGAGTTCAAAGCCGAACTTATCTCACTCTATGGTCTTGAAGAAGCAAGTGTCCGCTTCGTCCTCGACCCACTAAAGATTGCTGTCTACGAATACGATAACGAACTTATCCCAATCGACATCGATCCACACGAAGATTAATCGGAATTAAATCCGTAATAATCGGTTGAAACGATATCTGCAAGGTTTTTCCTTGGCAGAAGCATTGTTCGAACAGCCCACAGATCTTTGAAAATTCTGTATGTTGCAGTCTTGTCCAAATAATCCACGCCACTCGAACCGCCCGTCCCCATTCTACGCCCTATCATCCGTTCAACCATTCGAGCATGGGAGTGGCGGAAGAGGAGCATTGATTGTTCAAGTTGAACAACAGTATCCACGAATTTACGAGGCCATGAAAGAAGTGGTAATTCAGGATAGGATTCAATGAAAAGTAACCCCGCACGAGAGCGGCTTACCGTACCATCGGGCGATAAGAATTCACGAACTTGGGTATGATTCGCATCCATCCTAGGGCGAATCGATTCTTCGGTCCCATGGCCGATGGAAACCATATGCGAGACAACTTGGTCTGCATGAGATTTCATTGCGCTCAAGTGAGCTGAAATAAATCCCTCAACGACTTCTGAATCACCTTCATTTGAAGGCACGGAGCCATTGATCGGAGTTCTAGAAAGCCATTCTGATACCAGATCATTGAGTGTCTTATCGGTTGCTATTGTTTTCATGATTTCAAACGCATCATCAGAGATTTTATTCTCACTGTGTAGTTTTTTCATATGTTCCATTGGATCCATATCTGCAACACGTTGTTCTTGTTTCAAACCAAGACGCATTTCGAGTGCACGCATTTGCCATGATTCAAAGCCCGAGGATGTTCCTAAACGGTCCCTAAAAGCGAGGAAACCTTGGGGACTCAGGGTCTCCATTACCTTCCACTGGTTCGATAAGAGACGGAAGATTTCAATCACTCGCTCCAGATGGTGAACCATTGTAGGGAGTTTTTCTTCGCGTACGGATTCTTCTGATAGATATCCATGAACTTCATTCAGTTCAGCACGTATTTGCTTGAACCAAAGTTCAAACGTTTGGTGCGTGATAATGAAATGCATCTCATCGTTTGAGAGGGAAGGTAGATATCCTTCAGGACCTGATTGCAATTTTAGAAGCTCATCAAGTTGCAAATATCCAGAATATGTCATCCGGCTACCGGGTGTGGGGGAACTCGCCATGTTCCTTGATATGCATTCGGCACTTGAAGTCTTCACAGCCTCGATATCAAAGTTTTATCAATTGCATCGTAATATTGGGATAACAGTCATAGAGTGCATACTAAACCCCTCGACATGGGCGTAGACCACTCCTCACTTCTCTCCTGGCTCGCGGACTACGATAAGGAGAACATCACGATTGGTGTTGTAGCATCTCATTCATCACTTCAAATCCTTCATGGAGCACGTCAAGAAGGATTCAAAACCCTTGGAATCGCAGTAGGTGAAAACCGAAGACGCTTCTACAAAGCCTTCCCGGGTGCAGAACCTGATGAATGGTTGATGCTTGATGATTATCGTGAAATGTTGGATCATGCAGACTGGCTAAAGAGCAAGAATGTAGTCATCATTCCTCATGGATCTCTTGTCGAATACCTTGGAAGTGAAAACTTCCGTAATTTGGAAGTTCCAACATTTGGGAATCGAGATATACTTCGATGGGAAAGCAGCCGTGCAAAGCAGAGAGACTGGCTCCTTTCGGGAGGATGTACAATGCCCAAGGTTCTCGAGGACCCCCATGACATCGATGGCCCTGTTATCGTAAAATACGCTGGAGCGAAAGGTGGAAGAGGATATTTCATCGCTCGAGACTATCGCGATTTTAGAAGAAATGTAGACATTGAAGAAGAATTCACAATTCAGGAATACGTCCTCGGATGTCGATATTATCTTCACTTTTTCTTTGACCCACTTGCGACTGATGGGTTTCAAGTCCAAGGAAAAGGAAAACATGCGGGAATGAATCTCGGTCGCTTGGAACTCCTCTCCATGGATCGAAGAGACGAAGCGAATGTGGATGAATTCTACAAACTTGGTTCACTGAGAGATCTACGGGAAGCCGGTATGGAACCTTCGTTTGTTGTAACTGGAAACCAACCCGTTGTCATCAGAGAATCTCTTCTTCCAAGAGCCTTTGAAATGGCTGAAGGGACTGTTGCTGCGTCCTATGAGCTTGAAGATGGAGCAAGAGGTATGATTGGACCTTTCTGCTTAGAAACAATCGTAACGGATGCTTTGGAGTTCAAGGTCTTTGAAATCAGTGCCCGAATTGTTGCAGGTTCAAATCCGTTTGTAGGGGGTTCACCTTACTCTGACATTAACGAAACACGTATGTCTACTGGACGACGTATCGCACGTAGCATCAAAAATGCATTGAAGAACGAACGTCTCGACGACATCCTGTCTTGATTCAAATCAACCTAAGTCTGGTGCAGGTGGAACACCTGAACCATCATCTTCAACATCATTAACTAATTCACTTTCAATCTCATCGACCAATTCACCGAATTCGATTTGCTTAGGAGTTGCTTCGTCTTCAAGAATCTTATCTGCAGCAACTTCACCTGTTTCCGCAAGGCGTACTTGTTGCTCTAACTGGCGCTTGATTTCTTCTCTCTCTTCTATTGTTGGAACATTGAAACTGCAGACGAGTTGAATCTCTTCACCAAAGTTGAGTTCACCGGAGTATTCCAAAAGGTCCCCGTATGCGTTTGCAATGACTTGGAACTTGGTTGGATCTTTGGAACGTCGCTTCTTGTGCTTCTTGTAGTAGTGAACGAAGACTTGGTAGGTTCCAGCAGGCGCTTCACCTTCTGGCCAAACGACGTTTTCAATTGGTTTGCGTGAATCAGGTCGTACGTTTGCATCGACGTCAAGTTCTCCATTACAGGAGGACTTACGATTACCACCGTGGATTCGCTCTCCAGATGGACAAACGACGTGCAGATCGAGATCATTGTAATTATTCCACATTAATGAAACTTGGACATCTGATGAACGTGCACCTTCTCTCTCGAGTCGTGCTCGAAGTTCATCGAGTGCTCTGTTTGCTGCTTTTCTGCGTTCGAGAGCATCTTTCTCCTGGGCCGCTTGGATTTCGGCCAAGCGTTGTTCTTCAGCTGCTGCAAGCTCTGCTTGACGTGCTGCTTCTTCTGCATCTCGCTCAGATTGAGCTGCTGCATCACGTTCTGCAGCAAGTCGTGCTGCTTCTGCTGCTTGTTCAGATTCCAGACGCTCTTTCTCTTGCTGCTCCTCTTGATCTTTCTTGAGGCGTTCTTGTTGTTCTTGTAGAGCAGCCTCTTCTTCTTCTTGTTGACGACGGCCTTTTTCATCTTCTTGCCGAGCCCATTCTTCATCACGAAGTCTGCGGCGTTCGAGAATCTGCGCTTCAGTCTCTTCTTCATCGTCATCAACAACATCTGGAGCTTCGCTCATGACTGGTTGCTCTTCAACCGGTTGTTGCAAGAGGGTTGCATCACCAAGTAGATTGATGCTTCCACCCGAGAGGTTTCGTCGTCGACGCTCGGCTTCAATTTGCAATAATTTGCGTTCGAATTCGCTTCGGGCGCTGGAGAAACTGGAACTCTGTGCAGGCTTTCTCAATCCGTCAGCAACGATTCCACGACGCATGTCCAGGTCTGCATCACCTCGGATGAGAATATACCACAGGCCGACAAAAAAACCACCTGCAAGGATTCCAACCATGAGCCAAGCACCAGTCTCCATAGACAGCCCTAAGCATAGTTCTTCTTTTATCATTCGCTTTGTAAGTGTCTACCCATCGCACAAATGCAAAGCATTGAATTGCAGGGGGGACTGGCCAAGTTATGGACAAAGCCTCACGCCTGGAGAAAATCCTCCCAAATGGAAAGGGCCTATGGATTCCAATCGATCACGGATTGTCCGACTACCCCAATCCTGGACTGGAAGATACCGAAGCATTGATTCGAGAACTTGTCGAAGCAAAAGTGGATGTTATCGTGGCTCAGAAAGGACTTGTAGACTACTTTTCTCACCTTTGTCAAGGCACTCAAACAAGCATGGTCATTCACCTTTCGGCTTCAACCCGTCATGGTGGGGATGATGCATCGAGGAAAGTGCTCGTTGGCAACCCTTCTGAAATTTTGACTCGCGGTGGAATCGGAGCATCTGCCCAAGTCAACATGGGCACAACTGGTGAAGCAGAAATGCTCGAAGCGCTCGGTAAAGTGACGACCGAATCACATCTCATCGGCCTACCTGTTCTCGGGATGGTGTATGCACGTGGGTCCAATTTGAATCCTGTTCCAGGTGACAAAACGCAAGGTGTTTCCCAAGCAGCACGCGTTGCATTTGAGATGGGTTGCGATGTCGCTAAGACCACTTGGACAGGTGATTCAGAGTCATTCAAGCATGTCACATCTGCAGCACCAATTCCAATGCTGGTTGCAGGCGGGGCTAACACTGGGGACACACGCAGCGTGTTGCTCATGGTGGAGAAAGCAATGAAGGCAGGAGCCGCTGGCGTTTGCATGGGGCGGCAAGTCTTCGCTCACAAATATCCAGGCAAGATGGCTATGGCACTACGTCGAATTATTCATGAAGGAATCGCTTCAACAGTAGCAGCAGATGAATTCAATCTTTGAGGTACAAACATGGAAGTCTGGCTTAATTCAAATTCTACGCCCTCACATGATGGTGTTGATTTTCATTTCACAGAAAAGGACTCAGATATCTCTATTTTTGCGAAAGAAGGTTTTCTTTACAAAGGAAATTCAAAGATTGGCGCTCATGTCCATATCAATTCAGAAGAACGCCAGCAATATGCGCGTTCGCTTGCAGGAACTGTTGATTGGATTTATCTTACGTTCGAAGATTGGTCGATGATACCAATCGAAAATGTCGTTGCTGCATGTGATCAGACGCCAACACGCATCGCAGCTGAAATCATTGAACCGTTACAGGCTCATGGAGCAGGTTTTGCTCTCGAGATTGGTGTAGATGCACTCGTTTGTTCTGAAAAGGAACTCGAAGCCGCTTTGATTGTCAAATCCCTACGTAGTTCCACAGAAGTAGTTCGAGATGAAAGAACAAATGATGTCGATGACATCCTTTCTTTGAGTGAAGTCAAAATCACATCGATTGAATCTGGACATACTGGCGACAGAGTTTGCATCGACATGACATCGCTCCTCGAAGTTGGAGAAGGGATGCTCATTGGCTCTACAGCCCGTAGTCTTGCCCTCATACATGGTGAAACCATCGAATCAACCTATGTCCCAAAGCGTCCGTTTAGAATTAACGCAGGAAGTGTGGAAGCATATGCAATGATGGCTGACGGGAGCACTAAATACCTCAGTGAATTGATTTCAGGTGATAAAGTCATGATTGTTTCAAAGCAAGGAATCACCCGTACTTGTACGATTGGCCGTTTAAAAATAGAGACTCGCCCTTTCATTCTATTGAGATATTCAGATGAAAAACATAATCAAGCACATCTGCTCTTGCAACAAGCGGAGACGGTAAGGGTGCTCGACAAAAATGGTGCTGCGTGTTCTGTAACAGAACTTGGCATAGGCGATGTTATTCTCGCTTACAACACCAATCAAACGCGTCATATTGGCGTGAGTGTCTCTGCATCGTCAATGGAGCGCTAAAGATGGCAATATTGGGAAGAGGTCGCGCACACGGTGCTTGTAGTCTTCTTCATGCTGCAGGAACTGGATATGGCGCAAGCATGTCCCTCGACCTACCACTTGCAATTCGTTTATTGGATAAACCGAGTAAAAGAGATCTTGACGATGGAGACCGAATACTCTCCTTTGTTGTTGAATCATGGAAGAAAGCCGGTCATGAACTACCAATTCCCGAAGAAGATATCCATTGGGCAGTCCAATCAAAGATACCAATCGCTCAAGGCCTGAAATCGTCTTCTGCATTGTGTGTCGCAGCAGTTCGAGCACTCTGCGATGCGACTGGAATTGATCTCGATTTAGCAGATATTGTTTCGATAGCCGTTGATGCCCAACTCGAATCCGGAATTACATTGACTGGAAGTGTGGATGACACCTGGGCTTGCGCCACTCCTGGATGGAAACTAATCGATGCGAACCAACCTGACGTACGAGAAGGGATTCTTCTCGAAGGCGATGGCCCCAAAGAAGAAGATTGGGACGTTCTTATCGTCTCAAGAGGGCCGAGAGAAAAGCGACCCTCGCTCGAGGATTTTATTCCTCATCAACAACACTTCATACAAGCCCTTAATGCATTACAAGAAGAAAATGAACTTGTAGCATTGACAATGAATGGCCGAGGAGTCATTGGCGCAACTGGGGATGTCAAAGGACGAATTATGACAAATGACGCACTCGTGAATAGCGCCCGTGCTGCTGGAATTACAGGTTCTGGAACTGCGATAGTAATTGTCGTACCAAAGTTGCTTCAAGGCATCATGAATCGATTGAAACAATGGTATGAAAGTAAGTATCCTGAAGTCGAACTTATCGAAACAAATTTCCTAAATCCGGATAAAGAGGATAGTGCGGCCGAAACCCCAAGTTCTTGAACAGCAAACAAGTCGGAAGGATTGAGTCCAATGCATATGCGCCTTGGTAAACTACTGACTGTGACCCTATTTGGCGAAAGCCATGGTGCAATGGTGGGCGCATTGATTGAAGGAATCCCTCCTGGAGTGCTTATCGATCAAGAGTACATCCAAGAATGCATGGACATGAGGAGACCAGGGGGTCATTTCGCAAGTAAGCGCAAGGAAAGCGATATTGTTGAAATCTCTACAGGCGTCTATGAAGGCACTTCAACAGGGCAACCTATCTTACTGATTATTCGTAATAACGATGCGCGTTCCTCAGATTATAGTTTCATTCCAAATCATCCTCGCCCTGGTCATCAAGACATGGTCATGAACATCAGAACGGATGGAAACGCTGATTTGAGAGGTGGTGGTTCTTCATCTGCACGATTAACAGCAGGACTTGTTGCTGCTGCTGCAATCATAAGCCCACTTCTAGGAGATATCCAAATTAATGCGCACGTGGGAGCAATCGGAGATATCGAAGCTAAACCCATAGAAACGTGCCCTCCAGAATGGGAGAGTGAACTTTGTAAATCATTGAGATGCCGAGATCCGCTCGCTGCTGAAGCGATGAAAGGACGAATAGAGAAGGTTCGAAGCCAACGCAACTCAATTGGGAGCCGTGTCGATGTCCATGTTACGAATCTACCAATTGGAATTGGTGAACCATGGTTTGATGGAGTTGAACCCGCCCTTGGCAGAGCATATTTCGCAATACCCGCATGCAGGGGAGTCGAATTCGGAAGAGGTTTCTCAGCTGTTACAATGACTGGTCTTGAGCATAATAGTCCTTGGGGCGGTTCCTCGAAAAATCCAATCCAACTGGGAGAACGTCCAGATGGAAGTCTGGCAGGGATGACCTCTGGTTCCGATATTCATGCAAGAATTGCCCTCAAACCCCCCTCAAGCATCGCTCAAGAACAAACAACTCTGGACTTAGAAGAAGATGGTCAAAAACAACTCGTTGTAAAGGGAAGACACGACCCCGTGCTAGGACCAAGAGGTGTAAGTGTGGCGATTGCTATGACAAAAATTGTTCTCGCTGACCTCCTCTTACGGAAAAGGGATGCCTTGTGAGTTATCGAATCGTTCACAAATTTGGAGGTTCTTGCCTACGTGATTCTGCTGATCTTGATAGAATTGCAGAAGTGATTCAAGGCGATCATCAATCTATTGTGATTGTATCAGCACTTTGGGGTACAACAGATCGATTGTATCGAGCTGCCAAGGAACCACGATATGCAAGCAGACTGGTTCATGACCTATCTGCTCAACATCTTCGATTTGCCCCTGGATTGGATACGTCAAGTAATGCTCATCTGTTCTCCTTAGTCCTTCACAGCATCAAAGATTCCTTACGAGAACTTGCTCAAAAACCAGATGATAAAGCAGCATTAAACCGATTATTGGCCTCAGGAGAACGGCTCAGTGCTTTGGTTGTAGCTCATCGACTCCAGCAGAGAGGCCTTGACGCATATCCACTCGGTGCTGAAGACATAGGGATCACTTTGGATGGCAATTACTCTGCAACGCATGTTGATTTACAAGCCTCAAGTACGAAATTGAAACGAAATACATTGGAAGGAACTCCTGTCATTACAGGATGGTTTGGAGAAGGCCATAATGGAGAACTCGCAGTTCTTAGTCGAGGTGGATCAGACCACTCAGCAACAGCAATCGCACATCTTGTTGAAGCAGATGAAGTCATTCTTTGGAAGGACGTGGATGGTATTTTTTCAATCAACCCAAGATGGGGGGTACGTTCCAAAACCATTCGTTACCTAGGCTATCAAGAAGCAATCGAACTCTCGTTAATGGATACACCTATTCTGCATCCTTCAACCATAGAACCTCTTATTGAATTCGGAATCCCTCTCCATGTGAAGCATTTGCATCGCAATAACGATTCAAACTTTACAACAATTGGTCCTCAGAAACAAGATGTATCTCTCAAAGGCATTGGTTGTCTACCAAACGTAATGAGTTTAGGATTCTCACACAACCATGTTGAATTACATCAGCGACATCTGGTTGAACTTCTTGGAAAATTAGCAAAAGAAGGCATAAATTGGTGGGGATTGGAATCGAGAATGGGTGATTCAAGGCTGATTGTTTCACAACACGATATGCATCGAGCAAAGGAAGTATTTACAAAATCTAATATTTCTCCAAATATTCACCAACATCTTGGCCTTATTTCTCTCATTGGTGGTGATGAGAACATGTTTGAGATCATTGCCCAATCACTCGAAAATGCAAACTTTGACTTGACTTGGTTGAGCAAAACCGCTCATTCTGCTAGAATTGCTCTCGATGGAGAAGAATTGGCGATAGCTCTCAGTCTCTTGAACAAGATTATGAATGAACAAGAGAGTTCAATCCAAGTGATGATAGAGCAATCTTGACTTATTCGTCACTTGATTCTCTCTTCTTTTGGATGTAGGTTGGTAAATCCAAGGCGAATAGAGCTCCAACAACGATGAAGACGAAGAGCGTTCCAAGTGCAACACCGTATACAGAACCAAGTTCTACAGACTCTCGTAGTCGAGTCGCTGTATCCTCGGAAAGGATTCCAACGAACCACGGTAAGATTGTATTTGCTGAAAGGACAATAGTTGCAAGTACTGTAGCGATGATTGGATTGATGATAAGAGAACGGTGGTACTTGCCAACGATTTTCTTTGGATTCATGACATATACTTCGTTTGTTCGAATACTTGTATCGAGCATCGAGTATCGCATAACACCGTTTGACAACTCAAAGTACATGATCAGTAAAACTGAGTAGATGACGACAAGTGATGCAAGGAGCGTTGGTGAATCTGCTAATCCGAAGAGGTCGTTTACGCTTGTCTTGGAAGATGCAAAACGCATGATTGCGAGGATGAAGAGGGAATAGGAACCGAGCATATATCGAGCATCACGTTGGTACGCACCCCAGAACCCGAGTCCTGTAGCTCCAGCAATAATTCCAATTTGGAAGATAAGTGCAAGATCTGAACTTCCAAGAAGCATAAACCAAATGGTCCCTTCTGGAGGGGAAATAATGTAGGTTAGCAAAGCAAGTCCAACAAGAATAACATATACTCCAAGTTGCATGTTTTGAACAAACTTATCAGGAGGTAGGAACTTCATCTTTGGAACAATTGGACCACCGATGAGGCTTTCAATGAATGAAGGCATTTCCAATTCTGGAATTGCATCCTTTGGAATTTCTGAACCAATACCTGTTTGACCTGCAAGTTTCTTACGACTTGGTGCAGATGAACGGACGGTCTTACCATCATACAAGTGTGCTGTGTCGGAGGATGCTTTTCTCATTGTCATCATATCACCTCAGAAACCTCTTGCGCCAGCAAGGGCGGTGGAGAGGAGCATATCTGGCTCCCAATCCATAATATTGACACCGAGACCACGAAGTTCTCCGAGGAGGACATCTCGTTCGGTCTTCATGACTTCATATCCGGTTCGATCAAGTCTACGAGCATCAAATTCGAACTCAAGAGAAGATGGAGAGAGTACGGTAACATCAAAGTCTCGAGCACGGAAATCTCTCAATGCGTTAACAATGGTTGGATCGTCTTCTAGATTTGACAAGAAGATGATTGGACTACCTTTGTTGATGTGTGGCAGAATTCTGTTGACAACAACTTGCAAAGGAATGTTTCCTCGTGCGACTGCACCTGCAAGTTTGGTCAGAATAACGTAGAGTTGCTTCTTTCCAGTATCTCGGTCAACGCTGACAACTTCATCACCGTAAACAACAACACCAACTGAATCACGCCTTCCTAGGAAGTACTTTGCAAGCGATGCTGCTGCACGAGTGGAATACACCAATGCGTTGCGGCTTACAGGACCTGTTTCGCTGACAGCTCTTGAATCGATGATGATGATGACGTCTGAAACAGCGTCACGCTCACGTTCGTTGACCATCAGTTTACCTGAACGTGCATATGCACTCCAGTTGATCGCTCTGAAAGAGTCTCCTTCGAAATATTCTCTGAGAGAATAGAATTCAGAACCAGGACCTGGTTGTCGGATGTTAACTGCACCTGTGAAAATCTTAGGCACTCGTGATTTGACGAATGTATCTTTGAGGTCTTCCATCTTCGGGAACACAAGGAAGTCGTTGTAGACATGCAATTCCTTTTCCTTGTGGAACAATCCGAATGGATCCTGCATACGCACCGCAACAGGGCCAACACTGTAGAATCCTCTCAGAGGACATTCAACTGTATACTCGATGTAGGTTTCACGACGAGGACCCAATTCCATCAGAATGTAATTCGATCCTTCTTTGATACGCATGACTTCAGGTACTCGATCTCGAACTTCGAGAATCTTAGCAAGACCTGAATTATTCTGCATCCGTAACGTAACAGTGAGTTCTCCATCTTCGAATATTCGAGCACCTGAAAGTTTCCTCATGGCAAGAACGCTGCCAAGGGCTACGCCTTCTTCGCCGGTCCATTCATCGGCCCGACGACCACTGGAAGCGACGTCAGCATGACCGCCAAACAAGGCAGCCCACGTTAAGAACACAAAGATGACCACAGCAATTGTGACCAACTGAGAGTTACGTAGCGTAAGACCAAGAAGATACATGGCAACTGCCATGCTCCCTAGCAATGCTGATTTACGACTCCACATTTAGAAACCTCCATTCCGTAATTATTCAAACGAGTCTCAAACAGTAGGGACAGGTACTTCGCGAAGAATGCTTTGCATAACTTCGCCAGCTTCGAGTCCCTTGATTTGATGTTCTGGCTTGAGGATGATTCTGTGAGCGATAGCAAGTTCTGCAATAGCCTTGACATCATCAGGTGTGACGAAGTCGCGACCACGCATTGCAGCTGCAGCACGAGAAGTCTTCAAGAGAGCTTGGGAACCACGAGGAGAAGCACCAACAAGGACACGTGGATCTTCACGGGTTCTTGCGACGACTTCGACCATGTACATACGAATTGCAGGATCAACGTATACATCTTCACACGCTTGTTGCATAGCAATAACACGTTGTGGGTCAGTAATGACGTCAACATCGACTGCGTCCTTTCCACGAGCAATACGTCGGGCAAGGATTTCGTCTTCATCAGCACGGTCAGGGTAACCGACACTCATCTTGAACATGAAACGGTCAAGTTGTGCTTCTGGAAGTGGGTATGTACCTTCTTGTTCGACAGGGTTTTGTGTTGCCATAACAATGAACGGTGCAGGGAGTTTGTGAGTTACAGTACCGATAGTAACTTGCTTCTCTTGCATAGCCTCAAGCAAAGCAGCTTGAGTCTTTGGAGGAGCACGGTTAATCTCGTCAGCAAGGAGAAGGTTACAGAACAAAGGTCCTGGCTTGAACGTAAATTCGCCCTTCTTAGCGTCGTAGATGTTAGTACCTGTAATGTCGGCTGGTAGCAAGTCAGGCGTGAATTGTACACGCTTGAAGTCACAACCAAGAGCATCGGCGAACGTGTTGGTCATCAATGTCTTAGCCAATCCAGGGTAATCTTCGAACAGAAGGTTACCATTGGAGAGGATATTGACGAGTACGTTGTCGATAACGTGGCTCTTTCCGATAATTACCTTCTGTACTTCAGCGCTGATCGCATTAGCGATTGCGCCGACAGCTGTAAGGCGTTCTCGGACCTCTGGGGTGCTTGGGTGCTTCGGCTGGGCCGGAGCGGCCGGTGCTACAGGTTCGGCGGGCGCTACTGGTGCTGCAGGTGCGGCTGGAGCCGCTGGCGCTGCTGGCATTGGTGGCGCTGGTGCCGCTGGCGCTGCAGGTACTGGCGCGGGCGGGGTTGCTGGTGGTGCGGGGGGTTGCATGTCAATTTCCTCCTATATTTTTTTCAGTTTCCCCAACGTCGGACTATGGGTATAATTTCCCTTAGTTCTTCGTTGGAATAAGATCTTGCTGAACTTACAAGTTCAACAAGGCGGGGTTCACGAACCATCTGCATAATTTCAGCAGGGGTCTTGCGGACGAATTCGTCTCGCGTGAGATCATTAAATTGCCGGACTTTGGAAAGGAAAGCCTCTCGGACTCGGACCTGATACAATGAGGAATCAATCTTTGTTGGCCGCTCTCTAAATCGAGTTAAATCAAAGACGTGTCTCCAATTTTCTTTTTCAGGAACAACCATGATAGCGATGGCAAGAAGTGCAAACAAATTCAGAATGATAAGCCACTTCAGATATGTATCGCTTGTTAGCAAAACAACTGCTCCAATGGCTTCGGTGAATGGTTGAGTAATGGCACTAGAAACGTGACGACTTTCATCGAAAACGATGTTGAACTCATCTTGGTTTCGAGTAATGGTGGTTGAAAGTTCCTCGTTATCAAATTCCATCATATCTCGGATGAGAGCACGGAAGTAGAGTTGATTACCATTCCATTTGGTATCGCCTTGGGCTGCAACAAGACCGTCTGGGTCTGTATCCCAGCAGGAGTGCCCATTATCAGGATATAAGTCCGAGCCACATTGTTGCTTACCGGTCAAATCTGCATCTGCTTCGTCCCAAAGATGGTTTGCGAGAACAGAATGGTCGGATACGAACACAATGCTTCCAGTGACGTCAACCTTACCGAGGTCTTTGTCAGAAGTCTTGTCATAGGCTTCAATACCAGGGTAATCGATTCGGATCATGAGGTCGGTTTTACCGGTCTTTGGATTTGCTACGTTGTTGATGTCATATCCTGAACGAGCAACGAATGCTTGGTCGCTTGCAGAAGCAAGAACACTAACTTCTCTGCTATCATCTTCAACATCAAGGACTTGAATCGCAGTAGGTGAGTGGAAAAGAACCGGCATACGGCAGTTATCTACCTGGGAGTTCGAGACCAATTCTTCAGTGCATGGAGTGCGCAAGGATGCTTCGTCCATCTGATCAAGATCTTGATTTACGGATGCTACAGACCACAAACGTGTTTGATCCTCAGGTTCTCGTTCTCCAACTGAGTTAGCTACTTCATAGAACCACTTTTGGTCCAAGATAGGTGCATCGAAGTAGAGAATACCAAACTCTTCCGCTACACGTTGTGCATTTGTTGAACTTGCTGCAAGGATTACTTTTCCACCTTTCTCAGTTACGAAGTCATGGATTGCACTTGCTTCAGCAGCATCGAATGGTTTCTCAGGTGCAGTAATGATGAGCATGGTTCGGTGAGGATCTTGCCAATCATTCACCAGCATTGGGGTTGACATAGTGTTGTAAATTTCGTAACCGTCGTCCTCTCCAAGAGAGTCTCTCATCTTTGTTAGTTGTTGATATTGATATGCTCCATCAGCATCTCGCACATATGGAGAGAACACTGTTTCTTTAGAAGAGCTTGCGAGAACAATGAGTGTTGTGGAAAGGAGAATAGAAACGACAAGACCTGCCAATAATTTCTTTTCTACAGAGAGTTTTGTTTTCTCTGCTTCTGCCATAATTATACCTCATTTCTACTACAAGAGTAGTATGTTCCTTTCTTCGGAACCTCGTTACACACATAATGATTCTGCCTTGACGTTTAGTCTGATTTGGTATAAAAACAGGGTAGATTACTACCACTTTTCGGGCCACTCAATCGTTTTTAGAACGAGTTAATGCAGCGATTGCGACTAAAACGAAAGTCGTCAAGAAACTCAAGGAAGGGAGCGCCGAAGAGTCCTCATCTGACGAGTCTGAACTCGAGGAACCTGAATCCGTCCCAGAATTCGAATTCGAATCGGAACCATCACCGTCTTGAATTTCAATATCAAACACGACACTCCGCTGAATATTATTCCCTTCAGATGTGATTGAAATAGTGACTTCACAGGTACGGCTGGGGTGGGCAGAAGATGGTTCAATTCTGAAGGTAAACGACTCTGCCTCTTGCCCGTTAATTCCAGTAGGTTGTACCTGTACGTTTAGAGCAGAATCAAGTCCAGTGATATCAAGAAGCGGACAACTTCGGACCTCGGCTTCTATTGCCTTTGCAGCATCTACAGAGTTGCCCATATTATTGAGATGGAGCGTCGCTTCAACCCAAGTTCCTGCAGAGATTGCATATGTTGGCGTAGTTGCCTCTGGAATGAGTTTGTGGGAGCGGGGAACCTTGAGATCCGCTTCGATTTCTTCACTTGATATTTCAGCAGTACCTGCTGTTTCAGTGGCCGTGATCTTAATCGAGAATGAGGTATCTGTAGAGAATCCACGAACATCATCTGGATTCGAACTGAGTAATTCAACAGAGAATGTTTTGTTTTCTTGAGATGCAATACTGATTTCTTCATCAAATGTCGCTTCTAATAATTCGTCATCCGAATCAAATTCTACTGAAATTGTTAGAGAAAGGTCATTCATACGAGTATTTTCGACATAAAAGTAGAGCATGTCTTCAAGTTCCCACTTATCACCATCGAGCATCAGCTCATAACTAGGCTCTACATCAGTTTCCCAACCAAATTCCCATGGACTATTATCTGGAAATTGAGCCGATGAGTTCGGTATGAATCCCAGCAAAAGCAATGAAAATACAAGTAAACATCTTACTTTCATTCAGAAGCCTCCAAAATCTGATTAAGTGAACGCTTTGCTAGCACCTTGACCATAGCCTTCCTGTATCGTGGAGGAAGCGTCGTGTTGTTCACTGGCTTGATTGATTTCATTACCGCTTCAGACAAAGACTTGACCTGATTTGAGTTGAATTCGCCAGAAAGTTCCGCAACTTGTTCTAAATGGAGGCGAGGGATTGATTCGAGTGCTGTGGAGGCAACTCGGAGGGTTGAACCATCACCTGGAATCCATGCTGCAGAGATTCCTGCTTCAGGGAAGTCCCATGATTCACGTACACGCAATTTATGGTAAGACCCTACTCTTGAAGAAACGTTCTCTGGGAAGGTTACCTTGAGCACAAATTCGCCCTCTTCAAGCACATTTCTTGTAATTCCATCAAGTTGGAAAAACTCTTCAGCAGGTATTTCTCGAGATCCGCTAGGGCCAATAAGGTGAATGATTCCTTCGAGAACCATCAATGAAGGAGCGAGATCTCCTTGATAGGTGGCAACACAGAGAGTATTCTGATTTGGAATAACTCTGCAATCAGACCCGGTACCGCAATCTTCCTTGTGGCACCAATCGATTGAACGACGCCAATCTTCACTTTGATTGAACCAGAAACAGCGGGTATCAACACAAAGATTTCCTCCAAGGGTAGCGTTGTTCCGAATCAAGGAAGAAGCGACTTTGGCCGCTGCTTCTGAGAGGAGTGGATGGACATCATCTGATTCAGTGATCGCATTAAGGCGAGCCATTGCTCCGATTTCAGTCATTGAAATGGTATCTGTTCCGGAAATCTTGGCAAGGGAAATGACGTGCTTTTTCACATTGATGTGCCATTTGTAATTTGGAAGCAAGTCCGTCCCACCAGCAACCCAATCAAAGGATTCCCCGAGTTCCATAAATGATGAAGCCATCTCACAAGCTTCTTCTATAGATTTTGGATGGTGGAGTTCAAACGGAGGCATAAGCATCATTGTTCACCCCCCATGTGGCGTTGTTCTTGCTTGAGCCATGCTTTTCCAGCCAAGCCAAGTTCTGCAAGTTGCTCAGGATCTGGTTCAACAGCAGTCCTCCATCCTTCGACTTGATCTTCCATCGGCCTTTCAGGGTCGAAACCAAACAGGACACCGTTAACATATGCAGACGTGTCTTCGCTTCTTTGTCGCTTTTTGTCGCGTGCTTTGTGTTCATTTCCACGTTCGACCAATGTTGCTTGGAGAGGTCCATGGGTCAAACGTGGTGCAGGTAAATCGGTTGAGTCAATACCATCCAATGATTTTGTCTTGGCAGAAACGGCTTTCCAGACAACATCTGGAGTAAGTGGCAATTCTCTGATACGAACTCCTATCGCATCATAGACCGCATTCACTACTGCAGGAAGAATCGGCAAAAGAGGTCCTTCTCCTGCTTCCTTTGCCCCGAATGGCCCTTCTGGATCAGATGATTCAACGATAATCGGCGTTACGTTCGGCATTTCGTGAATAGATGGAATCTTGTATTCCAAGAGATTTGGATTTTGCAGATGGCCAGTTCGACCGTAAACCATCTTTTCAGACAGAACTTGCCCGAGACCCATGTGGCAGGAGCCAATAATCTGCCCTTCAACTGCAAGAGGGTTGAGGGCTTTTCCACAATCGTGTGCAGCCCATACATCTGTACAAGAAATAAGACCTGTCTCAACATCTACATCGACTTCAGCAACATACGCAGAGAATGAATAAGCAGGAGCTAGCCCAGCCGCTGCACCCTTGTGAACACCACCCATTGGAGGTGAGCGATATGCACCACTTGCAATTAGCGAGCCTTTGTCTTCCTGGGCTTTGTGGAGAGCTTCAAGATATGAAACGCCAACGGCAGGGTCGTGTTTGTAGTAGATTCTTCGATCATTTAGGACCAAAACGTCTGGATGGTATCCAATCATTTCCCAAGCAGCATTAAGTAACTTTTCTCGAATGTCTAGTGCTGCTCTTATGGCCGCATTTGCATTCATGAACGTCACTCTGCTTGAATAGGAACCCAAATCGACAGGGCTTGTATCGCTTTCATGAGAACGAACGTGAATCATTTCGATTGGAAGAGCTAACACTTCTGACACAACTTGTGCGACAGCAGTCGTAGAACCTTGTCCAATATCTGCAGCACCGGTATGGACAGTTACGCCTCCATCCATGTCGATTTGCATGTGAACGGTTGCATGAGGGAATCTGTTTGGATCCCAATGGATTGGTAATCCCGAACCAGAGATGAAGAAACCACAACCGATTCCAATTCCTTTTCCGAGCGGCATTTGTCTAAATTTCTGGTCCCAATTTGAGCCTTTACGTACGCGTTCAAGTGCTTCTCGCATCCCGTTGGATGTGATGCGGAATCCAGAAATTGTTCGGCTATGAGGTGGCAAGAGATTGGCAAGTCGCAAATCGATCGGATCGACCTCAAGTTGTTCAGCCATTTCATCAAGCCCAACTTCAACAGCA